>Ga0247727_10012590_pt1 | contig 14481 bp, 12 predicted proteins | sample WisWelCaveWW1625_FD_202498 | JGI IMG/M metagenome (GOLD analysis project Ga0247727, IMG submission 202498) | Biofilm microbial communities from Wishing Well Cave, Virginia, United States - WW16-25 | ecosystem: Environmental > Aquatic > Deep subsurface > Groundwater > Cave microbial mat | place... | reverse complement strand
ACTCCCACCAGCGCACGCCGGCAGCGTGGATGATGCCCTCCACATCTCGTTCCTGTTCCCAGTCCCGTTCTCAGACTGGGTCACTTCAGCCGAGCGCTACTGGGTCATTTTTGCGTAGCGCCGAAGTTCCTGTATTTGAAGCAGTCGGCGATCGTCTTCGCGGGCGAATACACTCGCACTGGAACCTTGTCGATCATGACGACCTCGATTCCGGCGCTGTGGTTGTTTTACCGTGCCGGTACCAGGTTTGGGCAAGTTTTTTTTCCATCCATCATCCCCTCTCTGACGTGTACCGGCCCGGCCCGACCAACGGGAGGGCGAAGAGGGGTTCTGTTTTGCGTTCCTAGGCCTTCGACCGCTTGAAAAGGTGTGTTATCTCCCAGCCCCAGGCGGTGGAAGTAGAGTTCGCATCTGATTAGAGCGTTCGAGCGACCTGAGGTGCGGTGACGCCGTTGGCCAGTTGCCGCAGGGAAAGGGCGCGCAGGACGAGGCGCACTTGCTGAACCCCGCCTCGCAATAACCTACCGATCTGCGTGCGGTCCGGTGACTTGACGTTGATGGGGATGGGGCGCCGAGCCATTCCCTAGTATGGCTCCAAACATTTCAGATGGCAAGTGTTTTATAGAACTTCTTCAGGCGATCGAAGACCTAGGAAGGTTTTGGGTTTTCCAGGGGGGGGCGCAGGGGCGCAGCCCCCGCCGACAGCCCCGACCAGATGTCCTGGTTGCGGTCCGTTGGCCGGTTTTGAGGTGATCATGTATGGCCGGTTTTGAGGTGATCACTGAGGCTCCTGTCGATCCGGAAGGCCGTTTTGGAGTTTCGTGAGCCGTGGCGGGCGCGTCTCGGACTTCCGAGTGCCTCGGAGTTCCGGCCCGAGCACTGGACGCACGTCAAAGCGCTGACCAACAGGCTTGGTTATCGCGGCGAGGACCAATACGACTAATCAGTCAACCATGGCTATCCTTTCGTTGCGGAACCCATAACGAAACTATGCACCAATGTTTCTTTCGTTGTGTCAGTGCAGAATGACAGCGTACCTTGGGCAGGGTGATCCTATGGCTGTCTTCGAGGCGACTGAGCCATGACGGGAACCGCTCTCTGCGGTCGCGGCTCGGTAACTGCTGCCCCTTACCGGGTGGCCCGGCGGAGGCCCGAAAGCAGCATCCAGGTGTTGGCAGAGTCGGGATGGTGTTCCAGGATCTGGCGCAGCGCGCGCTCGGCGCCGGCCGGGTCGCCGCCTCGGAGCCGGGCCTGAGCCAGGTTGAGGGCGGCGGCTTCCAGCGACGGCTGTCGCGACAAGGCCTCCTCCAGCAGCGGGATGGCTTCGGCGAGGCGACCCCGCCGCAGCAGGATAGCCCCGAGGTTGGCCGCCGCCTCCACCTGGGAAGGATCGGCGCGATGGGCGCGCTCGTAGAGGCTCCTGGCGCGCTCCTCGTTGCCGCGGCGCTCGTGGAGGAACGCCAGTGGAACCAGTCCCGCCGCGTCGGTGGGTTTGGCTCGCTCCAGTTGGTCGCGGGCCCGGGTGAAGCTGCCTTCCTGGTCCTGTTCGATGGCCAGCCGGTACCAGGCCAGGCCCAGGTCGCGGGCCTCGGGGGCCGGCCCCCAGAACGCTGCCAGCGCTCCGGGCGCCCGGCCGGGTGAAGCGCTGGACGCGCTGGTCCGGACGCTGGGCGGAAGGGGGCGCCTGGGAATGGAGTGATCCGTGTAGACGGTGTGCTGGGCGTCGACGACCGGGTCCTTGGGCATGTGGCAGCCGGCACAGTCCGGTCCGCCGCCGCCCTTGCAGTCGGGCGCCTGGTGACAGCCAAGGCATTTCGAGCGATAGTAGGCGGCACGTTCGGCCGGCGCAGGCTGCCGGTGGGCTTCGTGACAGGAACCGCACCACAGCCGGTCGCCGCTGGCCTTCTTGCAGCGGCTCTGCCACAGCTTCTCGAAGTGGCTGGTGACCTTCAGGTCCGACGGCCCGCCGCCGGCCCATACCAACGACACCACGTGGTTCCACAGCGGATCGCCCGGGCGGAAAGTGGCCAGCGACCGGCCGGCCTTCAGCACCCGGGCGGCGCCGGTCAAATGGCACTGGGCGCAGACGCTGTCGCGGCGACCGGGCTCGAGCCTGGCCGGGTTGACCATGCCGGCCGCTTGCGGGGACGCCAGGTGCTGCCGGCCCGGGCCGTGGCAGCGCTCGCAACCGATGCCGCCCTCCAGGAACGGCGGCTGCTGGTATCGGTTGGCTGCGCCGGGTACGGGCTGCAAGCGGCTGGCGTGGCATTCCAGGCACTCCGGCGTGATCGGCCGCGCCAGGTTTAGGGTCTGGTCCCGCTCGTAACCGGGCGAGAGATCCCAGCGGGCAGGCTGAGAGTAGTACGAAACCGGCGCCTGGAAGAGGAAACCTTCTACCGAGAAGGCATAGCTGCGTCCCGCGGCTCCCGAGCCGATGAAGTAGTCCAGCCGCCGTTCGCCGCGAATCGGCATCCGCTCTTTGGCGAAGGCGAAGGCGTAGCCGCCATCTTCCTGGAAGACGCGGTAGCGGACGCCGGGGGCAACCTGAAAGACGACGTTGGCGGCGAAGCTCTCGCGGAACGGTCCTGCGGCGGGGCGGCCGCTGGACCGAGCCATCGGGGTGGCGCCGTAGCTGCGGGAAATGGCCTGGTGGCACGGGGCGCAGGCGGCGCTGCCCGCGTAGATTTCCTCGGCCGCAAGCCATCCGGCGGCTGCCAGCCCCAACGCTGCTACCATGTTCCAGGTCCGGAAAGGAGACCCAGTTTTGCTCAAGGAATTCAAGGAATTCGCCATGAAGGGCAACGTGCTCGATCTGGCGGTCGGCATCATTCTCGGGGGCGCCTTTGGCAGCATCGTAGCATCCCTGGTCAACGACATTCTGATGCCGCCGATCGGGGTGCTGCTGCGCAACGTCGATTTCACCAACTTGTTCGTGAACCTCTCCAGTAGCCAGCACGCCACCCTGAAGGCCGCCAAGGAGGCCGGCGCCGCGACCCTCAATTATGGGCTGTTCCTGAACAGCGTGATCAACTTCCTGATCGTGTCGGTCGCCGTGTTTCTATTGGTCCGGCAGGTGAACCGGCTGAAGCGCCAGCAGGCTCCCGTGCCTGCCGCGGCGCCCGCCACCAAGGACTGCCCGCACTGCCTGATGGCGATGGCGATCAAGGCGACCCGGTGCCCGCACTGCACTTCGCAACTGGCGGCGTCGGCCGGAAGCTAACCCAGCGGGAGCCGTCGCGAGGGGTTCCGGTGTATGATCGGGGAGCGAAAGGAGATTCGCGCCGTGACAAGATTGACCCTGACCCTGCTGTTGCTGGCCCTTCCGGCCCTGGCAGAGAAGAAGTTCCTCAATCCCCCCGAGGTTTCCCGACCCAACGCTCCGTTCAGCTCCGGGGTGCTGGTGGATGGAACCCTGTACGTGGCCGGCCAAGTCGGCGCCGACCTCAAGACCGGCCAGGTGCCCGAAGATTTCAAGGCCCAGGTCCGCAACACCCTGGACCGCATCGGGATTATCCTAAAGGCCGGCGGGATGGATTTTCCCGATGCCGTGAACGTGATCGTATACCTGACCGATATCTCGCTGTTTCCGCAGATGAACGAGGTGTATACGACCTATTTCAAGACCAACCGGCCGGCCCGGGCGACGGTGCAGGTGTCGGCCTTGGTGGGCGCCGCCAAGATCGAGATCTCGGTGACGGCCAGAAAGTAGGAGGCTGGCCTGAGGCTGTGAAAATCCGCCCCCCCAGGCGCTTACCTTTGGTCCAGGGGGGCGTCTATTTCATTGCAGGTGAAGGCCATAGCAAGTGTGAAAGCCACGACGCTGCCGGGAACGTCGAGCGTGGAAAGCAGGCCGGTCCTATCCCCCACGGATGTGGCCTTAATTCGGGCGGCGCAACAAGGAGACCACGACGCCTTCGAGGAACTGGTGCGCCTTTACGACCAAAGCGTATTGCGGCTGGCCTTGAACCTGTTGCGGAGCGAAGAGGACGCGCGGGACGCCTACCAGGAAGCCTTCCTGAAGGCCTACCGCAACCTGGGATCGTTCCGCTTCGAGTGCTCGTTTCATACCTGGCTGTACCGCATTGTGACTAACATCTGCCTGGACCAGCTGAGACGAAAGAGCGTGCGGAAAGAGGGCTCCCCGGTGCTCGAAACCGAGCAGGGCGAGCGCGATCTGTTTGACACCGTAGAGGACAGGCGAACCGAGGCCGACCCGGAGCGCGACCTGATTCGGCGCGAGCTCGGCCGCCGCATCGAGGAAGCCCTGGCACGGCTCAGCCCCCGGGAGCGCATGGTGTTCGAGTTGAAGCACCAACAAGGGCTGCGGCTGCGGGCCATCGGCGAGATGCTCTCTACAAGCGAAGAAACGGCGAAGAACTGCCTGTACCGGGCGACTCAAAAGCTCCGGGCGGCACTGGCATGAGGTGCTGGCAATGAACTGCGAAAAGATTCAATCCTCGATTTGTTGGTACCTCTACAACGAGCTGGACGAAGCGGAGCGGACGGCGCTGGAGGACCACCTCGAGACCTGCCGGACCTGCACTGGGGAGCTGGAGCGGGAGAAGGGGTTCTTGAGCCGGGTGGACGCCCGGGAGCGCCTGGAGCCTCCGGCGGGAATGCTGGCGGAGTGCCGCCATGACCTGATGCGGTCGATCTACCGGGCCGAGCGGTTGCGCCAGCGCAGCCTGGAAGGGCGGTGGCGTCCGGTGGAATCTTTCCGGGAGGCCTGGGTCAGGCTGGGGGCCTGGCGCCAGCCGATCGCCGCGACTTGCTTGCTGGCGGCGGGTTTCATTGGCGGCATGGGAATCCGCAGCCAGGCCCACCCCAACGGGGCGCTGAATCCAAACGACGCCCTGATCTCCAACATCTCGGCCGTGAGCCTGGACCCGCGGGCCGGCCAGGTCGAGATCTCCTTCGACGAGATGCGCCGCCAAAAGCTGAGCGGCAACACCCAGGATCCCCGGATCCAGCAGTTTCTGATCTTTGCCGCCCGCAGCTACAGCAACCCCGGGGTGCGCATGGATACTATTGATATCCTAAAGGATCGCGCCGGCGACCAGGACGTGAAAGGCGCCCTGCTCTACCTGCTGGGCAACGACCGCAACCCCGGGGTGCGGCTGAAGGCCCTGGAGAGCGTGAAGGACCTGGCGCGCAACGCCGACGTGCGCCGGGCGCTGATCCAGGTGCTGACGACGGACGACAACCCCGGCATGCGGGTGCAGGCCATCGACCTGTTGATGCAGGGACCGGACCGCAGCCTGGTGGAGGTGCTGCAGGGCGTAGCTCAGAAGGAAGACAACAACTACGTCCGGATGCGCTGCCAGAACGCGCTGCGGGAAATGAACGCATCGGTGGAGACATTCTAGCCATGCGACAACCGTTGATTTTCGGATGGACATTGTGGTGGGCGTTGCCGCTGGTGGCGCAGACCGAGGGGACCGTGACTCGCGAAGGCCGCTACTGGGTGCAGGCCCTGGAGGCCAGCATGCAGACGGCCGGGGCGCCCAACCGGCTGCGGGTGAACTCGGTGGGCCCCATTGCGGTTCGAGGCGACGGCGGCGACCAGATCCGGTACACGGTGCGAAAGCGGGTGCGGGCCGGATCGGAGGCCGAAGCGCGGCGGCTGCTGGCTCGGGCGCAGGTGCGGGCCTCGCGCCAGGGATCCACCTACGTGCTGTCAGTGGATCCGCTGGACTGCGCCCGTTGCAGCTTCTCGGCAGACGTGAAGATGACCACGCCGCGGGCCACCGCGGAAACCATCCTGGAGACCCACGGCGGCGGCCTGGAGGTTTACGACGTTGACGGGAAAGTGATTGCCGAGACCGCTGGCGGCTCGATCCAGATGGATCGCATCGGCCGGTCGGTGCGGGCCGCCACCGCCGGAGGCCAGATCCTGCTGGGCGCCATCGGCGGGCCGGTGCATTGCGAGACGGCCGGGGGGACCATCAAGCTGGGGTCGGTGCGGGGCGACGCCTCGCTGACCACCAGCGGCGGCGACATCGACGCTGAACAGGTGGACGGCGCGCTGCGCGCCCAGACGGCCGGGGGCAGCATCCGGGTCCGCCGGGTGGCGCACAACGTCATCGCGGAAACCGCCGGCGGCTCCATCTACCTGGGCCAGATCGGCGGCAGCGTCAGCGCCGAAACCGCCGGCGGCTCCATCACCGTCGAGAAGGCCCCGCTGGGCGTGCGGGCCGAGAACGCCAGCGGCAGCATCCGGCTCATGGACGTTGCCGGCGCCCTGCGGGCCGCCACCGCGGCCGGCAATATCGTCGCTTACCTCATGGCTAACCAGCCGCTTCAGAATTCCATGCTCGAGACCTCCATGGGCACCATTGAAGTGCTCATCCCGCAGGATCTGAAGCTCACCATTCGCGCCGACATCGAGGCCGCTTCCAGCGCCAACCGCATCCAGTGCGATTTTCCCGACATCAACATTCGCATGCAGGAGCAGGGCCCCGGGACGCGGGTCCTGATCGCCGAGGGCGCCATCAACGGCGGCGGCCCCATGCTGCGCCTTCGCAACACCACAGGCGTAATTCGAATCCTCAGGAGATAGTGTTATGTACCGGATGGCATTGATTCTCTCGCTGGCAACGCTGGGCCTTGGGACGACAGCGGCCCAGGTGACCCCCAGGACAGCCCAGGAGGAGGACGGCTGGCGCGTCCTGCAACGGCTTGGCGTCAACAGCTACCTGGGCGTCAATGTGGCCGACGTCGACACCGAGCGCGTCAAGGAGCTGAAGCTCAAGGAAGAGCGCGGCGTTGAGATCAAGCGGGTCGAGCCCGACAGCCCCGCCGAGAAGGCCGGCCTCAAGACCGGCGACGTGGTGCTGGAGTACAACGGCCAGCGGGTGGAAGGCACCGAGTCGTTTGTCCGGATGGTGCGCGAGACCCCGGCGGGCCGCTCCGCCAGAATGGTCGTCAGCCGGGAAGGCGGCCAGGTCACCCTCACCGCCACCATCGGTCGCCGCAAGGAGTCCGGCTGGAGTGGCGGACGCACCTTCAGCTTTACAGTCCCGCCGATTCCGCCGATTCCGCCGATTCACATTGATATCCCCAAGCCGCTGATGACCATGCGGACGGCGCGGCTGGGCCTGGAAACCGAGTCTCTGAGCGGCCAGCTGGCGGACTACTTCGGGGTGAAAGAGGGCGTTCTGGTTCGCTTCGTAGATAAGGATTCCGCCGCCGAAAAAGCAGGTCTGAAGGCCGGGGACGTCATCACCCGAGTGGATGGCAACCGGGTCAGCCGCGCCCGCGACGTCAGCGACGAGTTGCGGTCCTCCTGGGACAAGAAGAGCATCCCCTTCCAGGTGGTGCGCAATCACAAAGAGATGACGCTGAACCTGGAGCTGCCGGAGCGGGCCCGCAGCGAGCGACGAAGCCTCACCATCGAGCGGCAAAGGCTGTAGGTCCCCTTCAAAAAATTACCGCCACCAGGTCGCCATTGATGCCACCGAACTGGGACGCCGGCCGATAGACGACGTTGACCTCGACGTCCTTCAGGGTGCAGGGGATCCGCCGGATCCCGGCGGGCGGCGAGTAGAGCCTGGCCGGCCGCGACGCCGGCTCGCGCACCCGCACCGTAAACCGGTGAGCGACGACCGTCAAGATTTTCCCGTCTTCGGAGCAGTCCACGCGGCGGAGGAAGCCCCAGAACCGCAAGGTGCCGGGGTGGGTTTCCGAACGCCGGGCCGGGCGAGGCCGCGGCGGCGGGCTAACAGAGGGCGGCTCTGGCGCCGGCTCGGGGATTCGCGTGACCACCATCTGGGGCGGAGGCTCCGGGCCCCGGGGCGGTCGCAGGGCCTGCTCCTGGCGGCGGCCGATTTCCGCCAGCTCGACGCGGGCCTGCTCGACCAGCAGCGGGTCGCTGGAGCGGTTCTGCATCTGGACCAGGCTGGCGCGGGCCTGGTCCCAGCGGGCCAGCAGCATCTCCGCCTGTCCCCGGGCCAGCCAGTGGAGCGGCTGGAGAGGATCGAGTTCCACGGCGCGGCTGGCGTGCCGGGCGGCCTCCTGGGCGGATTTGCCAGGTTGCATGAGCAGGAGACTATAGCGATAGTAGGTTGTTGCGTTCGCCGATCCCAGCCGCACGGCCTCCCCCAGCCGCTCCTCGGCCTCGGGATAGTCCAGGGAATCCATGGCCAGCGCCCCCAACGACTCGGCCGGCTCCGGGCGCTGGGGAAATCGCGCCCGCAGCCCATCCAGGGCCTGGCGGGCGGCGACCCCGCGGTTCAAGGCGCGCAGCAGCTCGGCGAGCCGGTGTTCATACTCCCACGGCTCCGCAGTCCGAAGCCGGGGCTCGGGGACGGCAACCGGCGCGGCCGCCGCCAGAACCTCGACCGGGAGGGGATCGGGGAGCGTCACCAGTGGGGCCGGGGGAACTTCGAGTGACTCGATGCGCCGCGCCAGGCTGCCGGCCGCGCTTCGCCCCACGATCAGGCGATGAGCCAACAGCCAGGCCTGGGCGTAGAGCACCGGGTTGGCGGCGTGCCGGCCTGCCGCCGACACTTGCTTCCAATCGAGCCACGGCTCGCGGCGCAGAACCTCCACATGGCCGGCGATGGGAGCGCCGAGCTTCCAGCCGGCCGGCGCCGCCTCCATATTGCTGAGCAGGTCGGCGATGCCTTCGCGGAGCCACCACGGGTGTCCGGCCACCAGGGCGCGTGTGACGTGGTGGGCGAACTCATGGGCCAGGGCCCGCAGCGGGTCGTCGGCCTCCTTCCAGGCGACACACAGGAAGGTAGCGTCGGCCCCCGGCCGGTAGAAACCGATCGCCCCGCCCTGTCCGAAGGATTGCATCTCTGCCAGGTCCGGAAACAGCACCACGTCGGTCAGGCCCGGGGGAACCGCAAAGCCGAGGCTTCCCAGCAGGGTGCGGTAGCGCTCCATGGCCGCGGCGGCCGCCTGGGCCGCCTCCGGTGGCAGAGTGGTCATGACCCGGAAATGCGGGCTGCGAGCTTCGACGCCCTGGGCCGCGGCGTTCGCCGCCAGACACAACAACACCAGAAGCGCGTGGCCGAAGCGGCCCCCAAAGGCCACGCCAGCCCGGGGACCAATTGGTCCCCCGTGGAAGTGTCTGAAAGGAAACCGCTTTCTGGGAGCTTCTGACCAGCCGGGGCTGCGCCAAGTGGCCCACGGGGCGAAAAATCGTCGCCAGCCGGCGCCTGGCGGTTGAGAAGCCCGGCCTAACACGGAACAGCCACCCCCAGGCGCGCGGCCTCAGCGGCAAGTTTCGACCAGAGGCCATCGTCAACCGGGACGCCGCCGCGCCGCCGCTCCTGTTCGGCGCGCCATTCCGGCTCCCCGGCCACCAGCACCTCGTCGCAACCTTCGGCCGGTGCTGCCGACTTCATCATGCCGATGAGGTGATCCATGCGCCGGCCGAACTCCGCCACCGGCAGGAAGCGGCTGACATCGATCGCCAGGAAGCACTGGCTGTAGCCGACCGGGCCGAGGCCCTGGCGCGGGTCTCCCACCTCGCCGCCGACTCGCCCGCTCCCGGAGAGCACCGAGCAGAGGATCTCGACCATCATGGCCAGACCGTAGCCCTTGTAGCCTCCCAGCGGCATGAGAAAACCCTGCAGGGCTTCTTGAGTACTGGTTGTTGGCTGGCCGCGGCCGTCGAGCGCCCAGCCGTGGGGCAGCTCCTCCCGGCCGTTGTGCACCGCCTTCATGATCTTTCCCATGGCCACCGTGGTGGTGGCCATGTCGAGCAGCCAGGCCGGGCGCTCCCCGCCCGGCACAGCCATGCAGATTGGATTCGTCGAGAGCTTCCGCTCGCGGCCCTGCCAGGGGGCCACCAGCGGCGTGGCGTTGGTGAAAACCAGGCCGATCTGGCCACGCTCGACCATGCGCTGGCTCCAAAACGCCAGCATGCCGATATGGTTCGAGTTCCGAACCGTGACCATCCCCAGCCCGGCGCCGGCCGCCAGCCGGATGGCATGGCCGGTCGCCATCGAGGCGATCCACTGGCCCACCCCGTTGTCGCCGTCGTAGAGCATGGTGGTGGCCGTTTCCGAGACCACGTGGCCGTCGGTGGACAGGTTGAGGAAGCCGGCTTCCAGGTGCGGCAGATAATGGGCCAGCAACTGCACCCCGTGGGAATCCACGCCCCGCAGGTTGGCGGCCACCAGCGAGCGCGCTACCAGCAGGGCCCGGTCCTCGGGCATGCCGGCCGCGGCCAGCAGGGCGCGTGAGAATTCCTCCAACTCCGGGGCTGCCAGGCGCACACTGCCCATCGTACAGTGTGCTTAACCATTTTGGGGGAAGCGGCCGTGGCGCACGCTTCAGCGTGCAGCGGCGAGCTTCAGCTCGCCGAAGGGTGCAGGTGAAACCACGCAGCGTGGGCTGAAGCCCACGCCGGCACGCTGAAGCGTGCGCCACGTCGCCTCACATCCCAGTAAACTCCCCAAAACGGTTAAGCACACCATCGTACAACGCCGCCGGACAACGACGCGGCGCTTCGCTATCCTGATCAGATGCCCGAGTTCCGCGGCGACGTACACGCTCCCGACTTCCCGCCGGGAGCCGAGTGGCTGAACACCGACCGGCCGCTCCAGATGAGCGACCTGCGCGGCAAGGTCGTGCTGCTCGATTTCTGGACCTTCTGCTGCATCAACTGCATGCACCTGCTGCCGGATCTGAAAAAACTGGAGCACAAGTACCCAGACGAGCTGGTGGTGGTGGGAGTGCACTCGGCGAAGTTCCCCGCCGAGCGGGTCACCGGCAACCTCCGCCAGGCGGTGCTGCGCTACGAGATCGAGCACCCGGTCGTGAACGATCCGCGCATGGGGATGTGGCGGCAGTACGGGGTGCGGGCCTGGCCCACCGTGGTGTTGATCGACCCCCAAGGAAAGGTCATCGGGGGGCACTCCGGAGAGGGCATCTACGAGCCGTTCGACCACATCATCGGAAAGGTCATCGAGTCGTTCGACCGGGAGGGCCTCCTCGACCGTCGGCCGCTGGGGCTGATCCTGGAGGCGGCCCGGACCCCGCGCGCGCTGCTCTCGTTTCCGGGCAAGGTGCTGGCCGACCAGGCCGGCGGGCGGCTGTTCATCGCCGACTCCAACCACAACCGCATCGTGGTGGCCTCGCTGGCGGACGGCTCGGTGCGGGAGGTGATCGGGGGAACCGGGATCGGCCTCGTCGACGGGGAGTTCGGCGCCGCCCGCTTCCATCATCCCAACGGGATGGCCCTGGACGGCGAGCAGCTATACATTGCCGATACGGAGAACCACGCCATCCGGCGGGCCGATCTGGCTGCCCGGCGGGTCCAGACCCTGGCCGGCGACGGCCACCAGGGCCGACCGATGAATTCGCCTTGGGACCTGGTGATCCACAACCGGCAACTCTATATCGCCATGGCCGGGCCGCACCAGCTCTGGCGGCTGGACCTGGCAACCGGCCAGCTCGACTGCCACGCCGGCTCCGGCGGCGAGGCCCGCATCGACGGCCCGCTGGCGAGCGCCGCCCTGGCCCAGCCGAGCGGCATCACCACCGACGGGCTGAAACTCTATTTTGCCGACAGCGAGACCAGCTCCATCCGGGCGGCGGATCTCGACCCCGGCGGCCGCGTGACCACCATCGTCGGCGTCGACCTGTTCGAGTTCGGAGACGCCGACGGCATCGGGGACCAGGTTCGGCTGCAGCATCCCTTGGGGGTGGTCTGGGCCGGCGACTCGCTCTTCGTGGCCGATACCTACAACAACAAGATCAAACGTGTTTTTCCGGCGACCCGCAGCGCCGTGACCTTCGCCGGAACCGGGGACCCGGCCCAGTTCAACCAGCCGGCCGGCATCACCGTGGCCGGCGGACAACTCTACGTCGCCGACACCAACAATCACCTGATCCGGAGGGTGGATCTGGCCACCGGCGAGGTCTCGACCTTCGAGCTGCGCCAGATCCGGCGCCTGACCCAATGGCGCGCCCCGGTCGAGCGCCTGGAAAGCCGCGCCGTCCGCAGCGGCCCAGCCGAGCTTTGCCTCCGGCTGGAGTTGCCCGATGGGCGCCGGTGGAATCCCGAAACCCCCGTCGAGGTGTTCGTCTCGCTCAACGACGGTGAGGAATCCCATATCTCCTCGCCCGGCGGCGAGGAGATCCGGATCCAGCTCCAGGTTCCGGAAGGGGAGTCGCTGCTGCGCGTGGACCTGACCGCCTACTACTGCCAGACAGACGGCGCCGCTCTGTGCCTGGTGCACGAGGAGAACCTGGAGGTTCCGCTGGAGGGAAAGGCGGAGGCTCCCACGGGGCTCGATATCAAGCGGAAAGTTAACTGAGGCGCGGTTCACCGCCGAGGCGCCGAGGACGCAGAGGTTCGCCGAGGAAGCCAATTATTCTCTGCGCTGTCTCGGCGTCCTCGGCGTCTCTGCGGTAAAGAGGCGCCCCGACAGGCCAGCATGCCTGTGTTACTGGGTCGCGACCGAAAACGGCGCCGAGGGCTGGGCCCCGGCGCTGACCAGCAGGGGCGTCTGGGATCCGGCGGCCAGCGCCCCCGTCCAGCGAACATTCAGCTGATACACGCCGACCAGCCCGGGGGCCAGCCCGGAAAACAGCACCTCGGCCGCCAGCCCCCCCAGGGTGACCCCCGGTAGTTCACGGGTGCGCAACAGGGGATCGGCGGGCGCCGGGCGGCCCGTGACGGGGTTTCCGTTCACCGCTCCCAGCCCCGTGGCGCGGATGATCAGCACATCGCCGGCCCGGACGGGACGGTCCCCGGCGACCGGCGAGCCGTCAGCGTGAGTGACTGAGAAGATCACCGGGCGGGACTGCCCGACGTCGAGGCTCACCGAGTTGCCCAGGGCGCCGCCGAACACCGTGACCGCGACGTTCTCGCCGGCGATCTCCCAGGGAACCTGCAAATTGATCTGCCCGGGCGAGACAAACAGCAGGGGCGCGGCGAACCCGTTGATCAATACCGTCACGCCGCCGAGGCTCACCGGCAGGGGCAAGGCCGCGGCTTGAGCCTCGGTCTCGGCCAGCCGTTCCCCAAACAGCGACATCAGCGATCCGGGCGTCAGGGCGCCGCCCTGGGCCAGGCGCGGGCCGCTGCTCGAAAGCTGAAAGCCGGCCGCCGTCACCGCCTGCCGGACGAACTCGCCGCGGGCCGCCGTGAACTCCCGCACTTTCCCTACCCCTTGCTCGAACTGGGCGTTAGTGCAGGGCTGCAAGACCCCCAGGGCGTCGGGGCACAGCTTGTTGGTGTCCGCCCGAGCGGCGTTGCCGACCTGGTTGTAGACCCGGTTGATCTGGTATTCGAGCCACCCTTGCGGGCCCCCGGTTGCCGCGGCGCATCGCAGCAGCGCTTCCAAAAAGGCCCGCCGGGCCTCGGGCACCGTCACGGCGCGCCGCGCCAGCACGTTGTCGTTGAAGTTGCGGAAGAGCGGGAACTCCGGATCCGAAAAGCTGCGGTCCCGGTCCCAGGCCAGGAACTGAAAAAGATTCTTCTTCTCGAACCGGTAGAGGAAATAATTGGCCATGCCGGTTGGCGCCAGGAATCCGTCGGCCTCAGCCAGGAAAGTCTCGACCGCCAGATACGTCATGAAGGCCTTCAGGTCCACGTACGGCGCTATGGCGCCGGCGAACTGCCCGTCTTCGGCCTGGTTCATCTGGCGGATCATCGTTACCAGCACGCCGGGGTCCGGGTTCCGCTCGTTGGTCTGGGGCTGGAAGGGCGAGGGCACGTACTTGACAGCGTCCGACCCCAGGTACTCAAAGCGATAGGGGCCGACCCACTCGTACTGATACAGATAACCGTCGTTCTGACCGAAGTTGCGCTTCAAGTAGTCCTTGTCGATTGACTCCACGACGGCGTATAAGCCGGCATACTCATTGTTCACAAAGAGGCGGGCGTGGGCCTCCCGCGGGGCGGGCAATCCGAGGGCCCCGTAAAGCATCATGGCCAGCCGCTCGTGGATCTGGGAGGGGTCCTGGACGTTGGGCTTCAGGACGAACGACTTCAGGCCCAGAAACTCCTGAGTGTCCTCGAAGCGGTTGTAATCAACCTTCAACCCCGGCTTTATGCCATTGCGGCTGCCGAGTCCCCGCGAGCGGATCCCGATGTTCTCGACGGTCTGGCCTCGCCACGTCAAGTCACATTGGTAATAGGTGTTGTCCCGGAAGTCGCGCCGCAGCCTGGCCCAATCGGCGGGGTTGATAACGAGGCGGATCTCCTGAAGGACCGTGTCGTCGAAAAAATCCGCTGCCGTCAGGGGGCGGGTTTGCCCCGGCGCCGGGGCGCTGGCCACGGCTGTGAACAGCAGAAGGAATCGGAGCAAGCAGCGCAGGGAGTACCTCCAGAAGTTGCGCTCAGGGACGTCTTTGACGCGGCACATCTATTATAACAAACCCCACCGGCAGGTCGCCGGTTGCGGGTGGCTGTACCGCGAGACCCACGGGGTCGCTGATAGCGCCTCGGGCCAGGATTCGCAGCTCGTGAAGCCCGGCTCCAAGCCCCTCCGGCACGTGGAAGTTGATCTGGTAAAG
>Ga0247727_10012589_pt1 | contig 14483 bp, 13 predicted proteins | sample WisWelCaveWW1625_FD_202498 | JGI IMG/M metagenome (GOLD analysis project Ga0247727, IMG submission 202498) | Biofilm microbial communities from Wishing Well Cave, Virginia, United States - WW16-25 | ecosystem: Environmental > Aquatic > Deep subsurface > Groundwater > Cave microbial mat | place... | reverse complement strand
TATATTCCGGTCGATTGCGATAAAGGGCCGGTAGGAATTGCCGGTCATTGTTTTGTGTTAGATTTCGGAGAGCAAATATATGCCTGAGGACAAATCTGACCAGCAAAGTCAGTTCGAGGGAGAATATGGGAAAATCACGCTCCCCGAAGTTCAGAGAATCCTTGCCCGCCATGCAGAGTGGCTTAAGCTGGATGAAGTGGAGCGGGATAATAAATTGGAAATGCGGGCAGATTTATCGGGCTATGACTTGCGTGATCTGGAGATTGTCGATGCGATAAGATCAGCGAATCTGCTACGCGCTACACTCAGTATGACGAATCTGCAAGGCGCTGACCTTGACAATGCGCATCTGGAAGGCGCTTCCCTTTTCAATGCGCATCTGGAAGGCGCTTCACTCAGACGGGCGCATCTGCGAGACACTGACCTTTACCATGCGCATCTGGAAGGCGCTTACCTCATATCGGCGAATCTGCAAGGCGCTGGCCTTTACTATGCGCATCTGGAAGGCGCTGACCTCACAGAGGCGCATCTGGAAAACGCTTTCCTCACAAGGGCGGATCTGCAAGGCGCTGACCTAACTGACGCGATCTGTCAGGAAACTGAAATGTCCGGCGCTGACTTGCGCGAAGCCATACTCACCGGAGCCGATTTGAAAACCGCCAAGTCCCTCACCATCCAGCAACTCGCCGGCGCAAACCTCACGCGCGCGAAATTGCCCAAGGAAATCACAGAATTCGCCGGATTGAAAATGGTGGAACAGATTTCGGTCGCGGCCAAGACCTTGTTCATTTCCATGCTTCTGGCCTGTGTGTATTCCTGGCTGACCCTGGCCGGGACGACCGACGCGACGCTTATCACCAACTCCTCCTCTTCACCCTTGCCCCTGATCAACGCTTCCGTGCCAATCGTGTACTTCTATGTCGGGGCGCCGCTCCTCATTTTTTGCCTCTTTATTTACTTACATTTTTATCTCTGCAAGCTTTGGAAGGAATTGGCCGACCTGCCCGCCATCTTCCCCGATGGGAAGAGACAAGAAGAGCGCACTCACCCCTGGCTCTTCAACGACCTCATCGTGGCGCATTTCAAGCTACTGAAGGAGAAGCGCGGTTACCTCTCGATTATACTGACTCGCACTACGATTTTTCTCGCCTGGTGGATTCCGTTCCTGACGATCGTTTCGTTTTGGTTACGATTTCTCACACGACACGACAGACCCTGTACCATTCTCCATATCGTCGTGATGACGGGTGCGATGGTTTTTGGATATTGAGCTTATATCTACATGAAGTGCGCCTTCAAGTGGGAACTCGCTGACCAGTCAGAGTTTGGCTCCAGTGAGGATTACTCAGATGCCGAGAGCGAAATGAAGGGATTACTGCGCCGGGCGGTCAACAAAGCTCGACACCCGTTCAACATATCGTTTGCGCTGGAGATTGGCGTTCTCGCCCTTAGTCTAGTTATGTCCCGAGGTATTGTTGACGGAGACAGAGACAACTGGGCCCGCGAAATCATCGCGGCAACCCCTTTCCATCCGTCCGCCGAGCTTGAAGGAGAAACTCTTTCAAAAATGCCGGAAAACTGGGTTGCGGAGAAAGTCAGTGACGCTGAGATTTCGAGGATCGTTGGTCCGAAACTTCAAAACGCCAATCTTCGCTTTGCTAATTTCGTCGAAGCTATCGCCATTCGCGCGAATTTCGCGAGTGCAGATCTCACGGGCGCAGATTTTAAGAGCGCCGATTTGCGCGGCGCTAATTTTACAGACGCAGTGCTTCGGGGAGCTGATTTGCGAGGAGCAAACCTCAATTATGTTATCGGGCTTGAACCAGATCAGCTCAAACGCGCAAAATTCGACAGTAAAACCATTTTCCCTGAGTATCTACTCCAAGACAGCGCCTTCCAAATTCTTTTGGGATCCCGTAGGTCGGGTTGGTGATTTCCGATTGAGGAAATCGCCTTACCCGACATCTTACACTCCCTTACAACGGCGCCCAAGGCGTATAACAGAAAGATTGGGGAGCAATCATCCGTGATTACGGAAAGCGCTCGGTGGGAGAACCGGAATGATTAAAGGTGTCGGGTAGGGCGTCCGCCTACGGCGGATCGCCAACCCGACCTACAAGAACGCAAGTCGTCGCTACGGGGGCTACTCTTTCGCTGAGTCGGGGAGCCAGTCGGGGTGATTGCTTTTGAGCGCGCCCCCGCGAACTCAACGGATCATCTCCGCATGAAGTTATGAGGGCCATACCCGCGCCCAAACCCACCGCCACAAACGCCAATATGACAATTCGCCTTCGCATCACTGTTCTTATTCCGGTTGTCGGTGTCCCTAGCGTCTCGGAGCACCCACTCCACACGGGGGTTTTCGTCCTCTCTCACTGATATAATCCGCCCCCGCGCACAGATGTCAAGCGGAATCTCACGACCCCGGATCCGGCCAACCCGCCCTGATTTTAGTTCTTCGTGGTTTAGACGCCGGATCCACGCTCGCTTAACCTCTTGCAAAGTAACAAGTTGGGCAATATACGCTCCGCCGCCGGCGCCGGATTGTAGGAATGGGTGATTTCCTGAGTGTTTAACCATCAAATCATTTGACAAGGCGCCGATAATGGAGTATATGAGTAATGGGTCATTTATTCGGGAGTAATGCGCCATGACATCTCGAGCCCTCGGAATCCTACTCACCGTCGCCCTGCCACTGGCCGCGACGCTCCTTTCTGTCAACCAGACCTTTTCCGACAACTCCCCGAAGTACACCGAAGCCGATCTTGAGGCGCTCGCCGAATGCGCCGACTGCCACGAAGACCAGAGTGCGCAGGTCATGCATTCCGGTCACCGGCAGGCGACCCTGGCTTCCGGGGAAGAAGTGACCTGTTTGTCCTGCCACAGCTCCGGGGCCGCCGACCATGTTGAGTCGCCCGAGCGCGGGAATATCAGGCTGGCGTTCGACGCCGACGCCTGTGGGCATTGCCACACGGCGCATTTGGAGATGGACAACACCGGTTTTGACCCGCACACCGTCGCAAATATCGACTGTGGCGCCTGCCACAAAATGCACTCGGCGACCAATCAGCTGGTGGCGGATGAGAATTTCGAATTTTGCGGAAAGTGCCACACCAGCGCCCTGCATGAATTCAACCGCGCCTCGCGTCACCCGCTTCACTCCGGCGGCCTGAGTTGTCTGAGTTGTCACAATTTCACCGGTAAGCGCCAACCGGGTTTCGCCGCCGGCGCGGATGAGAACTGTCTCACCTGCCATCCTGAAGTCGCCGGACCGTATGCGCACGAGCACAACGCCGCGAGCGGCTTTACGACCGAAGGCGACGGATGCGTGTCCTGTCACGCGTCGCATGGCAGTGAGAATGAGGCGCTTCTGGTGCGGAGCGGTGACGCGCTCTGCCGGCAATGTCATCTCATTCCACCACGCCATGTCACCATGCACGAGGGCGTCGGTGTCAACAATCGCTGTGGCGACTGTCACACGACGCCGCATGGCTCGCATGACAATCCCGGACTTCTTGATCCGGACCTGGGTCTTAAAATCAAAGGTAGTCCCGGCTCCTGTTTCTGCCATAATGTCGCGGGGTGAAACGCATGAGAAACTCTATAGCGCCAGCGCCACTTCACATCCCACGCATCGGGATTGGCCTCCTCGCGGGCGCGCTTGTTTTCATTTTCATGTCGACAACCGGCGCAACCGCTCAAGCGCAATCCGACAGTGTGCGCGGCACGGTTCGCGTGAGCGGGATTTTTATCGACGAAGAGGGCAACCGCGCGGTAGATCCGTTCACGCAAAACCTCTATAAAGGAGTCGCGCTGTCGCTCTTGAATTTCAGCGCGGTATCTGCGAACGGACTTCGCTTCACCGCCGACGCGCGCAATCTTTCGCTCAGTAACCGCGATATCGCTCTCGGGCTTGGGAAAAGCGCCCGGTGGAAAGCCGCTTTCTCCGAGCGACAGTCGCGGCGCGTGTATACATTCAACGGCGACCGGTTCACCCGACGCGATATGTACGCGGGTTCATTCTGGGGGCAGGTGAACGACTACATCCGCGTGTTTGCTGACCTGGGGCAGACGGTCCGCCGCGGTGATATCGCGCGGGGCCTTGATCCCTCGGCTCCGGAGGCGCTCATTCCCGCCGATTATACGCACTCGCATTACACCGGTGGCGTGAAGTTCGGCCATGAGCGAAGCATGCTTGAGTTGTCATATCGCGAAAGCGTCTACGACGACGGCCCAGCCGCAAGCGCCGACCAAAACGGCCGCCGCTATCGCGGGTCTTTCGCGATTCCTGCGCCTCGCTACGACCGCTGGAATGTGAATGGTGGTTTTACTCGCTTTGAGCGCGCGTTCAGACAGCGCGCCGATTCGATCTTCTCGAATGCGGCTTGGGGCGGATTGCGTTATCACGACAAAAATGGTTTTACCGCCAAGTACAGCTTCGCCTTCGACCGCACTCGCAGAACCGGCGATCTGGTGGCCACAGACAATATCCAAAACGCCATCACCTTCGCGAAAAACTGGAGTAAGGACGGAGGCGCCACACTCGGCGTCCGTTATGCGAGTGTGGATGACATAAGCAATGATCTGCGGACAACCGGCGTTTTCGGCCAGACCTGGATCAAACTGGGTGAGAGGACCACGGCCCAGGGTGGATTCGGCGACGAGCAAACCGCTGTCGAAAAAGGCCACCCCCTCACGGGCGAACGCTCTGCGACACGGATTTTCGCCTCGCTAACACATCGGGAAAAACATTTTAGCGGCAAAGCGCGCATTGAAAATCGAGTCACAAACAACGACGACATTGGCAGTAAGAGCGCCTTCGATCGCTACGGGCTGGATGTGAGCGTGTCGCATCTCGAATATGGAGAATTGCGCCTGGCCTATGATTACCGCGACGGATCCTATTCATATCAGTACGAAAAGTACAACTTGCAAGATCATTCCCTGAATGGAGATTTCACCAGCGTTGAAATAAAGCGCATGTGGGCGGGGGCCAGTGGCTCCTATACTCGCTCGCGTAAGAGCTCGGACGCGGAGAGTTTCTATCTGACCCTCTGGTGGAAGACGAAAATGGACAATCAGAGATATCTGGAGCTCGCCTATACGGCGTACAACCATGATCAATATGACGACCCGGCGCCTTTGTATCGGCGCTATTACACTGCGAATGTCGCGCAACTGTCACTTTTGTGGGAGTTGTGAGCGGGCATATATCAAGAGAAACGAAACGTTTAGTTGATTGTACGGAGAGGAAGTCATGAGAGGTAAGTTATGAAACAGGTCATCGCATTTCTCGGCGTATTCGCGATCGGCGCGTATTTTCTCGCCAGTTGCGAACGGCGAATCGTCGGCGATGTCGAGCTCGCCGACATCAGTTCCAATGGATGCTTCACTTGTCACAGTGATGAAGACATCCGCCTGGCCGCGGCGCGAAAGCAGTATGAAAACTCGATTCACGGTAGCGCGGAGAACAGCAATCGCAATCGCTTGTACAGCCCGAACTACGCCACCTGTGAACGGTGCCACACCCATGAAGGGTTCATCGCGCAGGTAACCGGTGTGCCGGCGGATGGCGATGTCTTTACGGCGATCAGTTGTTTCACCTGCCACGCGCCCCACTCGAACGGCGACCTGCGCCGGCGCGTGGAAGGCCCGATAACGCTTGCAAATGGCGCGATATTCGATCGGGGTAAGGCAAATGTGTGCGCGCAGTGCCACCAGAGCAGACGCAACGCGTCGACTACCGCTGTGGCGGGTGTGCGCCTCTCCGGATCCTGGGGACCTCATCTTAGCAATCAGGGCGACATGCTCATCGGCGAGAACGCGTATGAATTTGCAAGCTATACCTACACCAAGTCCTGGCACTCCACCGGCGCCACGAACGGATGTGTTTCGTGCCATATGAGCGCGTCACTGCATGAATCCGTCGGCGGCCACAGCTGGAACATGCGCAATGAAGAGCGCGGATTTCAGAACAGGTCAGGTTGTAATGTCACCGGATGCCATGACTCCGCGCCAGTTACCGACCTTGATCGCCCGGCGGCGGACGACTTTGACTGGGACGGCACGACCGAAGGCGCCCAGTCCGAGATCCAAGGATTGCTCGACTCGCTTCACACGCTTTTGGTGGCGGCGAATCTACTAACACCGGAGGGTTCGCCGGTGAATGGCCGCGTCGTGTCGACCGCGGATTCCGCCGGGGCCTTGTACAACTTTCGCTTTGTCGAAGAAGATCGGTCCAAGGGCGTGCACAACACCGATTACGCGGTGGGGCTTTTGCGCTCATCGATCAACTTCCTCGCGAAGGGCAACCCGAACGGCCTATCGCCCAAGCGCGGTGGCTTGATCGCTGGCCGCGAATAATGAACGACCCACTCATGGGATGAGCGCTACTCATGGGTTGAGTACCTACTCATTGACGGTCCTCTCTACGGACGGGCGGTGTCACGCAGGCGTGGGAAAAGATAAAACATCCGAACCCAAAACTTGCTACGGCGGTAGTTTTTGTAGTGGTTGAATGACCATCGAAAGGGCCGCAGGTTGGTATCTGTATGACATTCCGCGAAGTAGATCTTGAGTTGTTGTAGCGCCTTCATTGGTCAATGCGCCATGGCGCGCTTCCTAATACCAGCTCACACTGAGTCCAAATGCATGGACGACATATCCCTCTGGTTGCATATTCGAGTACTGGAGTCGCAATCTTGTCCCGCTGAAGCCGGGTCCGCCCAAGGCGTCAAGGTTCCAATAGAGACCAACAGACAAAACCCCGCCCATTCTCCGGTGTTCGCCATGTAGCGCATTGAGGCCGCCAACCTCAATCCAAAGTCCGTCTGATTTTCCAATGAAGTAAGAGACGGGGATTGGGATATCGTGCCCGGCCGTCAGGATGAAGAGGTCTCGACTCTTCGACGAGAGTTGATTCATATACGAGAGATCCAATGTCGGCTGGAAAATCTTATATCGAAATGTGTATCCCGCTCCCACTCTCGATGCGACCGCCTCATGGTGCAATGGTAGAACAACTCCTCCGCGTAGGTGAACGCCAATAGCGCTGGTTACGGGAGAAAGGGGTGAATAATACTCTACCGCCGCCCATCCGCTAACGAATCTGACAACGGAATCCGCTCTTACCACATCATTTTCTTCGACGACCGGCGGAATCAACCAAATCGGCACGCCTGTCCGTGAATACAGGAATTCAGAGGAAGCTTCACTAATACTCGGATCGTGTAGTCCCCGTTCTCGCAGTTGAGGATAGAAGCGTCGTTCCGACTTACGGAGAGAATCCTCCAGTATAGGCGCGTGACTCCAGGTCGCAGAGATCGGCATGGGAATATACATGAGCGAGGGAAGTACCGCGGGGGGCGTAGATGTGTTGAATAGCGTCTCTCCGTCCGTCGGTTCAATCCAGCGAGCGACGCGAGCGCGTGGTGTTTCGAGGATACCTTCCCGGCGCATCCAATCGGTAAGCGCTCCCGGAATGGGTAGCTCATGGGCGACGAAAAGAGTCAATACAAGCTCACGAATGGAAACTTGAGAGCAGGCCAGGACATGCTCATAGTGTGGCGAATACCAGTGGAGGAGGTGTTCGCCAAAGGCCTGCCACACTTCACCGCGGCTGTTAAGAACGAAAACACCTTCCGCGGAAACCACTTGACTCCAGGCCTTGTAATTGGTCGTCTGTAGCGGCGCGAGTAGATTGCCCCTCCATGGCATGACCATGTGTCCGGCCGATAGCGCGTCATGCAGATAGCCCTGCGCATATGCTTCCCAGGACAATGCCGCCTCCGCGACATTCGTGATAGAAATCTGATTATCCAAGGGTAAAGATGCGATACGAAGAGCCATCAAGTGGTAGAGGAGGTAGTTCGCTACCACTCCTTTTTCGCGACAGACGGTAATTTCGCTTGCGAAAACAGAAGCGGATGGCAATTCTCTTCCTTCATTGAGAACGCGCCAGACCCGTTCAATATCTTCGCTCTTCAGGCGGAGCGCCTGTTCCAGAGGCGTCTCACGAAAGATATGAAATCTATGCTCACCGAAGTCCACCCGTGCGAGCGAGGCAGTAAGTTCCCCAAATGTTTGCGAAGTGTCCTTGGGCAGGCTCTCCAGTAGTGTAATCAAATGTGACAGCTGTTGAGGTGAGTTCGGTGGGATACTTTTCGCGCATTCGCGGGTTACGCCAGCCAACGCGGAATCGGCCGCGAGGCGATGTTCCTCCCCAGTGAACGCCTGAGAGGGTTTAGGCAGTAGAACACTCGCGACCACGAGCCCCAACCTGAGCGCCTGCGCCACCCTGAACATGACTACGCATTCCCCCAATGTTCCGTGAAGAGACGGATAACATTCCCGGCCATAATGTCACTCACAATTTCTTCGCTGTTTTTTTCGCCACGAAATTCTTGCCTCAGCGCTTTGGTAAGTGAAACAATTTTGTCCAATTCGCGTAGGTCGTTCGGGCCAGTCACATATCCGGCGAAATCGCTCCCAATGCCTATGCACTTATGAGTCCCGCAGAGCTTGTAGATGTAGCGAACAGTGCGAGTGACTTCTCGGAGTGACCCATGCTCGTCTGCTTTCGCCGCAGAAGTGTAGTTAGACAGCCAGTACGGCATTAAGATGACACCAACGATCCCGCCGCGTTCGTTTATCCGCTGGATGTGTTCGTCCGTGAGCGAGTAGGGATGATCTCCCAGAGCTTGCGCCGACACATGTGACGCTACCAGTGGGCCAGTCGAAATACTCAGTATATCCTCTACTGTCGGAGCGGTCGCATGCGCGATGTCAATCAGGATCCCCAGCTTTTGCATCTCTTTGACGACTTCAATGCCCCGTTCCATGAGACCGATGTTCGCCTGCGGGGCGCCTGCGTCTGGGAAGAACGGAATGGAGTTGCCGGAGGAAGCCAGCCCTTTTGTGAAGAAGTGCGTAACCCCAATCATGGCTACTCCTCTGTCTGCGAGTATTCTCAGGGGAGCAATGTCAAACCCCAGAGCATGCGCTCCTTCCAAACAATGGATGAGCGCAACCCGGCGCCTTGTGTCAGGTGATCTGATCGCCAGACGCTCTTGTAGTTCGCCCCGCGACTTTACCACACACGCGAATGCGGACGCTTCATTCTTGACATATTCCTCTAGTTCATCGAGCATGCGAACCGTCTGCCGTGGCGCGTCGGGATTGGGATCACTCGGCATGCTTACAAATTCATCGAATGGGTTGAAATGGGCTACGCAGATGAGATCCAAACCCGCTTCGTGGCATTTTTTCAGGTCGACTTTGGTTTTGTTCATTTGTTTTGAAATGAACTCCGCGCCGCCCGGCATGCTTTGCATGAGTCCGGCTTTTGCAATCCATTCGTTCAAACGCACATGAGCGTGTAAATCAGAAAAAGTGCGATTCCTGAAAAGGTCATCACTCGACGCATCATCCAATAAATGCAGAGTTTCAGCGGAGAGCCCTCTGTAAACCAGCGAAAAGGCCAAGGTTCCACCTACCTGCGTGAGAAAGGACCGTCGGCTCTGGTTCATCAATGCGTGCCTTTCGCGTATCCCTGGCTTGCGGCTATTGTCGTTCCACTCGTTAAGTTAGAGTTCCGGTTTTTTATGTCAATCCCAAGAGTTGTTCAGGACTCCCGAAGTGTAAGGAACCACAGCCCTGCCATCGCCTTGCCGCTGTGGGCAAATTGCCTATATTCTCAGGTTCCGGGTGTGCGGCCCGGCTCCGCTATTGGTGGGAGCCGCCATACACCCCGAATGACTTGCCTGTTATGGGTTTAATTCCAAGCTCCCAGCTCTTATAAACCCATTGCCGTTCAAGGTGTTATAGCCAGGAGTCAACGGTCGTCCAGACGAATCGATTAACTATGTTTGGCGAACTAACAACCAAGCTCGAAGGATTGCTTCGCACACTGCGCGGCGCCGGTAAGCTCTCGGAAGAAAACATCCGCGAGTCGCTCGCCGAAGTGCGCACTGCGCTTCTTGACGCGGATGTGCATGTTAGCGTGGTGGACAAATTCATTTCGGCGGTGTCGTCGAAGGCCGTTGGTGAGCGGGTATTGTCCTCTATTGAGCCCGGCCAACAGGTGGTGAAAATCGTCTATGACGAGTTAGTCGAAACACTCGGCAGAAATTATGTCCCGCTCGCGGCGCCGCAATATTCGCCGACAGTATATTTGCTCTGCGGCTTGCAGGGATCCGGCAAGACCACGCTGTCGGCGAAAATCGCTTTGCAATCCAAAGCCAAGAAGAACAAGGTCCTGCTGGTGGCCGCGGACACCTATCGTCCCGCCGCGATCGATCAACTCAAGACGCTCGGCGCTTCGATTGGTGTGGAAGTGTTCACGCTCGACGGCGAAAAACCACCTGTCATCTGCAAGGCCGCGAAGAAATATGCGGAACGCAACTTTGTCGACCTACTCATCTTCGACACCGCCGGTCGTTTGCAAATCGACGATGAACTGATGCGTGAATTGTCACAAATCAAGGCCGACACCAAACCCCACGAAATATTGCTGGTTGTGGATGCGATGACCGGGCAGGTGGCCGTGGATGTGGCGATCGCGTTTCACGAACGGCTTTCGCTGACCGGTGTCGCGCTGACCAAGCTCGACGGCGACGCGCGGGGCGGCGCCGCGATTTCGATTCGCGCCGTGACGCAGACGCCGATCAAGCTTATGTCCACGGGTGAGAAAGTCGCCGATCTGGAGCAATTTCATCCCAATCGCATGGCCTCGCGGATTCTGGGGATGGGGGATGTTGTCACCTTGGTGGAAAAGGCGCAATCCACTGTGGACGCCTCCCAGGCCCGCGCTATGCAGGAGAAACTCCTCAAGAACAAGTTTGATCTGATGGACTTTCTCGAACAATTGCGCGCCATCAAGGGCATGGGTTCGCTGGAGTCAGTTCTGGGGATGATACCGGGTGTCGGGGCGCGTTTGCGCGGAGCGGATCTTGACAGCAAAGCGCTTGGGCGCGTTGAGGCGATCATCCTGTCCATGACTCCGGGGGAGCGTACGAATCCGAAGATTATCAACGGCAGTCGTCGCAAGCGCATCGCGCTGGGAAGCGGCATGACCGTGCAGGATGTGAATCAGCTGATTCGTCAGTTCGAGGCGATGCAGGGTATGATGAAAACAATGAACGCAAACAATAACAGAAAGGGCGCCGCGGGCATGGCCCGCGCGATGATGTCGCGCATCGGCGCCCGTGGGTAAGGGAGGTATGAGTTGTCGGTAAAGATTCGTTTGCGCCGGATGGGCGCGAAAAAACGACCGGTCTTTCGCGTCGTCGCGGCGGATTCGCGTCGCGCTCGAGACGGGAAGTTCCTGGAAACGCTGGGGCAATACAATCCGGTTGTCCAGCCGGCGGTTCTGACTATTGACGAGTCCAAAGTCATCGTCTGGCTGGATCGCGGCGCCCAGATGTCAGACACCGTGAAGACGCTCTTGTCGCAGGTGGGATTCATCGATAAATATCACCGCGCCAAGAAAGGTGAAGATGTCAGCGCGGTCGTCCTGCGCACCCAGATTACCGAGCGCAAGAAGAAGCGTAAGAAAACCAAAGCCGCCGCCGACGGTGGCGCTCCCCAGGCCGCTCCCGCAGGAGCGTAGGATTTCGCAATGGGCGCGCTGTTAATATGACAGTTCCGCCGGTCTGAACGGAGCGCCGATGGGTTTAGATGTCTGACGATTTGGCTCCCGAAGTGACAGATCTTGTCGCGATTGGAAAGTTCGGCAGGACCCATGGTGTCGCGGGCGATGTCCGGGTGCGCTTCTACAAAGGCGACGCCTCTCGACTGGCAGGTCTGACCCGGCTCTATTTGATTAAAAATGTCCCTGCAAACGGAACCACGGGCGCCGCGATGAAAACGCTTGAGATCGAACGCGCTATCGGCGGCATTGATCCGAAGGTGAAAATCGTTGGGTATGACACACCGGAACAGACGCGGGGGTTGGTCAATCAGGAAATCTTTGTGCCGCGGGGCGCTTTGCCGCCCGCGCCGGCCGGAGAAGAGTATGTGTTCAATCTCATCGGCATGCAGGTGGAGGACGAAACCGGAGCGAATCTGGGAGCGCTGGAGTCAGTTGAAAGTTATCCGGCCAATGATGTATATGTAATTCGCGACCAATCCGGCCAAGAACGCCTGTTCCCGGCGGTCCCGGAATTTATGGTGCGGATCGACAAGCCCCGCAACACCATTGTGATTCGACCACCCAAGGGGATTTTCGATGAGTGAACCGGAGACTTCGATGGCCTCATACCAATGGCTCGAAGCGCTGACTTCAAGAGATGAATGAACATGAGCGATGAATTGAGAGAAAATGAATAGTGGGAAAACAGTCACACAGCGATCCCCCGCGGGCGACAACGCCAACACAACCGGCGTCGTTCCGAGTCGATATTGTGACGCTTTTCCCGGGGTTTTTTGACGGTGTCTTGCGTGAGTCCATTCTTGGTCGCGCGATGAAAAACGGGCTGGTAACGGTGAATCTGGTGAATCTCAGGGAGTTCGGAATCGGAAAACACAAAGCCGTGGATGACACCCCATTCGGCGGTGGTGGCGGTATGACGCTCATGCTTGAGCCACTGGTGAAGTGTTTGTCGTCCTTGGGCTATGCGCCGCATCCGCCCTTGACTTCGCCCGGAGAGTTGATACTCACCTCAGCGGCAGGGAGGCGCTTCGTTCAGGCCGATGCGGTGCGCCTGTCACTGGCCGAGCGTGTGACAATCATTTGCGGACATTATCTCGGAGTTGATGAGCGCTTATTGGAATTGTACCCGATTCAGGAATTGTCGATCGGCGACTACACGCTCACCGGGGGTGAACCGGCCGCCGCTGTCATGCTCGACGCGATCACGCGTCTGCGTCCGGGGGCGTTAGGCAATTTCGCCTCTGCGCTTGCCGACTCCCATCAGGAAGAAATCCTCGGCGCGCCGGTGTATACGCGCCCGGCGACATACCTGAGTGTCTCTGTGCCCGAAGAACTGCTCAGCGGCGACCATAAAAAGGTATCGCAATTCCGACGCGACTCGGCTCTCGTCAAGACCGCGTGCCAGCGCCCGGACATTTTGAAGCGCGCCTCGGTGAAGGCGGAACTGTCGGACGCCGACGCTCGGATAATCCGTTCAGCCAGACGAAAAACCACGGGCGTTCGAAAAGAGAAACAAAAACAAATAAAATAACATATGCGCCCGTCGGGTGATTGCGACGGGGGAGGTTTGACGAAATGGGAAAGAAAGTGATCGAACAACTCGAAAAGGGCTATCAGCGCGAAGAGACGCCCGAGTTTGAATCCGGCGATGATGTGCGCATATCGGTGCGAATCAAAGAGGGCGACAAGACGCGCACACAGGTGTTCGCGGGGACCGTCATTGCGCGTCGCGGCGCCGGGCTGGGCGCCACATTCACCGTGCGTAAGCAGTCGGCCGGCGTATGGGTGGAGCGCATTTTCCCGCTCCACAGTCCGAATATCGAGAAGATCGAACGCATCAAACGGGGGAAAGTCCGGCGTAACAAGCTCTACTATCTCCGGAACATCGCGGGCAAGTCGGCCCGCATCGAGGAGAGATTCGGCGAAGCCGCCAATGCTTCGGTGACGCCCGCCAAGGCGCCGGCGGCGTCCGCCAAGGCGAAGTGACGACGGTTTTCGCCGTTTGGCGAAGTGGACAATTTTGGAGGACCCGGGCGATTTCGTCGGGTCTTCTTTTATTCGGTGACAGTATTTCGCTTGCGACCAGCTTCATATCATGCAGACAGCTTTTCATATCCGCGCCGTTGCCGCCGAAGCGCGAACGAAAGCGTGCGGAGCGGAGATCACCGGCGTTGATTTCTGGCGCAAAGCGCGCGTCGTAGCGATCCACGCTCGGAAAGACAAAGAGCGATTCGCGCTCCATTTGTCGTATCACCCTGTCACAAACGGTGTATGGCTCATTCACCCCAGCGAGATTCCATCGTATACTCCGGAAAAGCCGATCGTGTTATTCAAGGAGCTATTTGGGTGTGGAATTAGTGAAGTCATGCAATTTGCGGGCGACCGTATCATTCAACTCTCGCTCGTCGACCCACTTGGGCAAAACACAGGATACCTCATTGTGGAAGCCACCGGCCATGCCGGGGATGTGTGGCAACTTGACGCCAACCTGGTTCGATTGCGCTCTATTCGAAGACGCGCCGAGGGCGCCGGCGCAAAATATCTGCCGCCGCCGGGCGCACAGAAACTCTCTCCGGAAACAGTGACTTCAATGTCCCTCCAGGACAAATTACTATCCGCCGAAACCCCAACCCTCTTCCTGTCGCTTCGTAAAGCAATCGCCGGGATGGACCAGACAACTACTGAGGAGGCGCTGTTTCGCGCCGATCTGCGCGCAGATATACCGCCAGCGGAGTTATCTCCGGCGCAACTCGACACGCTGGTCAGCGCTATTGAAGATATCTGGCGTGAATGTGATATGACACCGGCCGGGTTTTTGTATTCGACGCCGCGC
>Ga0247727_10012588_pt1 | contig 14483 bp, 12 predicted proteins | sample WisWelCaveWW1625_FD_202498 | JGI IMG/M metagenome (GOLD analysis project Ga0247727, IMG submission 202498) | Biofilm microbial communities from Wishing Well Cave, Virginia, United States - WW16-25 | ecosystem: Environmental > Aquatic > Deep subsurface > Groundwater > Cave microbial mat | place... | reverse complement strand
GGTCATGACGCTGTGCGCCGCGCATTTTGCCCGCCGCGATAATCAACTCTTGAAAATCCAACGCCGCATTTTGCACGCGCGCCCCCAACCCAAAGCGGTGGGCGCGTGGAAATTTTTGAGTTTGCGGAATCAGCCAGAGTATCAAATCATACGTCCGGATAAAGAGCGGTGATTCAGTCATCGGTGGGTCACCTGTGTGGTTTTACAAATTAATCGCCCAATTGATATGAACGTTCTAATCCGCAGACAGGCATTTACCTGGAAAATGGGCGTTGTCCATTTTCCAGCGCCAGGCCCGCTCGCGGATTAGACGGAAACTCTTTCGTTAGCCAAATTATCTGGCCGGAAATGTCACGCTTTGAGCGTGACCTACGCTTGGACGATTAATTTCTTTATTCGCAAGTAAGGTGGCAATCTGGGGCCATCTGTTGACACCCCAACACCGCCCGCCGCAAGCGGTATGTGTCGCCATAGCGCGCGTGATTGACCCAGCCGCTGACGATGGCGTGCAATGACGCGAATGGAATTTCGCCTGCCATGGCTTGCGCGAACTTGCGCCGAAAACGGCGCTGAAAGAAGAGGCCTTTGCGCCGCTTGAGCCGCCGATGGGTGGGATACACCCGGAAACCTAAAAACGGAATACCCTCGCCCACCGGCCCCGCCTGCGCGCGCTGGGCGTGTAACACCAAACGCCAGCGCGCCAATTGCTCGATGAGGGCCGCGCGCCATTCGCGCAATTGCCCGGGGTCATCGGCGAACAGGATAAAGTCGTCCACATAGCGCAGATAAGCCTGGCATTTCAATTCGCGTTTCACAAAGTGGTCAAAGGGATTGAGATAGACATCGGCCCAGAATTGCGAGGTGAGGTTGCCAATGGGCAGGCCGCGCGGGCGACTCGCCGCCAGCAAGTCATCGCCAGAAAACCAGGCCATCTCATAGGCTTCGCTCAACACCCCGACACCGGAGGCCAGAATTTTTTCGCACAGGCGCATTACTGATTGGTCGGCGAGTTGGCGCGCCAATGTGTCGCGCAACAACGCATGGTCAATGGACGGGAAGAATTGGCGCACATCGCATTGCAGGGCATAGCGATAACGCCGCGCAAAATGTTGACAGCGATCCAACGCGCGATGGGTGCCTTTGCCCACGCGGTTGGCATACGAATCAAAGATAAAGCGCCGCTCCCAAATCGGCTCGATGAGGTGGACGAGGGCATGATGCGCCACCCGGTCACGGAAGGGCGCGGCGGAGATCAGGCGGCGCTTGGGTTCGTGGATGTAGAAACTGTGATAGGGGCCGGGGGCGTAGGTTTCGGCCAGCAGTTCGCGTTGGAGTTGAAAGAGTTCGCGTTCCTGCTCACGCTCAAAGGCGGCCACGGGCGCCACGCCGCGCTTGCCTTTGCGCGCGGCGCGATAGGCGGCGTACAGATTTTCGAATGAGCAGAGCTGGGGGTAGAGGTGACGGTAGGTGTACATCAGAAACCCGGTTTCTTGGAGAAACCGGGTTTCTCCACTGGCGGCTTGCCCCGCCCCAACGTTCGCGACGCGAAGCGTCGTTACCAGAGGGGGCGGGGCTATTTTATATTTGCCTTGCCCCAGGGGCGGGCAAGACAGGGCACGGGCCGCGCCGGTTTTCGCCTCGGCGCTCATCCATAGATGAGGCGCACTGCTGGCAAAGCGTCAGGCTACAAGCCTGACCTACACGCTAGGCCGAAAGGAAATCCGTGAGCGGCCACCACCCGAAAACCATTGTTGTTCCAATCGTTGTTCGGATGATTCCTGTTGCGCGCGGCGGCGCGGGCGTTGCGCGAAGCGTCATTGTTGTTCCAAGACCCGCCGCGCGCCGCACGGGACCACTATCGGCCCGACCCTATAAACCGTCACCGGCTTACAGACAAACTATTGTGCAAGAGCCATGCCAAAAAAACGCGCGAGGCGCAACCCGCGTAGCGGGTTGCGCCTCGTTACATTCTCAGGCCAAGGCTTATGAAATTTTGAGTAGACAGAAACCAGAAAACAGGAAAGCAGAAAACAAGTGCTTAACCGGGAGCGGCCACCACCCGAACACCAAGGTCGTACCAAGCGAAGTACGGATGATCCCTGTTGCGCGCGGCGGCGCGGGCGCCGCGCGAAGCGTCATAGTCGAACCAAGACCCGCCGCGCGCCGCACGGGGGACGTCATCTTTCTGGTAGAGATTGGCCTGCCACTCCCACACATTCCCCGCCATATCCATCAAGCCCAATGGGGTTGCGCCCGCTGGGTACATGCCCACCGGCGAGGTGCCATTCAAGTTTGAAGAGTCTGTGTTGGCGTACTTCACAATCTCTTTGGCTGTGACCTCTGCGGGGGTTTTTTGCCAGGGGTAGCGCGGCGTTTTTTCTTCGATGGCTTTGTCTTTCCAGATGTTGCCAGCGGCCGTCAGCCATTCGGATTCGGTGGGCAGGCGAAAGACCCAGCCGGGCGGGAGCGCAAACCCATCGGGCGGGTGCCGGGTAAGCCAGGCGCTATAGGCGGTGGCTTCATACCAGGTCACGCCCACCACCGGCAGGAGGCGGTGGGTTACGCCAAAGCGGGCATCGTTCCAATATCTGGGCAGGCGGTCTTGGCCGCCATTCCCCTTAAACCACTCATACGCTTCCGCGCCCATAGCCTTTTGCAATTTACCATCGGCGTCAAAGGCGATGATGGAGCGCCAGAGGGATTCGGCTTTGTAGTCATCGTGTTCGAGAAAAAACCGATATTGGTGATTAGTGACGGGGAAGCGGGCGATGAAGAAACCCTCACCCCCAGCCCCTCTCCCATGTGGGAGAGGGGAGTCTAGTCTGATGAAGTCGTGGAGGTCGGGTGGAGTCCAGCCGAGTGAGTCGAGGAGCAGACCGGCGGCGAGGCGGGAGGTGGGCGGGAGTGTGTCGGGCGAGGTGAGGCGCGGCGGGTCGTTGGGGTACGCTGGCGCGCCTTCGGCGGTGTCGCGCATCAAATGCAGAAGGGCGCGTTCCACCAGTTCGCGCTCGGGACCAGGCAGGTAGCCGCCCATATCCACCGCGCACTGCCCGGCCCGTAGAATGTAGGTGTGTTGGGCTTTTGGCTGAGGCGCGTTTTTGGCGGCCTGCAGCAATTCCACCAACAAATCGGCGCGCTCCGATTCTTTAAGAGCCGGGTGCGCCCCGGCCAGCCACAGCACCTGTTCCCACCAATCATCCAGCGCATGGCTCACGGCCTGTTGCAGAAAATCGCGCTCGCCAATCAGGGCGGTGGCGGCCAGATATTCGCGGAAACCCTGATGGGCAAAGGCATAGCGGCCTTCTTCCATGGCCACAAACAGACCGCTATGTTCGTGGGCGTTTTGCAAAAAGTTTACCGCCCACCCGGCGGCGGTGGCCGGGTCTTTGCGCTCGCGGGTGTGCAGGTAGTCGGACAGCACCGCCTGGGCTTGTGCGAGCGGCGCCTCGGCCAGACGGTTGGTTTGCATCCACAGCGCCAAATGCGCCAGGCGGCGTTTCTTAAGGGCCACCGCCTGCGATACGTCGCCAAACTTCTCACCCGTGCCATCGTCTTGCGCCAAGGCGTGCCGGTGAAAAAGTTCGGGCTGCTGCACCCGCCAAAAGCCCAGCAACAAATCCACAATTTCCTGGTAGACCTCCACCCGGCGCTGAGGCAATTGCGCGCCGTGATATTTGTAGACCAGCACCAGCGTGGTGCAAAAAAGCGGAATACCGGCCAACTCGACCAGCGCCGGTGATTCAAACAACCGCCGGGGCAGGTCGGCGGCATCGCGCGCGCGCTGGGTGGGGTTGGATTCGATGAGTTGAATGAGATTGCGCACCAATTTTTGAACCCCCTCCCGATCCAAGGGGTTGACGTCGGCCACGATTATATCGGCCTGGCGCAGATGTGGGGCCACGGCCTCGTACCCGGCCGGGCGTGACGACAAACCAAAATGATTGCCGTGATTCGCATAGCGGCGCATAAAGGCATTCACGCACTGGGCCACGGCTTCGCGGTGGGTGGCTACTTCGTCCAGCCCATCCAGCAAAATCAGGCAGTGGCCCTCGGCCAGGCGGCGCTCGAAAAAATTGGGCGTGAGGGCCAGGCCGTGTTCGTCACGGAAATACGATTCGATGAAGGTGGTGAGGGCGCTGGCCATGCGGCGCGGAAATTCGGCGCGGTGATTCTCTAAAAAGACCCCAAAGTTCCGCAGGCGCAGGAAGATGGGCAGGAGAGCCGGGCCGTCCCAGCTCAGGGCCGATTGGGCTTCGCCCTCCGCAAAGGCCAGGGCGGCGCGGCGCAGGAGCGTGGTCTTGCCACAACCGGGCGGGCCCCGCAACAAAAAAGCTGGATAGCGCGCCAACACCTCGCCCAACTCGGCGGGCCGGGCGGCTTCTTCATCTTCGGCCCGCGCGCGGGTTTTTCCAGTTGGATTCGAGGCTTTAGCCGGTTTTCGCGGTCCGGCTAAAGCCTCGAATCCAGAGGGTGCTGTGAGCGGCTCACGCAATGTGAGCGGCTCACGCAACGTGAGCGGCACAAACACCTCCGCCAGCTCGGCATCAGCGCGCGCGCTCAGGTCGCCCCGACGGGCCAGGGGCAGGGGCATGTGGCGGTGCTGGTCGCAGACATGGCGCAGGTAATGGCCCAGCACGCGGTCATCGTCGGCCAGCAGGTTTCGGCCCGCCAGCCAGGGCCACAAGTCTGGGCTGGAGAAATAATACTGAGCGGTGTGCCAGACCCAAAAATCTCCGGCGTGCGTCCGCAATTCATTGAGGTGCGCCTCGGCCATCCACAACACCAATGGGCGAGCCAGTTCCATCAACGCGCCGCGCTGAAGATTAAGGGTGAGCATGGCTTGCCGCCGGGCCGGTTCGGGCAGGTCGCTGAGGCCATCGGCCACAATGCCATTGGGAGCCGCGCGCCGCGCACTATCCAGCAGGCCCGGGTTGTCTTCAGCAAACGTGAAGCGCGCCAGCGGAAACTGGTCGGTCAGGCGCGCGGTGACGGTTTGGCGGGTGCGCGGGTCATCGGCCACCGCGAGGAGCAACACATTGCCGGGGCTAACGCGCAAATGTGTTACGAGGCGGTCGAGCGTGGGCTGAAAAATATCGCCGGGCGGCGCGGGGTCAGGGGGTGAGGAGGCCACGGTCGGTGCGCTTGAGGTAACTTTCCACCAGCGGCCAGACCAGCGGGTGCACGTCAAACCACGGCCCGCCGTTCCGGTAGCCGAGCAGGTAAAGCGAGTGCAAGAGCCGATCGCAAATCACAAACTCCTGCCCTTGCTCATCCTTCGCCCGTCGGTCGGTCAATGCGCCCGCCTGATGCACTTTGACCAACTCTTCATAGAAATAGTCGTAGGGCAGGCCCCAGGCTTTGTCCAGCCGATATTGGGCGACGACGGTTTCGGCAATAGGGAGGGTGATCTGCGGGCTACGCTCGATGGTGGCCTGCACGCAGGCTTTGTTGACGAGATAGATAAGTTCGCGGATGACGCCGCCGCTCATCTCCACAAAGCGGCGCAGGGCGGCGGGTTCCAACCGGTCGGGGGCGTTGGCATGGGCCAGCCGCCGGGCCACAATTTCTTCCATTAAGGCCAACCCGTCCGGGTTAAGTTCGGCTTGGCCCTGCTCATGCAATTTAACGTTGGGGACAAAGAATGGCTCAATGCCCTGTTGCCGGGATTCGCTTTGCGCCGCCGAAGCATACAGCGCAAAGGGGATGGTCATAATTAAGTGGCAATGCAGGTCAGCCAGCAAACTATTGTTGACGAAAATGGGGCGGGCGGTTTCCAAATCCAAATTTTGCGTGCCGTCCACAATCAATAGCAGGGGTTTCCCACCGGCTTTAACGGCGGCGGCTTTCAGCAAACGGTTGAGGCCATCCACCAGGCTCCCCAACACCAGCGGCACTTCGAGGGTCTCGCGGGTGGTGCGATTGAACAGGGTGATGCGTCCTTCAGCGCCCAGCGTCTTAACATGATCCAACACCATCGTCGCCGACGCCTCGCCCAGTTTTTCGCGCGTCACAGTCGCCAGCCGGTTGGCAAAGCCCTCAAATTCTTTGGGCACCGGCCAATAGTCATGCACCGTTGCCGCCAGCATCAGAAACAATTCGACATGCCCAAAATCGCGGTAATCCAAACGCTTACCCGCGTCCATCCAGATAATGGTCATGCGCTCGTTCAGACGCTGGGTCAATTGCACCAGCTCGGAGGTTTTGCCGCTGCCCCGGTGGCCGGTGAGGGTGATGGCGCGCGGCGCGTCCGGCGACAAGCGCAATGACATTTCGAGTTGGTTGAGGGGACTATCCGGGCGCGATACGTGAAAGTGGCCGGGGTCGCCGGCGGGGTGGAATTTCTCAATAGGGTCAAAAACTTTGATGACGGGTTGCCAGTGCCTAATCCATGTGTCGTCCATAAACACTCTCGCTCTGCTTGTCTGCCACAGATGATAGCGTGAACTAGGGAAAAGAGAAAGTGAGCAGTGGCAGGTGGCCGGTCGTTTAGCCTGCGCTCATCCACTACACGCGAAGCGGTTATGCGAAGCAATCCGTTGCCGATTTCGCCGGCAGTATCATGGTCGGCCGGTCGCGGTAGCGGTTGGTGTGGGGCGCGGCACGGTGGCGGTTGACTCGGCGGTGGGTGTGTCGGTGAAACGCAACGGGGTCGGTGTTTCGGTGGGGCGGCTTTCAGTCGGGCGCGCTTCGGTGGACGTCACTTCGCTTTGGGGCGTGGGTGTGCTTTCGACGCGCGGGGTAGCGGTCGGCGTCGCGGTAGCGGTTGGCACAATGCGCGTGACGGTCAGGGTGGTTGGCATGGCCGTGGTAACAATGCGGGTGGGCGTGGCGGTATGGACAGGGCGCGTGGGAGTCAGAATGGGCGTCAACGTCGGCGCAGGGAAGGGGGTCGGGCGTGCCAGCATGGTGATGGCCTCGGCTACGAGTAATCCGCGCTCGGCGCGAGCCAGCACATGCACCACATCCGCCACCTGAAAAATCTGAGGCTCAGTCGTCAACAGCGCTAAACCTGAAATGATAAGCGTGGTAGATTGAACGGACTCCACCACGCCTTCAAACTCAAGGCGGGCGGCGCGTTGAAGGGCCAAGACCTCACGCGCTTCGGCGCGGCGGCGCTCGGCGTGTTCGCGTTGCAATTCATCATAGGTGTCGCCATCAAACGTGACTGCCAATTGGGCGGATTCAATAGCACGTTTCACGGGATAGAGCGCGTCGCCCGGCAAAGCCTGCGCGGAAGCGGAGGCCACGCCCGCGCCAAGCACAATAACCAATAACAGCGCCAATAGCGCGCTGACCAAACGCGCGTTCAATAACCCGAGTGGGCGTTGCGTTGAAGCACGGGCCGCCTCCAAAAAGCGGCGCTTGCCGCGCGCCAGGTTGGGCGTGGGCAAGGGTTGGTTGGCCAGCAGGCCCGCGCGCGCCGATTCGGCGGCGGCGAGCAGTGGCGCGAGTTCGTCCGCGTAGTGCGGGAAGCGGCGCAAACATTCCTCACGGCTCACGCCGGAGGCCAGGAGTTGCAGGGCTTCGTCTAACGTCAGTTCAAAAGCGCGGTCGTCGTTCATGTTACGGATAATCCTCGCCCAGCCAACGGCGCAGGGCCGCCAGGGCGCGATGTTGTAAAGCCCGAATCGATTCTTCGGTCTTGCCCAAGGCCCGCGCCACCTCGCCCGCGCTCTGCCCCTCACCGAAACGCAAGACGATGACGTGCTGTTGCTCTTCGGTGAGATGTGGCAGGGCCTCGCGCAGTTGGCCCTGCCAGTGTCGGCGGCGGGCGGCCTCCGGCACACTGTCGGGCGCGGGGAGCGATTCATCCAGCGGCAGATTGCCTTTATCGCGGCGATAGTGGTCAATCACCAAGTTATGCGCCAGGCGGTAGAGCCAGGCCTGCGCCGAGGCGCTGGCAAACTGGCCCTTCCGCAATGCGCTCAACGCTTTCACAAACACCTCACTCGTCAAATCTTCGGCCAGGCGTTGTTCGCCGACGCGCCGATAAATGTAGGTATACAGGCGTGGCGCGAACTGGTCATACAACTCGGAGAGCGCCTCCGGGTCGTTGGCCCTTACGCGCTGGAGAAGCGAAACATCGGCCTGCATAAAAGGAGATTGGAGAATTAGCGAATTAGAGATTTGAGACGCTGACGCGAGATTTTAGATTGGGAGGGCGCTTACGCGCAAATCTCGCGTAAGCGTCTGCAATCTACCATCTGAAATCGTTTATGGTCTTCCGCCACGCGGGGTAGGCTCGGTGGGGCGCGGCTCTGGGGTAGAGGTGGGTCGCTCCGTTGGGCGCACCTCGGGGATGGCAGTGGGTGGCACCTCGGTGGGGCGGATGGCGGTGGGCTGGGCCGTCGCCACCGGCGGTTCAGTCGCGCGTGAGGTGGGGGTGGCGGTAGGCGTGAGCAAATACAGGCACCGGCGAGTCCAGTCACTGGTTTCCCAAATGCGGCGACAATAGCGTCGCCAATGCTCGTCGGGGCGCTCGGGCGCGCATCGCCGGGTCCAATGGTCGGTGCCATAGATGCGACGGCAGTAGGCGGTGTAGTCTTCGTCGGGTCGCTGTGGCAAACACCGCCGGGTCCACTCATCTGTGCCATACACCCGGCGGCAATAGGCGGTAAAATCTTCGTCCGCGCGCTGAGGGGCACAGCGCCGGGTCCACGCCTCGGTGCCAGCCAGGCGTCGGCAAGGGTGTACCTTCCTCCGCCGTCGCGCGGCCCACGTTCAGGCCCAGCGCCAGCGTCGCTCCCAATAAAATTAGACTAAGGACGAACCAACGTTTGACCATTGCGTCTCTCCTGTGAACGGGGAAAGTGGTTGTGTCCGCTCAACAGTTAAGACGCAGAGGAGGAAAAAACAGTACGGGTGATTTGAGAATTGAGATTGGACGCTCTGCGTTAGAGATTAGCCATCGGGGATGAGAATGCCCATGCGTTTGATGCAGGGGCGGGTGAAGACTTCGGCGGCGTGCGGAGCTTTGGGGAGGGATGGGGTGAGGTCGAACCCGGCGAAGTGCAATTGCTCATGCAGGCCGGTGCGCCACTTGGGGCAATCGCTCACATCGTAGACGATGCCGTTATAGGCAATGTAGGCCGGCTGGCCGCGCTCGCCGTTGTATTGTTTGAGTTCGCGTTCGGTGAAGACCCGCTCGGTCATCGTCCATTTACAACACCAGGACACAAAGAAACTTCGTGGCTTTGTGGCTTCGAGTCTTTGTGCCTGGGTATCACAGATTACAACACCAAGACACCAAGAAACTTCGTAGCTTTGTGGCTTCGAGTCTTTGTGCCTGGGTATCACAGATTACAACACCAAGACACCAAGAAACTTTGTGGCTTTGTGGCTTGGTGTCACAGAGTACCCTGGCCCTGAGGGACCTTTAGGGTCTGCTTCGCGAAGACCCTAAAGGTCTGGCAGGATGACCATATCAGGGCGTGACGTTGAGGGTAGCGGTCATGTTGGCATGATAACCGCACAGAATAGTGAACGTGCCGACGTTCGAGAAGGTACGTTGATAGGTCGTGCCATCGCCCAGGCCGCCGCCCGAGTCAAAGGCGGGGGCATCGTCAGAGGTATACGGTTCGTGCAGGCTATCCTTAATGAGGAAGATGATGGTGGTGCCGGCCTTAATCACAATGTTGGCTGGCACAATCTCGAAGTTGCGGTAGACGACGGTCACCGGGCCGGGGGTGGCCGTGGGGCCAACCGTGGCGGTCGGAATCGGGGTGTCGCCCGGCTGAGGGGTAGCGGTGGGAGGCGCGGGCGTGGGCAGGCTCAACAGCACGTCTTCGGTCAGCGCGCCCATGGCCGCCAAGGCCTGGCTTTGGAAGTAAATGGTAAACGCGCCACCCTCATCTCGGACGGCTTCGATGAGGCCGTTGCCGTTCGCGTCCACCCCCGTCAACATTTGCATGGCCAGGCCCGGCAATTCCACGGTATGGGCCTGCCGGTCGGCATCGCTCTTGGCTTCGTGCGCCCCCAGCCCAAGTTCCAACATACGATTGGCCCACAGGCGGATATTCCCGGCCAGAAGCACCAGGCGCACGGTCTGCGTTTTGACATTTTCGGTCGCCTCCGGGGCGGCCGAGGCGGCCAGCGCCTGAGCCTCAATCGCGTCGGCGTAATTCAATATCCCAAACCCGTCGCCGGGGTCATCCACAAACTTATCACCATCAAAGTCAATGTAGTTCTCACTGCCTTTGCCGGAGAGGATAGCGTACATGTGCTCAATGTGGCGGTTCATCGAAACCTTGTCACCCGATAACGCATTCTCGTTAATCTCCGCCAGATGGCGTGTCAACTCTTCAGCCTGGTCTATCAGTTGGGCGGCATACGGTTGATTTTCGGGCGTATCCGGCGCGGACACCAGCAAGAGCCGGGCCGGGCCAAGCACGTTCTGGACGATGCGCCCACCCAACACCACCTGGTCGGAGGGCGCGCTGGGTTGCGAGCCGGGGGCTTCGGCGGTCACCAGAAAACCGGAAAACTCGCCTAGCAAATTCCGGCCGTTGGCATCGGCATACGTGAATTGGGCCTGGCCCTGAGCATCGCGGGTGAGCGTGCCCAGGCTCAAGGGCGCGCCCTCGCCCGTCAGCCAGACACGCAGTTCGCCGGAAATTTCGGCGGGGAGTCCGGCCAGCCCCAACAGGAAGCCATCGTTGTGGGCGGCCACATCGCGGAAGAGGCCCGCGCCGTTGACGCTCAACACCAACACATCGAAGGGGATGGCCGTTGGTGGCGGGGTGACGGTAGGCGGCACAATCGCGGTTGGCACGACCACATTGGCGCTGGCCTCGACCACCCGAATCACGCCCGCCATGCCGCTCAGGCCGGGCGCGCCATGATACTCGCAGTAGTACTGGAACGTGCCCACCGCGTCGAATTTGATCTCGCCCGAGTCGCCCGCCTGAAACCCGATCGCCGAAAACTCATTGTTATCAAAGGTAACGGTGTGCGCGTCCGGGTCCAGATTCTCGAACAGCGCTGTGGTGCCGGCCGGGATGGTCAGGTCGGTGGGGACAAAGACGTAATTGGCCAGCGGCACCGTCACCTGCCCGCCCGGTTGTAGCCCACCCACCTGGGTCGGCTCGGGGGTGGGAACCTCCACCGTGGGAAGCGGGCGGACATACCAGACGTAGTACGTTCCCAGCCCGAACAGGCCCGTGAGCCAGTACAGGCCCAACGTCACCCGCATCAAATTTTTCCACCACGAAACACGCAGGGCCTTGGGGAGCAATTTGTTCATCCGCAAGAGGAGGTAGATGCCGCACAAAATGGTGACCGTGCCCAGCACGGCATGCAGGGTGGAGGTCAGGCCATAGGCGTCCCGCAAGTTGTCGGGGAGGCCGGGCCGCACCTGAACGTTAAAGACCGTGGCCATGATGAAGACGGTCAGCACGATATTGAACAGCACCCAGGCCGTCTGATTGTATTGATGAGCGGGGATATTTTTGCCGCGGGCGAGACCATACCCCACCGTCAGACCGATCAGCAAAATAACTTCGGCCACCAGGTTCACGTCGGCAAACAAACCGGCGCGTGTGCCAAACAAGCCCTGGCCGCCTCCCAAACTGGTGGCATTGCGCTGGACGAGGATAAACACCGTCGTGCCGGCCAGCAATAAGCCAATGATGACGGCTACGGCGATCTTGACCGACGAAGCGGGTGTATCGGATTTCTTAGGGGCGTTGCTCATGGTCTCCTCCGTGAATAACCGGGATAATAAACCGATTGATGATCGAACGCACGCCTCACAAGTCAGGGATCGAGTCCGACTTTGGAGGGGTGCCGCGTGTCAGGGAACCACGGTCAGCGTGGCCCGCATTTCCAGATGCACCTTGCACAGCAACGTCACCGGGCCGGGTTGGGTGAAGGTGAACTCATAAGTTTCATTGTTCTTAAGTGCGGTGGGCGCCTCAAAGGCATTGGGAGCCGAGTCGCTATACGGTTGATGCGCCGCGTTGGCGTTGCTGGCGATGATAAATTGCACCGCGGTGCCGGCCACAATGCTCAGTTCGGATGGTCGAATTTCAAAATCCTGGTAGATGACGGGCACCGGCGGTGAGCCGGGATAACCCAACGGCGGCGAGGTGGGCACGGGTGGAACGCCTCCGGGATAACCCGCCTGGGTGGGCAGGGCCAATGTGGGTTGGGGCACCGGGGCGGTCGCGGTGAGGGCGGGTGAGCCGCAGGCGACTAGCAGACAGGACACAAGGATACCTACGCCAATAATTTTGGAACGCATTTGTTTTCCTTTCAATTAAGGGCTTATCTCTAAACCTACCAAAACCCTTGGGGTCTTCGCGAAGCAGACCCTAAGGGTTTGCATCCCGCCAATCGTCGTGAGTGGGCGGGGCCAACACGGCGGGCAGTTCGGCCAAAGCGCGGGCCAGCCGGATACCATGCCAGGTCAGCAGTGAGCCATCTATAAGATGAACACGCTGGTTCTGAACGGCCGGGAGATCAGGCCACGCTTCAAAAGCGGCCAGGTCGGCTTCAGCAAAAGCATAAGGTTCGCTGGGGAGTAGAATCACCTCGGGCGCGCGGTCGGCAACTTCTTCGGGCGTCACGCGCGGATAGCGGGTGTCGCGGCCATTCGCCTCTCTCTGAGGGACGGTCGGAGACCGGGCCAGGAGTGAGGGCGTCCCCAAATCCGCCGCCAACGGATATTGCCGCTGTCGCCCCGCAAAAATGTTTTCGCCGCCGCACACGCGCAGGAGATCATGCAGATAGGTGTCTTCGTTGATCGTCATCCACCATCGCGCTGGCCCGTCGGCGATGGCGGGTTCGCGCCAGATGGGGCAGAACACTCGAACGGGCGTGGCGTTCTCGGCGGCCAGGCTGGCCCACTCCAACGATTTTTCCAACATCGCAATTTGCTGTCCAAACCGGGGCACCCGGAACAACCGCGTGATGGCCGAGAGGCCGTCAATGGCCTCCTGCACGGCGCAGGGGAACGTCACCCATACTTTGAAGCCCGCCGCGCGCAAGGCCTCCACATCTTCTTTGCGATTCTCTTCCTGATTGGCGATGATGAGGTCGGGGAGCGCGGCCTGAATGCGGGCGAGGTTGGGGTTTTTGGTGCCGCCCATTTTGGGTTGGTGTTGGGCGGCCTCCGGGTAAATGCAGTAATCGGTGACACCCACCAGCGCATCGCCCAGGCCAAACTCAAACAGGGTCTCAGTCACCGATGGCACCAGCGACACTACCCGCTGAGGCGGATGATTCAAGCCTAATGAGTCAAAGTTGCCGAGGCCGCGCTCGAAACTGTAAGTCATCAGTGAAGAGTGAAACGTGAAGGATGAAGATGGCGCTTTCCACGCTTCACGTTTTACTTTTTACTTCTTGCGTTGGGCCTTGCCGCACGAACACCCCCCGCCCTCATGCCGGTCACACGGGCTGGTGGCTTTGGCCTGCAAGGCCGCCAGTTCATCGGCGGGTTGCACATCCTCTTTCATAAATTCAAACACGCGCCGCTGGCCCTCGGCACCATCCATGACCTCGACAAAGACCGACTCTTTGAGTGGGTTGACATCGCGCACTTTGCCCGGGCCTTTGGGCGTCAGCACCTGCTTGTTGCGCTTGGGCAGGGTTTTGCGCGCGATCACATATTGCTCGTATTCATAGACCAGGCAACAACGCAACCGCCCACACATGCCGGTGATTTCTTCGGAGGTGAGCGACAGGCCCTGCTCCTTGGCCATCTTAATGCTCACCGGGCTAAACTCGGTGAGGAACATCGAGCAACAGCGGGTCTCCAGGCCACATGCGCCCATGCCGCCCAGCAATTTGGCCACATCGCGCGGGCCAATTTGCCGCAGGCCCACCAGGTGGTTGGGGTAGAGCGCCTGCAGATCGTCTTTGAGTGATTTGGTTTCGAGCCGCCCCGAGCCATCATCCGGGCCGCTGAGGAGGAAGGTCAGGCGTGACCCATCAAAGGAATACTCGGCGCGGGCGACCTTGATTTCGATCAGGCGGAGTTCGTGGGCGCGGGCGCGGCAGTTAATCATGGCTTCCGTTTCTTTGGATTGCCAATACTGCTGTTGGGCCAAATCGCGCGGGGAGGCGATGCCCTCGATGGCCTTGTAGCCGCCCTCACCCGGCGCGGGCCGGCCCGGCTCAACAAAGTTCACCACCTCGCCCAACTGCCGCCCCCGCGTGGTTTCCACGATGACGCGGTCGCCGGGTTGCACCGCATGGCCGCCTGCGTCAAAGTGATAGAGTTTACTGACCCGCATAAACCGCACGCCAATCAGGGTGCGGGTGGCGCTATTCACGGTTGACATACACCAATACTCGTTTCTGTGGGTTTGGAGTTTGGCAACCATTGAGTTTTCTGTAGGATTCGAGGCTTTAGCCGGTTTGACATTCCCCGGCTAAAGCCTCGAATCCAGAGACTCGCCAAAGTCCAGTGTGGATTTAAGATGGGTGAATAATAGACGAGACGCTGGGATTGTGCAACTCACCCCATGCTATGGGGTGCATTC
>Ga0247727_10012587_pt1 | contig 14484 bp, 13 predicted proteins | sample WisWelCaveWW1625_FD_202498 | JGI IMG/M metagenome (GOLD analysis project Ga0247727, IMG submission 202498) | Biofilm microbial communities from Wishing Well Cave, Virginia, United States - WW16-25 | ecosystem: Environmental > Aquatic > Deep subsurface > Groundwater > Cave microbial mat | place... | reverse complement strand
GCCTGCAATTGATCCAACTCCGCGCGGCGCTTGAACAATTCTTCCGGCGCTAGCGCCGCCATACCGTCAATATCGGCTTCGAGCTGCCGCAGTTGATTGCGATAAGCTTCGACGCCGGCACGATCGGTGCCGAGCATGGTATAAATCTCATCCCAGGTTTGCGTCGTCATCTGCTCGGTGCTGGCGAGCTCCTGGCGTAGTTGCGCAATTTCGGCGTCGCGCTTCGCGCTTTCCGCTTTCGCGTCGGCTTCACGTTTTTGCGCGGCCGCCAGCTCGGTCGCATATTCCTGCATGGTCATCTTTTTTTCCTGCGCCACGGCCGGGACAACCAACGACAGACTGAGTAGGCCGATAACCAAGGCAAGAAAAATCTTGGTGGAAATTTTCATGTCTTTCCCTCTAGGTTCATTTTCCTCCGGCAGCGCCATGATGGCACGTTTTAAAAAGCGAAAAAACTTTGCTACAACCCGGCGCCGGTCAATGGAGGTGTAATCTTTTGGTTAACGCACGAATCAGTTACCGCTCATCCGTGCCGAAACAGCGGCCTTCTCCGCCTGCGCTTTTTGCAGCGCGGCTTTTTTCTCCTGCAGTTGTTTCAACAACGCGTCGCGTTCGGCGCGTTTTTGTTCCACTTGCGCTTCGGCGGCTGCCGCGGCCGTTCTCGCCTCCTCAAGAGCTTGCAATTGTTCTTTGTTCGGATGCTTCGTGCACGCTACCAAGGAGAGGGAAGCCAACATGCAGATCACCATGCCTTTGGCGAAATAGGACTTCAGTTTTTCCCTCATGAATTTGTGCCTCCTTCTTTCTTTCTGAAACGTTATGGTCCCGCGTCATGCAACGGGACGAGTCAATTATTTCCAACGCCTCTAAATTGCAACCGCAACACCTGCTTTCTCCACAATGCTTTCGACAAAACTGTCACAACCCTGTTGCAAGGTCGCTTAAGCTCAACTGGTCTCATTATATAAAAAAAATAACAGATTGTCAAGCGAAAAATCGGAATTTTCTAAAATTAGGGAATTTTCTAAAATCGGGATTTTCGAGAACTTACGCGCCGAGGACGTCCACGGCCCCGGCGCTAAAAATTGAGCTACAACGACGCTTCCAAAAATTTTAAGTGTCCGGTCAAGGCGTCCATACAAATTCAAAGCGGCGCGCTATTCGCCAGCGCGGCGATTTGCTGGCGGTTTTCATGAATCAACTGCGTTTGATCCGGCCAGAACAAATCAGGCATCTCTTCCAGTAAAAACCATTTGACCTTATAACGGCTTTCCGTCGGCGTCACCTCGATCTCTTTCGTGGTGAATAAAAAATAATGCGTGCTCTTCCAGTGGCGTTTGGAAAAATCCAATCGCGCTTTGACGCCGAGCGGCGCAATGAGTTTGAGCCGGGTAAATCCCGCTTCTTCTTCGATCTCGCGGCGCGCCGCCTGCTCCAGCGTTTCGCCGTCTTCGACATGGCCTTTGGGCAAAACAAATTTCGACCGGCCGCGTTGTCCAACCAGCGCAATATAGACGTGCTTCTTTTCAACGCGCACCACCACGCCGCCGGCGGAAACGTGCTCCGGCACGCCCGGCGGGCGTTTGTACCAACTCTCGTCGATCATCGTTTTACGAAAAAATTTTTGGCGCAAAAGGTCTTTCATCATATGAAAACGAATATAACCAATCTGTTTGAAAAAAACAAGCCGTAAACCGCTTAGCTGAATTTCAACTTGACTTTCCATCGTCATTTTTGTATTCTTTAGCCACAAACACAAAGGCTTTTATATCCGGGCGACTGCGTCCGTCGGATTCGTTAAATCCCTACGGGCGGAGCCGGATACTCTCAAAAAAACACGGAAAGGAACTTCGCGTGAAGCAAACCACCGGCGGCGAGATCGTCGCGCAGATGCTCGCCAATGAGGGCGTGGAAAAAATTTTCGGCATCATCGACGGCACGTATTTCGGCCTGTATTCGAACTTGAAAAAATTCGGCATCGACCTCATTAGCCCGCGGCACGAGGCCTGTGCGCTGCACATGGCCGGCGCGTATGCGCGGCTCACCGGAAAATTAGGCGTGGCGATCGCGAGCAACGGCCCCGGCGTCGCCAATGCGCTCGCGGGTGTCGCCGTTGAAAATGGCGAAGGCAATCGCGTGATGCTCATCACCAGCACGCGGCGCACCGGCATCGGTTATCCCGATCGCGGCGGCACCTATCAATATTTCAATCAGGTCGGCGTCATCAAAGCGATGGCGAAATGGAGCGGCGTCGCCTCGTCATTCAATCGCATTCAGGAAATGCTGCGTCGCGCCTTCCGGGTTTCGTATCACGGGCGGCCCGGCGTCGTGCACGTCGATGTGCCGGAAGATATTGTGAACGGCAAAACCGACGCGCAGAATTTTATTCCGCCGCAGCGCTATCGCCGCCTCCATCCGATTGCGGCAACGGACGAGCAAGTGGAACACGCTGCGGAGATGCTGGCCCGCGCGAAACTTCCCATGATTCATGCCGGCAGCGGGGTGATTCACGCCGGCGCTTATGCCGAGTTGCAAAAAGTCGCGGAGCTTTTACACGCGCCGGTGACGACCAGTTGGGGCGCACGCAGTGTTTTGCCGGAAACCCACGAGCTGGCGATCCCGATGATTTATATCAAGCTCAATCATCTCGTGCGCAACGAAGCCGATCTCGTGCTCACGCTCGGCTCGCGTCTCGGCGAAACCGATTGGTGGGGCAAGCCGCCCTATTGGGCTTCGCCCGCCGCGCAGCAAATGATTCAAGTCGACATCGACGAAGAAATTTTTGGACTCAACAAACCGGTCGATCTCGCGATTCTCTCCGATCTTAAAATATTTCTGCGCCGGTTGGGCGAGAAGCTCGCGGCGCTGCAAAATAAGATGCCACTCACCGAGCGCCAGAAAGCCGTAAAAAAATTTCAAGCGCTGGCCCGGAAAGATCGGCAGCAATTCAACAAGCATTTAGATGACAACTCGGCGCCGATGAATCCCGCGCATGTGGCACAAACTTGCCGCGAGTTTTTTGCCGACGATGCCATTTGCGTGATGGACGGCGGCAACACCGCGGTGTGGGCGCATTTCTATCACGAAGCGCGCGTGCCGAACACGATTTTGCAAACCGCAAAATTCGGCATGTTGGGCGCGGGCGTGGCGCAGGCGCTCGGCGCTGTCGTCGCCTTTCCCGAACGCGAAATTTATTGCATCATCGGCGATGGCGCGATGGGTTTCAATTTGCAGGAAATCGAAACCGCGGTGCGCAATAACTTGAAAGTGATTTATCTCGTCTGCTGCGACAAGCAATGGGGCATGGTGAAAATGAATCAACAATTTGCGCTGAAGCCGCTCAAAACGATTGTGAAAAAATCGCTCGGCCCCGATGAAACCATCAATGCCGATCTCAACGAAATTCAATTTGATAAACTTGCTGAGAGCATGGGCGCGCACGGCGAACGCGTCGCCGCTCCCGCGCAATTGCGGCCCGCACTCGAACGCTGCCGCGCCGCCGGCAAATGCGCCGTCATTCACGTCGACGTCAATCCCGTCAAACACATGTGGGCGCCGGGATTGATTCATTTTAAGGAGATACACAAAGAGCCGAAGGGGAAATGAATCGAAAAGATATTTTTTGAACACGGATGACGCGGATAACACTGATTTTCACGGATTGTTTTTATTTAAATTATTTAAATCTGTGTGAATCCGTCGAATCCGCGTTATCCGTGTTCCCCCCAAAAAACATCGCCAATTTTCACAGATTTTGCGGATAATGCTGCATGCCGATCGATCAACTCCAATTAAACTTCAATCCGGAAAACCTCCGGCTGCTCAACGTTATCATCGGGCTGATCATGTTCGGGGTGGCGCTCGATCTCAAAGTCGATGATTTCAAACGCATTGCCGCGTCGCCGATTCCGCCGTTGATCGGCTTGGCCGGCCAATTCATTTTGCTGCCGGCATTGTCATTTCTCTGGACGCTGATTTTAAAACCGCCGCCGAGCATCGCGCTCGGCATGATTCTCATCGCGGCCTGCCCCGGCGGCAACGTTTCGAATTTTCTCACGCATCTCGCGAAAGGCAACACGGCCCTATCCGTGAGCGTGACGGCGATTTCCACTGCGGTCGCGCTGGTGATGACGCCGCTCAATCTCACGTTCTGGGGAAAACTAAATGCCGATACCGCGCCGATTCTGCATCGCATCAACCTCGATCCCCTCGAAGTTTTCCATACGGTCGTTATCATTCTCGGCATTCCATTAGCTGCCGGAATGCTTATCGCCCATTACGCGCCTCAACTCGCCGGGCGTTTGCGTCGGCCGCTAAAAATTTTTTCCATCGTTTTTCTTGTCGCGTTTATCATGGCCATTTTTGCGTTGAATTGGGATAATTTTTTAACCTACGTTCCGCAAATTTGGTTCGCCGTGTTCATTCAAAACGGCCTCGGACTTTGGGGCGGCTACGCCATTAGTCGCGTCTTTCGTCTGTCTCGCCAAGATGCGCGCGCCATCAGCATCGAAGTCGGCATTCAAAATTCCGCGCTGGGCCTCGCGCTGATTTTTGAGTTTTTTGCGGGATTGGGCGGCATGGCGCTGGTCGCCGCGTGGTGGGGCGTTTGGCATCTGGTTTCGGGTTTAATCGTTGCGCTGATTTGGTCGAAGCGTCCGGTATGATCAAAAAAAATATGTCAGAAACTTTCAAGCCCTCCGTTTTAATCACCGGCGCCGCGGGTTATCTCGGACAGGAAACGCTGCACCAACTCGTGCAACATCGCGGCGAACTCCGCCAACTGGTGGCGATGGATGTTCGCGAAGTTGATTTGCCGCAAAGATCTGCCGGCGTCGAGTACGTTTGTGCCGATATTCGCTCTGCGGAGATACCGGAGTTATTCAAAAAGTACGGCGTCGATGTCGTCGTGCATTTGGCCGCCATCGTCACCCCGGGACGCAAAAGCAACCGCGAGCTGGAATATTCGATTGACGTGCTCGGCACCGAAAATGTTCTCCACGCCTGCATCGCCGCCGAAGTCAAAAAAATCATCGTCACCAGCAGCGGCGCGGCTTATGGTTATTATCCCGATAATCCGGAATGGTTGCGTGAAACTCACCCACTGCGCGGCAACGAAGAATTTGCGTATTCCTATCACAAGCGCCTCGTCGAAGAAATGCTCGCCCGCTATCGCGCGCAGCATCCTGAGTTGCAGCAACTCATCTTTCGCCCCGGCGTCGTGCTCGGCAAAAATGTCAACAACCAGATCACCGCGCTGTTTGAGAAAAAATTCGTGCTGGGCTTGCGCGGCGCCGATTCGCCCTTCGTTTTTATCTGGGATCAGGATGTCGCGGCGTGCCTCGTCAAAGGCATTTTGGAAAATAAAACCGGCATTTATAATTTGGCCGGCGATGGCACCCTCACGATGCGGGAAATCGCGGCGATACGGCAAAAGCCGTTTCTCCCGTTGCCCGTGTCGTTGGTGAAAAGCGCGTTCCGGTTGCTGCGAAAATTGCGGCTCAGTCAATACGGCCCGGAGCAGGTGAATTTTCTGCGTTATCGGCCAGTGCTTTCCAATCAAAAACTCAAAACGGAGTTTGGCTACACGCCGCAACTCACCAGCAAAGAAGTTTTTGAATATTATTTATCGTCGAAATCAAGACCACCGCGCTCTGAATAAATGAATTGTCATCCTGTAAGGACCTTTTTGATAGCGAGCACAATCACGGTGTTGAAAAAAATATCACCACAAAAATAAAGTAGCGCAGGCTTCCAGCCTGCTTACGTACCAATGGCAGACAGGATGTCTGCGCTACATTTTCATTCATTCGTGGGTGCCGCAGCCGCGACATGGATTTCTGCGGAATGACAAGATAAGTCTGTCTGAAAGAAATGGACTTCGCAAATAAAACCGTCGTGATCACCGGCGCCACCGGCGGCATGGGTCGCGCACTGTGCCGGCAATTTGGCCGCGTTGGCGCGAAAATCGCACTGCTGGATTTGCACCGTGAAACGTTGGACACTTTTACGCGGGAGTTGAATCAAACCGGCATTCAAGCTCTGGCACTGCCATGCGACGTCACCGATGAGCCGGCCTGCCAGCTCGCGATGCAAAAGATCGTCGAAACTTTCAGCGGCATCGACGTACTGATCAACAACGCCGGCATTACGCAACGCAGCGCGTTTGAAAAAACGCAGACGCGCGTGTTTCGCAAAGTCATGGAGGTGAATTTTTTCGGTGCGTTGTATTGTACGAAAGCGGCGCTACCGGCGCTGCTCAAAAATCAGGGCCTGATTGTCGTGATGAGCAGCATCGCCGGCTTCTCTCCTTTATATGGTCGCAGCGGCTACAGCGCCAGCAAATACGCACTGCACGGTTTGTTCGAATCATTGCGCAGCGAACTGAGAGCAAAAGGCGTGCGCGTGATGATGGTATGTCCCGGTTTCACCGCCACCGATATTGAGAAAAATGCGCTCGACGGCGACGGCTGTCCCACCACGCATCCGCGCTCAACCACCGGCAAAATCGCCACGCCAGAAGAAGTCGCCGAGGCGATTTATCGTGCCGCGTTGCGCAACAAACGCCTGCTCGTACTCTCGACTGTGGGTAAGCTGGCTTATCTCATTTCGAGATTCTTTCCGGCGTATTATGAGCGGGTAATGACGAAAAGGTTGCGGCAGGAATTGGAGCGGTAAAATGTTGGACCCTTCAAACATCACACTCGATCTTTGGTCGATTCTCCTCCTCTTCGGCGCGCTGCAAGGAATTTTCTTCGCTGTCACGCTTTTATTCCACTCAAAAGGCAAGCAAAGCTTCCAACCGGCTGCTGGCGTTTCTGCTTTTTATTTTCTCGTTGCATTTAACCGAATATGTGCTGATCGCCTCGGGGTTGTATCGGCAAGCGCCGCATTTTATCGGCACGACGCTGCCGGTCGTTTTTCTCATTGGGCCGATTTATTATCTTTATGCCGTCTCGTTGTTGCAGGAAGATTTTCACATCGCTCTGAAAAGCGCCCTGCACTTTGTTCCCGCCATTTTGTGTTATTTAATATTGTTGCCTTTTTACGCCAAACCCGCCGCAGCCAAAATAGCTTTCCTCGCCGGCATTATTAAAAGCGGCTATGTCATTTTTCCGCTGGATCAGTTTATCTTGATGGCGTTGTGTACCTGCCAGATGCTCGTTTATTTTTATTTGACCTTTGCCGTGCTGCAAAATTTTGAAGAAAACTTTATGCGCGAATCCGCCAGCACGGAAATTTTGAACGTGAGCTGGCTCAAGAAAATTTCGTTGTGGTTCAGCCTGTACATGATGCTCTTTTTTATCGCCTACTTCCAGCTCTTTTTGCTCAAAGCGCACCGGCAGGAAGTTTTTTATGTCGTCATGCTGATTCTGTCCGGCTTCATTCATGCCGTTGGTTATCACGCCATTAAGCAGCCGGAAATCTTTTCCGGTGCTAAAATCAAGCCCGCCGCGCCCAAATACCAAAAAACGGCTTTGCCCGAGCAAAAATCAAAAACCTGCCTTGAAAAATTGCTCCAAATAATGGAAAAAGAAAGGCCGTTTTTAAAGCCCGAACTGAAATTATCCGACCTGGCAGAATCGCTAAACATTGCGCCGAACCATCTGTCGCAGGTGATCAATGCCGAATTGGGTAAAAACTTTTTCGATTTTATAAATGAATATCGAATCGATGAAGTCAAACGGAGATTGGTGGACGCCCGCTTTGAGCACTATTCCATTTTGGCGATTGCGCTGGATGTGGGTTTCAACAACAAAGCTTCATTTAACCGCGTTTTTAAGAAACACACCAACATGACACCGTCCGACTTTGTCAAATCGCAAAGCGGTAAAGCGCGGGAGTGAATACTTTTGTTCATCTCAAATTTCTGCCAAACAGGTAAAATCTCGCAAGGTGAGACGCTTTTCTGGCTTAATTGTGCTACCTTCCTCTCATCAAATCAACGAAGTTAAATTTTAAACTCAACAATCGGAGGAAAAAGCAATGGCACCGTCAACAAAAATTCGCTGGCATCTCGTTTTCATGGCGGCGTTCGGCATTCTCGTGCTGCTGGTTTTAGCGTTTGTTTTGTTTGTGGCGTTTTATTCGCATTTGATGGACCCCGCGCATGATCAGGCCTACTACAGCGAGTTCGCGCAAAAAACCGGCGTGCCGTTCGTCTTCTTCTTCGCGCCGCTGCCGATCTTTCTGCTCGTGCGCTGGGTTGGCCGCAAAGCGAAGGGCAACGCGATGACGCACGCGGTTTTGATCATCGCGATCAACCTGCTTTTAGACGTCACGATTACCACACTCGCCGGCCAGGCCGGAGATTGGTTTAAACTCGGCCCTGTGCTGGCGCAACTGGCAAAATTAGCGGCGGCGCTGCTCGGCGGCTGGGCGGCGCAACGCGAGAGTGTTGGCGCAGAAGCAACGCAGTTGTAAATTGCGGTTTGAGGAAAGTTATTGACCGGTCGCTGTGAGCGACCGGTCAATGATCAACGCTGCGCTGAACTGAGATTGCTGGCCGCGCCAATCATCAAATGAATCGTCGCCTCTTTGCCGATGATATCCCAGCCGCGCGCGATGCCAAAATCTTCGCGATTGATCACGAAGGTCGATTCGAAGCCGGCCCATGTCGCCGACGCGGTTGACGCCGAGCAGCTTGACCGGAATGGTGATTGGTTTGGTCACGCCGCGCATCGTCAAGTCACCGGTCACGAGCAAAGTGTCGGCGCCTTTTTTCGCAACTTGCCGGCTCTTAAAACCGAGTGTCGGATATTGGGCGACGTTAAAAAATTCTTTCGAGCGCAGCGCGCCGTCGCGATCCGTATTGCGGCTGTCGATGCTGTTCGCCTGCACCGTAAATTCAACCTGGCTCGCCGCCGGATTTTTCGGATCGTAGATAATCGCGCCGGTAAAATTTTTGAACCGGCCTTCTTCTTTAAAGACCTTCCATTTATAAATCGCGAAGCCGATGTGGCTGTCTTCTTTGCGCACGCTAAAAATTTGCGGTTGTGCGAGTAGTGGACCGGATAAAAACAGTTGCGCCGCAAACAGAAAAATCGTGGCACGCAAAAACATTTTGCTATTCATGGTCGTCTCCCTTTTAAGCTTTAAGATTCAAATTTCTTGAGTGCGCAACAAATGATGAAGGTCGTCGGAGTGCGAAGCTTTAGCTTCGCCCCTGCAATGTTACGCACTCAAACCTCGGCATACAGCTTTTTCACAAAATAAGATTCCGCACGCATGAAAAGGGTTTGAAGAAGGGTTTTTGTTGAATTTTTATACAGATTCAGTATTTTAAAGAGCAGTAATGAATAAGTATAAGTTTATGCCTCGGAAAAACAAAAAAGACCGCACCATCGTCTATTCACTTGAAGAAATTCCCCAATTCGCGTCGGAAGACGAAGAGCGCGAATGGTGGGCCACCCACGATTTAGCACCCGAGCTTGGACAGGACGTAACGGAACAACAACACGCCTTGATTAAACGCCTGAAGGCGAAGTATCGCTACGTGCCATCGCTTGAGAACAAAAGGCATGTAGTTGCGTGAACATAAAATTTTTTATTCTTCCCGTTATTATTTTTCTCGCCCTCCTCGGCAGCGCCGCCGCTCTGAGCTCTATCGAATATTCGTGGACGAGCTGGCGACCGGCGAGTTGCATGCCGGACAATTGTTTTTGCGAGGCCATTCGTCCGGGCGCGGTTGCGCAACCGGCCAACACATGGTCATCATTCGGTTTCGTGCTCGTCGGCCTGCTGGTGATGCGCCAATCCGGTGAAGATCTGCGCTTGCTCAAACAGAATTTGATGACGCGCTGGCGCGCTTATCCGATTCTCTTCGGCGCGGCGTTGATCATCACCGGATTGGGCAGCGCGTTTTATCATGCCTCTTTAACTTTTGCCGGGCAGTTCTTCGATGTGATGGGCATGTATCTCATCGCGAGTTTTATCATGCTGTACAATATTTCCCGCCTCAAAACGCTCAGCGGCAAAAACTTTGTTATCGCTTATCTTTTGGTTAATGCGCTGCTCGCCTTTTTGCTCATCAATTATCCCACGCTGCGGCGTTATATTTTCGGCCTCATCATTTTTGCCACATTATTGCCGGAATATCGCCTGCGCCAAACTCGAACGCTTCTCATCAACAATTTTTTCATCAAAGCTGCGTGGGGAACTCTGATTCTTGCTTTTGTTATTTGGACGCTCGACATTACGAAAATAATCTGCAATCCCACCGGTTGGCTGCAAGGCCACGCGTTCTGGCATCTGCTCGGCGCGGTTGCCGGTGGGTTTCTTTATCTGTATTATCGTTCCGAAAACGTCCCATCGTAAAATACTTCCGCTCACCTTTTCAATCTCCCCGACCGGAATCTTAATATTTTTTTTATATTTCCCGCCGTTCTTTTGAGAACTTCCATATATTTTTTTGTTTACTTTCTTTAACAGCAGTATTGATAATTCGTTTTCATCGCGTTAATCGGTTTTTATTCATTGCTCGAACCTTCCGAGAAAAGGAAAGCATTATGGACATTTTTTATCTTGGCTTCGTGCTGCTCTTTCTGGCCCTCAGTTGGGGGCTGGTCATATTTTGTGAGCGTCTGCAGAAATAAACGGAGATTATCATGAACTGGCTCTATCTCATCAGTGGCATCATCGCGTTGGCATTGTTGGTTTATTTGTTTATCGCACTTTTAAAGCCGGAGAAGTTTTCATGACACTCAATGGCTATCTCCAACTCGCCTTTTACCTCGTTGTGCTGATTGCGCTCGCTAAGCCGCTGGGATCGTACATGGCGCGCGTCTACGAAGGCAAATCGTTCGGACTGGATCGCGTGCTCGGCCCCTTCGAGCGCTTGATCTATCGCGTGTGCGGCGTGCGCAGCGACGAGGAGATGAATTGGAAAACGTACGCGTTGGCGATGTTGTTGTTCAATTTCGCCGGTTTGCTCGTGGTTTATGCGCTGCAGCGTTTGCAACATTTGCTACCGCTTAATTCGCAGAGTTTTGGCGCAGTCACGCCGGATTCTGCTTTCAACACCGCGATCAGTTTTGCGAGCAATACCAACTGGCAGGGCTACGGCGGCGAGACGACGATGAGCTACTCGACGCAAATGCTCGCCCTCACTGTGCAGAATTTCGTTTCTGCTGCGGCGGGCATGGCAACACTCGTCGCGCTTATTCGTGGTCTCGCACGCAAATCCGCGCAGACCATCGGCAACTTTTGGGTCAATCTCGTGCGCAGCACACTTTACATCTTATTGCCATTGGCAATCGTGCTGGCGTTGATTCAAGTCTCGCAAGGCGTGATTCAAAATTTCAGTGCGTATCAAAACGTGCCGCTGTTGCAGCCGAGTGTTGGTAGCAACGGCAACGCAGTTACCGAGCAATTGCTGCCGATGGGCCCGGCCGCCTCGCAAGTCGCGATCAAACAGCTCGGCACGAATGGCGGCGGGTTCTTCAATGTCAACTCCGCGCATCCATTTGAGAATCCCACGCCGCTTGCAAATTTTCTCGAGCTGCTCGCGATTCTGCTGATTCCTGCGGCATTGTGTTACACCTTCGGCAAGATGGTCGGCGACACGCGGCAAGGCTGGGCCGTGCTGGCGGCGATGACGATTATCTTCGTCGTGCTGCTCGCATTGTGCGTGGGCGCGGAACAAAATGGCAATCCGGCTTTCACGAAGCTGGGCATTGATCAAAAGGCCAGTGCGTTGCAAGCCGGCGGCAACATGGAAGGCAAGGAAGTGCGTTTCGGCATCGCGAACTCAGCGTTGTGGGCAACGGCCACTACTGCCACTTCGAATGGCTCGGTCAACTCGATGCACGATTCTTACACGCCGCTCGGTGGACTCGTGCCGATGTGGCTCATGCAACTCGGCGAAGTAATTTACGGCGGCGTGGGCTCAGGTTTATACGGCATGCTGGTCTTTGCGATCATCGCCGTGTTCGTTGCGGGCTTAATGGTTGGCCGCACGCCGGAGTATTTGGGCAAGAAGATCGAAGCGTATGAAATGAAGATGGCTTCGCTCGTCATTCTCATTCCGCCCATCGTCGTGCTCGGCTTCACCGCGCTCGCGGTGGTCACTGACGCCGGCAAAGCGACCATTTACAATCCCGGCGTACATGGTTTCAGCGAAGTGCTTTATGCTTTTTCTTCGCAAGGTAATAACAACGGCAGCGCCTTCGCGGGCTTGGGCGCGAACAATCCGTTTTATAATCTCACCGGCGGCTTGGCGATGCTGTTCGCGCGTTACTGGCTGGCGATTCCGACATTGGCTATCGCCGGTTCGTTGGCGCGCAAGAAAATCGTTCCCACCGGCCCCGGCACCTTGCCGACGCACAATGCACTGTTCATTATTTTGCTCATCGGCGTCGTCATCATCGTCGGCGCGCTCACATTCATTCCCGCGCTGGCGCTCGGGCCGATTGTTGAACAGTTAATGATGATTTCATAGCGCACAGCAAATTGACAATTATCAATTCTCAATTGTCAATTATCAATTCGCTGTGTAAGCCGAAGGAATGCAAGAATATGTCCGACAAACCCAAAACTCGTCCCTTATTCGATCCGCCCATCGTAAAACAGGCGATCATTGAATCATTCCGCAAGCTCGACCCGCACGTGCAGATTCGCAATCCGGTGATGTTCGTCGTGCTCATTGGCAGCGTGCTGACGACGGCACTGTTCGTGCAAGCACTGCTCGGTCAAGGCGAAGCGCCGGCGGGATTCATTCTGGCCATTTCCCTTTGGCTGTGGTTCACAGTGCTGTTTGCAAACTTCGCGGAGGCGATGGCTGAAGGACGCGGCAAAGCGCAAGCAGAATCGCTACGACGCGCGCGACGCGATATTCACGCCAAAAAACTCGCACGTCCGGAATATGGCGCTGAGCACACTGCCGTATCCGCAGCAACCTTGAGAAAAGGCGATGTCGTTTTAGTTGAAGCCGGTGATTTCATTCCCGGCGACGGCGAAGTCATCGAGGGCATCGCCTCCGTTGATGAAAGCGCCATCACCGGCGAGAGTGCGCCGGTCATTCGCGAAAGCGGCGGTGATCGCAGCGCGGTCACGGGCGGCACCAAAGTTTTGTCGGATTGGTTGGTGGTGCGCATTTCGGCCAATCCCGGCGAGACTTTTCTCGACCGCATGATTGCGATGGTCGAAGGCGCGAAACGCCAAAAAACGCCGAACGAGATTGCACTCAACATTTTGCTCGCGGCGTTGACGATCATCTTTTTATTGGCAACCGTGACCTTGCTGCCGTTCTCGATTTACAGTGTCGCGACTGCCGGACAAGGCGCACCGATCACCATGACTGTGCTCGTGGCTTTACTCGTCTGCCTTATTCCCACCACGATTGGCGGCTTGCTCTCCGCCATCGGCATTGCCGGCATGGATCGCATGATTCAAGCGAACGTGATTGCGATGTCGGGGCGCGCCGTGGAAGCCGCCGGCGATGTGGATGTTTTGCTGCTCGATAAAACCGGCACGATCACGCTCGGCAATCGCCAAGCAACGGCGTTCATTGCAGCGCTTGGCACGAGCCTCGAGGCGTTGGCCGATGCCGCGCAACTCGCTTCGCTTTCCGATGAAACGCCCGAAGGCCGTTCCATCGTCGTGTTGGCAAAAGAAAAGTATAATCTGCGTGCGCGCGACATTCATGCGCTCGGCGCGACATTCGTGCCGTTCACGGCGCAAACCCGCATGAGCGGCGTCAATCTTGATGGCCGTCACATTCGCAAAGGCGCCGCGGAAGCGATTGAAGAGTACGTGCAAAGTCGCGGCGGGAAATTCCCGGTGGAGGTGAAAACCACCGTGGAGTCCATCGCCAAAAATGGCGGCACGCCGTTGGTCGTTGCCGACGGTGCGAAAGTGCTCGGCGTCATCGAGCTGAAAGACATCGTGAAGCGCGGCATTAAAGAGCGCTTTGCGGAATTGCGCAAGATGGGCATCAAGACGATTATGATCACCGGCGATAATCCGCTGACTGCGGCGAGCATTGCGGCGGAAGCGGGCGTCGATGATTTTCTCGCGCAAGCCACACCGGAAGCAAAGTTGAAGCTCATTCGTGAACACCAAGCCGGCGGGCGATTAGTAGCGATGACCGGCGACGGCACCAACGACGCGCCGGCGCTCGCGCAAGCCGATGTGGCGGTCGCCATGAACACCGGCACGCAAGCCGCCAAAGAAGCGGGCAACATGGTCGATCTCGATTCGAATCCGACGAAACTCATCGAGGTCGTCGAGATCGGCAAGCAACTGTTGATGACGCGCGGCGCGCTCACGACCTTCAGCATCGCCAACGACGTCGCGAAATATTTTGCGATTATTCCGGCGGCATTTATTACGGCTTATCCGGCGCTCGCCGCTCTCAACATCATGAAACTGGCAACGCCCGCCAGCGCGATTCTCTCGGCGGTGATCTTCAACGCGTTGATCATCATCTTTCTCATTCCGCTGGCGCTGCGCGGCATCAAGTATCGGCCAGTGGGCGCGGCCACGGTG
>Ga0247727_10012586_pt1 | contig 14484 bp, 12 predicted proteins | sample WisWelCaveWW1625_FD_202498 | JGI IMG/M metagenome (GOLD analysis project Ga0247727, IMG submission 202498) | Biofilm microbial communities from Wishing Well Cave, Virginia, United States - WW16-25 | ecosystem: Environmental > Aquatic > Deep subsurface > Groundwater > Cave microbial mat | place... | reverse complement strand
TCATCCGGAAGTTTTAGCGTGCTGAAAGAAAATGGCTTGCTCGTCGTTTTATCGCCGCTAACCGAAACGGCGACGACTCGCATCGCATAAGAGCGGCTCGCCTCCAATCCGAGAACCGGAATGCGCGTGGAATCGCCCTTCACCGGCACGAGCGGCGTCTGCTGTTTGAACAGCGAATCAAGGCCATATTCGACGGCCAATTCAGCGGCATTCATTGAGCGGGCCGTAATAATCGCGCTCAGCACATTGTGCGCGTTGCTGTTTGCCCGAACGCTTAATATCGTTGGGAGAATGGCCGGTGTTTTTGGATCAACAGCGTTGTGGTTGCAAGCGGCAAGCAAAAGCAAAAAAGAGAAACGGATAAAAATGAAAAAAAGACGCATAGTCACCATCCATAGTTATTTATGCAATCGCGTTATTCTTCTTTGTGTAACTGCCGAGGCCGCCATTTTCCCACATGCGCGCACGACATCAATCAATGCCACGAAACGCTGATCTGTCGTATGGCCTTGCCGGTAGCGAAAATAAATTTGCTGCACGATCACGGCGATTTTGAACAAGCCGAAGACGTAATAAAAAACGAGGTTGGAAATTTCTCTTCCACTTTTCTCCGCATATCGCCTCGCGAGCTGCTCGCGATTCAAATTGCCGGACAAATGCGTCAAGCCAAACATTTTCATCTCCGACGGATCATCCGGCTCGATCCAGTAACCCAGTGTCGTTCCCAAATCCATGAGCGGATCGCCGATGGTTGCCATTTCCCAATCCAACACGGCGATGATTTTGGAAAGATCGTCGGGAGCGAGCACAAGATTGTCGTATTTATAATCGTTGTGAATGAGCGCCGCGCCGGATTCCGGCGGCAAATTGGCATTGAGCCATTCAATAACGCGCTCGATTTCCGGAATTTCATCCGTGCGCGCATTTTGATAGCGCTGCGTCCAGCCGCGAATTTGGCGCTCGACGTAGCCTTCGGGTTTGCCAAGCTCGCTCAAGCCGGCTTTGGTAAAATCGATTTGGTGAATTTCGGCGAGGTTATCGATGCACACTTCGGATAAACGACGCATGAGTTCTGGCGACAAATTCATTTCGGCTGGCAGCTTCGCGCGGAGGATGACGCCGTTGATGCGCTCCATCACATAAAACGGCGCGCCGATGATCGACTCGTCGTCGCAATAGTGCAACGGTCGCGGCACTTTGGGATACGTTTGAATCAGGCCGGAGAGTATGCGATATTCACGCGCCATGTCGTGCGCGGTTCTGATTTTCGCGCCAAACGGCAGGCGGCGCAGGACTAATTCGCGTTCGCCGAATTGCAGGCAATAGGTGAGATTCGAGTAACCGCTGGGAAATTGTTGGATTTGCAGCGTGCCGTGTAGTTCGGGAATTTGCTGTTTGAGATAGGCTTCGAGTTGCTCAACGTTTAGCTCCTCCCCACTACGGATATTTTGAGGTTGGTCTATCATTCAGTCATCCCTGAAATTATAATTTTCCAAATTTCTGCTCAAAGGTTTGCTTATTTTGCAGCGTGCGCACATGACGCTCTTCTTCCGTTTCCAGCCGCAAGATTCTCAGCATATCCAATCTTTTCAGCAGCGTCGCCACATTATTCTTTTCCTCAATCAATCTTTTGCTGAGACGGCTTTTGGTTTCTTTCGTCATATGCAAAGCACCGAGCCATTCTTCTGGCAGTTCATCGGTTATATCGTTCATGCTGCTATCGGGAATTTCTTTAAACTTTCGGATGAACGAGTAGGCGTTGATATGATCACGATAAAAAAGATGGCGCTTCATCTCTTTCAACAGCGCGAGTTCCTTGTGGCTTTTGCCGGCGACCGCATTTCTCACGGTTACGGCTGAAGCATAATCCAGACACCAAAGGCCGTCGCGATTGATTATGATGTTCGAGTTGCCCGCGTTTCGATCAATATTCAAAAGGAATAAATCATAAAGGAAAATATTGTCCTTTATCTCCGGCGCAATAACCGGCGCGCGCCGTTCATTGTATGCGGAAGCGGCTTCCACATATTTTGTTCCAAAATTAACTCCGGCGCTTTTCTCCAATAGTTCCCGGATTTCGGGGTCATTTGCCCTTTTGGCGAAATCGGTTTCGATCAACAAACACATCGGCGCTAAAACCGGAATTTGCGCGAATCGCCCGAGCGCGAGGGAGAGGAACTCGACAACATTCGCGAGAACTCCTTCGCCGCTGCCGCGGAGTTTGACGACGTATTTATGGCCATCACTGCCGCCGACGATAAGAGGCAATGAAGAACCGGCGCGAAGCGCTTTATAAAATTCGACGAGTTTTATCAATTATTGTTTTACTCTGGAAAAATCTTAAAGCTTTTGTAGCGCAGGCATCCTGCCTGCTTCGTTTGCAGACTGGAAGTCTGCGCTACGGATTAGCAGAAAACAGGCCAACCGGTGAGCGGGCCAACAGCCTAGCGAAAAATTTCCGGAAACGAATCGCGAATGCCGTTGATCACAAACTGAATCGACATGACGGCGAGTATGAGGCCGAGCAGGCGCGTCATGATGTTGATGCCGGTTTCACCGATCTTGATGAGAAACGTGCCGGCGTAGCGATAGGTGACATACGAAATCAAACCGGAAACGAGAATGGCGAGAATGAGTATGCCGGTTTCGAGCGTGCTCGTGGCCTGCGTTTGCAGGGTCATCACGGTGGCAATCGCGCCGGGGCCGCTGATCAAGGGAATGGCGAGCGGCACGATGGCGATGTCTTCTTTGGACTGCGCTTCCACCTCCTCGCCGGGCGTGATGCGCGTGCGGGATTTTTCCGCGGAGAGCATGTGCGAGGCGATGCCGAAAAGAATCAAGCCGCCGGCAATGCGAAACGCGCCAATGGTGATGCTAAAAATTTTAAGAATGACGCTGCCGAGCAAAGTGAAGAGAATGAGAATCGCCACCGCGGCAATGCAGGCGCGGCGAATGATCGAGTTCCGTTCCTGCGGCGAATACTGATTGAGCAGGCTGGCGAAAATCGGCGTGTTGCCGAGCGGGTCGGTGATGACCAAAACGGCAACAAAGGCGTTCAAGGTGAAGGTGAGCATGATTTCAATCAAAGACAAAGGAAAATCGCAACGAAAAAAGAGCTGCAACGGAAAAAGATCGAGTGGCTTGCAACGAAACGGGGCTTCGACAGGCTCAGCCGCAACGAAAAGAACGACTTAAATTGCTCGCAACGAAATGGGAACCGCAACGAAAAACCCTTTGCGCTAGGCCCTCTGCGCTATGCGCTCGGCTCGACCACCCGCCAGTCCGTGATGGCGCGCGCTTGCGTGTCGAAATTGATTCCGACCAGATAAATCCGGCGACCACTGTGCAAATAACTTTCGTGATAGCGCTTTTCGTGAATTTGCCGGATGGCTTCCTCGGCGGATTGGTTGCACTTCAGCTCGATCACGTAAACTTTATCTTTAAATTCCACCGCCATATCCATGCGCCCGTGCGCGTTCAAAGCTTCGGTGCGAACCAGCACGCCGGAGGCGGAGAGCATCAAATAAAACACGGTGTGATAAAAGTGCTCGTCCTGCCCCGCAATGTGCGGATAGGCGATGGCGCACAGAATGGCATTCGCGGTGGCGATAAATTGTTCGTAATCTCCCCGCGCCAAATGCTCGTGGAGGTGAACGAATTGTTCTTTTTGAATCGTATCGGCGTTGCCAACGAGATGATCGTAAAGAAAATTCAAGAACGAAGTTTTCACTTCCTGATTCGGATAGCCTAATTGATACAACACACCCGTAAAATCGAGAATCGTGAGATATCCGCTTTGAAACAACAGCGCCTCCAGACGCAAATTTTCCAAATCATACGTCGAAAAAGTCGTCTCGCGAACCTGCAAATTTTCAAGCTGCGGAATGGCATAATTTTTTTCTTTGATCAAATTCACCAGAAAAGTCGGCGTGCCGGTCTTGAACCAATAATTTTTGAAATCGTATTCCAAAAGCGCGTTGATGATGGAAAAGGGATTATAGACTTGCGTCGCGTGTTTGCTGAAGCGATGGCCGTTGTACCATTCACGGAGCAAGGCCAAAATCTCGGCGACGGTGGTTTGCCGCAAACGCGCGAATTCTTCCAACCACTCGCCAAAATGGGACTCCAATTCCTGCTGCGTGTAACCCAAAAGGTCGGCATCAGCCGCGTGCATGGATAAATCTCTCAGATTGTTCAAATCCGAAAAAATGCTCACTTGGCTGAATTTGGAAATACCCGTGATGAAGACCAGCCGCAGCCTCGCCGACACTCGCGCTTCTTTGAGCACGCCAAAAAATTTCTTTAAAATCTTCCGGTTTGCAATGGCGGTCTGCAAGCCGGCTTCGCCCTCGCCGAGGTGCGTGATGATCGGTTTGTCGTATTCGTCGACCAGCACGACGATGTTTTCCTGATATTTTTTGTGCAGCGCGACGAACAGCTCGACAAACTTGTTCGTCAAAATTTCGGATTTCAGGCTGATCGCGTGCGACTCGGCAATCTCATCGAGAACACCGGACAAACTTTTTTCCAACGTCGCGGCGTCGGTGGCATCGACGCCGTTGAAGTCGATTTGCACCACCGGATGCGGCTTCCACGGCCAATCGCTGTTCTCGATCCATAAGCCTTTGAAGAGTTCTTTGCGGCCCTCGAACAATGCTTTCAAAGTGGAGACCAGCAACGTTTTGCCGAAACGCCGAGGCCGCGACAGAAAATAATATCCCTGCGGCACGTGAACCATTTCGTAAACGTGGCGCGTCTTGTCCACGTAAACAAAATTGCCGGTGATCATTTGCGGAAAATCTTGGACGGCGAAGGGCAGGAATTTTTTCATGTGGTTTCGTGTAACGTGTAATGTGAAACGTTCTAAAAACTATTTTTGAGTTCGACATAGTTTGTTCGGCTTAGACTAAATTAGCGAATCGCTTGGGCAAAGTCAAGGTTGACAAACTAAAGTTTGTCACTCCGTTGTTCACACCACGCGCACGACGACGAGCGTCAAATCATCATGCGGCCTGATTTCGCCGGAAAATTTTTCCACTGCTGCGAGCAATTTTTGAACGACTTGCGCCGCGGGCGTGGTGTGCGGCAATTCGTGCAGGCTCGCTTCGAGGCGCGTTAATTCAAACTGTTCCTGCTGCGCGTTCATCGCTTCCGGCAGGCCGTCGGTGTAGAAAACGATCACGTCACCGATTTGCAGCTTTATCATTTTGCCGCGATACGAGACCTTGCGCTGCACGCCGAGCGGTAAACGCATACCATTCACTTTGATATACTGCATCTCATCATTGCGGAAAAGCAGCGGCTCGGTCATACCGGCGTTGGCAAAGGCCATCGTGCGTTTTTGCGTGTCAAGCACCGCGAGCGTCATTGTCGTAAATGTGCTTCTCTCCGTCTTGCGATAAAGCGCGGTGTTGATCTTCTGGAGAATGATGCTCGGCGATTGGCTGTAGCCGGCTTCACTATTCACCATGCCGCTGGTCATCACCGCGGTCAGCGCGCCTTTCATCGCCTTGTCGCTCACGTCGACGAGCGCGATGCCGAATTTGGTTTTCTCCTCGTTGAGCCAAAAGTAGTCGAAGAAATCGCCGCCCACCGCTTCGGCGGGTTTGCAGATGCCGGAAATATCAAAACCCGCGACAACCGGATCGCTCGTCGGCATGAGGCCCATTTGCATATCGTGCGCGGCTTTTAATTCACTGGCGATGCGCGCCTGCGCCAGATCATCGTGCAATTTGTGGCGATAAATTCCATACCCCAAAAACACCAGCATAATGATAGAAAACGAAACGAACCACCACGTTTTCCAAAACGGCGGCGCGACGATGATTTTAATGGCGACGCCTTGCTCGTTCCACACGCCATCGCTGTTCGCGCCTTTCACGCGAAAAATATATTCGCCGCCGTCGAGATTCGTATAGCTCGCGTAGCGCCGCGTGCCGCAGTAAATCCAGTCATCGTCGAATCCTTCCAATTTATAGGCGTATTGGTTTTTCGCCGAATTGGTGTAATCCAACGCCGCAAAGGCAAACGAAAAAAAGTTGTCGCGGTGCGACAATTTGAGACGGGTGATGTCGGTGATCGCCGTGTCCAGTTTCACCAACCGGTCAAATTTTTTAAATGCCGTCAGCACAACGGACGGCAGATACGGATTGTCATGGAGGCGTGCCGGATAAAATCGATTGAAACCCTCGATGCCGCCAAAAAACATTTCGTTCCGCGGAGCGGAACTTTTGAAATACGCCCCTTGATTGAACTCATTGCTTTGCAGCCCCTCATCGACGTCATAGTTGCGAAAAATTTTCGTTTTCGGGCTAAATTCCGACAAACCGTTGTTGGTGCTCAGCCACAGGTTGCCCGCCTCGTCGCCGAGAATACCGTAGATCACGCTATTGGGCAGGCCGTCTTTTTCGGTGAAGTGGACAAACTCACCGGTGATCTGATTAAATTGGTCAAGCCCTCCGCCCAACGTTCCGATCCAAAGCGTGTTGCTGTCATGCCGATCGGCATAAATTGCGAGGACGCGATTGTTGCCCAAACTTTTGGGATTGGTTGGATCGTGTTGATAATGAATGAAGCGTTCATTCACTCGATCAAATTTGTTTAAGCCGTCTGCGGTTCCAACCCACAGCTCATGCCTCGAGTCTGCAAAAATCGCGTGAACGTTGTTGCCGCTCAAGCTGTGAGGATTCGCCGGATCATTTTGGTAACGCACAAATCGTTCCGCCGCGCGATCAAAGCGATTGAGTCCGCCCACGCCGGTTCCAACCCAAAGTGTGCCGAGGCGATCTTCATAAATAACGCTCACGCCCTTTGCGCTCAAGCTGTGCGGATCAGCGGGATCGTGTCGATAATGAATGAACTGTTTTCGTTCTCTGTCGAATCGTTCCAACCCTTCGCCGGTTCCAATCCACAGTGATCCCGTGTGGTCTTCACAAATGGCCGCGACGCCGTCATTCGCCAGGCTCGACGGAACGTTTGGATCGTGGCGATAACGAAAAAATTTTTCCTGTTGCGCGTCGTATTGAAAAAGCCCGCCGCCGCCGGTTCCCACCCACAGCGCGCCGGAACGATCATCGCAAATCGACATGACCATGTTGTGGCCCAAACTGTGGGGATTGCGGGGTTCATGCTTGAAGTGCGCAAACTTTTCTTTGGCTTCGCTGAATTTATTGAGGCCGCCGCCGTAAGTTCCGACCCACACCGTGCCGGAGCGGTCTTCATAAACCGACCAGACGTCGTCATTGCTCAAGCTGTTCGGATTGGCCGGATCGTTGCGATGATGAATGAAGCGTTCGGTCGTCGCCTCAAATTCATCGAGGCCGCCGCTCGTGCCAACCCACAGTGTGCCGCGCAAAGGATCTTCGCAAATGGGCCGCACGGTGTTGTGGCTCAAACTGCCGGCGTTCTTCTCGTCATGCACGTAACGTTTGAACAGCCTGCGCGCGCGATCAAATTTATTCAGCCCGCCGCCAAACGTGCCCAGCCAGAGATTGCCGCCGCGATCTTCATAAATCGAGCAGATGCGATTGTGGCTCAAACTGTTCGGATTGTTTGGCTCGTGTTTGTAATGCGTGAATCGGGCGGCTTGCGCCTGTCCGTTAGTTTTGTCGAAAACCAGTTTGTTTAATCCGCCGGAAGTGCCAATCCAAATCGTGCCCGCATGGTCGATATAAACGGCGCGAACCTGATTGTGGCTCAAACTGTTGGGATTGGCCGCGTCGTGTTGATAATGCGTGAACCGTTCTGTTTTGCGATCAAACCAATTGAGTCCATCCGCCGTTCCAATCCAGAGTCCGTTATCGGCACTCGAGCGATCTTCACCGAGCGCGGAAATGTTGTTGTGGCTTAAACTCTGCGGATTCGCCGGATCATGCCGGTAATCCGTGAAGCGCTCGGTCACGCGATCAAAACGATTGAGGCCGTCGCGCGTGCCGATCCATAACATGCCGAAGCGATCTTCATACAGCGCCGTGATGCTGTTATCGGAAAGCGAGTTGGCGTCCTGCGCATCGTGTTTGTAAATCGTGAAGCCGTAGCCGTCGTATTTGTTCAATCCATCCATCGTGCCAAACCACATAAAACCTTTGTGATCTTGCAGGATGCAAGTGACCACGCTCTGCGACAGGCCCTGTTCGAGGGAGATGCGCTCAAATTCGAGGGCATGCGGCTGCGCCAGTAAATTGGCGGCAAGGCTTGCAACGGTGATGACAACTAAAAAGAGAAGTCGATTTCGCATTGATTGTTAAAGAGTGGAATCTGTGCAAAAAAGCAAAAACTACTACAACTGCGAAGATTTTTTACTGCCGAATCATTGTCGGGCACAGTCTTGCTTTCAATTAAATCCAAGATAACGATTTCATGGGATAAAGGCAAATGGTGAAAGCAAAAACTATCGCGATGAAAGGTGAAATACAAACAAAATTTTTCCCACGGATAAAAGCGGCCCACGGATTTTGAATTAACGCAGCACATTGTTTTGAACATCATTCGATTCCGGAGGCAAGCCATGCTCATTGCCGAAGCACAACGAGAAATTCGTTCCGCTTTTTTCGGGAGCTTTGTCAGCCATTTGGTGACCGGTGCGGTCTGGGCGCTCTCAGCGGCGGTCAGCGTTTGGATCGCGCCGCGTTACGGGATGGCCGTGCTCTTTTTCGCCGGTATGATGCTCTTTCCTCTAGCCACACTCATTTTACGCGCGATGGGCCGTTCTGCCCGCTTGAGCGCCGGAAACACGCTGGGACAACTGGCGATGCAAGTGGCGTTTACCGTTCCCATCGGTTTTATTTTGGTAGCGGCGGCGACGCTGCATCGCCAACACTGGTTTTTTCCGGCGAGCATGGTCATTGTCGGCGCGCATTATTTGCCGTTCATTTTTCTTTATGGCATGTGGCAGTTCGGCGTTCTCGCCGTGCTGCTGATTGTCGGTGGCGTCGGGCTTGGTCTTTATGGGCCGGAAATGTTTAGTCTGGGAGGATGGTTGAGCGCCGTTGTATTCGTCGGTTTCGCCTTTGTGGCGCGAAGCGTGGTGTTGAAAGAAGAGAGCCGGTCAACGCAAATGGCGGCGCGAAAAAATCAGCAGAAATAGTTTGCGTCTTTTTCAACGACCCTGCGTCTCCTTTGATGAATATTAAGCGAACCGTTATTTATCAAAGGAGATCAACGATGAAGACCAAAACCCCAAGTACGCCGAATGGACAACACGCGACGTTGCGCCGGATCGAAATCGATTTTCTTTTTCTCAATCTCAAAACCTGCACGCGCTGTGTTGGAACGGATAAAAATCTTGAGCAGGCTCTGGCCGCCGTCGAACACGTGTTGCGCATGGCCGACGCGGAGGTGAGCGTCAATAAAATCCTGATTGATTCACCCGAAAAGGCGCGCACGCACCGCTTCGTCACGTCGCCGACGATTCGCGTGAATGGGCGCGATATCGCGTTGGAAACGAAGGAGAGCCAATGCGATTCCTGCACGGATTTGTGTGGCTGCGCGGAAGGCACGAATTGCCGCGTGTGGCTGTATCGCGGCGAGGAATATACGGAAGCGCCGGTGGCCATGATCGTCGAAGCGATTCTGCAGGAAGTTTTTGGCGCGCCGCAACCGGTTGTTGCGACAGCGTTGGCATACGATGCGGTGCCGGAAAATTTCGAACGCTTTTTTGCCGGCGCCTCCGAACAAGCCGCGCCGGCGGTTTCTGCTTGTTGTTCGCCAACGAAACAGCAAATCTGTTGTGAGCCGTCGGAAAAAGCCTCGTGCTGCGGCGCGACGGCGGAGCAACACGGTTGTGGTTGCCAATAATTGCTAACGTAATCAAACGCAGAATAAAATTCTGCAAGGTTCCTTGTCATTTTTTTGAACACGGATGACACGGATTGAGCGGATTGGCGCGGATAAAGCAAAAAAATAAAAATCCGTGAGAATCCGTGTCATCCGCGTAATCCGTGTTCAAAAGCTTTTTTGCGAGGAATCCTGTTCAAATTATGCACGGCTCGACTGAGCTCGCCGAAGTCTGTGCTGGATTACAAACAGGATGCTTCCAGCATGACATTCTTTCTTGACTTTTTTAAACATCAAGAATTCACCCTTTTGGGATTTCAACTTGTGGTTATTCCATGCAAGAAAATAAGCCGGAGCAAATGTGGCGTGAGTATCGCGACACGTTGCACCGCTTCATTCGCAAACGGATAAATGATCCGATGATTGCGGAAGATCTGGTGCAGGAAGTTCTGCTCAAAGCCTACAGTCAACTTGATCGCCTCGAGAAAAAAGAAATGCTGCTGCCGTGGCTTTATCAGATCACCCGCAACGTGCTGATCGATCATTTTCGAAGGAACAAACCGGCGCAGGAATTTGATGAAACGGCGTTCGCCGAAAACGCGGCAACGGATGAAACTGCCGCGCGCGAATTGGCCGGTTGCATGTTGCCGTTCATTCAGCAACTTCCTCCCTCCTATCAGCAGGCTGTTATGCTTTCTGAAATCGAGGGCGTGAAGTTGAAGCAGGTTGCAACGCAGCAGGGGCTTTCACTTTCCGGCGTCAAATCGCGAGTGCAGCGCGGCAGGCAAATGTTGAAAACGATGTTTCTCGAATGTTGCCGCATCGAGCAGGATCGGCGCGGCGGCGTGAGCGAGTATGAGGCGAAAAAAAAATGCGGGAATTGTTAATAGAGAAAAATATTCCGGCTTAATTCGTGATTTTCATTCAGAAACCAATGGCGCTTCCAGCCGGGCCGACTGGGTTACTTTCATCACCACGAACGTCACGTCGTCTTCCTGCGGATGGCCGTTGGCCCACTTCTCCCCTGCCCTGTTGAGATGCGCGATGATTTCCGCCGGCGATTGGCCGGCGACTTCGGCGAATAAATTTTTGGCGGCGGGGTAATCGAGTATCTCACCTTCGCGATTGAACATTTCCGGCAGGCCGTCGCTCATCAGCACGATGGTGTCGCCGGCGTCGAGCTCGAGTTCTTCCTGTTGATAAGGAAAACCGTTGAAGCTGCCGAGCGGCATCGCTTTCAAATAATGCAGCAGGGTTTTTTCATTATTGCTCGGCCACTTGCTCCAGTTTCCAGTCGGTAATGCCATGCGCCTGCGTATTGAAATTGATGCCGACCAGATAAATGCGGCGGCGGCTGTGCAAATAACTTTCGTGATAACGCTTTTCATGAATTTGCCGGAGGGCCTCGTCCGCGGATTGGTTGCACTTCAGCTCGATCACATAAACTTTGTCTTTGAATTCCACCGCCATATCCATGCGCCCGTGCGCATTCAAAACTTCGGTGCGCACCAGCACACCGGAGGCCGAGAGCATCAAGTAAAACACGGTGTGATAAAAATGTTCGTCCTGTCCCGCAATGTGCGGATAAGGAATCGCGCACAGAATCGCATTGGCCGTGGCGATAAACCGTTCAAGATCGTCTTGCGCCAAATATTGGTGCAAACGAAAATATTGCGCCTTCAAGGTCGTGTCGGCCATCTTGATCAGATTATCGTAAACGTAATCCAAAAAGGAAGTTTTCACTTCCTGATTGGGATAACCTAATTTATATAAGAAGCCGTCAAAACCTTGAATCGTGAGATATCCGCTTTGAAACAGCAGCGCTTCCAGACGCAAATTTTCCAGTTCGTAGGTCGAAAAAATCGTCTCTGGAACTTCCAAATTTTCAAATTGCGGAATTGGATAATCTTTTTCCTTGATCAATTGCACCAGAAAACTTGGCGTGCCGGTTTCGAACCAATAATTTTTGAAGAAGCGCGTTTTCAGCACGTTGATGATTGAAAAAGGATTATACACTTTGAGATCGCGGCGCGAAAAGCGATAGCCGTTATACCACGTTCGCAAATCGGCCAGACATTCTTCCGCGCTTAGGCCGTTCTCCGCCGCCAATGCGGGGAGATAATCCTTGAAAGAGTTGGCCAGCTCATCGTCCGTGTATCCCAACAAATCCGCGTATTCGGATTGCATCGATAAATCTTCCAAATTATTCAAATCCGAAAAAAGGCTCACCCGGCTGAATTTGGAAACGCCGGTGATGAAGGCGAAGCGCAGGCGCGCCGAGACGTCGGCTTCCTTGAGCACGCCAAAAAAATTTTTGAGCACGTCGCGATTCTCCATGCCAAAATAACCAATAATTGCGGCAAAGTCAAGGCACAACGATTTCTTTGTTGACAATGTGATTCGCCGTTGATACATTGTTTACGGTTTAAACCGGAGAATGTTTATGTTTAAAATCGACCATATCGATCACGTGGCTTTAGCCGTGAAAGATCTCCAACGTTCCGTGCAATGGTATCAGGAAGTGCTCGGCCTTGAAAGGCGCTATCAAGAGGCGTGGGGCGAAGCGCCAACGATGTTGTGCGCCGGCAATACCTGCATTGCTTTCTTTCCTACGGCCACGTCGCAGCCGGCTCCGGCGCCGCGCGACAATACGATTGCGATGCGGCATCTGGCGTTTCGCGTCAGCCGCAAAAATTTTGAGCAGGCGCAAAGGGAACTTCAGAATCGTGTGATTGCATTTGAGTTTGAGGATCACGACATTGCGCATTCGATTTATTTCAGCGACCCCGACGGACACAGATTGGAACTCACGACTTACGAATTTTAAAAAAGATAAAAAGGTGAAAAAGATAAAAAGAGATGGGACGGTGGTGGGGCTGGCGCATGCGGTTGTGGTGTGGTTGCACGGCAGCGCCCATGAGAAGCTCGGGGTTGATACGTTTGAATGGCTGGGCAATTCCTTCATTTATATCGTGATCATTGCCGCGCCGATTATCGCGATGATTCTGCTCTGGACGCGGTGGCAGCGAAGCGGCATCTGGCTGCTGCTTGGTTCAATGCTCGGCTCGCTGCTCTTTGGCGGGTACAATCATTTCATCGCGATCACGCCGGATCATGTGGCGCATTTGCCCGCGGGAGAGGCGCAAAGGCTGTTTATCGTTACGGCAATTGCGTTGGTGATTATTGAACTCCGAGGCAGTTGGATTACTTGGCGCGCGCTGCATAAAAAAAGCACAACATGAATGTTGCGCTACGCCCGTGGCAGCCGCACCACAAACTCCGTGAACTTCCCTTCTTCCGTTTCCACTTTGATCTCCCCGTGATGCTGCTGCACGATGATGTCGTAGCTGATCGACAAACCCAAACCCGTGCCTTGTCCGGTTGGTTTCGTCGTAAAGAAAGGATTGAAAATTTTCTCGCGCACCTCAGCCGGAATGCCGTTGCCGTTGTCGCGAATACGGATTTCGACTTTGTCGCCGAGGTTCTTTGTGCTCACGGAAAGCCTCGGTGAAAACCCATCCTTTTCGCTTTTTTTATCTTTTTTTCTTTGTTGCGTTGCATAACACGCATTATTCACGATATTCAAAAACACCCGGCTGATATCCGGCGGCACGATTTCGAGTTTGCCAATCGACGCGTCGTACTCTTTCTCAATCGTGACATTGAATGAAACATCATTGGCACGCAGGCCGTGATAAACCAGATTCACCGCTTCGTCCAGCAAATGATTGATATCCGCCAGCTCGCGCCGGCCGGACGAGCCGCGCGCGTGTTGCATCATGCTCTTCACGATGCCATCGGCGCGCTTGCCGTGGTGAGTAATCTTCTCGGCGTTTTGCACGAGTGCATCGAGAATCTCTTCGATATTCGCAAAATTATCTTCGCCTTTCTCCCCTCGCCCCTCGCTCTTCGCCCTTCGCTTCTCAATCTCCTCCCGCAACTCCTTCGCCAAATCCACCGACAGCACCGCAAAATTATTCACAAAATTCAGCGGGTTCTTGATCTCGTGCGCGATGCCCGAGGTAAGCTGGCCGAGCGAGGCGAGCTTCTCCTGCGTGACGAGCTGATTCTGCATGTCGCGCAAGCGCTGCAAGGTTTGCGTCAGCTCGGCGTTCTTGTCCTGCAATTCGGTGGTGCGTTGTTGCACTTTATCTTCCAGCGTACGATTGTATTGTTCCAACTTTTTGTAAAGCCGCGCATTCTCCAATGACACGGCGATTTGCGCCGAAAGCACCTCCACCGCTTCGAGACGATCAGGCACGAACACATTCGGGGCAAGATCATTCTCCAGATATAAAATACCGATAAGATCGTTTTGCTTGATGACGGGTTTGCACAAGAGCGAACGCGAGCTTCGTTGTTGGATATAAACCTCGTTGGCAAATCGCCCCTCTTGCGCGGCGTCGCCCAACACCACGGTTTCGCGCGTGCGGCTCACATAGTGCACGATGCCGGCGGCCAGGCCTTGCCGGCCTGCTTCTTCGAGAGCGCGCGATTGCAAAACCACCGGCTCGCCTTGATCGGCAAAACCCTCGGCTTCGATCAACCATTGCCCGTCGTTCTCCAACAAAAAGCAGCCGCGTTGCGCGCCGGCGTTTTCAATGACGATCCTGATCATCTTCGCCAATAATTTTTCGAGATCGATTTCACCGGAGATCGCCTGCGTGGCTTTTAAAACCGAGAGCACGTCGAGCGTGCCGCTGCTCGTGC
>Ga0247727_10012585_pt1 | contig 14485 bp, 10 predicted proteins | sample WisWelCaveWW1625_FD_202498 | JGI IMG/M metagenome (GOLD analysis project Ga0247727, IMG submission 202498) | Biofilm microbial communities from Wishing Well Cave, Virginia, United States - WW16-25 | ecosystem: Environmental > Aquatic > Deep subsurface > Groundwater > Cave microbial mat | place... | reverse complement strand
CCAGGTAACAAATTGACCTTTAGATTTTGAATGTCTGCAACTAAATCAGGATTGTACTTGTCTTCGATGTCAACAGTAAAAGATTTAAAGCCTAACGAATTTGCAATAGTTGAAACTGTTTTTGAACCGGAAAATAACTCAATCAAATAGGGCTGTTTTTCCTTTAAACTGAAATGCAAATTGTCTGCATTTACGGACAAACATTTATGGCAATGCCAAGCATGTTTTTTGAGTAGTTTATAATAAACCAGTTTCATTTGAGCACGGTATTGCTTTATTCCGCAGCATGTGCAGTAGCTCCTGAGGAGATTTGATTTACACATCGAGTTACTGACCGGCAAAGCTGAGTTCATTTTATTTTATGGATTAGAATTAGCGAAAGCGGTTGTGTGCTGAAATCTACTTTACTGTACATCTTTTGAATGATGCTTTGGCAATTCTCTTTAGAGTAGCCCGTGTCCAGATAAGCAACGAAGTTGTTTAAGTCTTTCAGAAAGAATTTTTTCACATCCACAATTACAGCTTCAAACTTCTTTTCTTTTTTTAACTGGATTTCGTATTGCTCACCTACTACATACTTTTCTGGTTGGTAAAGTCTAATTGTGGTGAACGCATCGCAGTCTAATTTTTTATTCCAGTTGAAACTAAATGAAATTACTCTCATATGAATTTGCGTTTGGTGAATGAAAAGAGATAGCGCGAAAAGATTAGAAGTATCATAGCACAACCACCGATAAACTTCAAACTATCATTACCAACTTCATTGCTTAGATACCTGAGAATTGCAAGACCAGCGAGGCAAATCATCACTGATAAACTCATGTCATATTCCCGCATACTTCCGTAATGCCTGACTGACCTTATCACATCCGAAGTAATCACAACCTCTTTTCTGTACCGCTCAATCAATTCAAAAATTACTCTTGGGTTTCCTGCACTCTGTTCCCAAATGTGATTTCTAAACAACTCAAAATCTTCAATGTCAATATCGTAAGCCAGCTTGTGAATTAACTCTAAAGCTATTTGCCTGGGAAGTGGTTGAATTTGGATTATCTCGAAGTTCCAGAGAAAAGAAGATTTCTCCACACTGATTTGCCTGGCTGTTGTGATAATTGAAAAGTGGTCTTTTAGAAGCTCGAGCGTCTTGATCCCTTTTGGAGTAATCTTATCGCAATTATCAATCATCAAAATATACTCGTGTTTGTTCGTGGCCTTTATCAGTTCACTGCACAAGTTGTTAACGCTGTCTTTCTGCAAGTGCTGGTCTAATTTGCTCAAATCGAAATCACCGTAAAGCATGTTGAAAATTTGCTCTTTGTCATTCTTGTACAGAAACATCAAAGCAAAAATCAAAGTCTTTTTCAAATCGCCAAAATCATCAAAGCGCAAAATTTTTTTATTGATGCTGATGTGATTAAGCAAATGACTTTTCCCAACTCCAATCCCGCCCATTAAAATAACGTTGCAATTCTTGTTAGCTAATTCTGTGATCTTGATAAGTTCCGTATTTCTTCCGATGATAAACTTTGAAGCTTCACGGGTGAGATTGATAAGCGTTGTAGGAGCAGGAAAAAAGAAAGACTTGATTTTAACGAATAACGAAAGTTTGGTTTTAGTGGCCTTGTCAATTCTCTGCTTTAAAATTTCTTGTGGTATGTGTGTGTAAATTAAAGTTGTGTCATACTTTCTATGTCCTAAAATGTCTCTCACTTCATGCAGCGCTGCGCCTGAGTTGATCAACTGAGTAGCGCAGGTGTGGCGCAAGGCGTGCGGGTGCAAGTGCTTAAAATCGGGATCTTTTTTTTTGATTCTGTAACACAGTTGATTCATTGCCTTTCTTGAAATGTGCGCGGCAGGATTGCCAGGCTTGGGAAATAAAAAAGCCTCCGGGTCTTTGGTGTTTATGTTTTTGATGTGGTCTGCCAGAGCTTGATAAAGTCTTTCAGAAATAGGAACTTTCCTAAAAATTATTTCCTCTCTTTTCTTGAGACTCTTAACTGTGATTGACTTACTTCTAAAGTCAAAATTTGAAAGCTTCAAGCTTACGCACTCGGTCACTCTCAGCCCTCCGTCCATCATGAGCAGCACCGCGCATTTGTGGCCTACATTGGTTAGAGAATTGATAAGTTTTTCAGCCTTCCTTTTGTCTAAATAAGCTACTTCTGTAAGCATAGATTTCAAGTATTTTTGTAAAAGTCCGTTTTCATCTTACCATCTTACCTAACTGCCTTTTTGTCTTTGACCCTCAGCACATTGCCGATAGGTAACATGCAAAACACCATCTTACCTTCAGCTATGAACTTACCTGAAACACCCGCTTTTTCGCTGGATTTTCTTTTAGTGCAGGGGGTGTGGGGGGTAGACATAATTATAGTTTTGTCCACTCGGTTTTTAGTGAAAAAGTGGACAAAAAAGGATAGGTAAGATGGGTAACTTAGGTAAGATGGATTTTGAGGCATGTTACCTAAAGGAAAACGCTGTAAATCAATAAAATAGACCTCTTTAGGCAGGATAGGTAAGATGAATTTCATTTTTTGGCTCATTTATTTGCTGTTGGATGTTTCAGGCATCTGACAAAGTAGCCGTAACGCTGGGTTTGAGAGTTCTTAACCTTCGGAATTTTGTGGAAGGCCATGGCACGGCCGACCATAATAGAGTTCAATCTAATCACCGTCCACGTCTGCATATAGTTGTGGATTTCCGTGCTCGTCATAAACTCACCGCGCTCAGCTGTAGAAGCTTCAATAAAGTTTGGAAGCATTTCCATTTCAGGCGAAAGCTGATTGAACTGTGCATTGCGTTCTTCATTCTGCTTTACTTCTTCTTGCGTTAGTTCGCATTGATAGCCGGACCTATAAAGTGAATGCGCCTGACTCCAAACGTCATCAATGTTTATTTCTTTTTTACCGGTAATTGTGTTGTTGTAATCGTGGCAGACGGATTTTATTTTGAAACACAACCAACGAACAGAGCCCGTTTCATCCTGCAGAAACTCGCCCATGTTTGTACTACCCACAAACGAGCAAACACGCTGCACAACACTTGCGCGGCTCTCGTAAGGTAAGCGAACGTTTACTTTGTCCAGGCTGATCCAGCTTTTAACGATGTTGATGTCAGAGCGCGAAAGCTGTTTTAGCTCATCCAGATTTATAATGAAGTTTGTCGCGAGCGCGATCAAACTATCTTTTTGCTCGGGGTTAATATTTTCAGCGATGTAATCGCTCAAAGCCGGTGGGCAAAGAAAACGCATGAAGGTAGTTTTGCCGCTGTTGTGTTCGGCATGTACCAGGATTAACGCTTGCTTATTAAAGTAGCCGTCAATCATTGAACACTTTACGGCACGTACAAGCCATTTTTTGAAATGCAAATTGAAGGCTTCCTGGTCTTCGCACTTTATAAAGCTGGCCAGCTTTGAAATGTAGTCCGGCTCGTTCTCATTCCATTCCTTGAGATTTTCAAAGTAGTATTGAATAGGATTGTAGCGCGGACAGAAATCACTTTTTAAAAGTGCTTTCAAATTGTTGTGCGAAATTTTGATACCTGATTTGTTTAACTCGATAAACAAAGAGTTATCGTTTATCTCTTTGTACTGGAAATCGTCCACTGGCGAAAACTCGAAAACGTGTTTGATTGAGTTGAAGCGGAAATTGTATTTGCTCAACAAATAATCTTCCGCCTGGTGGAAGATGGTATTCCCTTCTGATTTCTCCTTGCGCTCCTGGTCTGTTTTGTTTTTCCGGTTGATAGCTTCCGAAAGGAGCGACTGAAAATCTTTTTTGTTGTGCTTGGTGAAGTAGATCGCCAGGTCTTTGCAATCGCCTGGCAAAGTGATGGGATTGATGCCGAAAGTTTTTTGAAGCTTGGCGGCCGCGTTTTGCCCGGGCACGTCATTGTCATAGCACGAAAGTAAAACTTTTGCTTTCGAGCGTAGCGACTTTATCAAATCTTCCTGCGGTAATTGATTTTCTGACTGCAATGAAATTGCATTGAAGCTATGCGCAACGGCCGACAAACAATCCTTTTCACCAGCACAGAAAATAATATAATCGGCCTCACCCCGGCCCTCTCCAAAGGAGAGGGAGAATTGTTGCAGGCCAAAAATATCTGAGCTTGTTTGGCTCTTGAAGCCGAACGCTTTTTTCTGGCCGCGAAAATTCAAATCGTTGTTGAACGCAACCGGAATTTCAGGAACGTAGATTTTCAAACGCTCTGAAATGTTGTAGCACGTTACAGCCTGATTGAGTTTGATGTAATCAAACGAATACCGTTTGCTTGCGGAATTTGTAAAGGCAAGTGATTTCACTTGCCTTACTTTGAATTTTAAAAGTGTTTCCTGGCTAACTCCGAACTGTTTCCAGTATGCCAGGAAAAGAGGGGAGAAGCTTTGATAGGAAATTTTCAAAGCGGCCTCCCCCTTGCCCTCTCCGGAGGAGAGGGAATTTGTTAAGCCGTTCAGGTTTAGCGAAAGATTTTTGTTTACAACTTCCAGCACTTTAGAAAACTCAGTTTTGCAATTGAGTTTCTCGAGATCCGCAACAAATTGGAAAATATCTCCTTGCTCGCCTGAGTTGTGGCTCTTGAATTTCCAGCCTGATTTTGATTTGTAGAACGAAAGGGAAGGGTTTGAGTCCTTGCCGGCAAAAGGGGAATGGTAATTTTTTTTAACTGTTGGAATAAAATCCGGAACATAGAACCGAATTATATCTTCTTCCGTTGTACATTTGAGCACTTGTTCTTTAGTTATCATTTGATTTGAAGTTTGGTAGACTGATTTTTGAATGATGATTGCAGGAGCCCATCAAAAAGGGAAATAGTATTTCCCTTTTTTGCTTTTATAAGCAGTTCGTTTCTGAGCGAAACCAAAGCAGAAAATTCTTTTCGCAACTCATTAAAGATTGAAGCAAGCGCGAGCTTGCCGGTGAGATATTCCGAAGGTGTTACTTCTGATTTTGAATAACCCTTTTCTATGATCTCAAACTTAGCCTGGTGCAGCTGCACCAGGTCCAGGCTTGCGTTGTAAGCTTCAATTCTGTTCAGGAGCGTTTCGCGAAGCAAAACGATTTCAGACCAGGCAGAATTTAGTTGCACCTGCCAGCGCAACAGGATAGCGTCCTGCGTGGCCGCTTTAATGTGCTTGCCATTGATAGCCTGGGCAACATTGGAAAGATTGTAATTGATTGTAGGCGCACCCAGGGTAATGCCAGGCGAAGGAATGAAGTTCAGCCATTTAGCTTTTGTTTTGTAGTTGTACTGCTCGAGCTCGGCCAGTGCTTCCGCCCTGTAAGATTGAATTAGCGATGTGCGAAGCGAATCAGAATGCGGAACGAAAGCGGGTTGAATCGGATTTTGAGCAGGTGAAAAAGTGATTACAAAAAGTAAAAGCAGAACTAAGCAAAAACGTAGATTGTAGACATTTTCGTATGCTTTTAAGGCCTTGCCAGTTATATAATTTATAGTAGGATAAATCAAGGGTGTTAGCTATATTTGCAAATATAATGATTACTTTTAATTGACAAGCCCAAAGAATATGCTAACCGAAGTTATTTCAGAGTATAAGATGCTTTGCCTGCATGTGGCCGACATCATTGACAGCACGGGTTACAAGGTTGATTTCGTGCGGCAGAAGCTTGGTTATTCCCGCCCTGGTTGGTGGAAAAAGCGCAAAGCAGGGAATTTCAGCCCTGATGAACTAAACGAAATTTTCAAGATTATTCGCGTGGAAGAGCTCGAGGATAAAGTGTTTGGTGAGATTCTCGAAAAGAGCAAACTTTCAGGTCGTTTGAGCGAGAAGGAAACCAAAACTCTCGTGGCGTCCATTCGATGACAATATCGTCAACAAAGAACTTCCAGAAGCATCTAAAAAGCTGTCCTGCCGATATTGAAAAACGTTTCGTTGTAGTTTACGATAAAATGGTAAAGGCAAAGCGACTAACCGAAGTTCCTTCACTCGAAAAGCTTACAGGTTATCAAACTTTCTATCGTGTGCGAATCGGACACTACCGATTAGGCTTTGAATGTATCGAGGATAAAATCGAACTCCTCGCCCTCATGCACCGCAAAGAGATTTACAGATTCTTCCCTTGAAAGAGCAGGAATACTATCAAGCTGTCATAGTTAAGTATGACGTTAACTGCAGTTAATCTTTAAAAAATGAGCCCCCTAAAACGGGAGCTCACTAATGCCAATTTGATAACGCCAAATTTGAAGCGTGACTTCTTTTATTAGATAGAAGTGATTAATGCGAAACCAAGCAGAATTAGGAGCTTGCCAAGCTTGTAGCCACCTGCCCCCTGGGAGCCGATAACTAAACAGATGTTTGTAACCCATAAAAGAAAGATTTTTTGCCCGTCAACCATGGGAACGTGCAGTAAGCTGCAAGGGCAGACTAAAAAAAATACTACCGCCTCGGTGGAGATTTTTTTTTGGCTGTTCATTTCACCCTTGCGGCTTACGGAACGCAGCCCATAGCTTTGTGAAAAATGTTTTCTTTTTTACTGCCTTGAAACTCTCCTGATTGAAACGTAGTGCATCTAAGTACGTGTTGAAGTCAACCGTTTAATTGTACAGCCTATTCATTTGCATTTTTTAGAAGCTACACACCTGCATTTCATTCCGCACATGGACAAAAGGAAAAGCAAGGCAAGGCTTTTAAATTTTTCTGCCTCTGCCTTGCTTTTGCTTTTGGCCATTGTGCTAAGTGAGCGACTACACACTTTTTAGAATGCACAAAACTTCACCACGCGAACGCGCTGAAGGCAGGCGTCAGCATATGCGCGCGACAGCAACCGCCCGGGAGGCCGACCGCGCACGGGGTGCGGGGCAGGGAGGCCGACCAGAGGGGGCGGACAACAAACATTTTTTGCCGACTCCTTTGCGCCCCGCAAAATTCAAAGGAGGCAAAAAATAGTGCAAGCACTTTTTGTTTATGTCAAAGTTTGACCTTGCCGCCTGCAAGGCATAAAACATAAATCAAACAGCCGAGCGCGAAAGGCATGACAAAATTTTAGGAACGATTGAAGGAAGGGGAAAAAATTTATCGGCTTGCGTGTCGGCAAAGATGGCAGTGCAACAAAAGCAAACACAGCTGTTTTTTCTTTTACCTGTTTGCTTTTGTTGCACTGCCATGCGCGAAATTTTTTTTGCCTGACTGAAAGCGTGGATAAAATTTTGGCGTGACTTTTTCGTCCGAGGCCATAAACAAAAAGTGCGCAGCACACCGCTTAAACCCGAAGGCAGGCTTTGCTGCCAGGCAGTGCGGTTGGATGTGCGCGGGGCGCGGGATGGCTCCGTGTTACGATGGGAAAAATTATTGCTCGGGTTACTACAAAGCTTCCCGAACGGGGAAACTGATTTTAAAACTTTCGTGGTCATCCATAAGCATAAAAAAAGGCAGCGAATTAAATCACTGTCTTGTCTACAAATTGGCTTACCGTCTGTCAAGCTTGCGCAAAGCTAAATCAAATTATGAAACTTCAAGTATGCAAAATTCACATCATGCCTTGTTCTGCTCTTGTTCATTGAAAAGTAATCCTCATTTCTAAAAGCTAATTTCAATTTGTGTAATCTTTCCTTTGTGGTAAACTTTTCCTGATTTTTTTTTACTTCCTGCACTTGCTTCATAATAAATTGTATCTGCTGAAATTCTTGAAAACCTTGCGATTTGCTCATACTCGCAGTCTGCATCATAGCGGCCACTTGAATAGGAATTTGTTTTTAATGTGAAACTAAACTGGCACTCTGTTGGACTGTAAACCTGAACCTCGTTGAGCGGCTCAACATCAAACGGGTAACAAGAACAGAGAAAAAGAAAAAATGTTGCAGTTGAGAGCTTGCTGACTGTGATATACCGGACTAAGGTACTGGCCAACTTCATCCATGCGATTGTACAGCCTTTCATTTCTACAAAATCAACCATTGCAGATAACCACTAACGTAAATTTTTCGCTTTGCTTCAATCTCCTTTTGCAGTTGTGAAACTTGGATTCTTATTTTTCCGCTCTCGTCCTGGGCTGTGCTTATGTTGCTTAATTCAGCCTTGAGTTTTGCCAGTTCTGATACCGCTTTTTCCCTTTCGTAATTATCCATTTTATAAATAGAATTGGTAAGCTCATAAATGCGAGACTGTAGCCTATGTCTGACTGACTTTTGCGATAACGATTTTTGTAGCTCATAATTCAATAACTCCATTTGATTGTTAAGCGTGTTCGTCAACGAGGCGGGAAGAAAGGAAATGACCGGATTAAAAACAAATTCTAAATCTGCAGCTGACCCCGTTTGTGGTTTATTTTCTTTAATGTAGCTAAATGGTACTGAGCTTTGAAACTTCAATTGCAAAAGTGGCTTGTTGCGAAGCAACGTAAGCAGAGAACTTGGAGTGATATTAAAAAATAAAGTGTCTTTTGTGGTGAGCTTCTTATCTGTTTTCCTCGGGAGCAAATTTGTAATTCTGTCTTGTGCTGTAACGTGTATAAAATTTTGGCTTGAAAGAATTATTGCTTCATTCTCGCTCGATGAAATTAGTAGACCTTCTCCACTTTGTATTTTGCCATTGCTCGTAAACTCATATTTCACATTTAATAAATTTTCGTTTTGTCTCGCTTCCTGGTGCAAGTGCTTCAAGTCATTAAATACTTTGTTGTAGCTGGTCCAGAAACCTTGCGCGAAAAGTGGCTGACAAGTGATTCCGATAATAATAAAGATGCCAAAGCAAACAGCTTCCGTTTGCAAGTGTGAAGATTTCAAACGTAGATCCGGATTGCCAGGGATAACGCAGGGGTTACGCATGAAGGGCCAAAATAGCGGGACACCTTGTTTTGTTAGCATGTCAAAAAGCAAGTGAGAGAAAAAAGCAAAGCCATAAATGAGAGAGTAATTTCCAGAGCCTGAAAAAATGTTGTCAAGAAAAGAAACAAGGGCAAAGAGTGAGAAGTAAAAAATAAGGCTGTGTGTAATTGTTCTGTGACCATATTTTAGGTTTAGCCATTTCGCAATTGGATAGAAAAGTTTTCCAATTGGACTTTTGAGGTGGTCAATATCTGGAAGGATTGCAAAGAAGGCCGTAAAAAATAAATACTCGGGTTTCTCGAAAATGTTCACATTCCAAAAGCTGCAAAAGATGCCTGTGAAAACTGTTCCGCCAACTAAGTGATTTGCTCCGCTCATAAGTTGTGATGTGTTTTAATTTGACTAATTATTGATTCTATCAACTGAGCTGGAACTTTTGAGCGTTCGAAAGAAGTTGCTAGATCGAGTACAGAGCTGTTGAATTTGCGACCGACTGAAGTTTTTAATTCACAGAGCTGCAAGAATGGACAGTTAGTGAAAATATCCGTTGGCTTGTAAATGTTGAGACCGTAATCATTGTAACTGACAGTATGCAAAAATGGTACTGCTTTCATTTGAGGCATATGGCGCAGAGCGCCCCGGGGATTTTCAATGAAGAAATAGACAGGATTGATTTTGCGAATGATGTAAAGAGTTTTTTCTAAAAGTCTTATTGCTGACCTGGCTGCTTGTGTTTTTGGGATATAGTAGTATTTGCGGCTTGCGTAAGTGAGTTTTTGCCAGTGATTTTCAATGTTAAGAATCGTGTAGAAAGTGCATGGAACTGATGCCCAGATAATAAATGCACTTGCAGAACCAGGTAACAAATTGACCTTTAGATTTTGAATGTCTGCAACTAAATCAGGATTGTACTTGTCTTCGATGTCAACAGTAAAAGATTTAAAGCCTAACGAATTTGCAGTAGTTGAAACTGTTTTTGAACCGGAAAATAACTCAATCAAATAGGGCTGTTTTTCCTTTAAACTGAAATGCAAATTGTCTGCATTTACGGACAAACATTTATGGCAATGCCAAGCATGTTTTTTGAGTAGTTTATAATAAACCAGTTTCATTTGAGCACGGTATTGCTTTATTCCGCAGCATGTGCAGTAGCTCCTGAGGAGATTTGATTTACACATCGAGTTACTGACCGGCAAAGCTGAGTTCATTTTATTTTATGGATTAGAATTAGCGAAAGCGGTTGTGTGCTGAAATCTACTTTACTGTACATCTTTTGAATGATGCTTTGGCAATTCTCTTTAGAGTAGCCCGTGTCCAGATAAGCAACGAAGTTGTTTAAGTCTTTCAGAAAGAATTTTTTCACATCCACAATTACAGCTTCAAACTTCTTTTCTTTTTTTAACTGGATTTCGTATTGCTCACCTACTACATACTTTTCTGGTTGGTAAAGTCTAATTGTGGTGAACGCATCGCAGTCTAATTTTTTATTCCAGTTGAAACTAAATGAAATTACTCTCATATGAATTTGCGTTTGGTGAATGAAAAGAGATAGCGCGAAAAGATTAGAAGTATCATAGCACAACCACCGATAAACTTCAAACTATCATTACCAACTTCATTGCTTAGATACCTGAGAATTGCAAGACCAGCGAGGCAAATCATCACTGATAAACTCATGTCATATTCCCGCATACTTCCGTAATGCCTGACTGACCTTATCACATCCGAAGTAATCACAACCTCTTTTCTGTACCGCTCAATCAATTCAAAAATTACTCTTGGGTTTCCTGCACTCTGTTCCCAAATGTGATTTCTAAACAACTCAAAATCTTCAATGTCAATATCGTAAGCCAGCTTGTGAATTAACTCTAAAGCTATTTGCCTGGGAAGTGGTTGAATTTGGATTATCTCGAAGTTCCAGAGAAAAGAAGATTTCTCCACACTGATTTGCCTGGCTGTTGTGATAATTGAAAAGTGGTCTTTTAGAAGCTCGAGCGTCTTGATCCCTTTTGGAGTAATCTTATCGCAATTATCAATCATCAAAATATACTCGTGTTTGTTCGTGGCCTTTATCAGTTCACTGCACAAGTTGTTAACGCTGTCTTTCTGCAAGTGCTGGTCTAATTTGCTCAAATCGAAATCACCGTAAAGCATGTTGAAAATTTGCTCTTTGTCATTCTTGTACAGAAACATCAAAGCAAAAATCAAAGTCTTTTTCAAATCGCCAAAATCATCAAAGCGCAAAATTTTTTTATTGATGCTGATGTGATTAAGCAAATGACTTTTCCCAACTCCAATCCCGCCCATTAAAATAACGTTGCAATTCTTGTTAGCTAATTCTGTGATCTTGATAAGTTCCGTATTTCTTCCGATGATAAACTTTGAAGCTTCACGGGTGAGATTGATAAGCGTTGTAGGAGCAGGAAAAAAGAAAGACTTGATTTTAACGAATAACGAAAGTTTGGTTTTAGTGGCCTTGTCAATTCTCTGCTTTAAAATTTCTTGTGGTATGTGTGTGTAAATTAAAGTTGTGTCATACTTTCTATGTCCTAAAATGTCTCTCACTTCATGCAGCGCTGCGCCTGAGTTGATCAACTGAGTAGCGCAGGTGTGGCGCAAGGCGTGCGGGTGCAAGTGCTTAAAATCGGGATCTTTTTTTTTGATTCTGTAACACAGTTGATTCATTGCCTTTCTTGAAATGTGCGCGGCAGGATTGCCAGGCTTGGGAAATAAAAAAGCCTCCGGGTCTTTGGTGTTTATGTTTTTGATGTGGTCTGCCAGAGCTTGATAAAGTCTTTCAGAAATAGGAACTTTCCTAAAAATTATTTCCTCTCTTTTCTTGAGACTCTTAACTGTGATTGACTTACTTCTAAAGTCAAAATTTGAAAGCTTCAAGCTTACGCACTCGGTCACTCTCAGCCCTCCGTCCATCATGAGCAGCACCGCGCATTTGTGGCCTACATTGGTTAGAGAATTGATAAGTTTTTCAGCCTTCCTTTTGTCTAAATAAGCTACTTCTGTAAGCATAGATTTCAAGTATTTTTGTAAAAGTCCGTTTTCATCTTACCATCTTACCTAACTGCCTTTTTGTCTTTGACCCTCAGCACATTGCCGATAGGTAACATGCAAAACACCATCTTACCTTCAGCTATGAACTTACCTGAAACACCCGCTTTTTCGCTGGATTTTCTTTTAGTGCAGGGGGTGTGGGGGGTAGACATAATTATAGTTTTGTCCACTCGGTTTTTAGTGAAAAAGTGGACAAAAAAGGATAGGTAAGATGGGTAACTTAGGTAAGATGGATTTTGAGGCATGTTACCTAAAGGAAAACGCTGTAAATCAATAAAATAGACCTCTTTAGGCAGGATAGGTAAGATGAATTTCATTTTTTGGCTCATTTATTTGCTGTTGGATGTTTCAGGCATCTGACAAAGTAGCCGTAACGCTGGGTTTGAGAGTTCTTAACCTTCGGAATTTTGTGGAAGGCCATGGCACGGCCGACCATAATAGAGTTCAATCTAATCACCGTCCACGTCTGCATATAGTTGTGGATTTCCGTGCTCGTCATAAACTCACCGCGCTCAGCTGTAGAAGCTTCAATAAAGTTTGGAAGCATTTCCATTTCAGGCGAAAGCTGATTGAACTGTGCATTGCGTTCTTCATTCTGCTTTACTTCTTCTTGCGTTAGTTCGCATTGATAGCCGGACCTATAAAGTGAATGCGCCTGACTCCAAACGTCATCAATGTTTATTTCTTTTTTACCGGTAATTGTGTTGTTGTAATCGTGGCAGACGGATTTTATTTTGAAACACAACCAACGAACAGAGCCCGTTTCATCCTGCAGAAACTCGCCCATGTTTGTACTACCCACAAACGAGCAAACACGCTGCACAACACTTGCGCGGCTCTCGTAAGGTAAGCGAACGTTTACTTTGTCCAGGCTGATCCAGCTTTTAACGATGTTGATGTCAGAGCGCGAAAGCTGTTTTAGCTCATCCAGATTTATAATGAAGTTTGTCGCGAGCGCGATCAAACTATCTTTTTGCTCGGGGTTAATATTTTCAGCGATGTAATCGCTCAAAGCCGGTGGGCAAAGAAAACGCATGAAGGTAGTTTTGCCGCTGTTGTGTTCGGCATGTACCAGGATTAACGCTTGCTTATTAAAGTAGCCGTCAATCATTGAACACTTTACGGCACGTACAAGCCATTTTTTGAAATGCAAATTGAAGGCTTCCTGGTCTTCGCACTTTATAAAGCTGGCCAGCTTTGAAATGTAGTCCGGCTCGTTCTCATTCCATTCCTTGAGATTTTCAAAGTAGTATTGAATAGGATTGTAGCGCGGACAGAAATCACTTTTTAAAAGTGCTTTCAAATTGTTGTGCGAAATTTTGATACCTGATTTGTTTAACTCGATAAACAAAGAGTTATCGTTTATCTCTTTGTACTGGAAATCGTCCACTGGCGAAAACTCGAAAACGTGTTTGATTGAGTTGAAGCGGAAATTGTATTTGCTCAACAAATAATCTTCCGCCTGGTGGAAGATGGTATTCCCTTCTGATTTCTCCTTGCGCTCCTGGTCTGTTTTGTTTTTCCGGTTGATAGCTTCCGAAAGGAGCGACTGAAAATCTTTTTTGTTGTGCTTGGTGAAGTAGATCGCCAGGTCTTTGCAATCGCCTGGCAAAGTGATGGGATTGATGCCGAAAGTTTTTTGAAGCTTGGCGGCCGCGTTTTGCCCGGGCACGTCATTGTCATAGCACGAAAGTAAAACTTTTGCTTTCGAGCGTAGCGACTTTATCAAATCTTCCTGCGGTAATTGATTTTCTGACTGCAATGAAATTGCATTGAAGCTATGCGCAACGGCCGACAAACAATCCTTTTCACCAGCACAGAAAATAATATAATCGGCCTCACCCCGGCCCTCTCCAAAGGAGAGGGAGAATTGTTGCAGGCCAAAAATATCTGAGCTTGTTTGGCTCTTGAAGCCGAACGCTTTTTTCTGGCCGCGAAAATTCAAATCGTTGTTGAACGCAACCGGAATTTCAGGAACGTAGATTTTCAAACGCTCTGAAATGTTGTAGCACGTTACAGCCTGATTGAGTTTGATGTAATCAAACGAATACCGTTTGCTTGCGGAATTTGTAAAGGCAAGTGATTTCACTTGCCTTACTTTGAATTTTAAAAGTGTTTCCTGGCTAACTCCGAACTGTTTCCAGTATGCCAGGAAAAGAGGGGAGAAGCTTTGATAGGAAATTTTCAAAGCGGCCTCCCCCTTGCCCTCTCCGGAGGAGAGGGAATTTGTTAAGCCGTTCAGGTTTAGCGAAAGATTTTTGTTTACAACTTCCAGCACTTTAGAAAACTCAGTTTTGCAATTGAGTTTCTCGAGATCCGCAACAAATTGGAAAATATCTCCTTGCTCGCCTGAGTTGTGGCTCTTGAATTTCCAGCCTGATTTTGATTTGTAGAACGAAAGGGAAGGGTTTGAGTCCTTGCCGGCAAAAGGGGAATGGTAATTTTTTTTAACTGTTGGAATAAAATCCGGAACATAGAACCGAATTATATCTTCTTCCGTTGTACATTTGAGCACTTGTTCTTTAGTTATCATTTGATTTGAAGTTTGGTAGACTGATTTTTGAATGATGATTGCAGGAGCCCATCAAAAAGGGAAATAGTATTTCCCTTTTTTGCTTTTATAAGCAGTTCG
>Ga0247727_10012584_pt1 | contig 14486 bp, 10 predicted proteins | sample WisWelCaveWW1625_FD_202498 | JGI IMG/M metagenome (GOLD analysis project Ga0247727, IMG submission 202498) | Biofilm microbial communities from Wishing Well Cave, Virginia, United States - WW16-25 | ecosystem: Environmental > Aquatic > Deep subsurface > Groundwater > Cave microbial mat | place... | reverse complement strand
GGATCTGATCAACGCCGTCCGTTCTGCGGAACGGATGGCTGACGCGTTCGCGTTTTTCATCATAGGTCGGAGGCGAGCGGATAATCAAAGTTCGAGATCTTCGACATCGCCTTCAACTTCGTCATCACTATCCTGAGCCGCATCTTGATCGGTATCTTGACTGGCTCCATCACCTGGCATTGTCGTTGCCGCCTTATCTTCGGCCTTGGGCGAGGCCTCATCAGAAGAAGCCTCCTCTTTCGCACCCATTGTATCCTGTGCCCCTGCCGGCGCAGGCATCTGCCTGTAGCTCCGCACCGTTAGGTATTCGACGCGCTTCTTCCCTTTTCCCATGACCCAATAGGCACCAGTCACGTCGATTTTTTGGTTGGCATGCATCTTCCCCAACTCATTCGCAAGTTTGTTCATATAGAGCCGATAGGTTTTCCCGTCATCGGTCTTGAGGTCGACCTTGACCAGCCTAGCTCCTTTCCGTGTTGACACAATCAATCCAGAGACTTTTTTGATCGGGGCGGGCTTCGTCGCCTTTTTTATCATCGGCTTCGCTTGGGACGGGACCGTTTTCTCTGGCATCGTCGCTGCTGGAGCCGTTGGAGCGGCGGCCGGCGGGGGCGCTTCAGTCTCCTGCACCACCGGATCTGCAAAAAGGGGGAACGACAACAGAACGGCAGACACGATGACCAAACGTCCTAATTGACATGCCATCGATGAAAACTCCTTCAGGTGAATAGGAGATTATTGGAGAATTCTATTATTGATCCGGAGCGAAGCGAGACGTCAATCAAAATTGTTAAGGAAGGAGGACGACCTTACCAAACGCTTCTCGCGCTTCAAGAATTCGATGTGCCTCCCGCACCTGATCAAGTGGTAATCTGCGGTCGATCACTGGACGAATCCGCCCGCGCTCGGCCTCAGACAGAATTCGAATGAAATCTCGCTTACTTCCCATGGTTGAGCCCAAAATAGTCAACGATTTAAAAAAGAGCTGGCGTAAGTTAATCTTGATTTCGGACTCTGTCGTCGCTCCGCAGATCACGAGGCGTCCCTGCCAGGCGAGCACGCGAATCGAGGCCTCGGTAGTTCCCCCGCCAACATGGTCGATCACCAAGTCGACACCTTTTTTCCCTGTAATATGTTTCACATGACTTACCAGATCGTCGGTTCGGTAGTTGATGGTATGATCGGCACCCAATTCGCGTGCTCGCGCCAATTTTTCTTCGGTCGAAGAAGTCGTGATCACGATCGCTCCATATAGCTTGGCGAGCTGAATCGCGGCGCTGCTCACACCGCTCCCGGCGGCCTGGATCAGCACCGTCTCGCCCGAACGAACACCACCCCGGTTGACCACCATCTCCCAGGCGGTTAACCATGCCACACCAAAGGCCGCGGCCTCTTCAAACGACAATTTTTCCGGCTTCGGCACTGCGTTAGCCGCGGGGACAACAACATACTCGGCGCAACCGCCATCACGATGCTCACCTAAGATTCCATAGTCGCGGCAATAATGGTCATTCCCCTCTAAGCATCGAGCACAGTATCCACAACTCACCCCTGGACTGATGACGACCGCATCACCTTCCTTAACGCCCAGCACATGTGCGCCGAGTTGGTCGACAACGCCAGAGATATCGTTCCCAGGAATCATCGGCAGCGGAAATTTGTGGCCGGGGACTCCGCGTCTAACCCATAGATCAAGGTGATTGATTCCGCATGCTTTTATTTTCACTCGGACCTCGCCCGAACCTGGCGTTGGGTCGGGGACGGTCATCGGTTTGAGTGCGTCAACACCACCATGCTCTTGGATCACAATCGCCCGCATCGGTTTTTGTCCCCCTATCTCCTGTGTTCACCCCACACATACGGCACCAAACGCGACGATGGATGATATGGCAGGGTCCCGATCCGTGTGTCGTAACCTTGTCTCACACCAGGACTCTGTCGCCAAAAACAGACACGCCCCGAAGACCGTATTTTCTATTCTGACCAACTGGCTTTATTTTCTCCGATTATCAAAAAAAGGGATTCGGGGACAACGGTATCATCAACAAAGCAACAACTTAAAAATAATTAAGCCGATAATTTTAAGAACTTGTTATGTCGCACTTCCGAGACGGTGTTGTTGATGAGTAGTAACCCGATTCGATCCCAAAGTCACCGCCCTACTACCTCGTATAGCTCGTTTCCGTTGTCTCCAATCGGCGCCGAAAATGACCGCGCGTTCCTCGGCTTGTCTGCTCAGTCGATCACTGGGGTCAACGGACCTTTCTTCCTCTCGATGCGGCGACTTGAAGCGTCCAAAGAGCACCCGATCGATCTCCCCATGACCGACCGGATCAAGCTTCATGCCGAGTCGCCAATCTATTACGCCTTTGGCGGTAATCTACTGGTCCCCGCGAATTCGAAGATCCGTTTGATCTGCACAACGGATAAGCGACTGGATCGGCAGGTATTTAACGGGACAAATCTTCTTTCGGCTTATGAACAAATCATCCCGGTCATTAAAACATTCGATTTCCACGGCCCATTTCTGCTCTATAGCAACTTCATCAACGCATCAACGGCCACGGACCTCTCCAATGGGATGCATAACCAAAAGGAACGGGACGATGCCCGAGATCGTGAGTTTTCCCGGTTTGCCGCGTCTAACCCGTTTCCAATGGTTCTCTTAGACAACGACGGGACTTACCAGGCAATTCGTATGAACGAAAATGCCGAGGCAATTCGCGGTACCGAAAGCGCACTCAATGCAATGACCAGGCATGGAAACGACCTAGCACTAGTGGAGCAGTATCTCCGTTGTCCTGACTTGAGCTATCTCCTCACCTTGAGGCTTTTAAATGGAGACCTCTCCACAGCCCCATTCCAGTTGGGTGCAGACTTTTCTAACGACCTCTTTGATCAGCCAATTTGGATTAACTCAAAAAATCTGCCAAAAGACCTCTACCAACCACTTGGAACCTATTTCCCAAGTTATGAAAATCAAATCACGGGAAATGCCATTGTTTCCCCGAAAATAGTCCGCGGGCTAGATGTCGCCGCAACGGCAGAACAAATGATGACTCCGCACCGTGAGCCAAGATTATCTGAACCTGATTTGAGCAGTTTCGCTCACCAGATTTGGATCGAAGCATTAACTGATCTTGAGCGTTATCTCCGCGACTGGGCTCACTACCAGGAAGGTGCCTTTCCTTCTCCTGGGGAACCGCGAAGGATCATTGCTGACGGTCAACTGACGACTTCGGAGCAGCCTTTCTATCGCACGCTGTTCGCACATCGTGCGCCGCTGTCATCGGTTGAAGAACAGCGTCCTGCTCTACGAAAGCCGGGCCCGTCACCAGCGAGACCGATTGTGACCGTTGACAAAGCTCTTATCGACGAGATTTCCGCCTTACGCATTGATGACCGTCTCGATACGCGGTTCGAGCCGTTTTCCAAAGATTATGAAAGAGTTCTCGCACGAGAATTCGTCCGACAAACCCGCGGTGACAACTATGTTATCCTTTCAGCCGAACAGTCGATCGAAAAGAACCAACAATCACCGTCGATTCGATCAATCCTGCTAAATCCATCACAGAAATCGTCCGGTCTGCATGACTGCTTTGATCTCTTTATAGCGCTCAGCAAGCAGTTCACCAAAGACTTCCCGCGCGACGTCGCTACCCAAATACTTACCGGAAATTCAATGCCGGCCGATTCCCAGCTTGAGGACATCACCAATCTGCTGGTTCACGATGAGGGCCTTATCGGTTTTCACCCGACGGGAGACGACAAGATCAACCGAATTGCTCGTGGACGCATGAATGACCTGTTCGAACAGCTCGGGCTATCTGTAGCGCTCCAACCCCAACTCACGAATTCGAAATACCAAGGCCCAATCCGCCGCGGCGAGCTGCTAAAGGCGACGACGCGTCAGCAATTCCCCGATACAAAAAAGGGTGCACCCATAGATCCTTCCTCACATATTGCCCAATTCCGGGTGTTATTCAGAAATCTATTCGCCGACGCCGAGCCGACCGGAGGGGAAGCTGGAGAGATGTCGATCGGTCCTACAATGATCGGGCGACTCATCCAAACCTTTTCTAACGACGGCCTAAGCGGCTTGACGGATGAGACCTTAAGGATCTTCATCGCGCTGATCGACGCCTATCAGCCCGACCTTTCGCTGCATTTTCAAGATGCAGGAGCCAAGGCCAACTTCATGAAATCTTGGCGTCGCTCGGGAGGGGAGTCTCTCGGCGAAACCAACGCAGCGTTATCTATCGACCTGGCAGGCCTTTCCGCAAAAACTCAAAATTCGGATGCCGTTCGAGCGAACTGGCATCGACTTTTTTCCTCCCTTGCCGAGGATGGACAATTTTCAAAGGCGTCGCTCACCTTCGGCTTTTCTCGCTATATAAAAGACTATCAGCGAATGATTGCGGGTCCGACCCAGAAGACTCAGCCCAGCTGGAAACCGCTCATCCGTGATCAATTGGTCGACCTGGCACTGCAGATCGGGGACGCCAATAACTGGATTACAGTCGGTTATCCAATGCACGCCTTGCAACCGGATAAGCTGGCCGCCGCCGGCATTTCATCGATTCTCATCGTTCGCGCGCCCTTGCGAACAAAGATCGGAGAACCCTCTAAAGGGATGCGGACAAAGGGACGCGGAGAACTGACAGAATCGTCTCCTCCCTTGGACCGTGAAGATCTCGCTGAACATGTCACACCGGGTGTATTGGTGGGCCTTGACGGAAAACCGACTCAACTGCTTTTACTCGAACCTCATGGGGGCCGTGACGGCGAAGCGTTACAAGTTGTACGCGTTATTGCGCTTCGAAGAAATCAGCGCGAATTGGTAAAACCGGGGGACTAAGATGAGTCGAGCAACTGGCAACAAACCAATACGGATATGGCCAAATACCAGATTCTATGCCGACGCCAATGCGCAGATCGGGAACGCCTCGGTCGATCCGAAGAATCCTGTCAAGCATGGAAGTATTACAGATGATCGACTCGCAGTGATTACACCGTCTGCGTTTCAACGAACCGGCTTCGACGCGGTCGACAATTTTTCCGATTATGTTCGCGGCAGCTTGGAATTTGTCCTTCCCAACGCCGACGAATCACTCCCGGAGCCGCTATGGATTTCCGCTACTTGGCAGCTCCAAAAGGCCACAAACTGGTTCGTCAGAAGTAAAGAAGGAAATCTATTTATTCCGCCGGAAACCAGCATCACCCTGGTCAGTCAACAGGAAGTGAGGGTTGAGGCGACAGGATTCGATTGGCTCAAGGAACAAGCGCGATTAAAGGCCCCAACCTATGAATCACGACCGGTCGTTAAGCGTTATGATGGACCGTTACTGCTCTTTCGGGATGTTACAAACCGAGCGATGGCAAAAAATGCATCTCTTGATTACGACTCCCTCGTCGACCGCATGCGTATGGCTAATGGATTTCCCATGATCATTGTCGGGTCGGCGACCCGTATCGATGAAATCCGTTATGGCGGAGCGACACCCGAGCAACAAACGGCCAGCAAAACCAGCCAAACGAACCTGGCTAACTATATCGGCCTCAATTCGAACACCACGGCAAGAAGATTTTTGTGGGAGCCGTCGGTCGAGAAAATCGAACGCCTTCTTCGTTTTCATGACCTACCGTTCCTCGCGAATTTTCCAGCGGGAGCAGCGTTTCAGCTTGGTATCGGATTTCATGACCAGGCGTTTGGTGCACATTTGGCTCCGGAAAAGCACCGGGTGGCTCAGGAAACATTTTTTCGTTTCTTAGCTGATTATTACCCCGATGCCTCTTTTTCGGTGACCTTTTCGGGGAAGGGCGCTCCAACCGTTGTGCGGGGCTCCGATCTGACCTCTGACAAGTTTTCGGGCCCAGCAAAAACACAACTCGCGAATGCGCTCTACGAAGCACTGCTTCTTGACCTCGAACGGTATGTCGACGACATCGCCGAATTCTATTCTGCAACCCCGCCCGCGGGTGAACTAAGCAGCGTCCGTTGGGCAGAAATCGCCTCAGACGTCACGCCTGACGGCAAAATTTCAAGTAGGGAACGAGAACGATTCGATCAACTCCAATCTCGCTTCGGAACGCTATCTGCTGCCAAATCAAAAGATCAATCGCTCCTCATCGATGCGTCCGTTGTACAACGACTGCTTGACCTCCGGCTTGACTGGAATATCGAATTCAATCTTTCCGATAGCGCATTTCGTACACTTCCCATGGCGGCGTCTATCGCTGTAGCGAAAGATTATGACGATTACACCCGTGGATTAATCGAATCGGCACTTTCCGTCACAGCAGGGCTTCTCGCGAATCCAAAACAGTATGGTTTAGCTACCTTTACAATGAGTTTTGAACAGGAGCGCTATTCGCCAGAGCGCATCCAGAAGCAGCTTAACAAAGCCAGCCACAATTATGCATTTGATTTGACCGATCGACTAACCAATCTTTATCGGCACGCAAGCAGCGGCAACAAATGCACCACCGTTGCTCAGCTTTGGACTCGCGCTCACGGCAACGGCTACTACTTTCCGTATATCGGTCGTACCGGACTGCCGGAAGACATCAAATGGTCACCCGAGTATCATTATATCAAAGAACATTTCCTCGACTTGTCATCCGCAGTCCGGTACGACCGTGCCCGGATCAATTTTTCCGACAAGCTACGAATCGACGGAAAGCTCCCCAGGGAATGGTACCGGGAATTCCTGCGGGATCTCGGGATGCATGATTCAATTGGACTTCAAGCGCTCCTCTCGCCAGGCAAAGGCAATATCCGTATCGATAGTTTGCTGTTTACGAAGAGTGCTGAGGAGCCCCTCTCTATGAGCGGAGAAAGCCGTAAGCATTATTTCGGTGTCTTGATTAATAGGCTCTTCCCACCCTCCCGTCAGACGGCACCCTTTCAGTTCGAACTGGACGCCGAGATTCTCGGAGAACTGTCGAGTGCGCCCCAGCCAACGTTGGCCCAATGGAAGAATGAGGATACTCGAGTTGCCTTCATCGAACTGATTCGATCGTTTCTACCGCGCACAACGATTTCGTTCCCCGATAAGAGGATGGCCTCCGAATTTGGGGAGTTTCTTCGAGAGATCCTACAGCGGCAAAAAAGCGAGAAGAACGGCAACCCATCGCGTGAACTTCTGGTTGAAATCAATGGCAACCCAACCTTCGACTTTAGCCGATTCATGGCAAGCCATATGATTGACCCCAAAACGGGGAAACTTGACCTCGATTGGTTCCAAACGATCATGCGCTATCTAACGGGTACCGTTCGCGCACGACACGGGACCAAAGGGTTTCAGGCGCCAACCATTCGCTTTGGGTTTGACGAAGAACGGTCTGGATCAATTCAAGCAAGTGACCCGATGTGTCTGCTACCGGACGCCTTGAGATCTCAGCCCGAAATGACGCTACCGAAGCTGGGATTGCGTTGCCCGAATCTGACACGTATGGATCTCGTGGTTCTGGCCACTCGCGTTGCCGACGCCCGATCAAAGAAGAACGAGATCATTGTTACGCTGACCCATGAGTCGCTTGACGTAAAAAAATTAGTCGCCCAAAAGCTACCGCTAACCTTACTGATTACCTCCTCGTCACGCGGGGACACATTTCTGATTGGCGGAACCGGGATCACGGCTCCCGAAGATTATGCCCGCCACACACAGGTACTTTTCTTCGTCGGCCATCAGGCGATGATCGGTGAACAGCTTGGAGTCCCTGGGGATTCGCGGGGCAACGGGAATGCTTGGCGATTTCGTTCACTCAAAGATTTCTTCACAGAGGTGGAAGAGAAAAACGAATTCGGAAAATATTCCCTTGACTCGATCTTAGCGCTTCCAGCTGATGATGAGAGAGTTATACAAATCGCAAAGGCATTTAACCAGGCAACGAACGCTCCGGGATTCCTTTTTGTTGAGAATGGGACGCCGGAAAGGCCGCAAGCATCGAAGCCGAGAACCGCACCCGTTTCGTCTGCGTCGATACTCAACCTGTTTAAATCATCATCAAACTAAACTTCGGCAAAATGATGAATCGCATTTATCAGTCGATCCAGACTCTTCCTTAACGCTGGCGGCGCTGATACATGTCTGTTCGGGACTGATTCTAGGCGTTATAATGCTGACTTCATTCGCTCCCAATATCGCAAAAAGTTTTCACCCCAAAACCCAGAAATCGCTTCGTCCGACAATCCAGCATCCGTAAAAGCGTCGGTAACCAAAGATAGATCGGTCACATCCTGCATCGGTTCTGGAATACTCGGGATCCAGCCGTCAAAGTCAGATCCATAGGCGATCGCCTCCGGCCCAAATCGATCGATCCCGTAGCACACCTGATCGACTACCGTCTGAATCGTTCCTCGTCGACCGGCCAGTATATGCGGTGAAAACATGATCCCAATCACCCCACCGGCTTTAATCACCGCGTCGGCGACATCATCTGGAACGGCGCGCGGAAGATACGGATCGATGCGGTTCGGCACACACCCCTGGAATGCGGCGTGGCTGATAATGGCCGGTTGATGTGACAACTCACAGGCCTCCAGTACCCCTCGATCGCTGACGTGGGCGAGATCGACGATCATCCCGAGCTCGTTCATCGTACGGATTACCGCTCTGGCAAAACGCCCGAGGCCCGCGGTCGGGCGCGCACGTGGCCCGAAACGATGGACGGCGACATCATTCACCGAAAAATGAGCCAACGTGATCATCCGCACGCCTCGCCGATAGAGACTCTCGAGTCGGTCGAGCCGCCGACTGTCGTTCTCCGGTGTTTGCGCCCCTAATCCTTGCATCCCTTCCATCACTGGGAAAAAAGCAAACCGATTAGCGGCATGGGCAGCACGAATATCTCCCGGTTTTTTGACCCAGACATAGTCTGGATGATCGTGATAAAGCTTATCCAACAGCTCCAGCTGCCGCTGGATCAAGGCCCAGTTCTTTTCCGAGGAAATCGGCCAGCTATGTAACCCAAACACCGCACAAGAATAGTTCGCCTCAATCATGCGCGGGATATCCAGATGGTTGAAATATGGCCGATAGGCCTTGCCACGGCGCTCCTGCCGCCGTCGCCACCACTCCGCGGGCCAAGCTCTCCACCCCAGACTCTGGTCCGGATCGTGTCGATGATCGATACGATAACCAAACATCAGCTGCTGTAACAGCGCGTCGACATGCAGGTCTATCACCGGAGAATGCGGCCGTTGACGCCCGCGCGTGGAGTTCATGTTGCAACTTTGTCTGGCTTATCCCGATATAGCAAGTGAGAGAGAGGGGGCGGTGCTCAGTGGGATCCGGATGACGTGACCATGGGATCAGCCACTTCGATCGACTGACAATCACAGCCGGCGACTATCGGTTAGACAATTTCGCCACGGTTCTGTTAGATCGAGCCTCCATCTCTCATGAGAACATGGTCGATGACTGAGGCACCTGCTACCAAACCACAAACGACTGTGAGCTTCACGATCCTCGTCGCAAGCCTTGGCTATTTCGTCGACATCTTTGACCTTGTCTTGTTCGGTGTGGTTCGAAAAGCAAGTTTGGCTGCACTCGGAGTGCCACCGGAGCTGATGCTCGAGGTGGGCGGACGCCTGTTGCGTTATCAAATGCTCGGTATGCTTTTGGGGGGCATTGCTTGGGGTATGCTGGGTGATAAACGAGGGCGACTATCGGTTTTATTTGGATCGATTTTTCTTTATTCAATCGCGACGATCGCTAACGCCTTCGTCACTGACATGACCGCCTATGGCGCACTCCGTTTTGTCGCCGGGTTTGGGTTGGCCGGAGAACTCGGCGCGGCAATTACGCTGGTTGCGGAACTGCTACCGACGGACAAACGTGGGATCGGCACGACCATCGTCGCCTCGATCGGCGTTACCGGTGCCGTAGCCGCTGCGTTGATCGGGAAGAGTCTTGGCTGGAAAGCGGCCTATATTTCCGGCGGGGTATTGGGACTGATCCTCCTAATCACGCGGTTTAGGATGGCTGAATCGTCGCTTTTTTCGGCGTTGGGGGGAAACACCACTCAGCGTGGTGACTTCTTGATGTTGTTTCGATCAAAAGAACGTCTCGGCAAATTCTTGTGGGCGATTTTGACCGGCGTACCGATATGGTTCGTTGTTGGGGTCCTGGTTTTCTTTTCCGATCAGTATGCCGCGGTACTCGGGGTAACTGGATCGATCGCGCCAGCGACCAGCATTATGTTTTGCTATATCGGTCTTGCCGGAGGCGATCTGACGAGTGGGCTTTTATCGCAACTCCTTAAAAGTCGCCGTAAGGCGGTTCTGATCTATCTGGTGATCACCATCGGCGCTATTCTAATTTACCTCAATGCCCGGAACGTCGGCTCAACAACCTTTTATGCACTTAATTTTCTGATGGGATTTGGTATCGGCTACTGGGCTGTGTTTGTAACCACAGCCGCAGAGCAATTCGGTACAAACCTTCGCGCGACCGTCGCGATTTCTGTTCCGAACTTCGTCCGGGGCTCGGTCGATCCGATGCTCTGGCTCTTTAACGGAATCCTGATGCCGAGATTTGGCTTGTTGCAGAGTTCCTACCTTTTAGGTGGACTTGTTTTTTTGGGCGCACTGTTCGCGTTGCTAAGGCTGAAGGAATCGTATTCAAAAAATCTCGACTATCTTGAACTGCCGTAGCCCGTCTACCGCGTCGGCGAGTTTGAGTCCACGCATTGCTCCAAGCCCGCTGAGCCGGTGCATCTTTCCTCGCCGCGTGCCCTTTGCAATCGAATTTAAAAAATCAAATTTTCTCAGACATAGTAACCGAAGAAAATATCGTATTGCATATTTTTCGGGTTCGAGTACAACCTGTGGAGGGAATATTTTTCTAATTCGGAAAATCGTTTAGTAGGATCTTCTCAGATGAGTCAGTCGTTCTACTCACATCAATCAATCGCCCCTAACCCGCGAAAAGTCCGAGCGTGGCTGGTTTATTTCGTAAAAGAAAATCCGACTCCACCGACGTTATATCGACTCGCGGCGGGCAGGGATTTTGTAACAAATGTCGATCATTTTTTACAGACTGCGCAAGTTCCGACAACCGCTGGTCTTCGGCAGTTTGTTCGCCGCGTCGTTAAAAATTATGATGTCCATGCGAAGCAGCGGGCTCCTTATGGCGGTGTCGAGGCGATCCAAGTCAAATCACGACATGGGGCGCAGACAGTCATCGCCGATGTATTGGATGATGGGGACGCCATTTTTTCAAACTATTCGGACCGTCACGGTGAAGACAACAAGCGTTACTTTTGGCAGATGCTTGTATTGGGGATTGAGCTCGGCCTTACCAATGGAGCATTTGTCCTAGCTCACGATAGGCTTTTGGCTTTCCAACCGGGGGGTACGCTGATAGTTCCTTTGACCGGTGTTGGTGGAGCAACATCGATCAGCGACGGACTACGGATATTTGCATCAGGCGGCCGTGATCCCGGCGAGGGAAACCCGTGGGTTATCGACCTTACCCAACGCCCGACACAGGCGGGAAGTCGTCAGCTCGGTATAAGTTATAATCAAAACCAGCCTGATCAAGAGAGGCAATTCTGGCAGCACATTCGCAATACCAATCTGAAACTCGCGAACAATCGATTTGCCAACAAGTTATATTCCGGGGACTATACCAATGCCAATCGACCACGTCTGGCAGGCACCGATACCTTATCCACGCTCGAAAAATTAAAAAAGAAACATGGTGTTGGTCCCCGAGGTCTCCCCATTCGCCGTACGACGGATGGCGATGCCTCTCAACCCGGGGGCATCCAACCGCTGTTACCTCCTGGATTTACAGAATGCGACTTGCCCTATCCCATTCATGAGGATTTCATGAATGGCGATCCGTGGTTCAACGTATTATGGTCAGAGGATCCGTGCGGGTTAGCCAAAACAATCCTCAAGCTATTGGACGACGAATGGCCGCTGCCGGAGATAAACGGTTGTGACAACCTTCCAGAGACGATCGCGGAAGTTAAAAAAAAGATGGTAAGAATTATTCAAGAGACCTGTCCATAGTCGGGCGATCAACAGGCGCCGATGGCGGCTCTGGGAAAAAGTTGGATAGCATCTTTTGTCATGCGACCCCCACCACATAGGCCACCCACGAGTCATCAGGGGGTGGACGGTGGGTCTGGCGAAAAATGCCGTTCCCCTCCCCGGTTTTTGGATCTATCCCTTCCCAATAGACATCGACCCGCGAGAATCCAGCTTCCAACAAAACTTCTTGAAGCTCCGGTAGAGACCAGAGACGCCAGTCGTAACTAAACGCTTTACGCAGTTTTGAGCCGTCCGGAAAATCGAAATGGATATGACACAAGATCTCGTTGGTTAAGGGGTTAAACCGATCTTGATCCCATCGATAGGTAAATCCTTTCAATTTCGATACCTCTTCTTGTGGCGTTTGTCCCTCCGGGCCGCCGAAGATATCCAGAAACAAGACACCATGTATCGACAACGACATTCGCACGGCGCTGAAATATCGCCTGAGCGCATCGCGGCGTTTAAAGACACAAAACGAAAAATTAAGCGCTGTAACGACATCGACCGTCGGCTCGATGACATCGGCCACGTCGGCCTGGATCAGGCTGATTCGTCGACCACCTGCGCCTAGATCGCCGAAATTATTTTTTCGCCCCCACGCTAAAACATCAGGATCGAGGTCCACGCCGATAGCCGTACGGTCCGGACAGCTATTTACCCATTCCCGGCAGAGAAACCCGGTACCACAAAAGTCTTCCCGTAGCCGCAGCGGCCGCTTGCCATTGGACTTGATGAAAACTCGATCGATAAAGCGGATGTCGGCCTCCGGACATTGCACAGCCTGCTGATATAGAAGGTATTTATCCGCCGTTCGAGCGGAATAAATGGGGCGGGGCATCGGACTTTCCTCGTTGCTGGAAAAAAGAATCTCAAAGTTGTTATTCCTACCAATCGCCCCGTTATCCTGCAACTGAAACCACGCTCTTTGGCGAGAAAATTTTTACCCAAGGGGCCATCGCTTTTCTTGTCTGGAAATTAGCGCTAACATGATTGAGACTTGAGCTTCTTTATTCTGGGATTCAGTTTTTGGCGCAATACCGATCCGACAAAATCCAGCTCGACCGTTGGTGCCGACTATTGGGGGGCGTGCTTGCCATTAGCGGAATCCTTGTCGCGGGTGCCAACCCGTCCATCGCTCAGATCGACATTGTTCCAGCTCAACAAGAAGACCTGGGTCCCGTTCCAGAAAAGGATAAAGAAGGCCAGTTTGGCATACACCACGATACTGTCGTGGACAATCCATTCCGACATGCCGGGAAACCATTTGCCGGATTTTTAGTTGGCATGTTGCTGCTAGCGGTACTTCGTAGCCGCCTGATGCAACGGTCTGCAAAGCGGCGAAATGAACGGAAAGAGCTAAAAATCGTTCTGCCGGATGATCTCCAGATCGTTGGGCATACGATCAATGTTTCCGAATCTGGGCTTCTGGTCACTTTACCGATTGACCTATCGGTCGGTGATCAACTGAGATTGCTTCTCGGTGGTCCGCGGGAGGAGCCGATTTCTAGGTCGGCTCTGGTCGTTCGAAAAGATTCAATGGGGAATGTCGGGCTAAAATTTATCTGACAACCACAAATATTCGAGTAGGTCTATAAAACCGCCACGTATACTGACTTGATCGTTGACGGGACTCTCGTTCAAGTCGAGCCCTATCGATCGCTATGTCCGAGATCTTTGGTCGGTGCGATCCGATCGCGAACCAACTGCTTGATCTCTTTCAATTCGGGGAAAAGCCCCGTTTGCTCACGGGAAAAAAGTTTCTCGACGTTCAACAGAATCTCAAAGCACCCCGATTCACCAGGTCGCAACGCGACTTCCGCGAGCTCCTCGGAAAATGTCGTCAATAGCTCCTGCGCGATCCAGGTGGCCCGCAACAGCCAGCGGCATTTTGGACAATAAATAATCGTAACTCGCGGTTGAGCCTGGTTCAGCACCCGGTCTATCCAATAAAAAGTGGTTAGCCCGCCGCGGCTTTCCGCGTCGATGAAACATTGGATGCGCGATTCAACCGTTCGGCAACCGTGATCCCACCTGCCTCAAGCCAAAGGTGGTTTCCACCCAGAATTTTCTGTGCAATCTTATATTTGCGGACATCGTCGTTGCTCCAAAGCCCTTTAAAATTCGCTCTGACGCGACGCCGTGCCATTCGACAAAACAGATCAGCCATTTCATTCACTTGAGTCTCATCCGCCTGGCCTTGCTGCTGCATCTGATAGGCGCGTGTGACCACCGCACTGATCGCAAGAAGCTCTAAACCGATGTCAACCGACCGAAACAAAAAGCCTTGGCGATATTGTAGCTTTGGTCCGATGGCGATCATGCCATGGAAAATATTCCGTGAAAGCCGTCTCGCATTTCTCTCGGCAAATCGGAGATGAGTAGCCAATTTCCCATATTGTCTGAATCGCGGCCACTGGCCCCAACCCAACCAACGGGT
>Ga0247727_10012583_pt1 | contig 14486 bp, 9 predicted proteins | sample WisWelCaveWW1625_FD_202498 | JGI IMG/M metagenome (GOLD analysis project Ga0247727, IMG submission 202498) | Biofilm microbial communities from Wishing Well Cave, Virginia, United States - WW16-25 | ecosystem: Environmental > Aquatic > Deep subsurface > Groundwater > Cave microbial mat | place... | reverse complement strand
CCTTGTCAACTACCGCATCCTGCATCTTGCCGTCCACGGCTACGTGGACAGCGAGTACCCGTGGTTCTCGGGGGTCGTCCTGAGCGGAGAGGAAGCTGGAAGCTGCTCGTTCCTCAATCTGGTGGAAATCTCCTCGCTCAAGCTCGACGCCGACCTCGTGTTCCTCTCCGCCTGCGACACGGCTCGCGGCGAGGTCACGAAGGCGGAAGGCATCAAGAACACGGCGCGCTCGTTCCTGCTCGCCGGAGCGCGCTCCGTCGTGGCCACCCAGTGGACCGTGAACGATGAAGCCTCCGCGTTGCTGGCGAAGAGCTTCTACGAGAAATTGTTCCGTGGGTCATCGGCGGCCGAAGCCCTCCGTTCTGCCAAGCTCGGCATGCTGGGTTCCCGAACGGCGGCGAGGCCCCTCGCCGCGCGCGGCATCGGACAAGTGAAGTCCGACACAGGCACGACCCACCTCGCTCATCCCTCCTTCTGGGCCCCGTTCGTGTTGTGGGGAAGGTAGACGAGTACGCCGACGCGAGCGTCATGCGCAATTCCATATGCAGCGCCGCTCCGAGGAGAATCCAGAGTGACCGGCGCCAAGCCCGACTCTGCATCGCAGCTTCTACCGTTTGCAGACGCACCCTGTTGGCCAAGTGGCCAAGTAGTGCTTCGAATGGTCGTCGCAGGAATGGCGTGGACCACATACCATCTGGATGCTGAATGCCGGATCCGCCTACCTGTTCCGGTTCGATGGCGTCGCATTCACCGGAGAGGAGAAGATCGTGCCCTGGAACGACTCTCGGTCGGAGTATTTCGGCACCAGCGTCTCGGTGGCTGCGCAGACCATCCTCGTTGGAGCCCCTTACCACACCCAGGCCGGCATGCAGGTTGGCGCCGTCTACATCATTGACGCGACGAAATAGGTGGTGTCAGCAGGTCGGTGGATCGCAACGCAGGCCACGAGTGGGGCGCACGCAGCCGTAGAGGTGCACCGCCGTTCCGACCAGGACTCCACAGAGGTGAGCCAGGGGAACCGGCTGGAATGACTCGGCGGCGGCGTCGACGAACAGTGCCCGTCCGGAGAAGAACTCGAACAGCACCTTGCCGAGGAATACCACCGCGGGCGCCGCGACCAGAGCTCTCATCCAACCCCGCGCCTCTCGTGCCATCGTGAAGAACAGGACCCCGAACAACGCGGAATCGACGCCGGACAGGCCGCGATAGATCTCCCAGTCGGGCTGGAGACAGAACACCGAGACGCTGGTCGCCAGAGACGAGATCAGGATGGTGCAGACCAGGCGGAGCCGCCCGAGCCTTTCGCACCACGCAGCGAGCGCGGCAAACGCCAGCAGATTCATTCCGAGGTTTTGCGGGCCGAAGTGAACGAAATGCGCAGTGAGCAGGCGCCACCATTCGCCGCGGACGACCGCCTCCCGCTCGAGTTGCAGCCCTTGCGCTGCTGCCGGCATCAGTGCGAGCGCAACGACCAGGGCGCTGGTGATCATCGTGACGATCGGAACCCGGCTGCACCGAAATCTCGGAGAGCTGACGAACGACTTCACCGAGCTCCGTCGGTGTCCCGGAGCGCTGATCTCGATTCGAAATCCATGCGACGGGCTCAACATCGGACTCCTCCGCAGCAGGTTGCGCCACGCATCAACGGCCTGGATTCCCGCTTTCGCGGGAATGACGGTACGTGACGCAACCTCTCCTTGGTGGGTTCGGGAATTCATCGCCGGGGCCAGAATCCTTTGGCCATGGCGAGCAACGCGAGAAAAGCGACCGCGGCGAGACTGAGCGGGTCGATTGCGCCGCCGCCGGATCGGCCCGGCGCGTTTTCAGGAAACGCCGGCTGGTTACGGTCGACCTGCCAGCTTTGCGCCGGCTTCGATGCACGCACCGTCTGGGCCTGATGCTCGAGCGCCGTACGCTCCCGATTGCGCCGGTCGATTCCATGCTCGGCAAAAGTCTCGTCCCCGAGCACGATCATCGAAGTATGGTCCGTCACCAGTTGATACTGGACTCCAAGATCGGCGACCGCCTGTTCACCTTCCTTGGCGTTCAGCTCGCCCCGGTCCATTTTCTGGTCGAGATCCTGGATGCGATCCATCGCCCACATCCGTTGAAGCTCGGGGTTGGTGGCCTCCAGCTCCGGAAAGTCGAACGACGTGGAATAGGCCTTGTCCTCGCCGGTCAGGCGCGCCTTCAACGTGACCTTGGCCGGCCCGGGCTTGCGGTAACGACCGAACAAGACCAGTTGCTCGCCGCGGTAGACCTTGCCGAAGTCGGTGTTGGTGACGTCGAAGGTGTCACCGCCCTCGATCTCCAGCCGCGCGGCGTGCATGCACTCGTAGGTCACCTTGCTCTTGGCGAGCAGGATCTGGCCGACGATGTCATCGTCGTTGGAGACTCCTGCATAGAAGCCGCCGCTCGCGTCGCAGATCGTGCGCATCAGCGGCCAGTTGGAGCTGTTCCCCATCAGGAAGCCGAACACGCGCACGTCGTACTGCTTCATCAGCTTCACGAACGCCGCAGGTGAGACCTCGCCCTGATTGGCGACCGCGTCGGTTACGAGGATGAGGCTGGTCGCCCGATCCGCGTCCAGGGACTCAAGTGCCAGCTCGACTCCCCCGTAGAGATTGGTGGAGCCGTCCGCCTGGAGCGCATGCACCGTCTCGATGGCAGCAGCCACGTTCGAGGGCGTCGCCAGCATCCACCCTCGGGACAGCTCGCGTGCCCGGTCGTTGAAGCAGACGAGGCGGAAACGATCGACGTCCTTCAACTCGCCGATGGCTTTCTCCACGCCCGCGGCCAGCGTCCGGATCTTGGTCTCCATGCTGCCCGAGACGTCGAGGACGAATACGTAGTCCGCTCCGTCCTGCAGCGGCGACAGATCGACGCCCGGCGTGATCACCATCAGGAACGTGCCCGGCTGATCTGCCGCGGACCGGTACGGAATGACCTCGATGCGGCCGGGCAGGTTGTCGGCGAGCGAGTAGTAGAAGACGAAATCGCGCTCCAGGTTGCCCTGGTCGGTCTCGAACTTGAACTCGTGGTGTCCGGGGCCGAGCTCGGCGATCGTCCCCGCTGCAAAGGCACCCGGGACCCGGCTCGCGTCGACCGGCCACGCGGACTTGAGCTCGACCCGGATGGACATCCTGCGGTGGACCCTGGTCGCGCGCGTCCAGAACTGGAGGGCCTGCTCGTCCGTGCCGCCCTCTTCGAGCGGATACACGTAGCGACCGACGCCCGTGTCGATCTCGAGGGGCTGGTAGTACACGAATCGGAAGGAGGTCTCCTTCTCTGCCGGCACCCGCGCGAGGCGGAACTCATAGGTGTAGAAATCGTTCTTCTCCGCGACGCCGGCATCGTTGCCCTGGTCACGCTCTTCTTCGTAGATCCTGCGTGCCCGATCCTTCTCGACGACCTCGCCCTGCAGCTCTGTCTCGCCGCACAGGATGCTCATCTCCGAGAGTGACGCGTCCCGAGGCACCGGGAACGAGTACAGCGCCTCCAGGTCGATCGTGTTGGGATTGAAGAACGTCTGGAACACCTCGGTGCGCGAGAAGCCGTTGTTGATCACCACGTCCACGCGGTGATCGAGGATCTGCACGGTGTGCTCCGGGCTTCCGACCGGAACGAGCGTGCCGCCGCCGTATGCAGCCGGTGCCGCGGCAATCATCAGGCTGAACAAGGCTTGAGAACGCAGTGCGATGCGCATGGTCGTCTCCTCGTGAGGAAAGTTGTGGAAACGACTGTTTTGCAAGAGCGCGCCGCGTGCCGTGTCGAGCTCCGCCAACGTAAGTTTCTGCTGCGGATTGACTTGCGCCTGTCTTAAGGCCAGGCCTTGGCGTGCGGCAACGATTGGACACATACATTGGATGTACACTTCCTGTACAGACGATGTCTCGTGGGACGGCAGAGGACCATCAGGACCGGGAACTCTGAAGGGAGCGCATGAGCCTCCTGAACGCGGAGCACCGCTTTCTCTGCGGGGCGAGCAGAGAGCTGATCGCCACCAACCCGTTCCTGCCGCGCTGGCAGGACCAGGTGCGCGAGATCCTCGGCGACCAGTACGTGCAGAAATCTTCGCACTGGGCGGATGAATCACCCGGCGGCGTCGCGGACCCGAACGTCGTGAAACTGAGGGATCGATGCGGGCGGGCCGCACGCGAAATCCTGGCCAGGCTGAAGACGCATGCAAACGCGTCGGAATCCGAGCTCTCGCTCTACGAGAGTCTCGTGCTGTTCTATCTCTACCACGAGTATCGCGCAGACCTGACTCGCACCATTCAATCCCTCACCCGAAGCACCGGCCGCCGGCCGGTCGACTGGTATCCCCGATTCGAGGCGCAGGCGACCGAGCTCCTGAATCCCTCCGGCCGGCGCCTGCCGCACGGCCTCGATCCAGGTCACCTTCTCGCCTTCTGCTTCCAGATGCGCAGGGCGTTCCAGCACATCTTCGATCACCTCGTGGGGCGGTCTGAATCGGCCGTCCGGCTGCGCGCCGCTGCGTGGCAATCCATCTTCACCCACGACGTGTGGCGTTACGCGCGTTCCCTCTACTCACGGATGAACCGGATTCCGACGCTGATCACGGGACCCTCGGGGACCGGCAAGGAGCTCGTGGCGCGGGCGATCGGGCTGTCGGGCTACATCCCGTTCGACGTCCAGTCCGCCGCTTTCGCCGAGAACTTCGGCGACCTGTTCTATTCGGTCAATCTCTCGTCCCTGCCGCATTCGTTGATCGAATCGGAGCTCTTCGGTCATCGCAAGGGTGCATTCACCGGGGCGCTGCGCGACCAGGTGGGATGGTTCGAGTCGTGTCGCCCGCTGGGCGCGATCCTGCTGGACGAGATCGGCGAGATCGAGCCCTGGATCCAGGTGAAGCTGCTGCGCGTGCTCCACACCGGAACGTTCCAGCGCATCGGTGAGACCCGGGTTCGCGAGTTCCACGGCAAGGTGATCTGTGCCTCGAACCGCGATCTGCATCGCGAGATGCGTGAGGGCCGGTTTCGTGCCGACCTCTACTACCGGATCTGCGCGGATCAGGTCGCCACCTCTTCCCTGGAGGAGCAGGTGAGCGGCTCGAGGGAGGAGCTGCGCCACCTCGTCTCCTTCATCGCGCGGCGCGAGGGGGGCGAAGACGCCGAGGCCCTGACGGAGGACGTGATGGTCTTCATCGAGACCCACCTTGGCCTCGACTATTCCTGGCCGGGCAACTTCCGCGAGCTCGAGCAATGCGTGCGAAACGTCCTGGTCCACAACGAGTACCGTCCGCTCTCGGGCGCCGACCCGCAGGGGTTGCTGGATTCTCTTTCGAGCGATTTTCTTTCGGCCAAGCTCCCCGTGGAGCAGGTGATCCGCAGATACGTGACGTTGGTCTATGCGCGCGAGAAAAGCTACGAAGCCGCAGCGAAAGTGCTCGGCATGGATCGGCGCACCGTCAAGGCGAAGGTCGATCCGTCGCTGCTCGACCGCGTCTTCTCCAGGCTCCCCCCGCAGACGCCCGGGTCGCACCGCCACCCGTGAGAGACTTCGATCCCGCGACGGATGGATCTCTTTGACGAGAGACCGCGCGCGAGGTCCGCCGGCCCGTCCCAATGCCTGGATCGCGAGCGCCCGCAGCGTCGAATCCTCGTTCCTGATCAGCGGCGCCAGGTCTTCCACCGCCGCTGGATCGCCGCTCCTTCCCATCGCGATGACCGCCTCCTGGCGAACGCGCGGCCTGGCTGTCGGAAGGAGGGGGCCGGCTCGGCCATGTTGGGAACTCGAGGATTCTCCGCTTACGTAGAGAGGAGGCAAGGCCGCCCTGGCCCGGTTTTTTTCGTTCGGTTTCGGGACTTGCTGACTTGCAAGAGGAGACCGGGGCCTCGCTTGAGCCCTTCCCCTCGGCGCTCTGTTGTCACCTCAGACGAATCATGAAAGTCCCTACCCCTCGATCTCTCCTTGCCATTCTCCTCGGGCTGGCCGCTCCCTGTGTCTTGCTTGCCGGCGTCCAGGATCCCGAGCGCTTTGCCAGCGCCGAGGCTCTGCAGCTGGCCTTCGAGCAGGCCGTGGCGGAGCGGGATCAGGACCGCGTCGAGAGGCTGATCCGCAACCACTACTTGTTCGACCTCTTCGAGACCTATGCGAAGGAATGGATCACGGACGCGGGTCGAACCGGCGAGGAAAGAGACCGGGTGCTCGAGCGCGCGGACGCGATTGCTCGAGCGGCCTTCGATGTCTTTCATGGCGAGGCGCTCCTCGACATGGTCGAGGCCCTGCTAGAGTTCGACAAGGGTGAGAGAAAGCTCTGGATGGAAGCGTCCGATCTCCTGAAGAAAGGGGAGACCGCTGCGGACCAAGAATCCTGGCGAGAAGCGATCGAGATCTATCGCGCGGCTGATTGCTCCTTCAACAAGCTCGGCTGGGTCTTTGGAGTGGCGAACGCGAGGCTCCGGATCGGTTGCTGCCTCTTCCGACTGAGCGACTACGAGCAGGCCTTGACACTGCTGCAGGAGTCATCCGAGCTGTTCGAACAAACGGGCTCTCCTTACCACCAGGAGGTGGTCGTCGAACGCCTCGGGTGGGCCTTTGGAATGCTTGGGCGATTCCAGGAATGCCGGGGCGCCTATGAGCAGGCAGGCCGCCTCAGTGAAAGGGTCGATGCGTCCTATCACATCTGGCGACTGCACGTCGCAGGGACGGCGCTGTGCAAATGGGGCCAGCACGATACAGCGCTGGCGTTTTTCGAGAAGGAACGCGACGCCGCTCGAGCGGCCAATGACCGGACAGGATTGGGACGAGCCCTACTATGGATCGCAAGCTGCTGCTACAACACGTCGCGCAGCGAGGAGGCCGTCGAGGCTTTCGTCGAAATGTTCGAAGTGGAGCCTGACGCTTATCGCGACGAGTTCGAACGCCGCTACCAGGGGAAGGAGCAGCAGGGAATCGCTGAGTTCGTCGACCCGCAGCGCGGCTGCTGGCTCTTCGAGAAGTATGCCATGCAATTCATCACCGCGACAGGACCGCTCGATCCAAGGTATGGCGCCTTGGATCGACTCAATGCCATGGCGGACGCTGCGGCCAGGGTTCACCAGACCGATCGCTGGCAACGGGACGTCGAGGCACTGCAACGACTGGATTCGAATGGCAAGAAGGAGTGGATGCGGTCTTATACAACTCGCTCTCAGGCGCACCTCGCACACGAGCGTTCTGCCCACCAGGATGCAGTCCGCCTGATGAGTGATGCGGCAGCGCTGTATGAGAAGGTCGGATGGTCGATGGGCCTCGCCGAGGCCAAACACTACCTGGGTCACTTCAGCTACCTTGTCGGAGACTGCCGGGCTTGTCTCGAGTGCCTCGAGCAGGCGGCGACCATCTACGATCAACTGGGAAACTCTCTCGCCGGCGCGCACAGTCGTACGCTCCTGGGAAGATACCTTGTCACCTTTGGCCTGTACGAGCGCGCTCTTGCGGTGCTGGAACAAGCCCTCGCCGTGAAGGAGAGGGCTGGAGATCTGTATGGGCGGGCGTTCTGCCACCGTGAGATCGGCTATTGCTATCAAGCACTCAACCAATTCGACAAGAGCATCCTGCACCTGGAGCAAGCCGCGGCACTGTGGCAGCGCTTGGATAACCGCCCTGAAATGGCCAGGTCCAGGACGCTTCTCGGTACGGTCTACAACTCCTTCGGCCAGCCCGACGAAGCGCTCGGTCAACTCGAGAGCGCGCTGGCCCTTCAAAAGCCAGGGATCGAGAGCGCAGTGGTCGTTTCGGGGAAACAGAGCGACTGGCTCCTTCTCCCCGAAACGCTGATCCAACTGGGCGTCACGTTGAACCTGCTCGAGCGCCCACGAGAGGCGATCGAGCGCTATGAGGCCGCTCTCGCCCTGCTCGAAAAGACCGGGCAAGTGGTCTACAAAGCTTGGGCGCTCAATGGTCTGGGGATGAGCTGTTTTGCCCTCGGCCGAGACGAGGACGCGCGATCCTTTCATCAGCGCGCCCTCGAGTCGTTGGAGAAGGTGGATCAACACCGAGATTCGGCCTGGTCGCTCCAGAACCTGGCAAAGTGTGACCATGCGCTCGGGCGCTACGAAGAGACCCTCTTGAGTCTGGAGCGGTGCGTTCAGCACCTGGACAGAGTGGGGCGCCGCATCCTCCCCGAGGAAGGTCGCAACACGTTCCTGTCGCAATGGTCTTCCATTCCTGCGCTCGCCTGCAACGCCGCCTTCGAGCTGCACCGGCACGCAAGTCCAGATGCCATTGCTCGAGGCCTGCCGCTGGTGGACTACTTCCTCGGCCGCACGCTGCTCGAGGGTTTGCAGGAGAGGGCTGAAGACGTGCTGTCCGCCGCGGATCCAGGACTCGCGGCCGAGCGCGAGCAGGTGCTGAACGAGATGGAGTCGTTGCGGATCGGGCTGGCGGATGCCGGCCCCGCCGACGGCGCATCGCTCACGAGCGAAAGGGAGCGGCTTCAGCAGGCCGAGCAACGCCTCGATGACCTGAATCGACGCCTGCGTGGAACGAGCCCGAACCTTCAGCATCTGATCAGCCCGGCCGCGGCTTCCATGACCTCGATGCGGGAGAAGGTTCTCCGCCCGGACGAGGCACTGCTCTTCTACGTGCTTGGAGAGAAAGCCTCGTACGTCTGGGTGATCGATCGAGAGAAGGCCGATCTCCTGCGACTCGCTCCTGCGCAGGAGATCCAGAGACAGTACGAGCTCTTGAGCCGAGCGCTCGAGCCTCTCGGGCCTCGCGACCTTGGCTTCATCGCACCGGCGCGCGCACTCCATGGCCTGTTGCTTGCCGATGCCCTCGCGTTCACTTCCCGCCGCAACCTGATCATCATCCCCGACGGATTCCTGGGATTCCTGTCGTTCGACGTCCTGCTCACGCGCGACACGGAAGAAAACGGGCGTGCAAGGCTCGAGCAATTGCCTTATCTCGTGCGCGAACGGACCGTGCGATACGCTCCCTCCGCATCTTTCCTCGTCTGGTCCGCGGAACAGCAGCGAGCACCCACGACCGACCGGAAGGACATGTTGCTCCTGGGCGATCCGCTGTACTCGGTCGAACCAGAGGAGTTGCCCGAGATCGCCCTGCGCTCGATGGCGAGTCTGCGTCCGGAGCGTCTGGCGCGGCTGCTCAAGACCCGCGAGGAGGTCAAGGGCATCGCGCAGCTCCTGCTCGGTTCCGCCGAGCGCGAGCCCCTTGCTTTGCTCGAAAATCTTCCGCGCAACGGATCCGTCCACGGAGCGCGTTTCGATCTCTACTGCGGCAGCGAGGCGACCAAAATCAGGTTGCACGAAGATCTCGAACGGTACCGGATCCTGCATCTCGCCGTGCACGGCTACGTCGACCACGAATATCCGTGGTTCTCGGGGCTCGTCCTGAGCCGCGACGACACGGACCACAGCTCCTTTCTGAACCTCGTGGAGATCGCCTCGCTGAAGCTCGACGCCGACCTCGTGTTCTTATCCGCCTGCGACACGGCCCGCGGCCAGGTCGCAAAAGCGGAAGGCATCAAGAACACGGCGCGCTCGTTCCTGCTCGCCGGCGCCCGCTCGGTCGTGGCCACCCAGTGGACCGTGAGCGATGAGGCATCCGCACTGCTGGCCAACCGCTTCTACGAGGAACTGTTCAGCGGGTCCTCAGCGGTCGAGGCTCTGAGGTCCGCCAAGCTCGACATGCTGGGCGCGCGAACAACTGCGAGGCCTGCCACCTTGCGTGGAATCGGACAGGTGGAGTCCGACCTCGGCCCGACGCGCCTCGCTCATCCGTCCTTCTGGGCTCCGTTCGTGTTGTGGGGAAGATAGAGAAGATCGAAGCGATGGCCTGCGAGTTCTGGTGCGCTCGATGGGGAAGGATGCCGGGCGCATCGTGACGATGTACCAGGAAGACCCGGTCTCATCGGCCTACTGCTTCCTGGAGAACCGCTTTCAAGAAGTCGAGCTGGACGCGGACTTCATGTTCCTTGCCGAGGAACCCGAGCTGCGCTACCGATCGACCGGCGGCATGGATTCATTCGTGATCGGAAACCTGGGTGATGGGTTCGCGGCGGCCGTCGACCTTGGCACGATGCAGGACATCGCCGCGAGGCATGGTTACCATCCTCGGTTGTCGGACTGATGGCGGAAGCTGACAGATCCGTGGCTTCCCGAATCTGACAGCGGAAGAACTGAAGCGGGAAGGCCTCGATGAATGGGCTGGAGTACTTTCTGTGGTTGACGATGGCGCAGGCCGACGGCACGGCGGTCTCGACCTCCGAAGTTTCCGCGGGGATGACTGCAGTCAAGGTGGGAGACGTCGTCCGCGGGATGCTGACCGAGTCTTCCGCCTTGGCGGATCATGGACCCGTCCAGTGGTACTCGCTGGTTCCTGAAGAAGATGGCGAGCTCACTCTGGCGCTCGATTCCTATGACTTCGACGCCTTTCTTCGCGTCGAGAGCCCCCAGGCTGAAACGCTTGTCGAAGACGACGACAGCGGGATCGGAGATAACTCCTCCCTGGCGTTCGCGGCCATCCGAGAGACCCGCTACCGGATCGCGGTCGCAGCACGCCACGCGGGACAAGTCGGGGAGTTCGTTTTTTCGGTGCAGAAGGATCCCGCGCCCAAACGGTCCGTCGCCGAGGTCCTCGATGCCGACCAGGCCTGGCTGGCACGATCGGCGGAACGGGCTCTAGTTCGTGGAGATCTCGGGCGAGCGGCCTATTGCCGCGGCTCGGAAAGCGGGATCGCTTTCGATCGTGGCCGGTACGACGAAGCACTGAGCGCAGTCGAAGCGTTTCTCCAGCTCGTGATCAAGAGAGGCGACTTCCAGGCCCAAGGGAAAGCGTACGCTCAACTGACCTCAGTGCATCACGCTCTTGGCAATTACCAGCAGGCGCTCGAGTACAACCGCATGCAGCGTGAAGTCTGGAACCAGTGCCTTGGGAGCGACGGTGATTTTCACGTGCTGGTCAATCTCGGCGTGATTCAGACGACGATGGGCGAATTTGCCAAGGCGAAAGCCACGCTGGAGCAGGCTCTTCCACTCACCCGCCAGACCTCCGCGACCTTCGGCGTGCGCTGGAGTCTCGAAGCGACGACGCTTCAGATTCTGGGGATGATCCACCTTCGGTGCGGCGACTATCTCGCCGCTCGCGAGTACGCGGAGCAGCACCTCGCGCTGGCGATCGCCCGCGGATCCGCTGAACAAGAGGCGACCGCGCTGACCGAACTGGCGCGCGTGCACGTGGTTCTCTCGGAGAATATCCGCGCCCGTGAATTCCTCGAGCGGAGCCTTTTCCTGGCGCGCTCCAATGGTCTGCCTTTCAGGGTGATCGGGGCGCTGCATGGTTTGGGTCAGCTATTCCGACAACAGGGAGCGCTTTCGCAAGCCGGCGAGTGTTTCCAGGAAAGCTTGAACCTGTCCCGGGAAACGGGCGGACAGCGCGACCAGTGCACGGCTCTCGGTAACCTGGCATTGATTCGCTTCGAGGTTGGTGACCTGGACCTGGCCCTCGAGCATTCGCGCAACCATTACGATCTCGCCCACCGACTACAGCTTCGTGACATCGAGGCTGACGCTCTGTGCACCCTGAGTCACATCCATCGAAAGCGCGGGGATCTTGAGACAGCCTCGGAGTCAGCTCACAAGGCGCTGGCGATCTGGGGGGAGATTGGATCAGAGAGCGGTTCCTTGCACGCACAGATTGCAACGATTCGCGCCGCACTGGCGCGCGGACAGCTGGACCAAGCGGACGGTGATCTCCGGCAGGCGGAAGGGCAGCTCGAAAGCCGCCACATACTCGCGCTCGAAGTCGAGGAGGCCGGAAGCATCCGCTCGCGGTACTCCGAGTTCGCGGAGGCTGAGCACGATCTGGTCGCCGCCCGGATCGAGAGCTGTGGGGCCGACCCCTCCGAGATCACGCGCATTGCAGCGGACGGATTCGCGCGCGTGGGCCGATGGAAGGGGCGTGCTCTGCTCGAGGCCATGGCCACGCTTCGTTCGGATGCACGCGTGCCTCAGATGAGGCAGTGGCGGCAGGCACGCAAAGAGCGGATGGCGCAGCGCGACGTGGTGCTGCGCAGGATCTCGATGGTCCTCGGAAAGGCCGCAAGCGGTCCGGAGCTCGATGCGCTGCGCACGCAAGCACGGGAGTTGTTCGAGGAGATCGACCGGCTTTCCGATTCCCTGGCCGCTGGTTCCGCGTCGGAGGCGGAGCTGCGACGACCTCCTGCGGTTTCGGCGAACGACGTGCAACACGTCCTCAAGGGTCCACGGTCGCTGCTGATCGACTTCGAGGAAGGAGAGGAGGCACTCTACGCCTACGTCTTGACGCCGACGCAGGGGCCGATCTTTCTCACTCTCGGTCTCAGGACCGAGATCGATCAGGAGATCCGGGCCTACCTCGATTCGATTTCGAATCCAGAGAGACTGGGAACGGCACGCACCATCGCCTCGAGGGGACGAGCCCTGTTCGATCGACTGCTGGCACCCGCTCTCGCCGCGGCGGGTTCAAAGGTGGACGGGATGATCATCGTGCCTTGCGCCGAGCTATGCCGGCTTCCGATCGAGGCTCTGGTGTCGAGCGCAGGAGCTGTGAACTCCTTGAGCTTCGCGCGGCTGGAATTCGTCCTCGACCGGTTCGAGGTCTCGTACGCACCCGCTTGCAGCGTTCTCGTGCAGCTGGATCGAACTCCTCCCCGTGATTCCGAGCCGCGAGTGCTGGTGATGGCCGACCCGTACTACGAAGGTGTTTCGCAGTAGCCTCTTCAAGCCGCCGCAACCGAGTCGAGCGGCGCGGCCCTGCCTGCGCAGGCTCGTGGATATCCGCTGCCGACCGAGATCCGCCGGATCGAGAGAACTCGAGCCGAGGCCCTCACGATCGCCCGCTTGATGGTCGCGCCGGACGACCTCGAGAGCTTGAAGGCCGTCGACGCCCTGTCGCTCGAGCGCAGCGGCGCGTTGCAGGCGTCGCGGATCGACATGTTGTTCGGAGCCGAGGCTTCACGCAGCGCCCTCGAGGGGAATCTCGACGGGTATTCCATTCTTCACTTCGCAGCCCATGGCTTCGTCGACCCGGAATCTCCCCAGCGCAGCGGTCTGGTCCTTTCGCCGGCCGAGGATGCGAACGGCTACCTGACGGCGGGCGATGTCTCGGACCTTCAGCTCGATGCCGAGCTTGCCGTGCTGTCCGCCTGCGAGACCGCCGTCGGGGCGGTGCGCGCAGGAGAGGGCGTGCAGTCTCTGGCTCGGGCGTTCATGCTGGCGGGTGCGCGGGGAGTCGTCGCAAGCTTGTGGCCGGTGGCTGACTCCGCCGCGGCAGAGACCATGGAGAGTTTCTACCGGGAGATGATCGGTCGCGGTCTTTCTCCTGCGAGCGCGTTGCGCGCAGCCAAGCTGCGGCTTCGCAGGCAGGACGCGATTCACAGCACCGCGAACACGCTCGGAGTCGGGGGACTGCGTCCCGAGGGAATGGCTTCCGACGAGAAGGTCGAGGCCGGTCACCCGTTTCTCTGGGCGCCGTTCATCTACACGGGTAAGTCTCGGTGAGGCTTTTCACCAGGCCGAACCAAATGACCCTAAAGTTGCCCGCATGTCCCGCCCGGCGCCGACTGCAGCGGATTGAACCGATCGAACCCGATCTCACTCGTCGTTGCCCGTGCCTTGGTCCAGGGTCCGCTTCAGGGGGATCGTGCCGTTCGAAGAGACCAGCGGGGAGCCTGAGGAGGACAGCGCAGCTCGGGCGAATGCGCGATCGCTCGTCGTGGATGCAGAATCAGCGAGGATCTCCTTCACCAGGGCTTGGGCGCGAAGTCCTCCGAGCCGTCCCAATGCCTGGAGCGCCAGCGTTCGCAGCGTCGAGTCTTCACTCTTGATCAGCGGCGCCAGGTCTTCCACTACCGCTGGATCGCCGCTCCTTCCCATCGCGATGACCGCCTCCTGGCGAACGCGCGGCCTCGGGTCGTCGAGCAGGTCCGGGATTCTTGTATCACCACGCGCAAGGCCGAGCCGGCCGAGCGCACGGATGGCATTTCCGACGACGAGAGGATCCTCGCTCTCAAGGGCAGCGTCTTGCAGTCGTGTGGCGTCCGAGGAATCGGCGGCTCGACAGTAGCGCACCACGGCTCGAAGCTCCTCCGGAGTGCGGACCTCGCCGCTCAGGACATCGGTGGGAGCGAGAGCTGGAGAAGAAGCATTCGCGGCAGGGCGATCCCGCATGGAAGAAGGGTTTTGGACATTCGAACGAGCTTGCGCGGCCATCGAATCCGCCTGGCCAGTGGGGAAAGGCCCGCCTCGCGGCAGGCCTTCCTCCCACATCATGACCACGACGAGCATCAGGCACGCCGCGACCAGGCTCACTCCGAGCGACAACCGTCGTAGTGAGTGCCTCATGATCACTGTCCCGTGATCCGCACCAGGTCCGTGGCGATCGCCGTTCCATCCGCAACCAAGGTCAAGAGAACCTGCGAATTCGGCTGGATCATGTTTGCTGCAATGCCGGCCCGGATCGAGGCGATCAGCGCGGTG
>Ga0247727_10012582_pt1 | contig 14486 bp, 9 predicted proteins | sample WisWelCaveWW1625_FD_202498 | JGI IMG/M metagenome (GOLD analysis project Ga0247727, IMG submission 202498) | Biofilm microbial communities from Wishing Well Cave, Virginia, United States - WW16-25 | ecosystem: Environmental > Aquatic > Deep subsurface > Groundwater > Cave microbial mat | place... | reverse complement strand
CTCGTGGGACGTCCGCCGTGCGGCCGTGACCTTGCATTTCGACGGCAATGACTTTCCGTGTTTTGGAGAGCTCGCTGATCCACCCGGCCCAGTTGTTGGTGATGGTCATGAACGAGCCGTGAAGCAACACCACCGGTTCGCCGCCGCCGTGGACTTCGTAGTACATGTTGATTCCATTGACTGGCGCGTAGCCCGTCGTTGGCTTCTGCTGCGCCGACACGGCAGTCGTAACGAGCGTCATTAAAAGGAAAGCTGTCTTCCGCACGGCTGAGCGCCGCCCGGAAGCGTTTGTTTGATGGATTGGCTGCGTCATTTTGTCTCCGTATTTGATCCCAGGCTGGCGAGAAGCTCGTCGAGTTGGTCGAGCGCCTCGGGCATCGCGCCCGTCGATCCGGAGTCAAGCGCTTCCTTCGAGGGATAGAGATCGTGCACCACCAACAGCGTCTTGCCGGCGGTTTCATCGAAGGTCACCGTGGTGACGGTTTTGCCGTCGTCACCTTCCTCGTTGGTCCAAACGAGGCGCGAGTGCGGTGTCACTTCGAGGTACGTGCCGAAGAACTCCATCGTCGAATCTTCGTGGCGAAACACCAAGCGATACTGCCCCCCAACGCGAACATCCATTTCGCAGGAAAGCAGGGTCAGCCCATACGATTTTGGTACCCACCACCTCCTGAGTAGTTCTGCCTTGGTCCACGCCTCGAACACGAGGCGCGCAGGCGCGTTGACGGTGCGTGTGACGACGAGTTCGCGCTCGGACTTCCGCTCCACCCCCGTGCGGTTCTTCGTGGGGGTGGCCTCACTTTCTCTACTTACGTCCATTTGCTTTCTCCTTCCGTTTCAATTCCTCGACAACAATGTCCAACTCGTCGAAGCGCGCGGCCCAGAGCTGGCGATACCTCTCGATCCATGCCGCCTCTTCTTCCAGTCCGCGCAGCCCGAGCTTGCAGGTCCGCACGCGCCCAACCTTCTCTGTGCTGACGAGCCCCGCTTGCTCTAAGACGCCTACATGTTTCTTCATGCCCGTAAGGGTCATGTGGAACCTCTCGGCAAGGGCTGTGATCGAAGCGTCCGCACGCCCGAGTTGCTCCAGAACGCCGCGTCGGGTGGCGTCCGAGAGCGCGCCGAACGAGGCATCGAAGTGGGTTTGGCTATACTGAGCCATACGGTTCAGTATACAACATGGGTGACGGCATGCAATGGGAGGCTGAGCGCCCGCTGCGTTGCCCGGCGATCCACCTAAACTCACGATCAACGGCGTAGCGTATAGCAAGTCGCCATACTCCCGAGTGGTCGTTGGACCTGAAGTCGCGATGTTGATGCCCCACCCAGGACTCGACCTGAAAACAAGGGGCTTAACCCTTGCGGCTTCCTTGCAGCCCAGTGTTTTCAACGTATTGAGATTTGGCTCCCCGCAGGGCGGTGTTTCGAACCCCGTCTCCGCTCGCAAAGTTCGAGCACTCCCGCTCTGGGGTCCGGTCTCACCCGTGTCGAACTGTGTCGGGTCCGTGGCCGGCATTTGACACTCCGTGCAGCGAGCCGTAACATCAGGTCATGGGACCGATCTCGGAGACCTATCGATACATCGTCCGGGCGCCCGGGGTCCGCAGTGGTAACGCCATAGTGGAAGGCACTCGAATTGGTGTCCACGACGTCATTGGGTTGCTCCAGAACGGTGAAACGGTTGATACGCTGACGGCAAAATGCTTCCCGCAACTCACCCGATCCCAGGTTTACGAGTGTCTTGCTTACTATGAAGACCACCGAGGGGAGATCGACCTACTCGTCGCTCGGCAAATGGCCCGGGCTTCGGAGTGAAGTTCCTGCTCGATCACGATGTACCCGAGGACCTGAGCTACTTGGCTCGAACAGCTTGGGCACGACGTGACGCTCTTGCGTAAGGCCCTTCCGGAAAACACCTCCGACGAAGCCGTGCTCCAGCTTGCCCACGAGCGTGGTTGCGTCCTATTGACTTGCAACCGTGACGACTTCCTCAGTCTGGCGACGAGGAAGCCACACTGCGGCATCATCATCGTGATCCGCCGTCGAACGCGAGCCGCTGAAAGGGCAGCGCTGTTTCGCCTCTTGGGGCGCGCTGGTGAAACCGGCCTCCAGGACAACGTCAACTTCGCCTGATCAAATCTCATGCCGTTACCCGAGAGTCTCCAGTTCGAAAAAGCTGTCAAGTAAATGGCTCCCCGGCATGGATTCGAACCACGATTCACGGCTCCAAGGACCGCTCTCCTACCATTAGACGAAGGATTTCATCCCCAGTGAAACTCATCACCGCCTGGACGATTCCTCTCACTGCTCTCACACTCAACCCACCTTGGCGGCTTACACTGGAGGCCTAACGAGATGTCGCGAGGCAGCCTCATCGGCGTGTTGGCATCCGTTCTCTCGGTGCCCGCCGCAACCATCGCCTGGCTTGGCGTCCGTCTTCTCGAACAGGACCGCGCGATCGAGAGGCAGCGCGTGGCCGAAACCCGCGAGCAGGCCGCCAAACCAGGCGTTGCAAACCCTGTCCGCCCAGGTCCACTCGCCCGAGCTGGTTCGCGCCGGCGCGCTGATGCGGCTCGGGCGCGCGTTGCATAGATCCGGAAGTCAATGGGGGCCGCCGGCGGCCCTGTGCGGGCTATCTCTTCGGATTGCGAAACCTCACCACCGCATCCGGATGGCTCCGCGCTCCCGTCATCGCCGCGCCCGCCGGATCGACGCTGACGGAATGGTAGCCGGGCGAGCCGGCATATCCGAGAACTTTCCCGCTCTTGCGGTCGATCTTCACCAGCCAACCCCCGGCCCCGTTGGGAACGTTGCGCGGCTGCGTCCCGATCCACAAGTGTCCTTCCCGGCTCAGCGCGAGTGAAAACGTCTTGCCGAGATGATTCCACTCGCCGAGATAGCGCCCGTCGAGATCGAATCGCTGGATACGCCCGTTCTCGCGGTCGGCCACGTACAGAATCCCTTCGCGATCGACGGCAATGGCGTGCGGCAGATCGAACTGGCCCGGACCGGTTCCCCGGGAACCCCACTGGCGAACGCGCCGGCCCTGGCGGTTGTACTCGAGAACGCGAGCGTTGCCGTAGCCGTCGGCGATGTAGATCCGCCCGCCCGGCGCGAATGCGATGTCCGCCGTCCCGCGAAACGCGCTCGGGCGCTCCGGAAGCTCGCCGACGTCGATCCGGAGCAACTGCTTGCCGTCGGGCGAAAACTCGAGCACCACCGAGCTGCCGGCGTCGACCGTCCACACATTGCCCGCCGGATCGACGCGTACGCTGTGCGGGATGGTATACAGCCCGCGGCCCCACGACCGAAGGATGCGGCCGTCGCGGTCGAGCGCCACCACCGGATCAACCTTGAGGTTGCGATGGAGCACGTACGTGACGCCGGCGCCGCCCGCCGCCACCGAGGAAACATAGTCGGTGGTCCAATCCTCGCCTGGCTTCTCGATGCCGACAAGAGCCATCTCGAGAGGCAGTTTCGGCGAGCCGGCGATGAGCGCGGCGAGCGCGGCCGCCTGCGCCTCCATCCCGGGGGCGGCGCCCTGCTGGGCTCCGGCGTCCAGGCACAGCACCGTCATGGCCGCCAGGTGTCTCAACATTCGAACGCCCTCCGCCCGGCCTCGATCACCCGCAGGATCGATTCCGCATCATACACCGCTCCCCCCCACGGCCCGCCGCTCACCTCCTGTAATGCCGCCCACAGGCGCGTGTCGGCGGGCAGGTCAGGATCCGGCGCCAGATCGGACCGCGGCTCGCGCGCGGCCAGCAGCGTCGTCGCCTGTTCGATCCCGTATTCGCGGCCATCCCAGCCCACAAGGTTAATCGAACCTTCCAGCCGGTTGCGGTCCACGACGATCTCAATGATGTCGCCGTCGCGCACCTTGCCGATCGGTCCGCCGGCCAGCGCTTCCGGCGAGATATGGCCGATGCAGGCGCCGGTCGAGACGCCGCTGAACCTCGCATCGGTCAGCAAGGCGACGTCTCGACCGAAGTCCAGGTGCTTCAGCGCCGATGTGATCTGGTAGGTCTCCTCCATCCCCGAGCCCATCGGACCGCGGCAGATCAGCACCATGATGTCGCCGGCCTTCACCCGCTCCGGACCGCTGCTCTTGATGGCGGCGATCGCCGCCCGCTCGGAAAGAAACACCCGCGCCGGGCCCCGTTTGCGATACACCCCGTCGGCATCGACCACCGACGGATCGATCGACGTGCTCTTGACCACCGAACCCTCCGGGCTCAGGTTGCCCGCCGGAAAGCACACCGTGGATGTCATCCCGCGCCGGGCCGCCGACTCCGGCGCCATGATCACGTCGTCCGGATCCACACCGTCGCGTTCGCGCAGCAGCTCGCGCAGCCGCGCCCGGCGCTCGGATCGCTCCCACCAGTCGAGCACCGCCCCGAGCGTTTCGCCGGTCACTGTGATCACTCCGAGCTCGAGCAGTCCCGCCCGGCGCAAATGCAACATCACTTCCGGAACGGCTCCCGCGAGAAACACCTGCACGGTGGGATGGTTGCGCGGGCCGTTGGGAAGCGCGTCGACCAGACGCGGCACCTGGCGATTCACCGCCGACCAGTCTTCGGCGGTGGGCCGCCGCAATCCGGCCGCGTGCGCGATCGCCGGCAGGTGCAGGATCAGGTTGGTCGAGCCGCCGAAGGCGGCGTGCGTCACCATCGCGTTGTGGATCGCCGCTTCCGTCAGAATGTCCCGGGTCGCCAGCCCGCGCGCGATCATAGCCATGGCGGCGCGCCCGGAACGCCGCCCCATGTCGAGCCAGATCGGGTGCCCCGAGGGCGCCAGCGCGGCGTGCGGCAGCGTCAAACCCAGCGCCTCGCCGACCACCTGCGACGTGGCCGCCGTCCCCAGAAACTGGCAGCCGCCGCCCGGGGTGGCGCAGGTGCGGCAGGCGGCCTCGGCGGCGTACTCGAGCGTCACCTGCCTGTGCGCGTAGCGCGCTCCGAGCGATTGCGAGCGTCCGGCGTCCTCGCCTTCTTCCGTCATCAGCGTGACGCCGCCGGGAACCAGCACGCACGGCAGCTCGCGCATCGCCGCCAACGCCATCATCATCGCCGGCAGTCCCTTGTCGCACGTCGCCACGCCGATCACGCCGCGGCGCGTCGGCAGCGACCGGATCAGCCGCCGCAGCACGATCGACGCGTCGTTGCGGTACGGCAGGCTGTCGAACATGCCGGTCGTTCCCTGGGTTCGGCCGTCGCAGGGATCGGTGCACGCTCCGGCGAACGGCACCGCGCCCAGCTCCCTTAGTTCCCGGGCGGCCTCCTCGACCAGCAGTCCGACCTCCCAGTGACCCGTGTGATAACCGAGCGCCACCGGTGTCCCGTCCGGCGCGCGCACCCCGCCATGAGTGCTGAGGATCAGAACTTCGGGACCGCCGAGCCGGCCCGGCTCCCACCCCATGCCGGCGTTCTGGCTCCAGCCGAATAGATCGCCCGACGGCCGCGCCAGCAGCATCTCCGGCGCAATCGGCAGCGAGCCGCCAGGCCCGGGCGCTTTCGTGCGGATGTCGAAAAGCGCCGCGTCGCCGCCTTCGACCAGGCGATCGAACGAAATCGTTTCCATCTACGACATCATAAGGTCTTCTTGTCCACGGCGTTCCGGCCCCATCGGCCATCTGCTACAATCTGTACTTATTCAGGAAGGAAGCGCGGGTCGGGTGGGCGCCAATCCAGGAGGGTTCATTGCCATCTACCCAGGGTCGTTCGATCCCATTACCTGCGGCCACCTCGATCTGATCCAGCGTTCGCTCCGCCTGGTGGACCGGCTGATCGTCGCCATCCTGCGCAACGAGAACAAGCAGCCGCTGTTCACGGTTCCCGAGCGGATTGAGATGCTCCGCGAGGCGGTCGAACCGTATCCGAACGTGACCGTCGACTCGTTCGACGGGCTGCTGGTCGATTACGCCGCCCGCCACGGCGCCAACGCTATTTTGAGAGGCATCCGCGCCATCTCCGACTACGAGAGCGAGCTGCAAATGGCGCTGATGAATCGCCGCCTGCGCCCGGAGATCGAGACGGTCTTCCTCATGGCCGGGGAAGACTATTCGTTTCTCAGCTCGAGGCTGATCAAGGAAGTGATCGGCTTGGGCGGCGATATCACCGGGCTGGTGCCACCGGGCGTCGAAGCCCGTCTGAAAGAGAAGTTCGGGAGATAAACTCGTGACAGTGACTCATACGGAATTCGAACTGGCGGAACGCGTCTCGCGCATCAGCGTTTCCAGCACCATGAAGGTCGCCGCCGACGCCGACAGGCTGCGCCGGCAGGGCGTCGACGTCGTCGATTTCGGCGCCGGCGAGCCCGATTTTCCAACGCCCGACAACATCAAGCGCGCCGGCGTGGCGGCCATCGAGCAGAACTTCACCCGCTACACGGCGGCCGGCGGAGTGATCGAGCTCCGGCAGGCGATTTGCGACCGCCACGCGAAAGACTACGGCACCTCCTACACGCCGGCCGAGTGCATCGTCACCGTCGGCGGCAAACACGTCATCTTCAACCTGATGCAGGTGCTGCTCAATCCCGGCGACGAGGTCGTCATTCCGGTGCCCTATTGGGTCACCTACAAGGATGTCGTGAATTTCGCCGGCGGCCGGTGCGTTTTCGTCGATACCGATGAGGCCGCCGGCTTCGCCGTCACCGCGGCAATGATCGAGCGTCATCTGACTCCTCGTACCCGCATCGTCCTGATTAATTCCCCCTCGAATCCGAGCGGCGCCGTGCTCGACCGCGAAGAGTTCGCGCGCATCCTGCATCTCACCTCGCGCCGCCGCGTCTGGCTGATGACCGACGAGTGCTATTGCCGCTTCCTCTATGACAGCGAGCCGTTCTCGATCGCCTCACTTGCCGGCGCCCGCGAGAATGTGATTGTCGCCGGCTCGTTGTCGAAGACCTATTCGATGACCGGCTGGCGCATCGGATTCGGCCTGGCTCCCGCGTCTGTCATCAACGGGATCCTGAAACTACAGAGCCACATGACCTCGAACCCGACTTCGATCTCCCAGCGCGCCGCCATCGAGGCGCTGCGCGGCCCCCAGGAGTCGGTCGACATCATGCTGGCCGAGTATCGCCGGCGCCGCGATTTTGTCGTCTCGCGGCTCCGCCAAATCCCCGGTGTGACGATGGTCGAGCCGCGAGGCGCTTTCTACGCCTATCCCAATCTCGGCCCGGTCATCGGCACCAGCGGCATCGGCAATTCGCTGGAATTCTCCGAGCGCCTGCTTGAGGACGCCCACGTCGCCGTCGTCCCCGGCGAGGCGTTCGGAACCGATCGCCACGTACGGATTTCTTACGCCACCTCGATGGGTGAAATCGAACGCGGCCTCGATCGCCTCGGCCGCTTCATAACAAACCGGCTCGGATGAGCGCCCCGGTCCGCATCGAGCCTTCTTTCTACCACCGCGTTTGGGGATCGCCGCGTCTGGAACCCTGGTTTCCGAATCGCCCGGAAATCACCGGCGAGGTGTGGTTCCCGGCCGGAGATCTGCTCGTCAAATTCGTCTTTACCACCGACAAGCTCTCCGTCCAGGTGCATCCGGACGACGACTACGCGGGCCGCCACGAGAATTCCCGCGGCAAGACCGAGATGTGGTACATCCTCGAAGCCACCCCGGAAGCGCGCATCGCCGCCGGCTTCCGCCAAACCCGCACCCGCAACGAGGTGCGGGCGGCCGCCGAATCCGGCCAGATCGAGCCGATGCTGGCGTGGTGGCCCGTCCGTCCGGGCGACACCTTCTTCATCCCCGCCGGCACGGTCCACGCCATCGGCGGAGGCATCGTGCTCTGTGAGATTCAGCAGAACTCCGATATCACCTACCGCCTGTACGATTATGGCCGCCCGCGCCCGCTGCATCTGGACAACTCGCTCGATGTGGCAACCCTCGGACCCCATCCCGGCCCCACACGGCCGAACCACGAGGCCGCGCGCTCGCTGCTCGCCGGCTGCCGTTACTTCACCGTCGAGCGGATCCAGTCCTCGGCGACCTTCGAAGCGTGCCCGGCGGGCAACGGCGATTTGTTGGTTTTTCTCGACGGCGCGGCGACCGTGGGAGGCTGCCGGGCCGTGCGAGGCGAGACGTGGCGCCTTCCTGCCCCCGCGACGATCGTGCCGGACGGCGCCGTGCGCCTGCTGCACGTCTCGGTCCCGCGCTAGGAGTCAGGGCACTTTGTTCCTATCTCACCACCGTGGGGCGGCGGAAAGAATGCAGTGCTCCGCCCGAGGGCGGAACACGGTGCGCCCGTCGGCGCACCTGGAAAACCATTGTAGCGCCGCCGCCGCCGGAAACCCTTCCAGCCGCGGTCGGATATTCTCCCCGCTGTCGGGCGAGTCACAGCCGGCGAGCGCCCTCCCCGGGTCCCGAAGGAAGCTCGCGCTGGCCAGCAGGTTGGCGGTCGCATTCCGATCTCCGCACTCGAGGTCCGTTGTACCCGCGAATTCTCGCAGCAGAAAACCAGCCGGCAGAGCGGTGTCGGCGCTGAGCAGGCCAACCGTAAAGTTCTCGAGGTCGTATCGGTCCGCGGGCGGCGAGGCCAGCCCATCCGCCGCCGCCCCATCGTCGGGCTGGAACAACGCGTCAAATCCCGCTTCCCGGCCCGAGGGATCGGCGTAACGCAGCGGATTGGCGCGCGCATATTGATACGGGTTGATGGCCAGCGGATCGATCGATGTCACCGGATCGCGCGAAAGAAAGCGCGCCGTGGCGCTGTCATAGTAGCGTGCCCGCATGTAATACAGGCCGGCGTCGCCTTCCTCCAAGACCCCGTACGCGCCCAGGAAGGTGAACGGATTCTCGGTCGTGCCGGTTCGCGTGATCGTCTCGCCGTACGGTGTGATGCCATAAGTGTCTGTCACCGTGCCGCCGTCGCCGGTGAGCAACATCGTCGAGCCGTTCTCATCGTAATGATAGAAACGGCGGACGCTGCCGGCCGCGTCGATCGACATCAACAGCGTTCCGTCGGGCAGGTGGATGTAGAGTCGCTCCTCGAGGCCGCCCGAGCGCACCGCGGCCACCGAAGGCCGGCCCAGCGCGTAGTTCACCGTGTAATTCCGGGTCACGCCGCCCTGGGTGCGGGCGATGCGCTGGCCGAGACCATCATATTGAAAGTTCGCCGAGAGATCGGCGCCGGCCACCGACCGCAGCCGGCCCGCCAGGTCCCACGAATACGCCCGCAGGCTGTCGGCGACCAACCGGCCGCCGTCGTCATAGTTGAAGCCGGCGACCTGGAGCGCGGCGTCGTAGAGCAACGGCAGCGTGCCGTTGGGAACATCGGGGAGAGGCGGCGCGGTGCTGTCGGCGCTGGTGCGGTCGGCGCTGATGACCCGGCCGGCGGCGTCGCGCCGCACCCTGATCGAGGCGATCTGAAAGCCGCCGCGCCGCACGGCGATGGTGCTCACGCGTCCATTTCGGTCATAGGCGAACTCCTGTCGCACGCCGTTGGGGAGCGCGATCGAGGAGATCTGACGGGCGTCGGTCCAGGCGAACTCCGTCGTTCCGCCGGTCCATTCGACCAGGCGCGCCAGCAGCCCCCGGGCGTCGTAGGTGTATCGCACGGCTCTCGCACCCGGGTAGATGATAGCCGCGATGCGCCCGGCGTCGTCGCGGTCGATGCGCAGGCCGTTGGAGGCGATGATTCGCCCGTTATTGTCATAGCCGAGTGAAAGTCCGGGCCCGCTCACCAGCCGGTGGTTGCCGTCGTACACGAAGTTCAGATCGGTTCCGTCGGAATAGCGGGCGCGCGTCAGGTTGCCGGTGGCGTCGTGGGTGAACTGGACCTCGCCTCCCGGCAAGGCGACCCGCGCAACGCGCTGCCGGTTGTCGTAAACATAACGGGTCGCCCGCGACAGCGGGTCGGCCGCCGACGTCAGCCGGCCCATGCGGTCATAGTCGCGCGTCCAGACATTGCCGTTCGGGTCCCGGACGCCGGTGACGAGGCCGAGGTCGTTGCGGGTGAAGGCGGCCGACAGCCCGGCCGGGGCCTCGATCCCCGTCAGCAGTCCGCGAGTGTCGTAGGAGAACCGCGAGGTCTCTCCGGCCGGCGTGGTGAGCGAGACCAGCCGGCCCATGCGATCGTAGGCGGTGGTGGCTGTTTCCTCCTGCGGCGTCGTCACCCGCGTCAGGCGGCCCCGTGGGTCGCGGCTGAAGCGCCAGAGGCTGCCGAGCGCGTCGGTCAAGGCGGTCAGCCGCCCCTCGCGGTCATAGGCGAACGAGTTGCCCTTGCCGGCCGTGTCGACCGCCGAAGTCAGCCGGTGCACTAGGTCATAGGCGAAGCTCGTCTTGTTGCCCACCTGGTTGATCACGCTCTCGAGCCGGCCGGCGGCGTCATAACTGAAGCGAGTCAGCTTGTTCGCCCCGTCGGTCACGGTGGCGAGGCGATCGTCGGTGTTCCATCCGAACAGGGTGACCGCGTTGAGGGCGTCGGCCCGGCTGCGCCGGTTTCCGTTATCGTCGTGCGAAAAACCGGTCGCGTTGCCTCGCTCGTCGGTGATGCGCAGCAGGTGATCGCGGTTGTCGTAGCGGTAACGGCGCGTGGTCTCATCCGGGTGCTTCCGCTCCGACAGCCGCTTGTTGGAGTCGTAGGTGAAGGTGGTCGTGTCGCCGGAGTCGGTCCGGAGCGAGGCCAGGGTTCCGTCGGAGGAGTACGAATACGCGGTGACGCCGCCGGCGGGATTCGTCAGCGTTTCCAGTTGCCCTCTCGGGCTGTACGTTGCCGTCCACTGCTTTCCCGCCTGGTCGGTAAGAGTAAGAATGTTGCCGGCGTTGTCGTGCGTGAATGTGACCGCGGCGCCGTCGGCGAGACCGGTGCGGGTCAGGTTCTGGAACACGAACGGCCCTTGCGTCTGGGCGGCGTAGGCGAAGGTGGTCGTGTTACCCTGCTCATCGGTGAGGGAAGCGGGCCGGCCGCCGGGCTCGTGATAGGTTACCGCCGCCCGGTCGCCGAGACGGTTGCCGCGCGTGGTCGGCCGGCCGCTGGCATCGTAGGTGAATGTCGTCGACTGGCCGGCCGCGTCCTGGATCCGCGCCAGGTTCCTGTCGACGTCGTGAGTGTGCGTGACGCTGCCGCCCAACGGATCCACGAAGGCGCTCGCGCCCGGTGTCACCTGGTAGATCAGTTGCGTCGCGTTCCCCCGGCTGTCCAACTGTCGAGTCACGCGTCCCTGGGCGTCGAATTCCTGGGCGTATGGCTTGTTGCCCAGGGGACGAATCTCCTCCGTGAGCAGGGCCGTGAAGGTGCCGACGCTGGTGTAGTTGTAGGACCGGCGCTTGAGGTCGGCATCGGTCGCCGCCACCAGCAGTTCACCCAGGTATTCAAACGTCACGCCGCGCCCGGTCTGATCCTCGACCCGCGTCAGTTTCGCGCCGTCGTAGGTGAATCGCAGAATCCGGCCCAGTCCGTCGGCGACCTGCGCCGGCCCCACTCCCCCGGCCGCCTGGGTAACCGTGAGCGCGTTTCCGTTGCGGTCCTCGATCCGGTTCAGCGCGCCCGAACCGGAAAATGTGTGGATCAGGTTGGTGGCCGGATCCAGGAACCGGTAATCGCCGCCCTGGGTCGCCAATTGATAGTTCAGCCGCTCCCGGCCCGCCAGTTGCCAGCCCGAGGCCCCGCGGGTGAACCGCACGGTCTTGGCGCGAAACAGAGTGATGGTGACATCGTTGTCGCCGGCCACGAGCCTGGTGTCGAAGTTGTGCATCCAGTTGCCGCCCAAGGCGCTGGTGACGCCGGTGTTCTTCAACAGCGTCGCGTAGTAACGGGTGAAGGTGACCGCCAGCGACCCGCCGAGCGCCAGGTCCGGTTTCTCGTCGAATCCGAACAGCTCGCCGGTTGCGGTCGCGACCGGATCGCCGAGAAACCCGCTGAACGGGTTCGAGGCGAATGTGGCCCGAACCGCGGGCTGGCCGGTAGCCGTCAGGCCGTTATAGGTTAACGTCACGATCTCGACGTTGCCGGTCGAGCTGGGATTGCAGATCGCCGCCAACTGCAACCGGGCGGATTGCCTGCCCGGGGTCGACGGCGTCAGATTCAGATCGAACTGGAAAGCGTTTCCGGTTCCCGCCTGGAAGCCGGCCGCGTCAGAGCTGGTCACCTGGACAGGTCCTGTGCCCGACACGTTGAATCGGACTCCTGGGCCCCAGTTCACGCTCGTCGCCCTGGCCTTGATGCTCAGAAGGGCTGGCAGTCCGGTGGGCACATCGCCCAGGTCGTAACTGGTTTGAGGCAGGACGAACACCGGAGCGGGACAAGCGTAGCCCGTCCTGGCCAGGAGGTCAGCCAACACGACCATTCCCAGCCGGGTCGCGAAGCAACGGTTACCCGTGCGCATCCGAGAAGATTATTCTACTCCTGTTTGTAGGACAAGCTTCAGCTTGTCTTTGTCGTCTGTCACCTAGCGCACCGGGCGCACCTCCACCTGGTCGTAAATCTCCCGCGTTTGATCGAGAGTGGGGAACGCCAGGCCCGGCAGACGGGCCGACGCCGTGCCCGCCGCCACCCCCCAGCGGGCGGCATCCGCGAAATCTCCGTTTCGCGTCCAGGCCCAGACGAAGGCGGCGTTCATGGCGTCGCCGGCGCCGATCGGACATTTGACTTCAATGCGCGGGGGAACCACGTCGTACAGGCGGCCTTCGTGCGCGCATACGGCGCCGCGGCCGCCCAGAGTGAGCAGGACCGACCTGGCGCCCATCGCCTGAATCCGGTCGGCTGCCCGCTGAAAATGCGCTCGCGTGATGAGCGCCTTGTTGAGCAGGCGCTCGGCTTCCTGCTGGTTGGGCGCCACCGTGGTCGGCCCTCCCTCCAGCGCGTCGGCCAGCACATCGCCATCGGAATCCACCAGCGTGCGCACCTGGTGCTCGTGCGCCGCGGCCATCAGGCGCCGGTAGAAATCGGCCGGCACGCGCGGCGGCAGGCTGCCGCACAACAGCAGCCAGCTCGCTCCCGGCAGATGCCGCCGGACGGCCCTCTCGAGCCCATCCAGCTCCTCCGGTCCCAGCTCCGGTCCCGGCGAGTTCAGCTTTACCGTGAGTCCCTGCCGATCGGTAATCGTGAGGTTCGTGCGAATCGGATTCCGGATCGGCACCACTTCGACGGGAAACGCGGTTTGCGCGAGAAACTCCTCCAGCAGCCGTCCGGTCTCGCCCCCGGAAGGGAACACCGCCAGTGTCGGCATGCCGAAAGAGTTGAGCACCGACGAAGCATTGATGCCGCGCCCTCCGGCGGAGTGTGTCTCCGACAGCAAATACGCGCGGTCTTCAAACACCAGCCGGTCCGCGGTGACGTTGCGGTCAATGGCGGGGTTGATCGTGAGAGTGAGAATCAAGTTTCCATTTTATCGGGTCGAGACCTAGCGCGGAGCAGGCTCGGTTGTGCGCGAGTTCGTCAAAAGTTGTACCAATCCGTACCGTTTCTGCCCGAATCCTGGACCTTGGAAGGGGATCTGGAATTGATCGCCGAAATCAGCGTACCCAACGGCGTCAAGGAAACCAGGACCGACAACAACACCGCGACCGGCCAGTTTGTCTTCCAGCCGGCGCCCGGTTTCATTAAGCCGTTCGTGGTCGGCTACTTTGACGTCTGCTACTACCGCGACTTCAGCAAGTTCCAGGCCCCAGTCTGCCCTGACGCGGCGGACATGCGGATCGCCACGGCGGAGCTAGAGCTGGGCAGTCTGTTCCCGGTGTCGCCCAAACACGTCGTGTTCACTCCCTTGCCCAATCCTGCCGCGATCATCGACCTGGGCGATATCTCGGAAAATGATCCGTTGGAATCCAGCAAGATCGATGATCGACTAATCGACGCCGGCCTCCGGCATAGCCTGTTCATCGACCCGCTGCTCGGTGGCATCCATCCGTTGCTGGGCGGAGTGAATCAGTTCGTGGCCCTGTTGGGCAAGGGTGGCTCCGCCGACTGGGGGCCAGGCCCGGAGCCCGGCAATTACTCCTGGGTGAGCCATAACGACATCGAGCAAAAAATCGCCGACTACAATCACGGGGATGCTTTGGTTTCCAACATCATTCAGAACATTCTCGGAGACCGCCCGCTCTGCTCACCCAGCGAGGAGATAGGATTCGATGTGGATTTTGGCATTGTCCGCATCAGGCAGGACAGTGTGCGCTGTGCTTACGACGCCCCCAACCCGTTTGGGATCACGAGCGAGGAGTACCTGGGGATCTACAACAACGGTCTCCGGCCCCCGCGGCCCCCTGCGCCGCCCGCGACCGACTCGGCGTTGAACAAAGCTCCCGCCGCCAGGTCCGCCGATGAAATTTCCATCGAGTTTGCCGTGATCTCCGGATCGGCCATGCGTGAGGAGGCCACCGGCCGGTTGGCCCCCGTATTCCGGTTCACCTCGACTGCTCCGGCGCCGCTGTCGAATCCGTCCGGCGATCATTGCTTTAGGTTCTACGGCCCCGACGGCCCGTTGCAGGACCACTGTTTTCAGATGACGTTCCAACGGGGGCGAAAGCCGGATCTGGTTAGCGAGC
>Ga0247727_10012581_pt1 | contig 14488 bp, 8 predicted proteins | sample WisWelCaveWW1625_FD_202498 | JGI IMG/M metagenome (GOLD analysis project Ga0247727, IMG submission 202498) | Biofilm microbial communities from Wishing Well Cave, Virginia, United States - WW16-25 | ecosystem: Environmental > Aquatic > Deep subsurface > Groundwater > Cave microbial mat | place... | reverse complement strand
ACGGTTATTATGCACCAGTACGGCCCATCCGGTAAGTATCCACCCGTTGACGTTTTTCCGTTCCACACATCGCCGTAATTACCCGCTGTTCGCACCGCTCCGCTTGCAAGCGTCCTTACCACCTGGCCCTGCTGATTCCTGATGACGACAGTCTCAGTCAAGGTGAACGGTATTGTTGAAATGTAATTGGCAAAGCCGCTGTTTGTCACATTAATCTGACGCTCTACCAGCGTTACTTTGAAATTACCAAGCGTAACGTTCCGTGTGTGTGCCGTCCGGTTTCCCGCCTTGTCCCAGGTCTGAAGTCTCAGGTAATACGTCCCGTTTACAAACGACTCTGTTTGCCAGTTAAGGATCGATCCACCCGCTGACGCGGTTGTTCCCGCTGCAAGCTGATACCACGTATTTGGAACAGCCGTCGATGCCCAGTCAAGTATCCAGTTATTCAGATTCAAATCGCTGATCGTTGCTGTAACCAGAAAGTTCATGTATCCGCCGTTATAAAAATTGGAAAGCAATCCGTCGACTGGATAAAGAATCTGCGACACGGGAAAAATCTTGTCCAGAGTCACCGTGCGCGTCATGCCGGCGGTTGCGCTTCCGTCGGCAATCTGCAAATCAAACGTATAGAGACCGTCTGCCTGTACGATGTTCGCAGCGTCTTTTCCGTTCCATACATAGTTCAAAGACGAGCCCACTCCGCTTGTCGTCCGAACAACCGTATTGTCGGATGCCTTAATATTGAGGGTCCAGTTCACATCGTCAAATGTGAATGACGCAGACGCCGTTGTCGTATCCTGCGCAGAGTCTCCGTTTGGAGAGAAAAACGCCGGGCTAACTGTGTAGGACTGAATTGCCAACTGCTTTGACGTATCGATTGTAACCGTCCCTTTTACCGACGGCGCAATCTGTCCGGCCGGTCCTGTGCTTTGGATTTCAAACTGGTAGACCCCGTTTGGCATCGTTACTCCCGCAGAGTCTTTTCCATCCCATACCACCGCGCCCGTTTGTCCCGCTCCACTGAAGCTTCGTAAAAGCGTTCCTCCGGTCGTCTTTATCGTTGAAGTCCAACTACCTCCGGAAAGGTTCGTATCGAAAGAAATTGTTGCATTGATTGCAAGCGTCGGATTGAATGTGCGGTTTATGAAACTGACGTTATTGAAAAAATACGCATTGGACGGCGCAGACGTAATCCACGGATCATAGGAAACTTTTGTCGATATCCACTGCCCGCTTCCAGTTCCTGAACCTGAAGGTCCGTTTGCAGCATTCCAGTAGTTCAGCCATGCAGTAATCGTTCCCGGCGCATCGTTTTTGATTGCTCCTAGAGCGTTTCCTGTAAACGAACAATTCTTGATCACAGGCGCCGAAGTACTCCCGCCGTTTAGACCTGCCTTGATTCCGTATCTTTGAGAATTCGAAAACGTAACATGATCAAATGTCGGTGAGGCCACAGGGTCCATCCATGCAAGCGATTCTTGTGCCGCGTCTCCGCCTCCGTACGAAATCGTTGCGTAAGAGATGCGACTGGCTGTTCCTGCTGCCAAAAAATATATTCCGTACCAGCTTCCAGGAGTTGGTGTTGCAGCACTTGATGTAAACGTAATTGGCTGCGCGGCCGTCCCGTCTGCAATCAGTGTCCCGTTAACATCTATTCTTTTGCCGGCAGGAAATTTCAAAATTGATCCTGGTTTTACGGTAAGCTTTGCGCCATTCCAGATGTTAGGACTGGCAAGAATCACTCGTTCCAATCCTGCATCCCAAACCAGGTTTGAACTCGTGATGAGTCCATTAACAAATGCGATCGAATTCTTTGTCCCACCACCGTTTCCTGTTGCTGTTACGGGTCCGTTCATTGTGATCCCTGCATTCCCGTAAATCGCAATCGCATAGTTTCCGTTGTTACTGATTGTCAGATTGTTCGGATAAATAGCGCCGGAATTATTAACGTAGATTCCATAACCGGTGTGCCACCAGACCGTTGTGTTCACAAGGTTCAGACCACCCGTCTCAACGTATATTCCATCGATTGTGCAGAGTTCAACCTTGGAATCGGACATCGTGGCTGTAGCAGCACTGTTGTATATCATTCCATACCCTGAGGATTCTTTCAGCGTCAGGTGATCCATCGCCGGAGGTGTACTGCTTGCGATCACAAGAAGCGCATTGTACGGATTCCAGTTTGATGCCCCACCATAGGACACCGTGACATAGGAAAGGGTACTGTTTGCGCTACCGGCTTCAAAAAAGATTCCCCACCAACTGCCTCGAGTCGGTGTCGCTGCGCTTGCTGTAAACGTGATCGGTTGTGACAATGTCCCTATCGCTGTCAACCTTCCATAAACTTGAAGATACGCAGTGCTTGCGAACTTTATCGTTACGCCCGGCTCAACTGTAACTATGCCCGAAGATAAAATCCTGACTGGACAGGTTGCAACATACGGGCTCCCGGAAAGTGTCCATGTCGTCGTAGTGTTAATCGTACCGCAGATATTTGTATCGGCTTCGGCCGTGCCGTTTAACGATATGAACAAAAACAACAATGCACACAAAACCGGCAATAGTAACTTGATTTTCGAAACATTGATCCCTCGGTTATTCCTTTTTTGCTGACTCTTTACCTTTTTTCATGAATCTGAAGGCGTTTGCGGAAGCCGGCCCCCATTCAGAACCGGCGTTGACCGCAATGTATTGAAGACCGTCTGACAGATCCGTTAACGGAACCTGAACGCGGAAAGTTTCATTGAGGCCCGAAATCTTTTTTACCATTTTTTCATTGATAAAGACGTATATTGCGCCAGGTTGCTTTATGAAATATGGGGCGCTTGGCCCGGTTAGACGACCGGATACTTCAACGGTATCTCCATCTACAATCCAGGCTTTCTCCTTTGGCGACCATTCGGAATTCAGCGGTTCCAAGGTCATTGCCGGAGACACATCATCAAGCGTTCTTAACCCGCGGTGGTGATGATGTTCCCCAGATGGCGGTTTTAACAAGGATGTACCTTCGCGTTTTGCGATGTAATCCCAAAAAGTCACTTCCTTATTTCCAATCGATATTATGGCTGGTTCCGGAAGGGCGGTTGCGGCTGTCGACATCACAAAATTCGGCAACTCAGGAATGTAGATAGAAGATTCGCCTTCACTATATCCGCTCCACTGTTCGACCAGCGAGCCGGCAATACGTGGACTCCTGTTGCATAAAGTTCGAAGCACCGGACCCATCGCCTTTTTCGTTTTCGGATCCATAACGGCCGATCCTGCTTGAATATGGACTCTTGCCGCTTTCGGCAATTTCAGGCTGAAAACCTTATTTTGCCTGTCATAGTATCCAGCTTCCGCCTTCAACTCTTCACCTTCAGACTCGGCAGGAAAATAGGTATAACTCTTTCCGTTTGATGTGAGTTCCAGATGCAGCGAATATGCTTCATCCGCGACAGTCACGGATTTGTCGTCTCTCCCGTTCCAGATCAACTCTTGCTTTCCGTTTTCAACTTTTTGTGACGAAATCAAGTTGCGAACAACAAATCCATCACGATCCAGAATCTGCGCGCTCAATAGACCCGGCGCATCAACCTCAAAGTTGATTCGAATGGTTTCGCCAAGCGTAGGATTGAAAAACGGCTTATCGATTGAAACTGACTTGAACTGAGCGTCACTTGAGAAAGACGTCAACGAAAAACCCAGGATCAGGACAATGATGCTTGCGAGCCGCCGGAACAGGGATATACCGGCAGTCTGATCATAAATACACCTGCAGGTCTTCATGTGAATTTGGGTTTTGCTTATCTTGAAAAGTATGGACAGCGTTATTGAACGGTGAGATGCTGGCACAAACGAAGTTGTTTGTCAATAGGGATATCAAAAAAAATAAAAGTTCCCTACTGGGAGTTTAAATCCTGAATCGCAGGGGTCACGGAGCGACATAGAAACCGTTGAAGGCGAAAATTCCTCCTTGTGGCCCGGGTTTACACTGAACATCGGCTCAAGACAGTGGTTCGTTGAAAGGTTGTCAGAGAGTTCGAGTATGCTTGGTAAGATGGTGTACCAGATCTTCTTATTGCTGAATGCGTTTGAGATGTTGTTGGAATCATGGATTTCAACGCGGAATTCAAAGGAGCTTTTGCGGAGAGGCGCCGTTGAAATTGCGCCTCGTTTGCTTCCGTTGATGGCCGGGACCTATGCGCTGATGTACGTCGGTTCCTGGATGGAATATGTTCTCATTCCCAGACGGATTGAAATTGTCTGGGCGATTTCTTTCGGTCTCCTTTTTTTGCTCGCAAAGCTGTTAAAGTTCTGGGCCATCTCATCCCTGGGTTCGTTCTGGACGATGCGTGTTCTGGTTGTTCCTGAAACACAGGTCGTTATCCGTGGACCTTATCGATGGATTCGTCATCCCAATTATGTAGCCGTTCTGATGGAGATCGCAGCCACAACGCTCCTCGGAAAAAGCTTCATTACAATGGCCGTTGTCCTTACGGCGTTTTCAATCGTGCTTTACTTTCGAATCAAAGAGGAAGAGAATGCATTAAAACAGCTTACGGATTACTCGGAGCATATGATTCCTCGCAATCGCTTTCTTCCGCTTGTCATTCTTGTTCTGTTTTATGCCTCAACTGCAGCGGCGGAGACCCAGAATTACACCGTTTCCAGCAAGCTGTCGCAACTCACTTTCGATGTCAGCGCTCAGATGCATCAGGTTCACGGTGTATCCAAACAATTCAGCGGAAGCGTCAGCGGTGATCCCGTCGATATCACGACAGCAAAGATAACCGTTCGACTGGATCCTTCGACGTTTGACACGGACAACAAAAAACGTGACGGTGTAATGAGAGAGAAGTCGCTGGAGATAGAAAAGTTTCCTTTTATTGAGTTTGAATCAAACCTGATTGAGACTACCACCAGATCTCTGGGTGTGAATGCGCCTGTCGATGCAGTCATTCACGGCGTCTTACGCCTGCACGGTGTGGAAAAGGAAATCAGTGTGCCGGTCAGAATTCTCTGGGATGAACGAACCGTAGTAGCAGATGGTTCCATTGATTTGAAATTGGACGATTACACGATCTTTCGTCCGAAAGTGCTTTTCTTCCGCCTTCAAAACGACATCAAGATTCGTTTTCGCATAGCCGCCGAACGCGTTCTGTAGAGCGGTGTTTATCTTTTCCCGATGGTGAATTTTTCATCACCATTTTTCTTGCCTTTACTTCTTGTATTCTTTACAATAGGAAATATGGAAATCAGTAAAATATCACTCAAAGGGCAGATTACAATACCCGGGAAAATTCGCAAGGCGATCGGTTTGAAGCCAGGCGACATGGTTTCCTACAGCGTAGAAAATGGCGTCATAATCATGAAACGCATTGAACCCTTTGATTCGAAGTTTCACGCAGCATTATCGGAAACGATGGAGGAATGGAACAGTCCTGAAGATGAGGAGGCGTTCCGTGATCTGTAATCCCTGGAGTATTGTTGTCGTTCCGTTTCCTTTTAGCGAAAGAGCAGGAACGAAACGACGTCCTGCTCTTGTTCTGAGTAAAAGACTATTCAATGACAACGGTCACACAGTGCTGGCCATGGTTACCACGAAGAAAGAGGATGCCTGGCCGGGAGACGTGTGGATTCAGGAAGCCGGCACAGCCGGTCTTCATCAAGATTGCGTGGTCCGGTTGAAGTTGTTCACACTCGACAGCAGGCTCATCCTGAAACAGATCGGGCAACTGGCCGGAATCGACCGTAAAAGGATTGAAACAAGCATTCGCCGCTATTTATGTTGATTGACCCTTCGCTACTCAGGAACGCAAGGGTACTGATTTTCGCGGCTCACAATATCATCGTAGCCGTACGATTGTGGTAAAACCCTTCTTTCGTCCAACTCTAACGTAAAAATGCTTTGCCAGGGCACAGGCCACTGTTGTATCACCATTGAACAAGTTCCATAAATCATCTGCCGTGTAAGAAGTTTCCATTCCGGGCGACGAAATCAACATGAACGGGAATGGATCTTCCATATCTGACAGCTTGAAACAGCATTGGCCGGAATACTTAATGGAAGCGTGGGGCCTGGGGATGTTCATGATCTCGGCCTGTTTGTTTACTGTTTTGCTCTGGCATCCGGAATCTCCAGTAACTCAATCGATTACCAGTCCGTTTCTTCGACGCCTTTTAACCGGTATCGCCATGGGGTTGACTCTGATTGGGATCGTCCATTCAACCTGGGGAAAGCGATCGGGAGCGCATTTAAATCCATCGTTTACCTGGACTTTTTTCAGGCTGGGAAAGGTTCAAAAGTGGGATGCACTCTTTTACTCTGTTGGGCATTTTGCAGGCGGAGTTCTGGGTGTCGTTGTCTCCGCGATGTTCGTTCGAACGTATCTTTCGCATCCCGGTGTTCATTATGCGGTCACAGTTCCGGGACCTGCAGGCATCCAAATCGCATTTTTCGCGGAAACAGGAATTTCGTTTCTGATGATGCTCACGGTATTGCTGGTCTCAAACAGCCCGCGATGGAGTCGTTACACGGCGCCCTTTGCAGGTGCGCTTGTGGCTGCCTTCATCACGTTTGAGTCTCCTCTTTCCGGAATGAGTATGAATCCCGCGCGGACGGTGGGCTCTGCGCTGCCGGCGGGAGATTGGACCGCGCTCTGGATTTATTTTGCGGCTCCGCTGCTGGGAATGATGCTGGCAGCGGAAGTTTATTTGCGGACACGAGGATTGAATCAGGTGTTCTGCGCAAAATTCAATCATCACAACAATCAGCGCTGCATCTTTCTTTGCAATTTCGGGAAGTTGATGCAGCCAAAAGAACAACCAACTTTCAGCAATCAAATTTAAGGAGAAAACTTTATGAGAAAAAAAATACTGATAAGTTTAACAATCATTGCTCTCGGAGTTGCCTGGTACCTCTTTCGTCCCGAAAGGCTGTTCATCTCAACACAGGTAAATGAAAGCTTTCCGGAAGTAACTCCGGCTGCGAATATGCAAACCGGCAAACCAACTTTGCTGGCACAGGGAAATTTTCACAGCGGCGCGCATGAGACGAAGGGGATTGCTGCCGTATACGAACTGCCGGATGGCAGCCGCGTATTGCGTTTTTCTGAGTTTGAAACGTCGAACGGTCCTGACGTCAACATTTATCTGGTTGCTGCTGAAGATGCCATGGACAACGATACTGTGAAGAATGCAGGATTCGTTTCACTGGGAGCCATCAAAGGAACGAAAGGGGATCAGAACTACGATCTGCCTTCGGATCTGGATTTGAATAAGTATCGCGCCGTCACTGTATGGTGCAAACGCTTCAGCGTGAACTTCGGCACTGCGCCGTTGAAGATGCAGATGCAAATGACTGCATCGGCCCAGCCGAAGACTTTGAAGGAAGGACGTTTCCACTCAGTTGCCCATGAAACGAAGGGTACTGCGGCCGTGTATGAGCTTCCCGACGGCAAACGCGTGCTTCGTTTCACCGAATTTGAAACATCGAACGGTCCGGATGTTAATATTTATATGGTAGCGGCAGAGGATGCATCCGATAATGACACAGTAAAAAATGCCGGCTTTGTTTCACTTGGACCCATCAAAGGAACCCATGGTGATCAGAACTACGAATTGCCGGCGGATCTGGACGTGAACAAGTATCGAGCCGTAACGGTCTGGTGCAAGCGTTTCAGCGTCAACTTCGGAACAGCCCCTCTCGGAGACAAAACCGCAACCATGGCGCAAAACTGATTACCGTTTTGAATTACAGGAGTCGTTCGATGTCACAGGAAGAGAAGAGATTACAGGAATCGCGAGAGCGTAAAAACCACTGGAAACGCTGGGGTCCCTATCTGAGTGAACGGCAATGGGGGACCGTGCGTGAGGACTACAGCGCCTATGGAAACGCCTGGGAGCACCTTTCCCATGATCACGCGCGTTCCAAAGCTTACAGGTGGGGCGAGGACGGAATCGCCGGCATTTCCGACCGCCATCAATTGATCTGTTTTGCGCTTTCATTCTGGAATGGGCACGACCCGATTCTAAAAGAACGTTTGTTCGGATTAACCGGCAATGAAGGCAATCATGGCGAGGATGTGAAAGAGTACTATTTCTATGTTGACTCTACTCCCACACATTCTTACATGAAGCACGTCTACAAGTATGCTCAGGCGGAATTTCCCTACACTCGTTTGATAGAAGAAAACAGGAATCGCGGCCGCAAAGATCTGGAATTCGAGTTGATCAACACAGGTATCTTTCAAGAAGACCGTTACTTCGACGTGGTAACGGAATACGCCAAAGGAAGTTCCGAGGACATTTTAATCAGGATCAGCGTGACCAACCGTGGTCCGGAGCCTGCAGAAATTTACGTTCTTCCTACCATCTGGTTTCGCAACACCTGGTCCTGGGGTCTTGATGAGAGAAAACCTGAACTGCGGAAGTCTGAATCCGGTATCGAGCTGGATCATCCGGCATACGGCCGGCGGTACCTGTATGCGGGTGGAATACCGGAATTCCTGTTCACAGAAAACGAGACCAACACGCGCCGGCTGGGCGGGCATGAAAACAGCTCTCGTTACACCAAGGATGCATTTAATGAGTTCATCGTGCAGGGAAACAAGGATGCTGTCAATGCGGAGCAAATAGGGACTAAAGCTGCTGCACATTACTCATTGAATTTGCAACCGGGAGAAACGACAGCGTTACTGCTCCGATTGACGGATACAATGACATCACAACCGTTCGACCGTGATTTCGACAAGACCTTCGACAAAAGGATGCAGGAAGCGGACGAATTTTACGCGCAGGTGATACCGCAGAATCTTTCTGACGACGCAAAGAATGTGATGAGGCAGTCTTTCGCCGGAATGCTCTGGAGCAAGCAATATTACGGCTACGAAATTGATCGCTGGTTGAAAGGCGATCCGGCGCTTCCGGAGCCCCCATCGCAGCGGCTCAACGGGCGCAACAAAGAATGGACGCACCTCTACAATGACGACATTATTTCGATGCCTGATAAATGGGAATATCCGTGGTATGCCGCATGGGACCTGGCATTTCATTGCATCTCGCTGGCGCTTGTCGATTCCGATTTTGCAAAGGAACAACTGATTCTTTTTACACGCGAATGGTACATGCATCCCAACGGACAGATTCCTGCCTATGAATGGGCACTCGGCGATGTGAATCCTCCTGTTCATGCATGGGCTGCATGGCGCGTATACAAGATTGAGCAGAAGAGACGCGGCGAAGGAGACAAGACCTTTCTGAAGCGGGTCTTTCAAAAGCTAATGCTGAACTTCACCTGGTGGGTGAATCGCAAAGATGCGGATGGCAGGAATATTTTTCAGGGCGGATTTCTCGGGCTTGATAACATCGGTGTGTTTGACCGCAGTGCGCCGCTTCCCACCGGTGGTCACATTGCGCAATCCGATGGAACGAGCTGGATGGGCATGTATTGTTTGAACATGCTTGCCATCGCGCTGGAGCTGGCAAAAGACGATATTTCTTACGAAGACGTAGCAAGCAAGTTCTGGGAACATTTTGTGTACATCGCGCGCGCCATGAACCATCGGGGCGGTGGTGAACTGTCGTTGTGGGATGAAACGGACGGTTTCTTTTACGATGTGCTTCATCTTCCCGATGGTAGATTTTTCCCGATGAAAGTGCGCTCAATGGTCGGACTCATCCCGCTCTTTGCTGTGGAATCTCTCGAACCCGAAGTCCTCGATCAATTGCCTGGATTCAAAAAACGACTGGAGTGGTTCATCAATCACCGACCGGATCTCACAAAGAACCTTGCCTGCATGAGGACCGCCGGCATGAAGGAAAGACGCCTTCTGTCGATTGTGGATCGCGATCGACTTCGATGCGTGTTGAAACTGATGCTGGACGAAAATGAGTTCCTTTCACCTTACGGAATTCGCGCTTTGTCCCGCTTTCATAAAGACCATCCTTATGTGTTGCACATCAACGGGACGGAGCATCGCGTAGATTACGAGCCGGCCGAGTCAAGCACAGGCTTATTTGGCGGTAATTCAAACTGGCGTGGTCCAATCTGGTATCCAGTAAACTATTTGATTGTGGAATCCCTGCAAAAATTTCACCGGTATCTGGGGGACGATTTCAAAGTGGAATGTCCAACAGGGTCCGGACAGATGATGACGCTCTGGGAAGTCGCAGCCGAAATCTCAAAAAGACTCACACGAGTTTTCCTGCGTGATGAAAATGGCCGCAGGCCTGTTTTTGGAGGAGTTGAGCTGTTCCAGAAGAATGAAAACTGGAATTCGTATATTCCTTTCCATGAATATTTTCATGGAGACAATGGCGCAGGTATCGGCGCCAGTCATCAGACGGGCTGGACCGGCCTGGTAGCCAAACTGCTTCAGCAAAGCGGCGAGTGAGGGAACTTCCAAAAAGTTTTGTTCTTAAAACTGTATCTAACAAACTTGGAGTACAAATATTATGAAAGCCATTGCAGTATTTCCGGGAAAACCGAACAGTGTTCATCTGGCCGAATTACCCAAACCTTCGTTGAGTGAAATTCCTGGCGGCAGGGGAGTGCTGGTAAAGGTTCTCAGCGTAGGCGTGGATGGAACAGATAAGGAAATCAACGCTGCTGAGTACGGACAGGCCCCTGATGGTTACAATTTTCTGGTTATCGGCCACGAAAGCTTTGGTCAGGTGGAAGCCGTTGGGCCAAACGTTTCTGAATTTCAACCTGGCGATTATGTTGTGGCCACCGTTCGAAGATCGGGCCACAGCATTTACGATCGGATCGGCACGTATGACATGACTACGGATGACACTTACTACGAACGTGGCATCAACCTGCGTCATGGATATCTGACTGAATACTATGTGGATGATCCGGAATACATGGTGAAGATTCCGCAGGGTCTCAAGAAAGTGGGCGTTCTGCTGGAGCCGACAACGGTTGTAGAAAAAGGAATCGCGCAGGCCTATGAAATCCAGAGACGGTTGCGTGTCTGGCATCCGAAAAGAGCTGCAGTGCTGGGGGCGGGGACAATCGGACTTCTTGCAACGCTTGCGTTGCGGTTGCGTGGCCTGGAAGTCATCACGATGGGTCGAACGAAAAAGCCCTACCTGAACGCGGATTTGATTGAAGCTCTTGGCGCCAAATACGTTTCAACTGAGGACCTTCCAGTCATTCAAGCAGGAAAAGAGTATGGTGGGTTTGACCTTATCTTTGAAGCAACCGGATTCTCTCCAATCGTATTTGATGCGATGCTGGCGCTGGGTAAAAACGGCGTGCTGGTGCTTTCGAGTGTGACCGGTGGAGATCGAAAAATTGAAGTGCCCGCAGACAAAATCAATCTGGAATTCGTGCTGGGCAACAAAGTGATGGTCGGAACCGTGAACGCCAACCGCGAGTACTTTGAAATGGGAGTCAAAGATCTGGCCCAGGCCGCTGCCCAATACCCCGGATGGTTGGAGAGACTTCTAACCCATCCGGTTAAAGGCCTTGAAAACTACGAAGAGCTGTTTGAAAAGCTCACAAAGACAAAAGGCGCCATCAAAGTCTTCTGCGAAGTCGCCGATTTGTGATATTTCGGACTTCCGCGCGAAGCAGGCAAGATGCCTGCGGCCCGTAATGCGGACAGGATTTCCGCGCTCCCTACGGGCCGCGAACTTCCAGTCCGCTGGGCGGCTCTACCGCGGGGCTTCAGGATGATAAGATTGCTCTGTGAGGTCATTCAAGAGACTATTCCGGTGGACTATTATTGTCGCGCTCCTTCTCGCAGGCATTGTGGCTGCTGCCGCTGTCTTGATTCAGCATCAACTTTCAGGGATCCTTCAAAACTACGTTCGGAGTGAGCTCGGCTGGTCCTTGAAGATCGGTTCTGCGCAAATTCAATTTAGTCCTCTTTCCGTCCGGCTGGAGAACATTGAACTTTCTGCTCCCGGTAAAGAACCCTTTTTTGAGGCAAGCTCTGTATCCGCCGCGCTCCCTTATTCTTCAATCTGGGGAGAAGAGGTTCTGGTTCAACTGGTGTCGATCGAGTCTCCTGAAATCAATCTGGATCTGTTACAAGAGCGGGCCGCTGCACAAAAAGAATCCCGGGGAAAGAGCAGGTCTTTTCTGATACAGGATGTAAAGGTGAGATCCGCGGAAGTTCAATTCAAAGGCAATAAGTTCGATCACATTAACGTGGGGGCGAAGATAGACTCGCACGGCATTGAAGTAAAGGAGCTGAATGCTCGATTCAAAAGCCTGAAGATAAAGACTCAGGGAATACTGAAAGACCGGGAGAATCCGTTGCTGGAAATATCCTATGAGGTCAGCGGAAACATAGCTGAACTCGTATCGCTTTTCCCATCTGCGGTGGGCCTGGAAGGTCCCCTTCACATACGGGGATCGATTCAGGGTGAATTCTTGAAGCCTGTGATTTCGGGTCAAATTGAAAACACAACGTTGACGTTTAACGGTAGTGAATCGTTTTCTGGAACCGCCACTTACAAATACGATTTAAAACAAGAGCAACATCCGATCGATGTCGATGCAACCTGGAGCGGAGCGCCGGTTGAGCTTGCGCGGGTCTACTGGAAAGATATGCCGCAAATTGCCTCTCTGAGTCGCGGAGTACTTCACTATTCCGGAAATACGGACATCTGGAAAGGTGAGGGTGAGTTTTCTGTATTGCTGGCTGGCGGCGCTGTCCGTCCATCGGACAGGCGCGTTCCTCTTTCAGGCGAGATACACGGGTTATTGCAAAATGAATCCATCGATATTGACCGGAGCGACTTGCTTATTTTTTCGTCCCGTTTGAATGCAAATGGGACATTCAATCAACACCGGTTAAACATGAAGGCGGCATTTGAGAGCTCGCGATTGAAAGATCTGGCCTTTTGGGAGCCCTGGCTTGGTTCCATTCCGGGTCACTACAACGCAAACGTTCAGTTTGCCGGCTCCTACAACGATATCAGTGTGATAGGAGAGCTTACGGGCCGGTCCGGAAATTCCAGGATTCGAGCAAGAGGAGTCACCTCAACAGGAAATAGAAGTATTTCCGCGCAGATCGGCGCAAATGCAAGCGCCGAAGACTTGAAAGCGATAATCCCCGATCTTGATCAAGGTGATTTTCAATTTGAAGGAACTATTGGGGGAAACTGGACGAGTCCTGCTGTGAATGTCTCATTAATCGGGACCGGCCTCCAGGCCGGGAAAATTCACATGGAGCAGCTCACTGCAGAAGTAGAAGCTCAGGGAAATCGTTTGTGGTTCCACGCAGAAGCGCCGGCTTATCAGCTTTTTGCGGATGGGTCTTACCGGTTGGATACCGGCGCATATGAAATGGTCGGAAGCGCAGTCGAAACTTCTGCGCAGGACATTACATCAGCTCTTGGAAAAGAATCAATTCAAGTTCGTGGACCGGTCAATGCGAGTTTCCATGCAACCGGAAATATCAAACGATGGAGGGATTCGATCGGGATGTTCAAAATGTCGGCGCCGGATCTCAAATGGAAAGAGGTGTCCGTCAGCCTGCCCGCCGTTGAGATTCAACTGGAAAAAAGGCTGGCCCGGATCAATCTTCAGGCCGATGCTCCTAACGTGAAACTGGATGTGAATGGAACCGCGTCGCTACTGAATGAGCACCCGCTGAATTTGCGGGTCCAGGGAAAAATTGGGGCCGGAATAGTTGAGAAGATTTCCCATGACTGGAAAGGTGAAGGTGATCTGAATTTGGACGCGTTGATTCTGGGAACCGCGTCGCACCCGGAATTGGAAGGAGAACTGAAAACTGAAAACTTAAACATGACGTATGTTCCACGAGACTTAAGTATCCGCGTTGAACGCGCCGGCGCGAAGTTTTCCCGCGAAAAAATCGATCTGGCGGGAAAAGGAAACTTCAACGGCTCTGCGTTTGCATGGAACGGCGCCATTCCACTGAAAAAAAGCACCGGAAACCTTCATTTTGAAATTCTGGATCTACCTTTGAGTGTCCTCACCTCATCAAAAGACACCAGCGGGAATCTCGATGTTGTCGCCGATCTTGAGGGGCAAGGATTCCCATTGGACGAATGGAAACCCGGAACAAAAGCGCAGATGCCTTTTCATGAGTGGTCGGGAAGCATTTCGGTTACACCTGCCGGTTTGAAACTGGGAAACAATGTCCTTACTGTTGAAAAGCCTTTCGCTTTATTACTTCAAGATCGCATACTTCGTATGTCTTCTGCACGAATCACTTCCGGGGATTTGCTCGACTTTCAGGTTTCGGGAAGTTTGAATCTCGATACCGGCGAAATTGAATCCCATACGCATCTTGATACGAAAATCGATTTGCTTTCCACCTTGAGGGCCGACATACAAAGCAGCGGTCCATTGACAGCCGACCTGCACCTGACCGGAACATTTCAAAAGCCCGAATATCAGGGAAAAATTCAATTAACCAATGCAACGCTGCGCATTCCTGATACTCCGCTGTTTCTGGAACAATTGAATCTACTGGCTGTACTGGGGAAGGACCGGATTCTCCTGGAAAAGCTGGAGGCG
>Ga0247727_10012580_pt1 | contig 14489 bp, 11 predicted proteins | sample WisWelCaveWW1625_FD_202498 | JGI IMG/M metagenome (GOLD analysis project Ga0247727, IMG submission 202498) | Biofilm microbial communities from Wishing Well Cave, Virginia, United States - WW16-25 | ecosystem: Environmental > Aquatic > Deep subsurface > Groundwater > Cave microbial mat | place... | reverse complement strand
AATGCTCTTCGGCTTTGCCGGGGCGTTTCGTGCGACCGTAAAGTTGGATCAGGTTGATGTGCGCCTGTGTCAGTTGCGGATTGATTTCGAGCGCGCGCTCGTGCTCGGCGATTGACTCTTCCAGCTTACCTTCGGCTTCGAGCTGAATGCCTCTCCTGATTCTTTCGGTCGCGCCTGAGTTCAACTCGGCGACCGTGTTGAGCAAAGGATCGGCCAGTGGCGGTCGGACGTTTTTGTGCTTTTGATAAAGCGACAGGTGCTCGCCCGCTTTCGCGGCATTGCCCAGATCGCGGTAAGCCAGCGCCAGTGCGTAATGCGCCGCGCCGTAGCTTGGAAACATCTCGACGGCTTTTCGCAGATGTTCGGCTGCGGCGGCGGAATCGCGCCCGGCGGCTTTGACCCTGCCCAGCCCGTAATGCGCCTGGGCGATCTCCGCTCGTTGGCTGATGATCGTTTGATAGAGCCGTCCGCTTTCGCGCAGCTCGCCGGAAGCGAGCAGCGAATCGGCCAGCTTCAACTGCGCCGCCAAGTAATCTGGCTTGCGTTGTACAGCCTCACGCAACGTGGCGACCGCTTCGTGGTGTTTGCCGAGCGCGATCTGGCACGCGCCCAGCAGGTAGACCCACTGAAATTCATTCGGCGCAAGTCCGCGCGCGCGCTGGTAACAGAGCGCCGCGAGCTCGTGGTCTTCGTATGTCTGCAACACCATTCCCAGTCGCCCGACGGCGTTTGCATCGCGGGGATTCCTGCGCGCTTCTTCATAAGCCTTTCGCACCTGCTCGCGGATGCCGGGGCCGAAGTTGTCGAAAGCGATCTGCGGCAGATCGGGCAACGATTGAGTTTGAGAGCCGCCTCGAGTCTTTAGCCCCGTAGGGGCGGGATGTTTATAGATTGAGGCTGAATAATTTCTTCCAGCTCCGTAGGAGCGGAATGTGCGACATATCGCTCCTACGGAGCTAGGAAGATAACTACCCGACTGATCTATAAACATCCGGCTCCTACGGAGCCAAAGAAGATCGCCGCCTCCGGCCGGAGTGATCAGTAGGAGCGTCAACAGTAAAAGTAGAAGCGTTCCGGCCAAAGCCGGCGCTCTGAGCGCCCTCTGCCATTTGCCACATTGTTTCTGAGCTTGCTTCATCTGCGCGGAGCCAGGTTTTGTTTGAGCCACTCGACCAGCTTCGTCTTGTACTTCATCCACTCGGGGTGGCCTTCCCAGTTCTCGATGCCGTGTGGCGCATTTTCGACTTCGTAAAAATCGTAAGCGGCGTAGCTTTCGGCCAGCCGCTTCGCCATCGCCACGCCCTGTGCGTGCAACCGCTCGTTCGTGCCGTGGATGAGCAGTATCGGCGCCATCCCGCTGCGCACGTTGTGCAGCGGAGAGTAGCGTCGCAGCACGGCGCGCGCTCCGTCATCCAATTTTGTTATCCCGAACAAGCGCGCTGGAATCGAGCGCGGCGAAGCATCCGTCGCCATCGCGTTGAAGTCGTAGACGCCGTAGAACGAGACTACGGCCAGTACGCCTGGCGGTTTTTCTGTTGCAACCTGCGCGACCATCTGCCCGCTCGCCGATTCGCCCAGGATGGCTACGCGGCGAGGATCAACGCGGAAACTCCCGGCGTTGCGTTGCACGTAACGAATCGCCTCGCGCAAATCCTCGAGCTGATCCTCGTGCCGGTACTGCGGCGTCAAGCGGTAATCAATCGAGAACCACGCAAAGCCGGCTTTCGCCAGCGGCTCGAACAGCGGCGTGACGTAAGTGACTTTATCGCCCGCTTCCCATCCGCCGCCGTGCGCGATGATCACGGCGGGGAAGGGGCCGCGCCCGTTCGGGATGTAAGCATCGAGCTTCAAGCCGTGGCGAGGGCTGAAGACGATGTCCTTCTTGAGGTTCGTCGCGTATGGCTCGTGATCAGGCTTTGCCAGACCAAGCTCTTTGCCGAGCCAGGAGACGATCGCGTCTTTGTAACCCCACTGGCGCGGCAGCCAGTTTTCGGGCCGGTGGATCGCGCCGTCAACCGGGAAGTAATCGCAGCGCGCGCCTGCCTGGCGCATCGCATCACAGAGCTTCACGGCCTGTTCAGGCGACGCTTCACGATCCGCCGTGCCGTGAACGACGAACGTGGCAAGCATTCCTTTGGCGATGTGATCGATCGGCGAAGCCTGGGTCAGTAATTCAGAATTTGAGATTTGAGATTTGAGATTCGGCGCTTCGCGCAGGTCGTAAAATCCGCCGATCAACACCGCCGCCTTCACGCCTGCCGGTTTTTCAGCCGCAAGCAGCGCGGCCAGATGCGCGCCTGCGTCTTCGCCGAGCAGCGCGATCCTGTTCGGGTCAACGCGAAACCCTTTCGAGTGGCAGCGGACGAAATCAATCGCGGCGCGCAGATCGTCAACAGCGTCTCTGTAATTCGGCAGGCCGTTCAATCGGTAATCAATCGAGAACCAGTTGTAACCGGCGCGCGTCAGCATTTCGAGGAATTGGCCGACGAACGCGACGCGGCTGCCGGTGTCCCAATTGCCGCCGTGGATGACGATCACCGCTGGGCGATTACTTCCGCGCTTTTGCACGTAAGCATCGAGCGACAACTCTCTGCCGTCCACGCGGCGATAGACGATGTCGCCCATTGCGCCCGGCACGATGTAGTTGCCCTCGGGATTGCGAGCCTTGACTGGCAGACACCGGCCGGCGCGCGCTTCGATTGACACAAAAACAGATGCGAGCAGCAACAGGATTGTTTGTGCGGATTTCATCGGCGAGTAGGAATAGCACAGAAACGCTGAGCAGTGAAGCTCCGGTGCGCACGCATCCTGCGTGCGTCCCGGGTTTGCTTCCACGGTTGACCCGCGTGCGAGCCGTTCAATATGCTACGCGGCGAAATCTGGAATTTACTGGAAATGATCTATGTCTCCTTTTCAGCGATCTGTTGCCGTTGCCGCCGCGTGTCTGATCTTTTGCGCCAGCGCAGTTGAAGCCCAGACCAAGAAGCAGACGCGCGGCGCAACCACCGCACGCCAACCATCAACCGCTTCGATTCCGAAGCTGCGCGCAGCCGTGCGCGCCAATCCCCGCAGCGCCGAGGCTCGCCATGCGCTCGGACTGGCGCTGGGCAAGAGCGGGCAGCTCAACCCGGCCATCGCCGAGTTCCGCGAAGCGCTTGCGTTGAAGCCCGATTTCCTCGACGCCTGGACGAACCTCGGCGGCGCGCTCGAACAGAAGGGCGATTTCGACGGCGCGCTCGACGCCTTTCGCAGAGCGGCGGAATTGAATCCGAATGACGCCGGGCTTCACATCTCGCTCGGTTCGCTGTTACATCGCCAGCAGAACCTGGAGGCGGCGATTGGCGAATTTCGTTACGCGGCTAAGCTCAAACCGAACTCAGCCGAGATTCACACCAACCTGGGATTCATGCTGGGTCAAATGGGCGATCTGCCGGGCGCGATCAAGGAGTTCGAGGCAGCGGCCAGGATCAAACCCGATCTGGCCGAAGCGCATTACTTTCTGGGCAACGGCAAATTGCTGCTGGGCGATTTTGAAGGAGCGATCAGCTCGCTGCGCGAAGTCGTGAAATTGAAACCGAACGACGCGGCGGTTCATCAGGCTTTGGGCGCAGCCTTGCTTCGCCGTGCGACGCCCGCAGACATTGCGGAAGCAGTGAGCATTATGCGCCGCGCAGTGAAATTGAAACCGCAATCGGCTGAAGCTCTGACCAGCCTGGGTGTGGCGTTGCGCGAGAACGGCGAGGTGGAAGAGTCGGTCGTGGTCTTGCAGCAGGCGGTCAAACTCAAACCCAGCTTGATCGAAGCGCGCAACAACCTGGGCCTGTCGCTGCTGCGCCGGAGGAGTTACGACGCGGCGATCGCGGAATTCCAGCAGGCGATCAAACTCGACGATCAGAACGCGGCGGCGCAGCTCAACCTCGGTTTGGCATTGATGCAGAAGGGCGATGTCGAGGGCGCGATTGCGACTTATCAAAAGCTGATCGGCTTTGAGCCGGAACTGGCCGGCGCGCATTACAACCTGGCGCTCGCTTACAAACGCAAAGACGATCTCGCCAACGCAATCGAAACTTTGCAGAGATGCATTGCGATGCAACCGGACTTCGCCGACGCGCACTTCACGCTCGGAGAGATTTACGTTCAGCAGGGCAAGTTTGACCAAGCGAAGTCTGCATCGAGCGAAGCCGTCAAATTGAAACCCGACGACGCCGAGTTCCACTACGCGCTCGGCAACGTCCTGCAAAGAAGAGGCGAGACCGACGCGGCCATCGCGGAATTCCACGCCGCGATCAAGCTCGCGCCCGGCAATCCCGAATTCCACAATTCGCTCGGCGCGGCTTTGCGGCAGAAGGGCGAGATGGACGCCGCGCGCGCAGAGCTTCAGGAGGCAGCGCGATTGATCAAGCTCCGGCAAGATCGCGAAGCCGCAGTCGCCGCGACCAACACGGGCATGCAACGGCTCAACGAAGGCAAGCTCGACGCAGCCATCGAACGATTCGAGGCCGCGATCAAGCTCGATCCCGATCAGGCGCAGGCTTACTATCAACTGAGCATCGCACTGAAGAAGAAAGGGCAACCGGCGGCTTCGCAGGAGGCTCTGCGCAAGGCCGGGAAGCTCGACCCGCGATTGAGAAAGTAGAGAGGCAGCAGGATGAAGAGACTGACCATTGCTATTCGTTACGCCGAAGAGGAACAGCTCGAAGCCATAGCGCGACGGTTCGACGACCACCCGCTGGTCGAAAAGTTTTTATGCTTGTTTCAGGACGACGGGCATCCTTTGTTCTCAGGTGAAGCCATCAATGATTTGACCAGGCAGTGGGAGAGCGATTACCTGCTGCTGGTTTTGCCGGGAAGCCAAATCGAATTTGGCGCGCGCGCTTTGGAAAGGTTTGTGCAGGTGGCCGGCGACACCGGCGCTGGATTGATCTATTCCGATTTTCGAGAAAGGAACGGAGACGAGGTCGCCGATCACCCGTTGATTGATTATCAGCCCGGCAGCATCCGCGACAATTTCGATTTCGGCTCAGTGTTGCTGTTGGCTCGCAAAGGGGTCGAGAGAGCGATTGTCAGCCACGGCGAGGTTTCACCGGAAGTGCGGTGGGGCGGATTGTACGATCTGCGTTTGAAGCTCTCGGTCGGCTCTTCGATCTTCCGCATTCCCGAGCCGCTCTACACTCGAACGGCGATTGACCTGCGCGCCAGCGGCGAGAAGATTTTCGATTATGTTGACCCGCGAAAGCGCGATTACCAGCTCGAGATGGAGAAGATCGCCACCGGGCACTTGAGACGCATCGGGGCTTATCTCGAACCGGGCTTCGCCGCGTTGCCCGAATCGCACGAGCAATTTCCCGTCAAGGCCAGCGTGATCATTCCGGTGCGCAACCGCGTCAAGACAATTGCCGGCGCGGTCAGGAGCGCGCTCGCGCAGAAGACCGATTTCCCATTCAACGTGATCGTCGTTGACAACCATTCGACCGACGGAACTACGGATGCCCTGCGTGAACTTGCGGCTGATAACGGGGCTGTGGAAGAGCGTGGTGGATATGGGAGGCTGATTCACTCTTCCTCGATTGACGGCGCGCGCGCCGGCGACGGAGTGGAAGAGCGTGGTGGATATGGGAGGCTGATTCACATTGTTCCTTTGCGAACTGATCTTGGGATTGGCGGGTGTTGGAACGAAGCGATCTTTTCGTCGCATTGCGGGCGTTACGCTGTGCAGCTCGATTCGGACGACATCTATTCAGGCGATGAGACGCTCGCTCGCATCGTCGCGGAGTTCGAGCGGGGCAAATATGCGATGATCATTGGCTCCTACACGACAGTTGATTTCGATTTGAACGAGCTGCCGCCCGGCTTGCCCGGCTTGCCCGGCTTGCCTGGCTTAATTGATCACCGCGAGTGGACGCGCGAGAACGGGCGCAACAACGCGCTGCGGATCAACGGGCTGGGCGCGCCGCGCGCTTTCGATGTCACGGTGCTTCGTCAAATCGGTTTGCCGAACACGAGCTACGGCGAAGATTACGCGGTCGCGTTGCGCATCAGCCGCCAGTACGAGATCGGACGAATTTACGACTCGCTCTACTTCGCCAGACGCTGGTCGGGCAATTCAGACAGCGCACTGCCGCTTCAGACGATGAATCGGCACGACGCTTACAAAGATGGCCTGCGGACGATTGAGATTCTGGCGCGGCAGCAACTCAATGCGCGAAACGAAGCGAAAGGTGAGGTGCGATGAGCTGGGAAAGGAGGATTATCGGCGGAGATGAGCTGCGGCCTTACCTGACGAATGAATCGGCGACGGACTTTCGCAGCCTGGTTCAAGCGTTGATCGAGCAACAGCAGGCGACCTGGCCGATGATGCGCGAAGCCGTCGCGGGGTTCGTCGAAGTCGAATACAAAAGACATTCGGTCAAAGGTTCCGAAGTCCTGGCTCAATACAATCCGATGCGCAGAGTCAGCACTCTGGCGCAGGTTGATGCGACGACGATCGAACAGCGCCCCTGCTTTCTGTGCGCGGACAATTTGCCGCCGGAAGAGCGAGGCATCGAGTTCGGCGACGATTTCATTGCGCTCTGCAATCCTTTCCCGATTCTGCCGCGCCACCTGGTGATCTCCTCGCGCCGCCACGTGCCGCAATCAATAGAAAACAGCTTCGCAACGATGCTCGATCTCACGCGGGATTTGGGCGAAGAATACTTCACGCTCTACAACGGGCCGGCGTGCGGAGCTTCGGCGCCCGACCATCTGCACTTCCAGGCCTGCGAGCGCAAATGGCTGCCGATCATCCGGGAGATCGAGAGTTGGGAGAGGCAGGTTCTGCCGGGCGATTCCGAAGTCGAGGCGTTCACCTTGCAAAACTATCGCGTCAACGCGCTGATGGCGCAGGGCGCTCGTCGTGAGGCTTTGATCCGCTGGTTTGAGGCGGCGCTGAAACGATTGGCTGAAGTGACTGAATCGCCGGTCGAGCCGATGCTGAATATGGTCACCGTCTGTGACGGCGGGCGCCAGAAGCTTGAATGGACGATGATCGTCTTTCCGCGCAGCAAACATCGCCCGTCGTGTTACTACGCGGAAGGCGATGCGAAACTCACGGTCAGCCCAGGAGCGTTCGATCTGGCGGGCATTCTGGTCGTCCCGCAGGCCGATCATTTCGCCAGGATCGGCTCGCCGGAGGTCGAAAGGATTTACGCCGAGGTGACGCTCGATGACGCGCGCTTCGACCGCTGGCTGGCGCGATTGAATGACGGATTGGATGAGGAATGAGCGATACTGCGATTTTGAGGAATATCGGGCGCGAGCCGGTCGTCTCTGTCGGTTTGATGACCGGAGTTGAGACTGCCGACTTTGAGCTGAACGGTGAATTTGCCGATGCCGATGGCCATCGCTTTCAACCCGGCAATTGTTACGCGCGCGCAGTCAGTGGGCAAATCGAAGTCTGCGATGCGCAAGGCGGATTGCTGCGAGCCGGGCGCGAGCTGCTTCTGTCGCCGGTTGATGCCTCGTCCCTGGTCATTCGCGGCGTCACCATCGGCATTGATTTTCACTGGCAGCGGAGACAGGACCAGCAGTTTCAGGGAGCGTTGAAGATCAAGCTCGATGCGGATGGGCGATTGACCGTCGTCAATGAAATTCCGGTCGAAGCCTATCTGGCCAGCGTCATCTCTTCGGAGATGAGCGCGAATTCGCACGCCGAGCTGCTCAAAGCTCATTCGATCATTTCCCGCTCCTGGCTGCTGGCGCAGATCAAGCCGTGGAAGAAAGATCGGCGAAAGCCGTCGTTCGACATTCAAACCATCGGCGGGTCGAAGCAACTGGTTCGCTGGTACGATCAGGAGAGCCACGCCGGCTTCGATGTTTGCGCCGACGATCATTGCCAGCGTTATCAGGGCGCGGCCAAAGCGGCTTCGCCGGAAGTTTATGAGGCGATTCGCGCGACCTTCGGACAGGTGCTGGGCTTCGGCGGCGAATTGTGCGATGCGCGGTTTTCAAAGTCGTGCGGCGGGATGACCGAAAGCTTCGACGCCGCGTGGGAGGACGTGAAGCTGCCTTACCTGGCCGCGTCGTATGACGGCGAAAAGTTTCCTTCGGAGTTCAACCTGCCGTTGACCGGCGAGGCGAATGCCGAAGCCTGGATTCGCCATTCGCCGCCCGCGTTCTGCGATACAAACGACCAGAACATCCTCGGAAAGATTCTGCCCGATTTCGATCAGGAGACCGCGGACTTTTATCGCTGGCGCGTCGTGATCGCGCAGGAAGAGTTGCAGGAGTTGCTGCTCAGGAAGCTGGGGGTTGATTTCGGCGCGATTTACAAACTTGAACCGCTTGAACGCGGCGGTTCGGGACGTATCGTTCGTTTGCGCATCGCCGGCGAGCGCGAGACGATGATCGTCGGCAAAGAGCTTGAAATCCGCCGCGCGCTCTCGCCGTCGCATCTTTACAGCTCGGCCTTCGTCGTTGAAACTGATGAAGCAGGCGGTAAGACGCCTGCGCAATTCAGGCTGATCGGCGCGGGCTGGGGACACGGCGTCGGCTTGTGCCAGATCGGCGCGGCGCTGATGGCCGAGCGCGGATACGATTTCCGGCAGATTCTTGGGCATTACTATCGCGGCGCGCAGCTTTACGGGCTATACTCAACCGGCGTTGAAATCTCATAGCGGTCATCGAAATCAGCGGAATGACGAGGGATCACTACAAACTTGCCCTGACCGACCGCAGGCGAATGCTGGCCGATGCCGGATTCGTGCGCGACGATCTGCGCATCTGGTCGCACTCCGACGGCCGGACAATCGGAGAAAGCGTTGCGGCAGCCTTGACCGACGAGGCTTTTCTTCGATACCTGAATAAAGAAGCCTTGTCGTCAACTGCGGATAAGACCGTTGACGATAAACCTGAAACCACGGCGAACCATCCGGCATAACAGCCGGTAGAGGTCGGCGTTTGTGATTGCGCCGGCCAGCGAGGACTATCTCGATGAAGGCAACTGCATCTGTGTCGCTCCTGTGCTGTTTATTGTTGCTCTCTTCATCTGTGCAAAGTCAACGGATGACGCGGCGCTCGGAGTTTATTCCCGACAGAAATGCTCATCGGAGTTCTCACAACCAGGCCGAGTTCACGTTTGCCCGTCTGCGTTACGATTCTTACGGATGGCGTGGGGGGTGGACGACCGATTATCCGAAGGCCGACGAACAGTTCATCATCGGCTTGCGCAACTGGTGCCGCAGCAGCCTGACCATCTCGGACGATCCGACCTCCGTTCCGATTGATGGCAAGGAGATCTTTCGATACCCGTTCATTTACATCGTCGAGCCTGGGTTTATGGAACTGTCGCAGGAAGACGCGGCGAAACTGCGCGAATACCTGCTGCGCGGCGGGTTCCTGATGCTCGACGATTTCTGGGGCGACTACGAATGGCAGAACGTCCGCGAGCAGATGGGCAAAGTTTTCCCCGACCGCCCGATTCGGGAGCTGTCGCTCGACCACCCGATCTTCCACTGCTATTTCGACATCAACGAGGTTGTTCAGGTCCCGCAGTTCTTCCGCTACCTTAACTACGGCATCACGCACGAAAAAGGCGGATACGTTCCGCATTATGAGGCGATACTCGACGAAGACGGACGCGTGATGGTCTTCATCGCGCGCAACGCGGACAACGGCGACGCGTGGGAATGGATTGACGATCCGCGCTATCCGCTGAAGTACGGGTTGGCTGCTTACAAGCTCGGAATGAATTTGATTGTTTATGCAATGACGCATTGAGGAGGTCACCGAATGGCGGAAAGTAATGGCCGCGCCCATTGCACACGCAGGAACAACTCAGTCTCGAAACGCTCATCCCCCGATCTACAATTGCCGCAATTGCCGCAAAAGTCAGCGGCTCATTCGCAAATCAACCTATCGAAGAAGAATTGAACTGACTTTGATCAACTTTGAACCCGAGGAAACAAAATGAAGACGATCAAAACTATTCTTTTAGTTTTTTGTTTGGGATTACCGTTTGTAAACTTCACCGCCAGTGCCGGGCGCGGCACAACCGTCCGACAGGCTGCGCAACGGAATGCTACCGAAGCGCCGGCGGCTTTTGACGACAAAACGAACGGATTCGTCAACCAGACCGAATTCGACGGCGCGCGCGCGAAATTCGAGGAGGTAGAGACGATAGATGACGGCCTCGGCCCGGTTTACAACGCCACTGGCTGTGTTGACTGCCACCAGAATCCGGTGACCGGCGGCATCAGCCAGGTAAATGAGAATCGCGCGGGCAGCCGAGACAGTCGCGGCGGATTTGTCGAAGCTCCGGGAGGCTCGCTCATTCAAGACCGCGCCATTCACCCCGCGATTCAGGAGCGATTGCCGCTCAACGCCACAATCGTTACGCAGCGGACGTCGCTCAACACGCTCGGCGACGGATTTGTCGAAGCCATCGCCGACGAGACGCTCATCGCCATAGCCGCGAACCAGCCGAAACAGTCGAATGGCAAGGTCAAAGGGCAGGTCATCAGGGTTCCGGTGCTCGAAGCCAACGGCGCATTGCGCGTCGGGCGGTTTGGCTGGAAGAACCAGCACGCCAGCCTGCAGTCGTTTTCCGCCGATGCTTACTTGAATGAAATGGGCATCACCAGTCCGTTGCAGCCGGCTGAGAACACTTCGCTGGGCCGTTCCGTGGCCGCATTCGACAAAGTGCCCGATCCGGAAGATGACGGATTGGACGTTGAAGCTTTCGCCACCTTTATGCGAGCGACGAAGGCTCCGCCGCGCGCAGATCGCTGCGAAGCGTGCCCGAATCCCGATCCGAAGATCGCCGCCGGCAGGAGAGTCTTCGACCGTATCGGCTGCGCCGTTTGCCACGTGCCCACGATTGTCACTGCGCCTGTGGGAACCAGGGTCAACGGCGGCAGGCTGACGATCAACGATGCGCTCGGCAACAAGATCATCCATCCATACGGCGATTTCCTGTTGCACGACATAGGCACAGGCGATGGCATTGTCCAGAATGGCGGGCCGGCGACCGCCAACAAGCTGCGCACTGCTCCGTTGTGGGGCGTCCGCACTCGGACTCGATTGATGCACGATGGCATATCGCTCACATTCGAGGGCGCGATTCTGCGGCACGACAACGAGGCCAGAGAAAGCAGCAAGCAGTTCAAGAAACTCAACCGTCAGGACAAGGAAGCCCTGATTGCGTTTTTAGAATCTCTGTAAGTTAATGGAGGGATATTTTTATGAACAAACACTGTCACCATTCAACCGACTTTCCGATTTGCTGCATCATCCCGCCGATCATCCTGCGAAATCTGGCGGAGAAGGGCAATGATCGTCAGCGCGAGCTGGCATTCGACGGCCTGGAGGTCAGCGCCGGTATGCGCGGCAAGCGCTCAGTGATGGGAAGCATCGCTTTTGCCGCCGCCCTTCCGGCCGGGACGAAGCGCCGCACGGTCTATTCGGCGGACAACAGGCGTGTTTTGCCCGGCAGGCTGGTGCGCACGGAAGGCGGCCCGAGAAGCGCCGACGTATCGGTCAACGAGGCGTATGACGGAGCGGGGAAAACCTACGACTTTTTCATGAAGATTTACGGCCGCAATTCGATTGACGACCGCGGGATGCGGCTCAATTCGACGGTGCATTACGGGCGCAGGTTTCAGAACGCTTTCTGGGACGGCCAGCAGATGGTTTACGGCGACGGCGACGGCGAGATATTCGAGCGGTTCACCAAGTGCCTGGACATCATCGGGCACGAGCTGACTCACGGCGTGACGCAATACGAAGCCGACTTGGTTTACGAAGACATGCCCGGAGCGCTCAACGAGCATTTCTCCGATGTCTTCGGGGTGCTCGTCGTGCAGCGCTCGCGCAAGCAGAAGGCTGATAAGGCCGATTGGCTGATCGGCAAGGGGCTATTCTCGGAGGGCATCAATGGCGTCGCCCTGCGTTCGATGAAGGCCCCGGGCACGGCTTTCGACGATCCGTTGATCGGCAAAGACGATCAGCCGGCGCATATGAAAGATTTCGTCAAAACCAGAGAAGACAACGGCGGCGTGCACATCAATTCCGGCATTCCGAACAAGGCTTTTTACGAGCTGGCCATTCGATTGGGCGGGTTCGCCTGGGAGCGGGCCGGAAGAATCTGGTACGTGACTTTGCGCGACAGGCTGCGCCCGAACTCGGTGTTTCAGGATTGCGCCGACGCCACCTTCGACGTCGCCAGAGAGCTTTACGGAGCGAACAGCGTCGAGCAGAGAGCCGTGCGCGAAGCCTGGGGTGTCGTAGGGATCAAGACCGGTCAGACGGCTGCAAAAAAAAGTAAAGCCGGAGGAGGCAAGTGATGCGCGTGCTTTGTAAGAGAACCGGCGGCGTTGCCGGGCTTCGCGTTCCCGCCGAAGTTGATTCGGAACAACTCACTGCGGCTCAGGCGCGAGAGCTGAAGAAGCTGGTCGAAGAGGCAAACCTCTTCGACCAGCCCGCGAAACCGCGCAGCAAGGCGATGCCGGATCAATTCCAGTATGAGATTACGGTCGAGGACGAAGGGAAGACGCATTCGTTTATGACGAACGATGCGGCGGCTTCGGACGAATTGTTGGGGTTGGTTGATTGGGTGATTGCTGCCACGCGCAAGCAGAAGCAAGGTAAAGGTTGACCGCTCAGTTTTCTTCGCTGCGGACGATGAACTTATACCCGACGCGATGCACCGTGATGATGTAGTGCGGATCGCCCGGCGTATCTTCGATCTTCTGGCGCAGCTTGGCGATGTGCATATCAACGGTTCGAGTGAGAGGAAAGCTGCCGTAGCCCCAGACCGAATCCAGCAACTGGTCGCGCGTGATGACCTCGCCGCGATGCTCGATGAAGTATTTCAGGATGTTGAACTCGCGCGCTGACAACTCAACAGCCTTTCCCGCTTTCGTCACCTCGAACTTCTTGAAATTGACCACGATGTCGCCGAAGCGGAACTCTTCGGGAGTCTCGTTCTGGCGATGCGTGCGGCGCAGCAACGCCTCGACGCGCGCCATCAGCTCCATAAAGCTGAAAGGCTTGGTGACGTAATCATCGGCGCCGATCTTCAATCCGACGACCTTGTCAATCTCCTGGCCGCGAGCCGTGAGCATGATGATCGGCGTCGAATTGCCCGCGCTGCGCAGTTGTTTGCAGACATCGAATCCGCTCATCTTCGGCAGCATCACATCGAGGACGATCAGGTCCAAGTCCCTCTCCGAAGCCATTTTCAAACCGGCAGCGCCGTCGCGCGCGACCTGAACCGAATAGCCTTCGTACTCGAAGCCGTCGCGCAGCGCGACGGCCATTGCCTGGTCGTCTTCGACAATCAGAACTTTTCCGCTCATCCCGCTTTCTCTCTCCTTTTCGCCAGCCTTCTTCAACGGCCCGTTTCGCTGCCGATTCTCAGCTCGTGACTGATGATGTTTCCGCCGCTTTTTGTTTCGGGTTTTGCCCGAACGCCATTGCCGGCCGGCAGATGAATAATGAATGTGCTGCCACGCCCGGGTTCGCTTTCCACGGCGACCTTGCCGTGGTGGGCTTCGACGATGTGCTTGACGATTGAAAGCCCCAGTCCGCTGCCCTTCACGTCATGCACCAGAACATTGCCGACGCGATAAAACTTCTCGAAGACTTTTTCACGCTCTGCACTGGCGATGCCGACGCCGCGATCCTTCACCGAAATCGTGACAAAGCCGCTTTGCTCGGCCAGCTTCACGTCAATCTCTTTTGCGTCGCCGGAATACTTCACGGCATTGTCGAGCAGATTGATAAAAGCCTGGGCGATGGCGTCGGGATCAATCACCACCTGTGGCAGCGGCTGCCGCGGTTTTTCCAGATTCACCGTGAAACCATTCTGCTCCATCATGACCTCGAATGTTTTCAGCGTGTCGGTGACGACGTGTTCGACGTCGGTCTGCTCGAATTGATAGGTCTTCAGTCCCGATTCGATCTTCGAGAAATCGAGAATGTTGTTGATCAACTGCGTCAGGCGGCGGCTTTCGGTTTCGATGTATTCGCCGTATTCGCGAGTCTTGTCCGGCTCTTTGACGCGGCCCAGCTTGAGAAATTCGCCGAAGACGCGGATCGAAGCCAGCGGCGTGCGCAGCTCGTGAGAGACGTTGGAGACGAAGTCGGCTTTCATCTGAGACAGTTTCATCGCGCGCGAAGCCGCGCGCAGCGTCAGCACGATGCCCCCGATCAAGACCAGCGCGGTCAAAATCGAAAACGACAGGTTGGTGATGAAATATCTGCGGCTCCATTGTTCTTCGGTCATGCGGAGCATGCGGATGCCGAAGAACCAGTCGGTGAAGATGAACGGGAACGGCCATCCGACGTCGTACTTTTTTCCCTCGAACGGCTGATTGGCGAAGACCAGCTTGTGATCGTGGTGGAGGTCAACGACGGTGACGACGATATCCTGATGTTCATCGGGAAATCCCTGCGGGAGCGTTGCTCTGATGGCCGGCTCGAGATAATCGTTGATGAAGACGTATTCGTTGAGG
>Ga0247727_10012579_pt1 | contig 14493 bp, 11 predicted proteins | sample WisWelCaveWW1625_FD_202498 | JGI IMG/M metagenome (GOLD analysis project Ga0247727, IMG submission 202498) | Biofilm microbial communities from Wishing Well Cave, Virginia, United States - WW16-25 | ecosystem: Environmental > Aquatic > Deep subsurface > Groundwater > Cave microbial mat | place... | reverse complement strand
CGGTGAGCCGGGGGGCGCTGAAGTGGATTCTTTCGAGCAGTTCGGCCCCCTGGCGGAGGGCGGTGGCGGCGTCCAAATGAGAGCCTACAGCCACCGCTCCCTATGGTCGCGGCTCAGCAACCGCTTCCGCGCCGCAACCCCTTCCGCGCCGCAACCCCTTCCGCGCCGCAACCGCCTCCGCGCCGCAACCGCTTCCGCGCCGCGACCGTAGGGAGCGGTTGTCCGGTTTGCATGGGACGCCACACTAGCCCCGTGCCCGCCTGATTCGGTTCGTCCGCGTCCCCTCGATAGCGCGGTGTCGGTGGACGTCACGGACCTAGACCAGCACCGCTTCCTGCTTCAGCTTCACCGCCTGGTAGTGGGTAACCAGGCCGTCGATGAGCGCCTGGATCTTGCCGTCGATCACCTGGTCGAGCTGATAGAGCGTCAGGCCGATGCGGTGGTCGGTGACGCGGTTCTGGGGAAAGTTGTAGGTTCGGATTTTCTCGCTCCGGTCGCCGGACCCGACCATGCTGCGGCGCTCCTCGGCCATGGCGTCGTGCTGCTTCTGGCGCTCCATCTCGTAGAGCCGCGACCGCAGCACGCGCAGCGCCTTGGCGCGGTTCTTGATCTGGGATTTTTCGTCCTGGCAGGAGACCACCACGTTGGTCGGCAGGTGGGTGATGCGGACGGCGGAGTAAGTCGTGTTCACCGACTGGCCGCCGGGACCCGACGAGCAGAAGGTATCGATGCGAATGTCTTTGGCGTCGATCTGGACTTCGACTTCGTCGGCCTCCGGCATCACCGCCACCGTCACTGCCGAGGTGTGCACCCGGCCCTGCTGCTCGGTCTCCGGCACGCGTTGCACCCGGTGGACGCCGCTTTCGTACTTCATCTTGCTGTAGACCTTGTCGCCCGAGACCAGGGCGATGACCTCCTTGAGGCCGCGCAAGGACGACTCGCTGGCGGCGGTGATCTCCACCCGCCACCGCTGGCTCTCGGCGTAGCGGGTGTACATGCGGAAGATCTCGGCGGCGAACAGGGCCGCTTCATCGCCCCCGGTGCCGGCGCGGATCTCGAGCACGATGCTTTTCTCGTCGTTAGGGTCCTTCGGGATCAGCAGCGCGCGCAGTTCCTGCTCGACAGCCCCTTCGCGCTGCTCAGCCGATGCAAGCTCCTGCTGGGCCAGCTCGCGCATTTCCGGATCCGACTCCTCGAGCATAGCGCGGATGCCCTCGAGGTCCTTTTGGATCGTCTTCCAAACCCGGTACTTGTCCACGATCTCGGTAAGGTCGCTGTGAGCCTTGGCGAGCTTGCGGTAGCGGGCGTTGTCGGCAGTTACGGCCGGGTCGGCCAACTGCGCCGACATCGCCTCCATTTGGGCCTCGAGTTGGTCGAGCTTGGCGGCGTACTCCATAATGCGGCTCAGGCGGGGCGGCTCAGGCGATCACCAGCTCGCCGCCCTGCTGCTTCTCGAGCGCCATGGCCCCTTCCAGGGCGCGGACGGAGATGGCGAGCTGGTCGTCCGCCGGGGGCTGCGTGGTGACCTTTTGCAGCCACAATCCCGGCTTCACCATGGACGCCCACAGCGTTCCCTGACGGCGGGCGGCGAAGCGAATCACCTCGTAGCTCACCCCGGCGATGAGGGGCAGCAGCGCCACCCGCGACAGCAGCCGCAACCAGAAACCCTCAAACGGCACCAGCGCGTAGATCAACATGCTGATCACCATCACCACCAGCAGAAAACTGGTGCCGCACCGCGGGTGCAGCGTGGAAAAGCTGCGGGCGTTGGCGACGTCCACCGGCCGGCCGGATTCGTAGTTGAAAACCACCTTGTGCTCGGCCCCGTGGTACTCGAACACCCGGTGGATGTCCTTCATCCGCGAGATCAGCGCCAGGAACGCCAGGAAGATGGCGATCCGCACCATCCCGTCGGCCAGGTTGAACAGAATCGAGTTCTCGAGCGCCGTGAACCGCTGCTTCAGCTCCGTGACCAGGAACAGCGGGACGAACTTGTACAGGAACAGGAAGAAGGCGATCGAGAACGCCACGTTCAGAGCGATCATCCTGCTCGAGATGGGCTTGGGTTGAGGAGAGGGCTCGGCCGTGGGCTGGGTCCCGGGCTGAGCCCCCGGCTGAGCGGCGCCGGCCTCGATCTGGGCGTTGGCCGAGAAGCGCAAGGCCTTGATGCCGAGCGCCATGGCCTGGCCGAGCGTTCCCAGGCCGCGGAAGACCGGGTACTTGAAAATCGGGCGGCGCTCGGAGGGACGAAGCAGCCTGGCCCGCTCCTCGACGGTCGAGCCGTCGGGCCGCCGGACAACCACCGAGTAACTGTGCGGCGCCCGCATCATGACCCCTTCGATCACCGCCTGCCCCCCCACCAGCAGCTCCTCGCCGCTTTCCAGAACCGGCATCAGTTGTATGTGAGAGGCCAGACGGAAGAACTGCCGCGCAGATCTCAGCATCGATCGCATACCTGCATTATATCAGCCGGGCCATCTGCTACACTGGAACTATGCTGCGGAGCTTCTGGCACGCGCTTCGCCCGGCGGTCTTCTGGAGCTACCGGCGGGGCTCCTGGCAGTACGACGTCATGGTCGGTCTGATCCTGGCGTTCGTTTTCCTCACCCCGCGGGGCTGGTTCCGCGATCAGCCGCGCCCGCAACACATCGTCATGCTGCCCGGCGAGCAGGGCTGGACGGTGTTCTGGATCGACCCAGAGCTGGTCGCCGACCCGGCGCCGGAGAAGCTCGAGCCCCAGATCCGCGGCCTGCTCGAAAAGCGCTACGCCAAGAGGCTGGAGCTGCTGAAGGCCGAGCCCGCCACCGACCCGGAGGGCAAAATCAAGGGCTACCTGGTCCGGGCGAAGCTCTAAAAAGGCCCATGCGATTGCTCCCCATGCTCGTCCTGCTGGCCATTCCCCTGCCGGGCCAGACCCTGGAGTCCCTGCTCGGCCAGATGGACCTGGCTGCCGCTTCTTTCCAGTCCCTCACCGCGCACATCCGCATCGTCAAGCACACCGAGATCGTCAAGGACGAGACGGTGGACGAAGGAACCATCTGGGTCAAGCGGGTGAGGCCCCGCGTCTCGCGGCTGCTGATCGAGTTCACCACGCCGGACCGCTACTACCTGGCGCTCTCGGAGAAGAAGGCCGAGATCTACCGGCCCAAGATCGCCCAGGTCGAGGAATGGGACGTCGGCAAGTTCCGGGACCTGGCCGAGCAGGTCTGGCCGTTCGGAGCCTCGGGGCGGGATCTGCTGAACCGCTACCACGTCCGGTGGAAGGGGCCGGAGGCCGTGGCCGGCGCCGCCGCCGTCAAGCTGGAACTGATCCCCAAGTCCGAGAAACTCCTCCAGAACGTGCCCCGCGTGGAAATGTGGGTATCCACCGAGCACGGCCAGCCGGTGCAGCAGAAGTTCTACGATATTACGCCCGGGGATTTCCGGCTCGCGACCTATACAAGCGTGAAGTTGAATGCGCCGGTTCCCGATTCCCGGCTCCGGCTCCCGTTGGCGCCGGGGGTGAAGCGGATCCAGCCGCAGAAGTAGCGGCTACTTCTTTTTCTCGTCCTTCGTGGTCTCGTCCTTCTTGCCGTCGACCACTTCGCCGTACTTGATCCCGACCTGGCTCTTGAACTGCTTGTAGTCCTCGTACTTGACCACCATGCGGACCCGCTGGTCGCCGCTCTGGAAGTGCAGCACGTCGTCGGCCCGGGTGTGCACCGGAAACCAGAACTTGCCGTCGATCTGGTCGCGGTAAGTCTCGAAGCGGGGGAACTGGTTGTCGGAATTCTTCTTGCGCACGCCGACGCCCTTGCCGTAGGTCTTGACAATCTGCAGGTCGCGCTGGTCGACCCAGACCTGGCCCTCGAAGTAGCGCTGGCCCGCCTCCATGGTCTTCGGCTTGACCGCGAAGACGTAGGTCTCGAGCTCGTCGACCTTCTGCGGACCCAGGTAGGTGATGCTGTACTTGGGGATTTCGTTTGCGGTCAGCACGAAGGGCTGGACGTGGCGCAGGTCCTGCTCGTCCTCGGGCGTCATCTGGATGCGCTGCAGCGTGGATACGGGCGCGTGCACCACCCGCTCCAGGCGCTTGCCTTCCGGCGTAAAGATGATGTCGGAGACCATCTCGTACTTGCCCCGCGCCGCCCCGTCGTCGTCGACCTCCTGCACCCTCACCGTCTGGCGATAGGTGTAGTTGTCGCGGGCCCGCTTGAAGTCGGCCTCTTTGCCCGCAAAGCTCCGAATGATCTCGTCGACCGGGACGGCCGGCTGAGAGGCCGTGACCGGAACCGGGGCCGCCGAAGGACTTTGCGGCGCCGCAACCGGCGCCAGCAATGCGGTCAGAAACGCACAACGCAAAAGGATCATGCTTCGCCCCCTTTGTAGCGGACGGGAATCCCCAGGGATGGGTTACAGCCTAAGATACCCGATGAAGAAGGCGGATGCAACAGGCGAGAACCGGGAACCCGGCCAGCACGGTCTCAGTTGCGAGCCGTCTCGCTCGCCAGGGTCGCAAACCGGCGACCCATCACGTTCGCGAAGTAATCCAACGTACCGGACATCTCGAGCAGCGCCAGTTTGGCCGACTCCGGGCGAAGCCGGACGCCAACCGCAAACCAGACCTTCAACAGCCGGAAATTGATCATCAGCAGCCGCTGCTCGGCGGTGTAGCTTCCCGCCTCCGCCGCCGCGGCGTGACCCAGCAGATACTTCAGTACCTCGTAGTCCCTCTGGAGCGCGCCGCAGAGCCCGTCCAGGTTCTGAGTCTGCATGCGGGAATGGAGTTGCTGGCGCACGTCCACGAAACTCAATTGGTTGGCCGCAGCCACCCGCTGGGCGTAATCAGGGGCCGACTGCGTTCGCTGGATCAGGATCACCGTCGACCGGAACCAGTACATGAATAGCGCGAACGATACAGCGATAATGATGGCTGTCACCAGCATGGTCGAGTTGGGAGTCTCTTAGGACCCCTAAAACCGACCCTTAGGATAGCACGAGGCAATCCCCGGGCACAAGCTGCTTTCTTCCATAGGTTTAGATCCTACGATGCCCGTCCAAGTTGTTGAGAAAACTATAGTTAGTACTAGAAGTTCTATTGGGTTTTGTGATAAACCTTTCAATACCATGAACCGCGAACAAGCGCTCGAAATCCTGCACCGCCACACCAAATCGGAGAGTCTGCGCCGGCACGCCCTCGCCGTAGAGGCCTGCGTGACGGCTTACGCGCGGAAGTTCGGCGAGGACGAGCAGGTCTGGTCGGCCACCGCGCTGCTGCATGACTTCGACTATGAAATCCACCCGGAGGCGCCGGATCATCCCATGAAAGGCTCGGCGATGCTGGCTGAGCTGGGGGTGAGTGAGGAGATCCGGCGGGCGATTCTGTCGCATGCCAACTACAGCGGCGTCGAGCGGGTCTCTCGGCTCGAAAAGACGCTGTTCGCTTGTGACGAGCTGGCCGGCTTCATTTACGCGGTCTCGCTGGTGAAGCCCGGCAAGAGCCTCGCCGAAGTGACTGTCGAATCGGTTCGCAAGAAAATGAAGGACAAGGCCTTCGCCCGGTCTGTGAGCCGCGAAGACATTCTGACCGGCGCGGCCGGCCTCGGCGTGGACCTCAACGAACACATCGCCTCCTGCATCGAGGCGATGCGGCAAGCGATGCCTGGCAGCTCGCCAACTTGTTGATTCTGTTGATCTTGACCTTGGCGCAAATTTGCGCCAAGGTACCTTGCCACAGCCTGCTACCACACCAGCCTGAGCGCCATCTGGGTGGTGCGGGCGAGGTTCGACTGGCTGGTGATGTTGCCGAAGTTGGTGTTCACCGGCGACAGCTCCGGCCCGTTGAAGGTCGGGTGGTTGAAGGCGTTGAAAAACTCAAGCCGGAATTGGATCGAAACCTTCTCGGTAATGGAAGTATTCTTGATCACCGAGAAGTCGAAGTTGTGAGCGCCGTCGGCCCGCAGGTTGGCGAAGCGGCTGGGGAACGTGCGGAGGTTCGATCCGAGCTGCTGGGTGGAGTTGCGGTTGAAGCGCGTGGTGTCGAAGGCGGCTTCGAGTTTCCGCGGATCGTAGCGGAGATCGCCGCCGAAGTAGATGCTGTTGCCCCACCCCAGCGGTCCGCCGGGCTGGATGGTGTAGATGCCATTCACGATCCAGCCGTCGACCAGGCGGTTGAGACCCGCTCCGAGGTTGGTCCCCCAGGCGTGGCCCCGGCCGAAGGGCAGCTCCCAGCTCCCGCTGCCGACGAACCGCTGCGGACGATCTTCGCCGGCCACGCGGTTCTCCAGAAACTCGTCCGAGTCATTCAGCCGGCTGCGGCGCTCGAGCAGCTTCGACCACTGATAGTTGGCCAGGAACTGCACCCCGTGGGAGAAGCGCTTCTCCAGCCGCGCCTGGAACATGTGGAAGTAGGAGATGCCCTGATTGGTCCCCTGAAAGTTCACCCCGGTGAACTGCGGGTAAGGCTGCAGGAGCTGAGCCCGCGAGGTGGTCGTCCCGTTCAGGCCGGTGCCGGGGATCAGGTTGGCGAACGGGTTGGTGACGATGGCCCCCAGCCGGTCGATCACCGGCTGATCCCGGAAGGGCTGCGTGCTGAGGTACTGCCGGGGGACGTAGTTTTGCGAGCGGTCGAGCGTGAGGTGCACGGCGTGGTTGCCGACGTAGCCGGTCTCGAGGATCATGTTCCCGGGCAGCTCGCGCTGGACGTTCAAAGTCCACCGGATGGAGTAGGGGTTCTGGGGGTCGGGGTTCGCGAACGCGACGCCCCGGCCGAGGAACGTGGCCAGGCCGAGCGACGACCCGGTCGGCTGCTGGATGCCGGTCGGGAAGGGGTTGGCCAGGGTGGCGCTGGGGCTCAGGAAGCTGTTCAGCGACGCCACCACCGGGGTGGACTGGCTGAAGCCGGTCTGGTTGATGCCCACGGTGCCGAAGGCGAAGAAGAACACGCCGGCGCCCCCGCGGATCACCGTCTTGCCGCCCAGCGCCGCCGGCGTCCAGGCGAACCCGAAGCGCGGGCTGAAGTAGTTGGGGTTGGTCTTGTAAACGCTGCGGTTGCCGGGCCCGGCAAACAGCAGACCGCCCGGGGTGCGGAACTGCCCCGCCGCGATCTCGGCGATCGGGGCGCGGTTGTAAGCCGCCGTAGCCTGGGCGCTGATGGGGTTGGCGGTGGTGAAGTCGAATCCATTCACGGAGCGGTTGTAGCGCTCGGTGGTGTCGAGGTCCCGCTCGTAGCGGATCCCCATGTTCAGCGTCAGGGTGGGCTTTACCCGGAAGTCGTCGTGCAGAAACAGCGCGTAGTAACCGGCCTGGTTGGTGCGCGAGGCGTTCACGTCGAAGCTGCCGCCGGTGGGCAGCCCGAGCAGGAAGCTGGCCAGGTCCTGGCCGAGCGGGGCGGCAGTGGAGTTGTCGAGGGGGCCGCGGGTCCACTGGCTGCCGAAGCTGTAGGCGCCGCTCGAGTTGCCGTAGCTGAAGGAACTCTCGCGGTACAGGCGCAGGTCGGCGCCCATCTTCAGGCTGTGCCGGCCGGCCACTTTGGTCAGCGAGGTGAAGATCTGGAAAATATCGAAGGGCGTGTCGTCGCCGCCGGAGTCCCCCACGCCGGTGAAGCGGTCAAAGCTCACCGCCGGCAGCACGCGCTTGGCGGAAGCCGAGGCGACGGAAGACGGAAGCCCAGCGTGGTGAAGTCGAAACCATCACTCGGCCGGGTGCTGCCCTCGGTGAAGCGGGTCCAGTTGAAACGCGTGTTGAGCACCATGGTCGGGGTAAACGTGTAAACGTCGTCCAACATGGATCCCCAGTTCACCCGCTTCAGGAAATTGCCGGTGGCGATGTTGAAGAAGCGGTTGCCGCGGTACTCCAGTCTTTCGTTGTGCCGGAAGTTGAAGAACATCTTGTGCCGGTCGCTGAGGTTGAAATCGAGCCGGCCCAGCTCGTTGTTGAAGTCGTCGCCGCGCACCGAGTTGGCCAGGAAGTTATCCTGCCCGTCGGCCCGCCCGGGCTGATTCGGCTGCGGGTAAAACTGGAAGTAGTTCTTGGCAATGGCGCTCTGGCGGTTCGCCGGAATGATGTTGTTCACGAACGGCTGCCGCCGGATCCGCGTCCCCTCAGTGGCGCCGCTCAGCGGATCATAGAGCTGGTAGTTCGATCCCACCGACAGCAACTGCGAGAAATCCCCGTTGCGCTGGGCGGCGGTGGGAACCGTGGAGGTCAGCGGCTCGGGGAAGGAGTCCTTGATCCCCTCGTAGGCGAAATAGAAGAAGAACTTGTTGCGGCCGTCGATGATCTTGGGGATGATGACCGGCCCTCCGGCGTTCACTCCCCACTGGTTGTACCGGGTGACCGGCTTTTTGAGGCCGGCCTTGTTGGTAAAAAACGGTGTGGCTGCGAGCTTGGAGACCTGGTTGAAGTCGTAGGCCTTGCCGTGCAAGGCGTTGGTGCCGCCGCGCATGACGACGTTCACCGTGCCGCCGCCGGTGTGGCCGTAGGCGGCGTCGGCCTGGAAGGTCTCCACCTTCACCTCGGTGACGGTGTCGACCGGCGGGTTGTAGGCCACACGGTTGTTGCGGGTGGTGTCGGGCGCGCCATCCAGCAGCAGCTCGTTGGTCTGGGCCGGCGCGCCGCCCATCGAGAAGCCCGACGGCCCGGCGTTGTCGAAGGGGCGGTAGAAGCGCGGGTCGCTGTTGGGGATCACGCCGAAGGCCGCCTGGGCCAGCACCAGGGGAGTCCGGCCGTTCATGGGGAGGTTCTCGATCTGCCGTTCGTTGATCACCTGGCCGCTCGAGGCGGTGGCCGTCTCAAGCAGCGAGGCGTCAGCGGTGACAGTGACGGTCTCGGCGAGCTGGCCGACCTCGAGCGTGATGTCGAGCGCAATGCGGTCGCCGGTGGAGACGTGCAACCCGTCACGCACGAAGCGCTTGAAGCCGGGAGCTTCGGCGGTCAGCCGGTAGGCGCCCGGGGGCAGGAAAGGCACCGTGTAGCCGCCGTCGCCGCCCGAGACCGTCTCATGGTTGGCCCGAATCTGGACCTGCGTGAGCACGACCTTGACGCCGGGCACGACCGCTCCCTGGGCGTCCATCACCCGTCCCGTCATGGTGGCGCGAAACTCCTGCGCCGGGGCGAGACACGTCATTACCAGGGCGCAAAGCCCCAACCGGATGGCTTTCATCGAGATCCTCCTGAGCTTGACCCAAGCTGCTATTGATTGTGCACCCGTTATGGGGCGCCGGTCAAGCCACTTATAATAGGAGGCGGCCTGCGCCTGCGAAAGCCGATGCCTGTCTCGACCCGCTACGCCGATACTACCCCCGAAGCAATGGAGGTGTTCCTGGAATTGCAGCGCAAGATGACGGCGGGCGAAAAGCTGCGCGTGACATTTGACTTGTGCCACATGGTTCTGGAGCTGGCGGCTTCCGGCGTCCGCCAGCGTCATCCGCAAGCCGGCGAGCGGGAGGTCTTTCTCCGCACCGCTGCGCTCCACTTGCCCCGCGATCTCATGCTCCGCGCCTACGGCTGGCACCCGAGCCTGGGAACGCTTCCATGAGCGGGCCCACCGCGGGTTTCGCCCGGCTGCTTGAGGTTTTCAGCGCGCTCGATATCGCGTACATGGTGGGCGGTTCCATCGCGGCTTGCGTCCACGGGATTCCCCGCTCCACCAACGACGTCGATCTGATCGCCGCTGTCAGCAGCCGGCACGTGACGCCTCTGGTCGCCGCGTTGAAGGAGGAGTTCTATGTTGATCCCCCGGAAGCAATCCACCAGGCGCTCAGCGCGGGCCGCATGTTCAACCTCATCCACTTCGGCAGCAGCTACAAGTTCGACATCTACCCGCTGCCGCCGGAGCCCTATCACCAGGCCGCATTTGCGCGACGGAGAACCGAGGAGTACCGGTTCGACGAACAGGTCGGGCTGACGTTCTTCGTGGCCTCACCCGAGGATACGATACTGGCCAAGCTCGTCTGGTACCGCTTGAGCAACGCGATCCTGGAGCGCCAGTGGAGCGACGTGCTCGACGTGGTTCGCGTACAGCGCGGTCGGCTCGACCTCGCCTACCTCCGTCACTGGGCCGGCCCGCTCCAGGTCGAGGATCTGCTCGAAGAAGCGCTGGCGGCCGGCTGCCCCTGAGCCAGTTCCTTGGCCGTTTCCGCTATTGGGGATGTAGACTGAATACCTGGACGTGTCAGATATGCGGCGTCCATGTCCCCAACTGGTGAAGCTGCTGGCGGCTGCGGCGGCGGTGTGCGCCTCGGCCGCGTCCCAGGGAATCATCACCACGGTTGCGGGAACGGACTGGATCTTCACCGGGAACGGCAAGCCCGCAGTCGCTGCGCCGATCGGCGCACCGCTGGGTTTAGCGGTCGACCGCGACGGAAATGTCTTTGTCGCCGACCAGCTGAATCACATGGTGATGAAAGTCAATCCTGCCGGCACCTTGACGGTCGTGGCCGGCAACGGACTTCCCGGTTTCTCGGGCGACGGCGGGCCGGCTGTTAGCGCTTCCTTGAGAGGTCCCCAAGACGTTGCTGTTGATGCCATCGGCAACCTCTTCATCGCTGACAATCAGAACGCGCGCATCCGCAAGGTGGCGCCTGACGGGGTCATTTTCACGCTGGCAGGCAATGGGCGGTTCGGTTTCTCTGGAGACGGCGGGCCGGCAATCGCAGCCTCACTGAACAGCCCCCAGAGCCTGTCGTTGGACGACAGCGGCAACTTCTTTATCGGAGACAACGGGAACTTCCGTGTCCGCAAAGTTAACTCTGATGGAGTCATCTCCACAGTGGCTGGCAACGGGCAGTTCGGTTTTTCTGGAGACGGCGGGCCGGCCACAGATGCTGCCTTCGGCCGCATAACTGGTGTAGCTGTTGACGCTGCCGGCAACTTGTACATCGCCGATTGGGAGAATAGCCGAATTCGCAAGGTAGGGCGCGATGGGGCAGTCAGTACCGTGGCCGGAGACGGCCGGGCGACCTTTTCCGGTGATGGCGGACCTGCGGTGAACGCTTCCGTCAGGTTTCCCGTACGTGTGATCGCGGACGGCTCGGGCAACCTGTACATCGCCGATTGGAGCAATGAGCGGGTTCGGAGGGTCTCTCCCAATGGGATTATTACAACGGTGGTTGGCAACGGCCAGGAGAGTTCGTCCGGGGACGGAGGGCCGGGTCGGACCGCCTCTCTGAGCCGACCCTACGGTCTGGCTCTCGATGCGACAGGCAGCCTGTACATCGGGGAGCAGAACGGCGGTCGAGTACGCAAGGTTACTGCGGCTGGAATCATTTCGACGTTCGCCGGCAACGGAGGTTTTCAAGCCTCTGCCGAAGGCAGCCCCGGCGTCCTTGCCGTCCTCAATCGACCGAAGAGCATCTTTCTGGATGCGGCCGGCAACCTGTATATCGCCGAACAGTCGGGCCACAAGATTCGGAAGTTGGGGCCTGGCGGCAAGATTTTTAGCGTAGCCGGCGTCGGGATCGCGACGTGCAGCGGGAACGGAGGTCCGGCGCTCGCTTCCTACATTGCTTCCCCCTCCGACATCGCGGCGGATGCCGCAGGCGACATCTATTTCTCGGAGGGATGCCATGTGATCCGCAGGGTCCGGCGGGACGGGACCTTGGCCGGAACGGCCGGCATGCCCGCCAGGGGCGGCTTTTCAGGCGACGGAGGGCCCGCCACAGCCGCTCTCCTGAATGAGCCCGACGGAATCACTTTCGACCGGGCTGGCAACCTGTATATCGCGGACCGCGGAAACGACCGTGTTCGAAAAGTCACCCCCGACGGCATTATCAGTACCGTTGCCGGCAACGGCCAGCGAGGTTTCTCCGGTGACGGCGGGCCCGCCGCGAATGCCTCTCTGAACTACCCTTCTGGCCTGGCTTTGGATAGGGCTGGCAATCTCTACATTACCGATACGAACAATCATCGAATTCGAATGGTCACCCCGGACGGCAACATTTTCCCTGTGGCCGGTAACGGCCGCGCCGGGTTCACGGGCGACGGCGGCCCGGCGATCAACGCATCTCTGAATGGTCCCCGCCGCATGAGAGTGGATGCAGCAGGAAACCTGTTTATTGCGGATTTCGGGAATCACCGCATTCGGATGGTAGCCCCCAACGGCATTATCACTTCAGTGGCGGGTAACGGGCTGCGTGGATTGTCCGGCGATGGGGGGCCCCCGGCAGCGGCCTCGCTGGGGTTTCCGGCGGACGTGGCTGTGGATTCAGCCGGCAGTATTTACATCGCCGACTACGAAAACGACCGCATCCGCGTCGTGTCGAACATCTCCCCTTCCTTCCAGGCCTCCCCCGCCAGCCTTGCCTTCTCGGCCCGCAGCCGGGGCGCCGCCACCCGGCCGCTGACGCTCACCCTTTCAAGCTCGAGCGCCGGACTGCCCTTCACCATCAGCGCCGCCACCACCAGCGGCGGCCCGTGGCTGCGGCCCAATCCCGCGAGCGGCCTGATGCCGGCCACCGTCGAGATCACCGCCGACCCGGGGGATCTGGCGGCAGGGACTTACCAGGGCCTGCTGACGATCAGCGCTCCGGGGGCCAGCCCTTCGTCCCGCACGGTGGCGGTCAGCTTCCGGGTGGAGGCGGGCGAGGCGCCCCGGCTGGCGGTCGAGCTGGCCGGCCTCTCGTTCACCTTCACCCGCCGCTCAGGCAGCGCCAGCTCCCAACTGGCCGTCTCGAATCGCGGCAGCGGGACGCTGTCGTTCACCGCCTCGGCTTCCACCAGCACCGGCGGCGGGTGGCTGTCGGTCGCCGGGGCTGCCGGCACCGTCGGCGCCGGGGCTACGGCCGCTGTCACCGTCACCGCCAACCCGGCCGGCCTCGACCCCGGTACTTATGCCGGTCGCATCATCATCTCCAGCTCCACCACCGGGGAAACCATCGAGGTACCGGTGACCATGACGATCAGCGCCGTGCAGCAGACAATCCTGCTGTCGCAAACCGGCCTGACGTTCACCGCGGTGGCGCGCGGCGGCACGCCGCCGCCCCAGACCTTCGGGGTGCTGAACACCGGGCAAGGGGCGATGAGCTGGTCGGTGCGGGCCTCGACGCTCGCGGGCGGGACGGGGTGGCTCACCGTGCGTCCCGACAGCGGCTCGACCGACGCCGGCTCGCTCGCGATCCCGCTGGTCGAGGTCGGGGTGCAGCCCGGAGGCCTCGCGCCGGGGAGCTACTACGGGGAAGTGCAGATTCTGGCCGCCGCCGCCGACAACTCGCCGCAATCGGTATCCGTAGTACTCAACGTGTTGCCGCCAGGATCCAATCCCGGCCCGGTCGTGCGGCCAACAGGGCTGATCTTCGCCGGTCTGGCCGGGGGATCGAATCCTGGCTCGGAAGACGTGCTGATATCGAACATCACCGGCTCCCCGCTCGGGTATGCTTCGAACCCGCTCACCTACGACGGGGCGCGGTGGTTTGTACACGTTCCGGGCAACGGCGTGGTCGCCCCGGACCAGCCCGCGCGGATCGTGGTGCAGCCCGACATCGGCGCGCTGCCGGCCGGGGTTCGGCGCGGGGTGCTGACGCTGCTGTTCCAGGACGGGCTGGTCCGCACCGTGAACCTGCTGCTGGTGGTGGCGCCCAGCCGGGGGGGCGGGATACGGTCGATGCGGCCGGCGCAGGCGGCCTGCGCGCCGGCAGCGCTGCTGCCGCTGTTCACTTCGCTGGGGACCGATTTCGCTGTGCCGGCGGGGTGGCCCGTGCCGCTCGACGTGCGCGTGGTGGACGACTGCGGCGCCCCCATGGTCGCCGGCTCGGTGGTGGCGTCGTTCTCGAGCGGCGACCCGCCGGTGTCGCTGGTGGGGCTCAAGGACGGGCGCTGGAGTGGGACCTGGCAGGCGCGCAACGCCCAGCAGCCGCAAGTGACCGTGACGGTGGCGGCGGAGATGGCGGCGCCCAAGATCCAGGGGCGGGCGCAGGTAACGGGGGGATTGCAAGGCAACGCCAATCCGCCGGTGCTGAGTCCGGGGGGCGTGGTGAGCGCGGCCAGCCTGACGCCGCAGGCGCCGCTGGCCCCGGGCAGCATCGTCTCCATCTTCGGCGCCAGGCTCTCCGAAGGCAGAGGAGGCGCCACGCGGCTGCCCCTCGAGAACCAGTTGGCTGGCGCGCAGGTCTCGCTGGCCGGCAGGCCGCTGCCGCTGCTGTTCGCCAGCGACGGCCAAATCAACGCCCTGGTTCCTTGGGACATCCCGGTGAACGCGCGGCTGCAAATGATCGTGCGGCGCGGCACGAGCCTGTCGGTGCCGGAAGCGGTGGTGGCGGCGCCGGCGCAACCGGCCATCTTTACGCGAGACCAGTCCGGCAAGGGGCAGGGGCTGATCTACTCGGCATCCGGGGTGCTGGCCGACGCGGCTGCGCCGGTGAGGGCGGGCGAGGCGGTGGTGATCTACTGCTCGGGGCTGGGGGCGGTGGATCCGGCGGTGGGGCCGGGGGCGGCGGCGGGTGCGGAGCCGCTGTCGCGGACGGTCGGTCCGGTGGCGGTGACGATCGGGGGGCGGCGCGCGGAGGTGTTCTTCGCGGG
>Ga0247727_10012578_pt1 | contig 14493 bp, 12 predicted proteins | sample WisWelCaveWW1625_FD_202498 | JGI IMG/M metagenome (GOLD analysis project Ga0247727, IMG submission 202498) | Biofilm microbial communities from Wishing Well Cave, Virginia, United States - WW16-25 | ecosystem: Environmental > Aquatic > Deep subsurface > Groundwater > Cave microbial mat | place... | reverse complement strand
TTTATAATGGCAAAAAAAAAAAAAAAAAAATTCAAAAAAAATTCTTCTCTTTTTTGTACAACAAAAAAATGCAAAATATAGTTAATATTTCTCAAAGATTTTATAAATGTATAAAGTTATTATGTAAAGATACATTATGGCCTTCTCTTGAAAAATATGTCATTATGAACATCAATCAACATTATAATGCGATTGAAAAAGGAAAAACAAATATTTTGTATAAATCTAGACCTCAAAAATATTTTAAAGACATGGAAGCTACATTTAATGAAAAATGTGATTATTTATCAACTATTCTCTCTGATTATAAAGGATTTTTATTGGAAAAAATAACTAACGAAAAAAAGAAAATCATATTTGAAATAATGGAAGATCTTAATCCTATATATTTAAGACACAATGATAATCCTTATATCCAAGAAAAAGAAAAATTATTGAAAGAAAATAATATTCCATATGATATAATTGTTGAATTATTTATACATACTGCACAGATAGCCTCTACAAGTGCAGTATGGAGATTAATACCTATTGAAATTATATCTGAAAAAAATTTTGAAGAAATTATAACGTTTCCAAATAAATATTTAAAATTAGAATAAAATTTTTTTTATTTTCAAATTAATTTTAAGAAAGTTTTAAATAAATCCAATGGTAAATAATATTTTCCTAATAAATGTTGATCAGGATCTGAATATTCTCGTATTAATGCCAATAAAATTTTTTTTTCGCGTCTTAAATAAGTAGAAGATTTTGGAAATGAGAGATTTAAATATGAATCAATAATTCCTTTTGGAAACCATTTTTTAGGAGAAGATCGATAAATTTTTTTTTTAGTTCCCAAATGTTTAGTATATCTTCCACAAACAAAAACGCCGTTCTTACAAATGCAATACCAAGAATTAATTCCACAAGAAAAAGAAATGATTTTTTCAGGATTTTCAAAGAATGTAATTTGTTGAGGAGAAGATTGATCAATTTTGTTTCCAATTCCTAATTCTCCATGGTAATTGTAACCCCAACTGAAAACTCCATTCTTACAAATACAAATAGAAAAATGACCTCCACAAGAAACAGAAATAATTTCTTCAGGATTTTTGAAAAATAAAATTTGTTGAGGAGAAGATTGATCAATTTTGTTTCCAATTCCCAATTGTCCAAAGTTATTGCGACCCCAACTGAAAACTCCATTCTTACAAACACAAACACAAAAAGAATCTCCACAAGAAAGAAAAATAATTTCTTCAGGATTTTTGAAAAATAAAATTTGTTGAGGAAAAGATTGATTCATTATGTTTCCAATTCCTAATTGTCCATGATCATTTTCTCCCCAGCTAAAAACTCCATTTTTACAAACACAAACACAATCATAACTTCCACAAGAAAGAGAAATAATTTCTTCAGGATTTTTAAAAAATAAAATTTGTTGAGGAAAAGATTGATTCATTTTGTTTCCAATTCCTAATTGTCCATAGTAATTATCTCCCCAACTAAAAACTCCATTTTTACAAACACAAACACAATGATGATTTCCACAAGAAACAGAAATAATTTCTTCAGGATTTTTGAAAAATAAAATTTGTTGAGGAGAAGATTGATTAATTTTGTTTCCAATTCCCAATTGTCCACAGTAATTGGCTCCCCAACTGAATACTCCATTTTTACAAACACAAACACAAAAAAAATTAGATCTACAACAAAAACAAATTATATCAGATATTTGAAATTCCAGTAAGGTTTTAAATAATGGGTTTTCTTTTTCACTGATTATAATCTCATTATTTTTATCTTTTATATAAAAAAAATTGATATTAAATCTTATTTTAAATATATAAATTTACTATTAAAAAGAATTAAACAACGACAAGAAGTCGTATCTTCTTTGTAAATATAAGAAAAATTGGATTTTTCTGTTTTTATTTTTTTTACGGAATTATTTGACATTTTATATAAATTTTTTTTTGATAATCGAAATTTTTTAAAAAAAATTTTGTTGAAAAAAAATTTGTTGAAAAAAAATTTTGTTGAAAAAAAATTTTTGTGAAAAAAATGAAAAAGTGTCTAATTTGTTGGGATTTTCAAATATTATAATCTAATATGATGACCTTGACAACAAATTTGTTTTGAAATAAAATTTCTTAATGAAACATGAAGAAGAGGATAATATACTAATGATAAAGAATAAAGTTCCCAATCTTTTGGACGAGGATCATCATTATAATCATGTCTCATGTATTGTCCAGTAAACTTATTGAAATGAACATGATAATATCTAAAGAAGAGTGACCGTTTTTTATCAACCCATATTGCCACTCCAAAAGCATCATCTGTATCATCAGACAACAATGAGAAATTTCCTTGAAATATTTCATGTACACAAGTACAATATATATTTCTTTGTTGACTATATTCTATGAATCCATCACATATAAGAATATTATCATGGAAATATCTTAATTGAATTTCAAAGTATGGCTCACAATAGGGACATTTTGTATCCTTGCAAATAAAACAATTAAAATAAATACAAGCATGGAAATATTCACTATATATTTCTTCTCCACAGATTTCACATATATCGGTTTCTTTTGGTTGTATATCATTATGTGAAATAGAATCCTTCAAAACACTTGCATATGTTTTTTCATTTTTAATTGGATTTTTGGGTAATAAAGAATCTTTTACAGTTTGAGCATACGACTTCATTTTTTTTCTTTCAAAAAATATTTTTAAAAAAAAATTTAAATACAAAAAAAAAATTTTTTAACTGTAAAATCAATGCATGGGATTTTTAAATATTCAAAACAATAGTATTGTTGTATTTTTTTCTATTATCATAGGTTCTACATTATTTATAACTAATTCTTTTTCATTTCCTGTTGAATTTATTTTTATATCATGGTTAAGTTTGTTTTTTATTTTGGGATATTTTTCTGAACCACTTATTTATACAAGTAATGGAATTGATATAAATTGTGGTTGGATTTGGATAGGATGGATTGGATATGGAATATTATTTAAAAATATTGTGGTTTCGAAGGAAATTTCTCAATATATCAGTGTTTTTATATTTTTATTTGTCATATTGACATATACAAGATATGTTCAAGAGAGTGTTTTTTTAATGGATGTAAGTTTATTATTAAATTTGGTTTTTTTGTTTACTCCTAATAATGATAATATATATTTTTCAATGACTCAACAATTATTTATTATCAAAGTGACATTATTTATTTTTTTATATATATTTTCTGATGCAGATATTTGGATATCAAAAAAAATACAATCTCCTGCTCCTTCTTCTTGTCATTGTAGATACATAAAAATAATACGATCAACATGGATATTATATATAACAAAAGATCTTTTAGTCATTATAATAATTCAATTGGTTTCAATAGTAATTTCAATGAATTATAAATTAAAAACAAATGAAACTCCTATATTACCTGTGGTTTCAACTACACCTGTTCCAAATATGGGAATAAAACTTACAAAAGAAACAAAAGAAAAAAGAAAAAAAAATAGTAATAATAATTCACAAAAAACATTAAATATAAATATAACATCTATACAAAATCAACCCCAACTAAAACCCTCAAAAAAAGAAACCATTACTCCAGAAAATTTTGTTTATAATAAATGGAAAGCTCATATCGTCAAATAAAAAAAATTAAATTGGATTGTATTGAAAATTCAATGATAAAATATTTTTCTAAACCAACATTGGTTGAATTTTGTGATAAAACACGTTGTTTCCGTGTTAATAACCGTCCAGTTTCTGGTTTGCTTCCAAAATTAAAAAAGTTATTTTGGTCAAAATATGAATATAAAGAACAAAAATATAAAAAAAATAAGGAAGAAAAAGATATATATGGAGGTTTAGTTAGAGGAACGATTGTACATAACCAACTTAGAATGTATGGTAATCGATGTTCCGAAAAAGAGTTTAAAAAACAATATGTATCTTTGCATGAATTTACTGAACAGGCTATAGAAGCTTTAAAAACATGGAAATTAAAACCAATTCGTTCTGAATATCCAGTTTGTGATATGAAATTTCTCAAAATTGCAACAGCAATTGATATGATTTGTTTAGATTCTATGGGAAAATTGGTTTTGATCGAATGGAAATGTGGAATGTCTAATTACTTTCAACAAGGAAATAATACCATGGATGGACCATTGAAAAATCAAATCAACAATTGTCCATTAAACCAAGCTTATTTACAATTATTGTTTACAAAAATATTATTCGAAAGACAACATAATATTTCAATTGGAAAATCATATGTTGTCCAAATAACTAAAAAAAAGACTATTCCTTATGAATTGCCACAACAGCTTATTAAACAACAAAATACTTTATATAACTATGCTTTTATTACTTTAGACAGTCAACGAAGATCAAAAGAATACGAAAAGCGTTTCAAAAGAAAATACAAATAGACTAATTGGAATTAAACAATAAACTATTGCAATTTAAAAAAAAAATCATTTAATATTATGTTTATTTGGAATACAATTAATTAATAATATGTCTGAAAAAGATGTATTATCAAATTGGAAACTCACAAAGACATCCGATGGCTATTATCGTTTAATAGGATATAGTAAAAAGAATAAAACTGACGTTATTACATCTCATATTGATATGTATTTATCCAAAACAAATGTTGTAGGTACACGGAATACTTTATACACTCTTGTTCCGCCAGCCACTCCTGATCAAGAAAAGGAATTAAATGATGCAATTAACAAAAATTGGATAAAACATTTAGAAAAAAAATATAAAACAAAATAATTTTTTTTTAAAAATTTTTTGTAATTGAAAAAAAAATTTTTTGTTACACAAAAAAAAAATGGAGCCAGAAAACAACAAGAAAATAACAAAAAAAGCCAAAACAGAAAAGAATACTTCTGATGTATATTTCTATGCTATAGAAGAATGTGAAGTTCATACTCATCGTGTGACAAATCTTGGCAATTTTCCAACATTTGAAGAAGCCAAGCGTTTTTCACTTTTTTATATTTCAGTGAACACTCATTATAATTTTGTGTTGGAAAAAGAGTCTGAAAAATATTGTACATGGATAGAACCTATTTTTGATATAGAAATACGACTACTTAAAAAACCTCTTATTAAAAAAATGGAAGATCATCACTTATACAAATTACATCAAAAAAACTTAAACAAAAATTAGAAAAAAAAGGTTTGGAAATTAAAATATAAAAAATATCTTCTTCTATCGGAGTAAAAAAAAACCATATGGAAATCCAACAGAATGATCAAATTAATTATAAAACAGATTTTATCACAGCAGGATCAAATATTCAAGAAGCAGGTGAGCCATACAGATCTATTATAAAAACTATAAAAGAAAAAACAAAGGAATTTTCAGATGAGATCAATATCATGCAAAAGACAATAGAAAACAAAACTAAATTCTTAGATGAAATGCAGAATTTACTTCAAGGAAAAAGAGTACAAAACTTAAGATTTGAAAAAAAACTTAGAATATTTAAAAAACCTCCGTTTAATTCTAAAGCAGTTTTTACAAACATTAAAGAAAAATACAAAAACGATCCTGATATAATACAAGCACTTGATGTATTGAATGAAAAAACATCGATTGGTGGACAAGTCTTAAACATATTTGCAAAAACAATAAACAATGAAAAACTGCTAACAAATGATATAAAAAATAAACTTAAAAGTTTTGATGAAAGACAGAATACATTTGTAAATAGTCTTATCGATGAATATAATGAAACAACACGTCCATTACGCATGGCAAAAATCGAAAAAGAAAAGAGAGATGTTCAAGCTGTTCCAGAAAATAACAAAATACGAATTACAAAAAAATCTAGCGAATTTTCTTTTATAAAGCCAGCTTCGTCTTTATTGACTGGAAAGAGTTTATGGACATTAAAATCATATCTACCTGCTGATATAAGAAAAATTATAAATGGAAATGATAAAAAGTCTAAACGCGGGCTAAAAAAGAAAAAAGATAGCATTTTATTAAATAAACCAAAAACTCCAAGAAAACCTAGACAAAAAGCTATAGAAACAAATGAAAAGTAGAAAAACAAAAAAATAACAATTTTTGAACTTAAAAAAATAAAATCATATTTTATATATTAAAGAATTGACTTCATTTCTTTAAATTAAGAACCTTTCGACATTTTTTTACAATGGCTCAGGGTTCAACATTACAATTTAATCAATTAACGCAACGAGATATTCAACAACCACTTACCACTTATAAAGGAGAAGAATCGTCTATTCTCAAAGCTTTTTTTGGAGATCCAATTCAAAAAGTAACTCCTTCTATATATGATCATCAACCATATACACACCATACTCTTCCAAAAGCCTTTGAAGGCGAAAATATGTGGTTGAAAGATACTGTTGAAGGATTATTAATTGATGGAGACACAACATGGCAAACAACACGTGCACTTCCTTGGATGCACAATAACAATTTGACAGTGAAAATGCATATTTACAGTTTTGAACCCGGAATGATCAATCATGAACCTCATGAAGGTATTCCAAGATTGATACAGGAAAGTCAATATACTTGGCAGGGTTCTCAAATGCGATGGGGTCTCGGATTTAAATTTGAACGTGATTTTTATCAAACTGAACTTGGACGTGCACAATACCGTCGATATATTCTCGGAATTGCAAAATATGTACAAGAGAGAGCAAATCATGATGTTCTTTACACCATCTTGAATTCCAAGACATATGAGAATATTTGGAGACAAAAGTTTGGCAATAGTCTTGTTTCATACAAAGACGTTATGGATGCCGAAGTAAATGAATTTGCATCCGCTGTTGATGCTGCTCAAGGATTTTTGAATGTTCGTTTATTATATGATCAACATAGACAAGCTATGGGATTGAATAATGTCATACCTGACTTAATGATTATTCCACCCGGAATGCGTATCTTTTTAGCAGAAGCAAATCCTAAAACTCTTGATTATTGGGCTTTGAGTAATCAAGGTGCATTGATTCTTAAATATGGTCCTAAAGCATGGACATTTGATAATCAAATTGATGTCGTCGAAGCACCAGACTTTTCTGCTCGTCGTGGAGGCATTCCTATCCAATTGTTGAAACGAAGAACCATTATTTGTGAATATAATACCATGTATAACACATGGAGAAATTATGAAGATATTTACAACTATTCATCTGATTGGAGACATATTTATATTTACTCTACTAATGATGATAATTACAAGAAGATTTGTTTCCCAGACGCATTCAAAGAAACAAAACTTTTCGATTTCAGTGGAAAAGTTAGTGATCCTGCACCTTATGACAATGATCTTGTCGACCATGTTACTAACGAACAACGAAATTGGTATACTGCAACTCAAATAGAAAATATGACATTCGATGGAGATTGTACAGGCGACAAGTACAAAACACCCAAACAACCTTTTTTCCTTGCATCACTCCTTGATGATGAAACATATGCATTGGTTACATTATTTGGACATTTGGAAGATTATGCTATAGATCTCCAAGATTTTGTACATATGGCACAAGCATTGGTTTCCAAATTTTGTTTATACAATGATGCAAAAGACCAATATCAACAAACTATGGAAAAATTTCATAGATTTATTTATGAATTGGAAGATTATGATGATGTTGCAGGAATTAAAAAATATATTGAAACACTTAAAGCAAACAATCAAGATACGGAAGGAAATTATCCAGTATCTAACACTCCAGAAAAATTATCACATGTCAGACTTGAAGAATTACAATATGATTCACAAACTGGAAGTATACCAATAGTTGCTGTAGCAGATGTTACATACCCAATTGGATATAACAATGGGCCTGGATTAAGAGCATTGGCTAAAGCTAATGCAGCTTTTCCAGATATTGCAAAAAGAGCACAAGAGTTTGTAGAATTCTTTGAAAAATTTGCAACTTTTATTCGTAAAATGATGCCTACTTGTGAAGCTATCAATACCAAACATCGAGATCCTTGGTTTCACAAAGAAGATGAATTTGCTACATTGTATGGACTTTTTGCAATTGATCGTGCTCCTATTTTTATTAACATTGGAGGAGCTTTTGCAGACGAACCTCTTATTATTGCCCCCGATGATTTAGGAACAAAAGGTTCTGATGCAATAACTAAAATTACAGACTGTTTTAAAGATGTTAAAGACGGCCAAGCACATATTGAATCATTAAATAACTTTGTTCGTTGGTATGTTTCTCATCAACATCCTTCTGAATCTGAAAATCAAATTGACGCCATTTTACAATATATTTTCAATACATGTGAATCTGAAGATATAGCAATAGACTTGAAAAAAAATATAACAGCATTATCTTCTTTAATGGAACCAGATAGCAAAAAAAACAAAGATATGAAAAAAAGAGCAAATTCAATGATTCAGAAAGCAATTAAAACAATTTCAAGTAAAGGTAAATCAAAACAAAAACCTATATCAAAAGCTTCTGAAAATTGGATGAGAACACCTCTTACTACTTCTCCTGGATTAGAAAGAGCACTTAAAAATGAATCGCTTGCTGGGATAATTGCAGTTGGAGATCCTAGAACTGGTTATACTACAGCATTAACAAACTTACCATTATTAGAAAAAGAAGAATTATTATCAAAACACAATATATTTGATGTATTAAAAGATCCTACATTAAAAAAGGTTGATAATATGAGATTTATTCAATCCAGTTTTAGACGTTCCATTGAAAAAGAAACTGAAAATAATACAAAATTTAAGAAATATAAAGACTATGATCCAATTGAAACATTTGCCAAGAAAAGATACATAAACGATGAAGAAGACATTGATTTGATATTAAGTGATACTTTTAAAAAATCTCCAAATATTGGAAGTCTTATACAAAAAGAAAGACAAGGTTTAAGACAAGAGAAAATATCAATTGAAGATAAAACACCTGATGAAGATACAAAAATTGCTTATTCTATTTCTCGACCTGCCTTAAGAAAACGATGGCAAGAAGCCAATACAATTACTGATCCACTTGTTCAATTATTTGTTTATTCAATCCTTATAACACCTGCAGACGATGGAAATCAATGGATGAAATTTGAAAAGAATCATGTTCCAGTTCCTGTCAATATATTGCTTTGGAGATTATTTATTGAACATGATATGTCTTCTATGATATTAATGAAAAGTGGATTTGAAACTGGTGCAACACTTCATGGTAACAGTGGATTTTCTCTTGGTGCAGATACTCTCACAAATACTTGGCATGCTCACTATACAACCTATATGAAAGCTATGGTATGGAGATCACAAAATATTCATATTGTTGAAAATATCAAACCTGAGAAATACAGAGGAGGATCTAATGACAAATTTATTAAAAAAGCTGGCGAATTAAGAATAACCGGTGAAAACAATCCTCGGGAAGATCGTGCTTCTATTATTGCTACTGCAGTATCAATCAAAGAAGGCCCACCTTCTATGGTCATGGGATTCAAAGGCTTATTGGATGTTCCTACTTATAATGATCGCGTTGATCCTGTATTACAAAATACATATTCAACATCTCCATATTACAGAAAAGTATGGCCTCTCGATAATCGCAACATGGGAGTATATGGAATGGATGATTTCACAAAACGTGCTGGACGTCCTATGTTTAATGCATATCAAGGAATGCAAGCAAGCTACAATGCAACTGATAAAAGATGCAGTGTATGGACTTATGGACAAGGACATCGTGGTCATAATCAGTATCCAGGCGCTCGCAAAATTTGGAATGGACTTCCAGGAGTTTTCCAGAAATTCCAATTTGAGAACTTAGTGTTAGCCTAAAAATATTGAAAAAAAAAAATAAAAATACTGCATATGTGTTTTTTTATTTAAATATCAACATCTTTTTATTTCAAGTATGTCTGGTAAAAAACAACAATCTCTCTTTACGGATCCTATTTCATCGGTTGATCATCCATTATCATCAAGTCAGATATCAAATAAAATTGCGCCAAAGGAAGATTATTATAATGAATTTAAATCCATTGGAAAAGAAATGGAATCTCCAATACTTAGTATTGTTAAAAATAAAATTCCAGATGCCGAATTATCAAGTCCCAAACCATGGAAGAGAGAACCAACATCCAAATGTTTTATAACCATTAATGATGATATTAAGTATACCAATGAATATATGACAGGCGTTGTTACTAAATCTAAAAATGACATTCTGATGTTAGTACATCCAATTTGTAGTATACACAAAAATATTATTCATCATGCAGTTATTGGATATTATAATGATATAGTTTTAGAACAAGATAATACAATAAGAAAAATTATTTTTGTACACGATGATCATCAATATATTATTACAAAAAGTATAGAAGAGATTACAGGAGCATGTACTCATGTTTATACAGGAGATGAAACAGACGTAGAAATTCCTTTAAGCAAAGAATATACTACTCCAGAAAAGAAATCTTCTGGAATTTGTCAAATTGTTTAAAATATAAAAATTTTTTATTTTAAAAATATTTTTAAAACATGATCAATAGCATTTTTTCTACTCTTTATAAATATCCTCTTATTTGGTTTTTGTTTACTTCATTTCTTGGATCTTGGTGGGTAAATATTGATACATTCAGAAAAGTAAAAATACAAAGTGAAACCATTATTGGAGTATGTATGAAATTAGAAACAGAAGAAGAAAAAACTGCCATGAGAAATACATGTAATAAAGCATATCAAGATTTTGAAAATACATCTCCAATAATAGATGCTTTTGTAAAAATTTTTAAAGATGTTATATCTTTGAGTATATATATTTTTAAATGGGTAATAGAAACTATTTTATCATCATGGTTGATAAAAATATCTGTTGGATTAATCATTTTGGTCACAATTTTTACATGGACTAGAAAGTGTTCAAAATTCTGGAAAGATAAAAAAAAACGTGATAGAGATTTGAAAATCCAAGAAGACTTAGAATTAGAAAGAATAAGAAGAAATGAAGTACAATTTACGATAACACCTAAATATCCAACCCCCCAAAATTATCTTGATAAATTATCATGGAACCAAAATACAAAAAATGAATAAATTTTTTTTTATTTAAAAAAATAATTTTTTCTAAAATTTTTTAAAATTATTTTAAACTTTAAAAAAATTAAAATGTCTTCTGAAAATGATGCAAAATCTGAAATTATTTTAAATAATACTGAAATAGTCAAAAATGAAATTACATCTCAACAACCAAATTTAAAACCTGTTCAAAATCCATGTAGTGTATGCAATAAAATTCTTCCTTTCATGAAAACATGTGGAAAATGCAATATAAGAAAATATTGTTCAAAAGAATGTCAAATAAAAGATTGGAAATTACATAAAATATCCTGCAAACCTATAAAAAAAGAAAGTAGTCCGATGATTAAATCATCACAAATAGAAGAAATCCAAGAAACAAAAGAAAAAATTCCTGTTGAATCAGTTCAAAAAAAAGAAAATAGTCCAATGGTTAAATCATCACAAGTAGAAGAAATTCAAGAAACAAAAGAAGAAAAATCTGTTGAATCATCTCTAAAAAAAGAAATTACTGTTGAATCATCTCAAAAAGAAGAAAAATCTGCTGAATCATCTCAAAAAGAAGAAAAATCTATTGAACCGTCTCAAGAAGAAGAACAACCTAATTTATTGATATTAGCCCCAAAAGAATGGCTATCTGATCCTGATTTCAATGCACAAACCGGAATTGTTATTTCGTTGGAAAAAATGAATGAAATATTTAAAACAAAAGAATTTGAACTTATTGAAGTTTTGGATTTTGGAAAACGTTTAAAAAACACTAAAGAAAAAGATCCAAAGAAATCCATAGTTAATCATATATGTTATCATTATTATTATGTGTGTCACATTGGAAAAAAATCAGCATTGCATCATATAATGTATGAATTTGACAATTTATATTTGAGAAACAAATTTATGAATAATTTTTATGAATTTATGTCAGAATCAGCTTTGAACAATTGGAAAAAAGAAAAAGTTGACAAAAAGAAAGTTGATAAAAAAAAGTATGAAAATTTTAGTTATGCTACTGCTAACATTGGAGAACCATATAAATATCCAGTTTCTATTATAACTTTCTCAAAAGAAAGAATTATACACAAAATCCTGTTTAGCAATGAAGATAAAAATTTTATTGAAAGCTTGATTTTTGAGATCTCAAATTACATAAATGAAAATGCAAAGAATAAAATATATTCACCAGAAAAATGAAAAAAATATATAAATTTTTTTTTTAAAAAAAATGTCATCAAAAACAAAAGAATATGATGAATTGGAAAATGAATATATAAAATTAATAAATGATCCATTATCCAAATGGCGAATAGATAATATAGTTATTTTATGTAGATTATGTCATATTTCAGATGAGACTAAACCGCATCGTATTTCTTTGGCGGCTGTTGTTGAATCATATGGGAATAAAGTAAGTTGTAATTCCAAAAAATTTGCAAATGTCCCCATAAAATATACAAATCCTAAAACTGTAAACTTGCTGTATGCCAAAGGAAAAATTGTTTGTACTGCTGCAAAAAATGAAGATAGAGCAATTCAAATATTACGACAACAAGTTGATTATTTAAGAGAAAATATATATTCAGACATTAAAATTAAAGAATACACTATACAAAATATAGTAGGAAGCTCAAGAATAGGATTTGAAATAGACCGATATAAATTATTTTCTGAAAATATGCGGATATGTTCATTTGGAAATTTCCCTGGAGTTATTATTAGACCTCCTGAATTAAGATATTTGGGTGGAAAAAAACCAAAAAGAATAACTGGATTAATATTTGAAACAGGTGCTATTAATATAACAGGTGCTCAATCATTAAAAGATGCAGAAAATGCATTTCTTTTGATATTTGATATAGTAAAAAAATATATTAAATTTGATATTAAGCCTACTATAATTAATACAAAAACTAAAAAAAGAAAGAACATACAAACTAAGAAAGCCGAATATCTGAATTCTATAATAAAAAATAATGAATCTATTTCTAAAAAATCCAAAATAGAAAATAATGAAGAAGATAATGATCATTCAAAAATATCATTGGAAGGAATTGCTCCAATACAACAATCTATTCTTATTCAAGAAGAAATCTCAACTAAAACAAAATATAAAGAATACCAACCGCTTAAAAGATCAATTATTACTAAAGTTGTTAATAATAGACCACATGAAAAAATAATATCATGTAAAGAATGTTCTTCAAGTTTATGTACTGAAATGGAAGAAAAAGTAAGAATATGTTGTTTTTGTATACATTTAGTAAATAAATCTATTATAATGTGCAGACATTGTCTTAGAACAGAAATGCTTTTTTTGGATCCTACAAAAAGAATTTAAAAAATAATAGATAAAATATATAAAAACAATATGTTTTTTAAAAAGAGAATAGATGATTAAATATTTTTTATTTCTTACATTATTTTTTATACCCATAACATATACTTTACATAATAATGCAATACAAACAAAAATAGAAAGAAAAGTAGCAGGATATGAATCATATATTGCTAAACTACATATTGGTTTTCCACCTAAATTATATACACTCCAAATAAGTTTTGAACATGATAAATTAATATTGCATGAAAGGCTTTTAAAAAGTTTTGAATATTCTTCTAAACTAGGAGGAAGTGATGTTGTGAAAATTGGAGCCAATTATCATACAATTCCAATGATTTATGATCCACAGAAAAAGTATGTTATATCTGATCCTTTATCATATTGTGTTGAATGTATGGGAATTTTGGGATTGGCTGAAACATCTGTTTTTTGGAAATTGTGGCCAGATATTAGTTTTTCCAAAAATATAATCTTTTTTGGTACAATGAATGAAGAATTTTATATTAATCAACATGAAAAAACTGGATCATTAGAATGTATAGATCCTCAAATAGAAGGATATTTATGCAAATCCATAGCAAATGTATCTTTTGGATCATTTAATTCAATAAGACCAGTCGAAATAAATCTTTTGAATCAAAATTTAGGTCTTCCAGCAGACATTTATGATCATTATATGCAAGGAAAAAATATGTATTCAGATATTTCGAAATGGCCCAAAATTAAATTTAATTTTTTACATGAAAATCAATTTCATTTGCATAAACCAAATGTATTTGAAAAATATGGAATATCAGAATCGACTATTAAAAATACCATATCCTTTTCATTAGAACCAGAAAATTATATACAAAAAATAAACTCAAGGATAAAAGCATTAAGAATAATAAGACTTGAAAATACTGATAATATTGTCATTGGATCTCGATTATTAAGAAAATATATTATACAAAGAAATATTCATTCTAATGTTATGGTCATGCATTTATCTACAACTGTTGATACTTTATCAATAGAAAATCTTATTTTTATTTTATTTTTGATTCCATTTTCAATTT
>Ga0247727_10012577_pt1 | contig 14494 bp, 10 predicted proteins | sample WisWelCaveWW1625_FD_202498 | JGI IMG/M metagenome (GOLD analysis project Ga0247727, IMG submission 202498) | Biofilm microbial communities from Wishing Well Cave, Virginia, United States - WW16-25 | ecosystem: Environmental > Aquatic > Deep subsurface > Groundwater > Cave microbial mat | place... | reverse complement strand
TTTAATTTTTTCGGCGATTCTCGGTGACTTCGGTGATCTTCGGCGGAAGAAATCCTTTTTTTAAAAAACGCGTAATGCACCCGCGGCGGAAACTGGCGGTGTTGAATTTTTATAAATATACCGTCGAAAATCTTATATGAAGAACCAACACTTTATATTTGGATTTTATCGGCTTTTTATTTATCTTGGCGCTAAGTCAAAAATATTTGAACTTGCAAAGGAGAAGGCCGTGCGCTATTTTCTGATCTTCGCTTTGGGATTGATGAGCCTGTTCGCCGCGTCGGGATGGGCGCAAACGTCGGATTTTAATGCGGACAGCGCTTACGCTTTTCTCGAACATCTCTGCGTCAAAATCGGTCCGCGGCCGATAGGTTCGGCGAATGAACGCGCCGCTCTCAAATGGACGGTGGAAAAATTTCACAGCTTTGGCGCGGATAGCGCTTACGTCATGATCGTGCCGGAAGCCCGCGGCACGATTAACACCAACAGCGGCGTTGCTGTCGGCATCTTTCGCGGCGCAACCGACGGCACGATTGTGATCGGCGGCCACATTGATTCATCGGGCCGGGAAATTCCCGGCGCGAACGACGACGGCTCGGGCACGGCCTGCGTGATCGAGCTGGCGCGCGTTTGGAGCCAGCGGCCCCGGCATTTTACGCTGCTCTTCGCGGCTTTCGGCGGCGAAGAAAGCGGCCTGGTCGGCTCGAAATATTTTGTCGACCATTATGCGGCAATTGACAAAGTCAAGCTGATGCTGCAAATCGACATGGCGGGCAGCACGGAGAATCTGATTCCTTTCATCGACGTCTACACGCATCAAGCGCCGGAGTGGCTGGTGGAGGATGCGCACGCCATCGACCGCACGCTTGGTTACAACAGCCTCGACTATCCGACGCATTTTTTCTCATTGAACAATGCGTTTAAAGGCGGCGGCGCCGGCTCGGATCATCAACCGTTTCTGGAGAAAAATATTCCCGCGATTGATTTCACCGCCGGCGTGAATACCTCGCCGATTCACACCCAGCGCGACAAAATAGATTTTATCAGCAAACCGATGCTGGCGCGCAGCGGACGTTTGGTGGATGCGATGTTGATCAAATATCAAGAACAAGGCATCCCGGCGCCGAAAAAAGGGAATTATATGCTATGGCACGCCTTCGCCGGCCGGCTGTATCTTCCGACTTGGCTCATTTCGGTGACGAATTTGCTGGCGGTGATTTTGGGCGCGTTGGCTTTTTATTGGAGCCGAAAGAATCGCTTGATCATAGAGAAAAGCCAACGCGTCAAATTCTCCGGTTGTAAGCTTTTCTTTACCATGTGCCTCATTGCAATTTTTATCCAACTTGGGGAAGCGCTTATGCAGGTGCTTAAAGGATTGCGTTATCCATGGTTCGTGCCCTTAAACCATTACTTGTGGTTCGCCGTCTTGTGGGCTTTGGCGGGAATCTGGTTCGCCTCGCAATTAACCAGACGGTGGAATTTCAGTCCTGATCCTTATGTTTACGCCAAGCGGGCGCTCATCGGATTATTTGTTTTGACGCTGTTATTCAGTTTTGCAACTTCCCGTTTGGCCTTTTATCCAGCGCTTTCGCTCATCGCTTTGAGCTTGACCATCGTTCTGCCCGGCACGGCGCTCAAAATAGCCGCAACGATTTTAGCTCCCGTGCCCATGATTCGTTTAATGTTTTTTGAAATGTTTCCGCTGGGCGCCCGCTCCCTGGCTGAATCCGGTGAAGGAATAAATAATTTAATAGAAGCGCTCTTTTATAGCGGCTTTTTAACTGTTGTCATCATCATTTGGTATCTTCCGATCCTCTATCTTTTTGCCTACACCTTGGCAAGTTCGTGGCCAAAACTCAACGCTCTCAAATCGTTTCGCCATCCGATTGTGGGTTTTGTCATTTTGTTGGCGATTGTGGGGTATGGAGGGTATTTGTTCTCATTCCCGGCGTATAACAATCTCTGGCGCGCCGAGTTGCAAGTAAACGCCGATTATAATTTACGGAGCGGCAAAAGCCAATTGCGCTTAACGGGCAATGAGTTTTTCCGCAACGTGACGATCACTGCCGATACTTTGCGCCGGCGGTTTGATGCTTCCATCAACGAAGCTGAATTGCCGCTGTCATTCCAAGCCGATTGGTTTACATTTGCAGGCGCGGATTCAATCTCGTATAGCCAGCAAAATCAAGTGAAAACCGCCTGGCGGATGATCAGCGAACGTCAGTGGTACAGAGTTTCGCTCGTGTTGCGGGCCGATACGCTGCAAATCAGCAACATCAAAACTGCTTTAAAATATGAGCACAATAAAAACGCGCTCACGTTTACCTGGTTTGCCGACCCGCCGGAAACCTTGCAGGTCGCGGCGGATTTTTCAATTCACCCGGAAGCAAAACTGATTCGCGAACTGACCGCCGAGTACCCGGAAACACCGATACCGGTCAACGTGAAGGCTGAGTTTGCGGATGTGATCTATCGGACGACGGTGACGTATCGAGATACCTTGGCGTATGCAAGAACCAACTCTGCACAGCTGGCCTCGCATTAAAATTATTGTGCCGCAGCGAGGTGACAAGCTCAAAGTAAATTTCACCAAAAAATGTTCAACAAAATGCTTGCAAAAAATGATGTTTTTTCTTAAATTGATCTCTGTCGAACTTGAGGCAGGAGGGAAGGCAAATCGATTTTATGCAATGACGCTCCATGACCGGTATTGACGATATTGCCGTTGTTATTCCTGCTTACAATGCCGGCGCGAGATTGGAGCCTGTTCTTTCAAAAACGCTCACGATAATCCCGAAAAGCCAAATCATCGTCGTAAATGACGGCTCAACTGATGGAACAGATGAGCTGGTCGCGAAAAATGGCGTGCAGCTCATACGACACGGGCGAAATCGTGGAAAAGGCGCAGCGCTAAAAAGCGGCTTTGAACGCGCGCTCGCCACGCCGGAAATTCAAGCGGTCATCACGATGGACGCCGACGGGCAACACGATGCGGATCATCTGCCGGAATTTATCCGCGCTTTTCGCCAAACGCCGGTAGATTTGATCATTGGTTGTCGCCAATTCCGCTGGCCGCCGATGCCGCTGTTTCGCGTCATGAGCAACCGTATCACCAGCGCGCTCGTGTCGTGGCGGTTGGGAATAAAAATACCCGACAGCCAAAGCGGCTACCGGTTGCATTCGCGGCGGTTGTTAGAGCAGGTTAAACCGGATACCGATGGCTATGAAATGGAATCCGAGCTGCTCATCAAAGCCGTGCGGTCGGGCATGAAAATTGGATTCATCCCCATCGCAACTATTTATTCGAGTGAAACAAGTCACATTCACGGCGGGCGTGATACTTGGCGATTCGTGCAAATGTGGTTTGCACAAGAAAAGTAAACGAAAAATTAGGACGAAGCGCAGGTTCTTGCGCTGTTATTCAAGGACACCTCCGGGCATGAACATCTCAGACACGGCAACTCGCACGACGGTAAAACCGGAACATAAAAAACCGCATTTAATACGACGTTTGTATGACTGGGTTCTGCATTGGGCGTACACGCGTTACGGAACGCCGGCGCTGGCGCTCCTGGCAACGGCAGAATCATCGTTCTTTCCCATACCTCCGGATCCGTTGCTGATGGCGCTCGCGATGTCGCGGCCGGAACGGAGCCTGTGGTATGCGTTTGTCTGCGCCGCCTGCTCCGTCATTGGCGGCGCGATCGGTTATCTCATCGGCTGGCAATTATGGGCCGCCGTCAGCGGCTTTTTCTTTTCGCACGTGCCGGGATTTACGAACGAAATTTTCAACCTGGTGGCGGCGAAATATAACGATAATGCGTTTTTGGCGGTTTTTACTGCCGCGTTTACGCCGATTCCGTATAAAGTTTTCACCATAGCCGGCGGCGTGTTTCAAATCAATTTCCTGGAATTCATGCTGGCCTCGATTGTCGGCAGATCGATGCGGTTTTTTCTCGTGGCCGGTTTGATTTGGAAATTCGGCGCGAGCATCAAGGCGACGATTGACAAGTATTTTGATTGGATGGCGCTGGGTTTTACAGTGTTGTTGATTTTTGGGTTTGTTGTCATCAAGTATGTTTTGTAAAGTACATAAAAGCTCGATAAATCATAAGAATTCTCGGGGCGTGGCTCAGCTCGGCTAGAGCGCCTGGTTCGGGACCAGGAGGTCGGAGGTTCAAATCCTCTCGCCCCGACATGAAATTATACTCGTTAAGGCTAAGATTGTAATGCAACATTTATGTTGCACACATTGTTTCTTCTCAACATAAATGTTGAGTTCGTAAACTGACACTCAAAAAAAACCTTAAACGAGTATAAATTCAAAAGGCCACGACAAGTGGCCTTTTGAATTCTTATGCAGATTTTTTTCTAAATTTTACACAGTCAGGTTTTCAGCAAAGTATTACCTCGGAAGTACGCCGGAGGTGGTAAATCGGCTGCGCGAGCACAATCACGGCTAAATGTGTTCTACCCGACGTGGATTCCTTTGGAAATCGCAGAAAAAAACTTTTTGCATAAAAAACTTTCCAAAAAAACCTTGCTTTTTGATTTTTAATCGCTTATTTTCCCCGTTGAATTTTTATGGCGACGATAATGCAAATCTGTGCCTCGCCGTCCTGGGGCGGCATGGAGATGCATGTTGGATTTCTATCGACCCAGTTGGCCAAACGGGGCCACAAGATCATCCCGGTTTGCCATCCGGGTTCGCCGCTCGACCGCGACTTGCAAGAACGGGGCTTCACGCCGTTACGATTGCGCCTCGGCGGTTATTTTCATCCGCGCGCCATTCAACAGCTCGCGCAATGGCTGGATGAAAGGGAGGTCGAGATCGTTCATTCTCATTATTCACGCGATTTGTGGACGATCGTGCCGGCGCTGCAGTTTTGCCGGCGCGTGCCGCTGATTCTCACCAAACATATCGGCACCCAAAAGCCCAAACGTGATGCTCTGCATCGATGGATTTATCGCCGCGTCGATCATATCGTGGCGATTTCGGAAGTTATTCGGCGCAACATTGTCGCCACCCATCCGATAAAGGCCGGGCGCGTCAGCGTCGTCCATCACGGCGTCGATCTCAGCCGCTTCACACCGAATGAACGCGAGCGTATGACCACGCGGCAAGAATTGCAATTGGCGCCGGAGCATCTCGTTCTCGGCATCATAGGCCGCCTGCAAGCGAGCAAAGGTTATTTCGAGTTTCTCGAAATGGCGCGGCGGCTCAGACTCGAATTGCCGCAGGCGCGTTACATCCTCATCGGCGAAGCGAGCCGCGGCGAAAGCGGCGAAGCGCAGATGATTCTCGGCAAAATCCGTGAATGGCAGCTTGAAGAGATCGTGCATCCGCTCGGCTTTCGGCGCGACATTCCGCGCCTGCTGGAGGCGATGGATATTTTCGTGTTTCCCTCACACGCTGAAGCGTTTGGCCTGGTGCTGATCGAGGCCATGGCGATGGCCAAGCCTGTGGTTTCCAGCAACTGTGACGGTGTGTTGGACATCGTGCGCGACCGCGAAACCGGTTTGCTGGTTCCGCCACGCGACGCCGAGGCGCTGAGCGCCGCGGTTTTGGCGCTGGCAAATAATCCGGGACAGCGGCTTGAAATGGGACGCCGCGCCCGCGAGCATGTTTTGAAATTTTTTGCGCTCGAGCGCATGTTGGAAGCGCTGGAGTCAATTTATAAAAGAGTTTCATCAACAACTTGAATTATGCAAGGAGAAGACATCATGCAACCGAAGTTTTTGACAACAGACACGCAATCGGATCGTCGTTACACAGGAAAAGTAATCGATCTGATGATGCTCGCGGCCGGCCCGTCATTTTATCGCCTGGAAAATACGGATCGCGCGCCTATCCCTACGCTCGGTCCCCCTCCCCCAGACGACCGCCCGCCGGAGTCCGACGAGGAGGAAGAATGGAGCGATGAGGGAGGAGAAGAAGGCGATATTGATGAAGAAGACATGACGGATATTGAAGAGTGGGACGAAGACGACGAAGAGTGGGATGATGAAGAAGAAGACGACGAAGAGTGGGAGGAAGAGGAGGAAGAATGGGAGGAGGACGACGAGGCCGATGACGAAGATTGGGAGGAAGAAGAGGAGACCTGGGAGGAAGGCGAAGAGAAAACCGACTGGGACGATCGCGAGTGGAACTGAAACGATGCGCTATCGCGTCCGAATCGGAGAACGAGAGATCACGATCAGTGAAATCGACCGCAGCCAAGGCCGGGCCCGGATCGACGGCCAAGCGGTGCAGTTTGATTTCCAGCATGTGCGCGGTTCGCTCTATTCGCTGATCATCGACGGCAAGGTTTTTTCGGCGCATTTGGAGAGTGACGGCGGCGTCGAGGAAATTGCGCAAGGCCCGAATCTTTTTCGAGCCGAAGTCGAAGATGAGCGCGCCGCCATTTTGAAGCAGCTCGCGCGCAGCGAGACCGGCGCGGCGGGAACGTTTGCCCTCAAAGCGCCGATGCCCGGCTTGGTGGTTCGCCTGCCCGTGCGAATTGGCGACGCCGTCACGAAAGGACAAAGCCTCGTCGTCATCGAAGCCATGAAAATGGAAAATGACATCAAGTCGCCGGCGGATGGCGTTGTCGCGGCGATTCACGTTAACGAGCGCCAGGCCGTTGAAAAAAACGCCAAGCTGATCACGCTGACCACGAAATGAAGCAGGGCAGCCCTGCCCTAATTTTAAATTTTCAATTGAAAATTTAAAATTGTCAATTATGAGCACAACCAAACTCGGCCCTCGGCCCCCTCGACTTCGAACAATAGGCATCCTCGGCGGCATGGGCCCGGAAGCCACCGCGCGCTTATTCGAGCGGATCATCGCGCTGACGCCAGCCCAAAAAGATCAGGATCACCTGCCGGTGCAGATTTGCAATCTCCCCCAAATCCCCGACCGCACTGCCGCGATTCAAGGCCGCGGTGAATCGCCGGTGCCGCTGGCCAGCCAGGGCTTGCAAAGGCTCGCCGCCAGTGGCGCGGATTTCATTGCGATTCCCTGCAACAGCATTCATCACTTTTTCACCGAGCTGCAAGCTTCGGTGCAAATTCCCATTTTGCATCTTATCGACGAAGTCCTTCGCGCCGTCTTGCAGCGCTGGCCGGAGGCACGCCGATTCGGCTTGCTGGCGACCGATGGCATCATTCAAAGCGGCATTTATCAAAATTTTTTTGCGGCGAAGCAATGCGAAATCATTGCGCCGGATGCCGGCCGCCAAAAAGAAGTGATGGCCGCCATTTACGCCATCAAAGCCGGCCAAAAAAAATTTCGCGACGCCCTCGCCGCCGGCCGCGATCTCGTCGAGCGCCGCGCGCTGGGCATCATTCTCGGCTGCACCGAGCTTGGTCTCGTGCAAAATTATCTTGCGAAAGATTTGCCGGTTATCGACTCGATTGAAGTTTTGGCGCAGGCGTGTGTTGATATTGCGAGAGGGATAAGAGAAATGCCAAAACTTTCGTAGTGATGCCTTCAGGCATTGATGCTCAAGCGAGATGATGTGCCTCAAGGCACCACTACAAAAAAGTTTTTACCCTACTTCCCAAACATGAACAGCAGCGGCCGCCAAACTCTTTTCGCCCACGCGGCCTCGGTGTGCGACGCGCCTTCGTCGTAAAAATATTCCAGATCAATTCCCTGCTTGTAACCCTTCTCCTGCAACAACGCCACCATCTCATCATACCCCGGTTTGAGACGCGCTTCCAAGCCTTCGCTGCCGTCATCAAGATAAACGCGAATCGGTTTTTTCGGGCCGGTGTCATTTCGCACTTCTTTGAGAATCTTGTTTTCAGCCTAAATGAATTTGATAATCCGTAGAAATATTTTGTCATGCTGTAAGCATCCTTTTGCCGTGCAAAGCATATTGCTCGATATTAAAAAAGATCCCTTGCGGGCGTAGCCTACGGGATGACATGATAACTATACTTTTCGCATAAACGAATTGGCGTTGCATGATGTCTTTAAATTAACCAAAGTCGGCCAACCAATCAAGCCAAACAGCCAAATTTTTAAAACATCTTGACTTTCCTGAAATTTTTGTTAAATATAGCTACAGGCCGATAGGCCCAGTCGCGAAATGGAGGGTGTTAAATCAGTCGTTCACAACTAACTTAACGAAGGAGGCTGGAAAACGTATGTGTTATCTCTTCAAGCATCGTTGCTATGCCGGCGTTTTGCTGCTTTTGGCGTTTATGGCGGTTTCGCTTTATGCGCAAGAAAGCAGAAGAAACTATGTCATCACCGGCACGGTTGCGGACGCCAGAAGCGGCGAGCCGCTGATCGGCGCCAACGTGATTATTGAGGGCACCACGATTGGCGCTGCCACCAATCCCGAGGGCAAGTTCTCAATCCTCGCGCGGGTGGGAGCGGGCGTTTATAAAATCACCTATCGCTACATCGGTTATAAAAAACAAACCCAGGATTTGCGCTTAGCCGATACCGAGACGATTGACATGGGACAGGTTGGTCTCGCCCAAGACTTACTGCAAATCGATGAAATCGTCGTCACCGGCACCGCCATCGCCACGGAAAAGGAGCGCCTGGGCAACACCATCGCCACGGTGCGCGGCTCGGCGGTGGCCGAAGCGAATGCGCCGACCATCGACGCGGCGCTGACCGGCAAGATTCCCGGGGCCATGGTACAGCAAAACTCCGGCACTCCGGGCGGCGGCGTGACGGTGCGGCTGCGCGGCACTTCGACGATTTCCGCCAGCGCCGAGCCGCTCTACATCGTCGATGGCGTTATTATTGACAACAGCTCGAACGAGCTGGTGAATCTGGGCGGCTACGTCGGCAACCGCATTGCCGATATCGAGGCGAATGATATCGATCGCATCGAAGTGGTGAAAGGCGCCGCCGCGGCTGCGCTGTATGGCTCGCGCGCCAACAACGGCGTGATCCAAATTTTTACCAAACGCGGCACCGCCGGCGATACGCGCATCACCTACCGCTCGCGCGTCGGCACCAGCAAAATTCGCAAAACCTACGAGGTCAATGCCTTCGGCTTTGACCAGCCGCCGTCCGTTGCCACTCGCCGAGCGGTCACTCGCCGCGACTACCAGGAAGATATTTTCAGAACCGGCTACGATATTGAAAATTATCTGTCGGTTTCCGGCGGCACGGAGCGGACGCGATACTATTTGTCCGGCACCCACGAAAAGGAAGAAGGCATCATGGAGGCGACCAGCCATCGCAAGGTCAACTTCCGAGTCAATCTCGATCAAACCGTGAACAACTGGCTGCAGCTCTCCGCCGGCGCCAATTACATCGATACGCACGACGAGCGGGTGCCGAACGGCGGCGTTGTCGGCGGCGAAGGCATCATTACCAACTTTGCGTTTCAGCCGAACTGGTTCGATCTGCGCGCCAATGCCGAGGGCAAGTTTCCGACGCCGCCGTTTGCGGGATTCGCCAACCAGTTGGAAGTGCTCAGCACGTGGGAGAACCCTCTAAATGTCGATCGCTTTATCGGAAATCTTCATGCCACCGCCACGCCGTTGCGGAATGTCTCGTTGGATTATACGCTCGGATATGATCAATACACTGAAGAGGCGCTCCGTCGCATCCCGCGCGGCTCATCGGCAGGATACGTCACCGGATTCTCCCAGGCGGCGATTCAGAAGGTCAAGCTCATCAACAATGATTTCGTCGCCACTCATGTCACCGGCGCCGGCAGCCTGGACTTTAGCACCACGGTTGGCATGAACCATCAATATGCTGAAGGCGCCAACGTGACGGCTTCGGCGCGTGACCTGACGCCGTTGGCGGGATTGCTGAGCGCCGGCGCGGTGCCGACAGCCGGCGAATTTCGCTCCAAGCGCGTCATCTACGGTTATTTCGGCCAGGAGACGATCGGCTTCAAGAATAAACTTTATCTCACCGGCGCGCTGCGCTTTGATGCGGCTTCGACCTTTGGTGAAGATAATCGCTGGCAGACGTTTCCCAAGGCCAGTCTTTCGTATCTGGTGTCGTCTGAACCATGGTGGCAAAACGCTTTTGGCGGCACGCTGAATCGCTTCAAGCTCCGCGGGGCATGGGGCAAATCCGGCGGGCAGCCGGCCGGCACCTACGATCGCTTTTCAGTTTATTTGCAAACGGTGAACAGCAACCGTCCCGGCCTGGTGAACTCGTCGCAAATCGGCAACGAAAATCTCAAGCCGGAGACCATGCGGGAATTTGAGATCGGCGCCGACTTCGGCATGTTTAACGACCGTTTGAGTTTCGAGTTCAGCTATTACGACAAGCGTATCGATGATCTGCTGCTGCAGGTGACGCCGCCGCCCTCCACCGGCTTTGGCGCGAGGATCGACAACGTCGGCGTGCTGTCGAACAAGGGTTACGAGCTGCTGGCAAAAGGCGTCGTGCTCAACAGCGACAAATTTCAATGGATTTCGACGTTGACACTTTCGCACAACAAAAACAAAGTGCTGGAGTTGAACGGCCCGCCGCTGGTGGTGCCCGGCAGTTTCGGCATTTCACGGGTGTTTGAAAACGAGCCGCTGGGAATTTTCTACGGCCCAACTTATGGCCGCAATCCTGATGGCAGCATCCAATTGACTACGACCGGCTTGCCGGTCGTCATTCCAACTGCTTCGAAGATCGGCGATCCGAATCCGGAGCTGGTGACGTCGTTCATCAATGATTTTCGTTTGGGCCGCAAGCTGAGCCTGCACACCCAGTTTGACGCGATGTTCGGCTATGACGTTTTCAATTTCACGCGAAGAATTCTCGAGACGCCGGCCTTCGGCAATGGCAAGGAATACGAGCGCGAGCTGAGCGGCGAGCTGCCGGCCGGTTATTTCAATCAGCGGCGGCGCGTTTTCGAGGAGTATATCGAAGACGGCAGATTCATCAAACTGCGTGAAGTCTCCCTCAACTACGTTCTTGACTCGGGTTTCGTCAATAATTTCGGTTTGCGCAGCCTGCAATTGACGGTCTCCGGACGCAATCTCTTCTCAATCGACGATTACAGCGGTTACGATCCGGAGGTGAACGTGGCCGCGCAGAGCACGCTGGTGCGCGGTTTCGACTGGTCGACGTTGCCGCTGCCACGCACTTTCAGCTTTGGCATTACCGCAAATTATTAATATCGATGGCCAGTAGAAGCGATAAAGTCAAAATCATTGTAGTCAAAATGATTAAAAGCTTTTACATGATTTTGACTCAAATCATTTTGACTAATAGCTTTGGAATACTGTGTGTTTCAACTGGTCATTCGTATTACTAAGTGGTTCAAAGAGATTTTCACCCGACATGAATTTATTCAAATTGAGGAATCGAAAATGAAATATAAGAAATTGCTAACCATCGCCCTCCTTGTCCTGGCCGGCACGATGGGTTGTTCTTTGGATCAACTCAATCCCAACGCGCCGACGACGGAGGACGTCTTGATTTCGCCGGAGGGCATCAAAGCCATTGCCATCGGTATGCAGGCGCAATATGGCGAGACCATCAACGAAACCATCGAGGCGTCCAATCTGATCACCCGCCAATACGCCACCATGCCGGCCTCGGTATTGGGCTTGCGCGAATTGGAAACCGGCGGCTCTGACGTGCAGGGCTTCAACGGCACGGTCAATAGTTTTTGGAACAGCCAATATCGCGTGATAAAAACCGCCGAAGATTTGATCAACAATGCCAACAAGGTGTCGCTCGATCCCGGAACCGCCAGCGGCATTCTGGCTTTGGCGCGGTTGATCAAAGCCATGTCGCTTGGCGAGCTGATCGAGGCCTTTGTGAGCGTGCCGATCGACGTGACCACTTCGCAGACGCCGGCGTTTTCCAATCGGGCTGCGGTGCTGGCGACGGTCATTGGCTTGCTCGAGTCTGCGCGCGACGGCTTGGCAGCGACGCCGGCCTCGACGGACTTCAACGCTAACATTTTGGGCACCGGGTTCAATTTGCCCAATACCATCAATGCCATGCTGGCCCGGTATGCGCTGATTGCCGGCGACAACGCCAAAGCGCTGGCGGCGGCGAATGCGGTCGATCTCACCAAAACCTCGACGCTGTTTTATAATAGCGCCACCGCGCGCAATCCGATCTTTCTGATCACCGTGCAAATCGTCTACTACAAACCGGTGGATACTTTTCGCTTGAATGCCGAGGCCGGAGATCGCCGGGTGGCATTTTGGGTATCCGCGGTGACCGAGAACTCCTTCCTGGGCAAGCCGGTCGATAATTTCGTGCAATATCGTCTGGACAACTCGCCGTATTTTGTCTACCTGCCGGGAGAAGTCACTCTCATCAAGGCCGAGGCGTATGCGCGGCAGAATGATCTGACCAATGCGCTGATCGAGCTTAACAAGGTGCGCACCAAAACCACGGATGCGGCCGGCATTGGCGCCGGGCTGACGGCCAAAACCGCGGCTGATCTGCCGACGCAAGCAGCGATGCTGGATGAGATTTTTAATCAACGTAGTTACGAGCTATTCGTCTCCGGCGTGCGTTGGGGCGACACCCGACGCTTCGGCAAATCCGGCGCCGAAACCGATCCGGCCACTCGCAGCCGCACGCGCAACTGGCTGCCGTATCCGGACGCCGAACGCGCGGCAAATCCGAACACCCCGGCGGATCCGGCGAATTGACGCGAGTTGTCTGTTCAAAGTGGCAATGGAAATTTTGAGGGGTGGGATTTAAAAGATTTGAAGGAGGTTGGAAATTTCAGCCAAAGTGGCGTGGAGAATGCTTCACGCCACTTTTATTTTTGGCACAGGATCGTGAGACCGCGCATTATCGAATAGCTCTTGGGCAAGCTTTCGCCCTCGGTCGCGAAGTTCTTCGACCGGTGTGTGATTACTCACTTCATTGGTGCGGGCATCAATTATTAATTCACCGAAAAAAATTAAATCTCGTGTCTATAATGCTTTTTGTACTCATAAAAAAATGCCTGCAGTGAGGCAACAATAAGCCGTAATATTTTTCTGCCATGACTTTCTTTGAAAGTTAGTGACATTGGACAAGATGTCTGCGCTACCTACCTGTAACTGACCCATTGCTTTTCCGCATAGATGGGGCTTGACTTTGTATCATCTTTCGTGTATTTTGTGGGCTGTAAATCATCCAGACGACTGCGTCCGATTCGGCAAATCCGGATACCAAAATAAGAAGTGAGGAGGAGATGCGCTACCTATTTGGCTTTTTCATTTTGATGCTTCTGGCTGCTTGCAGCCGGCAACAGAAAGCTGATCTCGTTGTCAAGAATGCTAAGATTTGGGCTGTCAATCCCAACCAACCCGAGGCTGAAGCGCTCTCCGTGCAAAACGGCAAAATCGTTGCGGTCGGCAATGAGGCAGAGATTGAAAAATGGATCGGCAACTCAACGCGCGTCATCGACGCCGGCGGAAAAAGAATCGTCCCCGGTTTCACCGATGCACACACCCATTTTCTCACCGGCGGCCAAAGTTTGCTCACCATCGATCTGCGCGATTGCCAAAATGAGCAAGAGTTTTTGTCGCGGCTGAAAGCTTACGCCGACAAGCTGCCGCCCGGGCGCTGGGTCACCGAAGGCAACTGGGATCACGAGCGCGCCTTCGGCGGCGTCTTGCCGACGCGCCAACTTATTGATAAAGTCACGCCGAACCATCCGGTCGCGATCAATCGCACCGACGGCCACATGCTCTTGGTCAACAGCCTCGCGCTCAAGCTTGCCAAAATTACCAAAGACACACCGACGCCCGAAGGCGGAGTGATCGTCAAATATCCCAAAACCGGCGAGCCGACCGGCATTTTCAAAGACGCCGCGATGGGTTTGGTTTACAACGTCATTCCCGCCGCCACGCCGGAAGAGCTGGACGACGCTCTCGCCGCCGCGATGAAATACGCCGCACAAGTTGGCGTCACCTCAATTCACGACATGCTCGGATGGAACGATTGGCATGCTTACGAACGCGCGCGGAGCAAAGGCACGTTAACGGTGCGGGTGCGCGCTTATTTTCCCATCAGCACGTGGGAACGTGTCGTGGCTTTGCGCGATTCAGTCAAGAACGATGAATGGCTGCGCGTCGGTGGATTGAAAGGATTTGTGGATGGCTCGCTTGGCTCATCAACCGCGCTGATGTTCGTGCCGTTTGCCGATGACCCAACCAACCGTGGCACGTACATTTCCGATTGGTTTCCAGTTGGAACGATGCACCAGCGTGTCAAAGCCGCGGACTCCGCCGGCTTGCAAATCGCCGTCCATGCCATCGGCGACAGCGCCAACTCGGAAATGCTCGACATTTACGAACAGGTTGCAAAAGAGAATGGCCCGAAAGATCGCCGCTTCCGCATCGAGCACGCGCAGCATTTGCATCCCAAAGACATCGCACGATTTAAGTCGCTCGGCGTGATTCCGAGCATGCAGCCGTATCACTGCATCGACGACGGTCGCTGGGCCGAGAAACGCCTCGGCGCTGAACGCAGCAAAACGACGTATGCGTTTCGCTCGCTTCTCGACGCGAATGCCAATTTGAGTTTCGGCTCGGATTGGTTCGTCGCCCCGCTCGATCCGATTCA
>Ga0247727_10012576_pt1 | contig 14494 bp, 19 predicted proteins | sample WisWelCaveWW1625_FD_202498 | JGI IMG/M metagenome (GOLD analysis project Ga0247727, IMG submission 202498) | Biofilm microbial communities from Wishing Well Cave, Virginia, United States - WW16-25 | ecosystem: Environmental > Aquatic > Deep subsurface > Groundwater > Cave microbial mat | place... | reverse complement strand
TTGTGCTTCATGATGAGGAAAACGCTGACAGCTGCAGCAAAAATAATGAAAAACCAGGACGCGTTTTTCAAGAGCCCAAAAGCAGTTCCTGTGTTCAACACGTGTGAAATCGAGACAAGAGGAAAATCGATTGAGCTGTTCAATGGAATAAATTTTAAGACGAAAAATTTTGTAATTCTATCGAGAAGAAAAACAAATATTGCGACGTTCCAGAAGTTCAGTAGCTTGTTTTCCATCTCTGCTGATACGGACTCTCGTCCTTTCTCTCCAATCTCTCAAGACGCTGCAAAACAGTTTCCAATTGCGCTTTAATCGTGTCAAGCTTTGAAGAAATCAACTGCAACTGCTGGTCGGTGGACATCGCCTGCTGCTGACCAAATGCCTGCGGTTGAAAGGCCTGCGGTTGAAATGAAGCCGACTCCATCGGCGGCTCTGTAATTCCCGGCATCGGCCTTGGCATTCCCATATGCTCCATCCCAGCAGGCATTTGCTGGTCAGCCATACCCATTTCTGGAGCTTTAGGATATTCAGGCATTTCCTCCTCTTTTTTCCAGAACTTCAACTTATCCATCAATCCCATGAATTAAGAGAATTTAAGAGATGTTATAAAACTTTCTCAGAACAAGTAAAGCTGGCCCTTAACTTCTTTTGGCTGAGGTTTTGCAAATTTGAGGAAAAGCGGAACCTCAGTTTTAATTTCGGAAGATTTTGATAAAAGCGGCAGAACTGCAGGTTTTTGAACAGGCGCTTCGATATTTGGATGGCTGCTTTCATAACGCTCAACACGCTTTTTTGCACGTTCATATCTGAAACCAAATTCTTTCAATGCAAAATCGCGAATTTTGCGAATATCTTTCCAAAATTCTTCAGTCAATTGCGATATTTCATTTGGCGGCGCACGTTCATTTTGCTTTCGGATATTGCTGGCAATAGCGACAGAATCCTGCAAAAGATGTGCGGCCTGCTTTGCAGGCATATATGGCTTATAGTTTGAAGTTCTGGGAAGATTGGGCACAAAAATAAACGGTTTTTCACGGCCCTGTGCCATAATTTCCAGTTTGCTTGATACAGATGCATCCTTTGGAAGAACATCACATCTTACAATATATGACCGGTCTTTTACATAAGCATCATAATTGTAAGATTTCATTTTGCTCCTGCATATGAAGTATCTAGATCTTTGACTGATTCTTTAAAGCTTTCCTCATCTTCATCAAGAACAGATACATGAGCTTTTGTGAATTCGATGTAAAGAGATTTTGCCTTTTCAAATAATTCGTGATTTCCCGATTGTGCGGCTTTTGCGGCAAGCTCATAAATTGCATCCTGCCTTTTGAGCAGATCAACAACATATTTTTCCTGCTTTTTCTTTCGCACCCCGTCCAATTCTGATACGGCTTTTTCCATATGAGCTGCTTTTCCAGCTTTACCTGCATATTTTGTTGCGATTCCTTCAAGCAATGAAGCTCCCTGAATCACATTTTCCTTTGTTAATTCTTTTTCACGCGCTTCCTCATTTGAAACGAAGCCAAGGGCATAAACTGCCAATTGTGCGGCTTCTTGATAATGCTGAGTCAATAAAACAGCGTGCGGTGTTCCATTTGCGACTTTTGCAAGATAATCATGCACCCCATCCAGTGAACGCAAATTCATAACATGAGTATCAGTCCAAGCTTCCAAAGACTGGTTTTTCAGAACATATTCAAAAACCGTTGCTGGATCGATGCGCCTTCCAGAAATCAATTCTGCAGAAAGATCGCACTCGCCCCCTTCTGTAATAATCTTGCGGATTTCATTCTCTCTATGGTTTGCAAAAAAACCGTTTTCAACTTCATACGTTACTTTGTTAAGAATCTCGCCTTTCAGATGGCCAAGACGCATTGCCCTCGCATCAACATTGTGCTTTTTCATAACTACGCCAGATTCCCCTGACGTCACGCCGTCAAGCGAGTTGCCCAAGTAAACATCATCGCCGGCTTTATTGCTTAGAAAATCCTCTTTTATCTGATTGCCAGCACCCAAAAGCGCGACTGCACGCCTGCCAAGAATCTCGCGAACAAGATAATTCACAGGAAGCTCTTCAGGAGGCGCGATTTTTGCTATCTCAGAAGCATACAAATCTGCCTCTTTTAAATCCTTGGCCCTGTGCAATTTTGATACTAATTCGTTAACGTGATCAAGCAAGTTTGCCATATAGAATTGTAGGCAGAACCCCTATATAAAGCTTTCTATATTTTACTACTCTATAGTGACTAACTAGCAGTCAAAAGGCATTTAAAAAGGGCCTTATTCCTCTATAATATGAAAATAGGGGTGGACGGGTTTAACCTTCAGCATACTCTAGATAGCGGGCAGTTCTTCAGGTACGAAAAGGCAGGGGAATGGTATACCTGCCAGGAACGAGACAAGACATTCAAGATAAGGCAGCAGGGAAATACGCTGGAATTTGAAGGCACGGATAAAGAGCACGTAAAAAGACTGTTTGGGCTGAACCAGAATTATGACAATATAATAAAGAAGCTTTCAAAGGATAAAACGCTGCTGCCTGCAATCAAAAAATACCTTGGTCTAAGGGTAATGGAAAGAGACCCCTGGGAAACCCTTGTAAGCTTCCAATGCAGCATTTTCTCAAATATCAAAAAAATCAAGCTGAACATGAACTGCATTGTGCGCGAATTTGGACACGGCAAATTTCCAAATCCCGGAGAAATCAATGATTTACAAAAAATAAAAAAATGCGCAACAGGATTCAGGGCAAAATACATTTTTGCAGCAAATTCAATGGTTAATGACGCTTATTTTGAGAAATTAAAGAAGAAAAAATACGAAGACGCTAAAATGGCACTAATGGAGCTACCAGGAATTGGAGAAAAGGTAGCGGACTGCATCTGCCTGTTTTCACTGGACAAAATGGAAGCGTTTCCGGTGGATGTGTGGATTGAAAGAATTATGACAAAACTCTACTTTGACGGCAAAAAGACAAAAGTTAAAGAAATAAGACAATTTGCAAAGGAAAGATGGGGAGAACTGGCAGGATACGCACAACAATTCTTGTACCATTGGGGCAGGATGCACAAATGAAAGCGCTATCATTAAAGCAGCCGTGGGCAGAACTTATAGTTTCTGGAAAAAAGACCATTGAAATAAGAAAATGGAACACACACTTCAGAGGAGAATTTCTAATTCACGCATCAAAAAACACGAACAAGGAAAAAGAACAAGAATTCGGCTTCAAAAATCTGCCAACAGGATGCATTATTGGAAAAGCAACGCTAATTGGCGTCAAGAAATACCATTCAAAAAAAGAATTCGATAAAGATGCGCGCAGACATTTCGGCAAGGGCTGGTGGAATCCAAAAGCGCACGGTTTCATACTCAAAAACGCGCAGCGCGTTAAGCCGAAAACAGTAAAAGGAGAATTAAATTTCTTCGAGGTAAAATGGTAACTCACGCTGAAATCGACAAAGTGTTGAGCATTCTTGTTAAAGAGCAGGGCACAAGCACAATGCTCGGCAGAATGGGAGAGAAATACGAACCGTTCAAAGTATTAATTTCAACGATTTTGAGCGCACGAGCAAAAGACGAAGTCACAGAAGTGATTTCAGAGAAATTATTTGAGAAATATCCGACAGCAGAGAAATTAGCGAGAGCGAATAAGAAAGATGTTATAAAAATAATTCATAGAATAGGATTCTATAATGCGAAATCAAAGAATATAATCAATGCTGCGAAGATGCTTCTTGAGAAATTCGGCGGAAAAGTGCCGAGAACAATGGAACAATTGATAGAACTGCCAGGCGTAGGAAGAAAAGTGGCGAATTGCGTTTTGGTGTATTCGTTTGGAACACCTGCACTACCCATAGACACGCATTGCCATCGTATTCCAAACCGGTTGGGTTGGATCAGAACAAAGACTCCTGAAGAAACAGAACAAAAACTTATGAAAATACTTCCGAGAAAGCATTGGCTCGCTTTCAATGATACTTTTGTGACACATGGAAAGACGATCTGCGTACCAATATCACCATTCTGCTCTAAATGCCCAGTATATAATTACTGCAAAAGACGAGGGGTGAGCAAACATCGCTGATATTAACAAAATAGCAGGAATTTGCATCAGAGACAAGAAACTTTTAGTCGTTTTCAAAAAAACAGACAAACTGTACATAACCCTTGGAGGGAAAATAGAACCAGGAGAAACCGACATAGAATGTTTGAAAAGAGAAGTTGAAGAAGAAATAGGATGCGGCATCACGAATCCAATTTATTTTGATACATTTGAAGGAAGAACATACGACAACTCAAAAAGCATACACATGAAATGCTATTTCGTAGAACTGATAGGAGAATTCAAAATAAACCCGGCAGACAGCATAGACCATTACCGCTGGATAAGCAGGAATTACAAGAGCGAAGGCGTTATGGCAGCTCCATTGCTTGAACAGCAAGTAATACCCGCATTAATCAAGAAAGGACTGCTATAGCATAAATTTTAATAAGGAATGCCAAAATAAAGACAAACATGGTAAATATGATCAAAGTTCTGGTGGCAGTAATAATATTGCTTGCCATTGTTGGCTTTGGAATGCTCGGCAAAAAAGTTTTAAGGGCATTAATATTCAAAACAGCAAAAACACCGAGCAATGAAAGCATAGTTATGGAATGGATAACGGGATTGCTTGTTGCAGGACTATCATTTGCATATTACATAAACCAACAGCCAATAACAGACCCAACAATGTGGGCAGGAGTTGTTGTATTCTTCCTCGGAGGAATATTGCAGTTCATTGCAAGAAAACAATTATATGAAGACAAGACATTTGAGGAAAGATTAATGAGCGGGTTTGAAGCCGCACAAATGGGATTATACTCAAAGATAAGACACCCGAGCAAAGCAGCACTCCTGCTGATGATGATAGGATTATGCTTTGCATTGGGAAGCATCTGGGCATTAGCAGTGCTTGTATTCATGTTCCTGCCAAGTGTTTTATATAGGATAAGCCAGGAAGAACGCTTATTGCAAGACCAATTTGGAGACAGATGGATGTCATACAGGGAAGATACTAAAAGAATCATACCAAAGGTGCTCTAATGAAAAAAGAAGCTGCGCCGAACAACAAAGAAGAATGGACCGGCGGAAGAATCCTCAGAACAAGCTGGAAAATCATCAGCATAGCCATCAGCATTTTCATGTTCATTTTCTTCGGAATGATATTCATCAGCGTATTCGGCGCGTTTTTACCGGAAACACTTGAACTCGGAAATGTTGCAATCATACCAATTGAAGGATTAATCTCAACAGACGGCGACAACTGGATGCCAGGAGTGCAAAGCCGGAGTGTTGTCGAACAGATAGAAAAGGCAGACAAAAATTCCGAGATAAAAGCGATTTTGCTCGAGATAAACAGCCCGGGAGGCACTCCAGTTGCCACAGACGAAATAGCCAATGCCGTGAAAGAAGTGAATAAGACAACAGTGGCAGTCATCAGAGAGACAGGAGCATCAGGAGCCTATTGGATAGCAACAGCTGCAGATAAGATATTTGCAAACAGGATGAGCATCACGGGAAGCATAGGCGTACAGGCAAGCAGACTTGAATTTTTCGGATTAATTGCGGATTATAACATTACTTACAACAGGTTGACAGCGGGAAGATTGAAAGATGCAGGAAGCAAATTCAGGGAAATGACACCAGAAGAAAAGTCATTGTTCCAACAGATGCTCGACAAATTGCACAACGAATTCATCAAAGTAGTAGCTGAAAACAGAAACCTGCCGGAAGCAAAAGTCAGAGAACTCGCAACAGGATTCGTCTATCTGGGCGGAGAAGCAAAAGAACTCGGACTTGTAGACGAGCTCGGCGGCAAAAAAGAAGCGCTAAAATACATCGAGCAGACATTAAACATAACTGCAAAGCCTGTCGAATACAAAGAAAAGAAAACCTTCCTTGAACAATTATCAGGCGTTACATCAGAGAACTTCTACCAAATTGGCAGAGGAATGGGCAATGTGTTTGCAGCAGATACAAAAGCATCATTCACTTAGCGACATTTTTGAGCCAACTACAATATTGTTCTTTTCTGCAAGGCCTGCATTTATTTCCAAGACATATTGGGCAGGACTTGATGGGGAAGAAGGACAGGGGTCTTCAGTGCAAGGCGGAACATTTGCCTTTACTTCAACCACCACCATATCTTTGTCAAGAAAAACCATATCAAGAGGAATCTTAGTGTTTTTCATCCAGAAAGTTCTTGGAGATTCCTCATCAAATAAGAAAAGCATTCCGTGCTTTGGATGCAAGCTCTCACGATGCATCAAACCCTGAGCTTTTTCAGCATCAGTCCTTGCCAGCTCAACCACAAAGTTAGCATTATCGAAATGAACAAAAGGAAGGGTAGAACAAGACACCAATAACAACAAAAGAATAATGCGTCTCATTTCTTTAGGCCCATGCTGCTCTTCCAGATAGGAACTTCGTACGCCATCGGCTCTTTCTCAAGTTTTAGGATGCCTGCATCAATCAAGTCATCAATATTCACCATGTTTTTTGCAGAATCGGGAATTCTCGGACAGGCAGTGTTCACCCAGAAGTCAATGAAAGGAAAATTCTCAAACTGATTCATGTCAAGTTCGTCACACGCAAATATGTAATACTCTTTATCTGCCTTATTTTGCAAGTCAAAAGCGCGCATCAGATTCTTCTGGCCGATTTTTGTAGTGACAATGACGCCAACTTTTTTTGCGTGCAGGAATTTGTTCAGCTGGCCCTGCTTGAGCTTGTGGAAAGCATCAATTCTTTTTTGGTCAAGAATTCCAAGCTCCTTTGAAACAGGATTCCACAAATACACTTTCTGATTTGTTTTAAGCGCAACTTGTATAGGATGGAATTCTCCAGAACCGACAAACAACCACGCATCAACTTTATCCTTAATCTTTTCAGCAGCAGAAGCATTGCAGCCCAACACTTGACCTGCCAGCATGGCCTGCTCTAATTGTTTGAGAACATCGCCAATTTTGTGAGCGTGCTGGATTGTGGTTACCACTCCCCACCTGCCTTTTGGCAGCTGTTTCAGCTTGCTATCAGGCAGTTTGACATCAATCATGCTCTTGGCATGAACGTGCATCAGTTTCATACACAAGATACCGAAGAAAACCCTTTAAAAATCTATCTTCTGCAATAGACGATAAAAACACTCCTCACTCTGTGCTCCGAAGTCCCTTCAGTCGCACGGGTTCGTCGAAATAATTATATACCTATGAAAAACATCTTACGCTATGAGCATACTAAGCCTTTTGATAATAATCGCACTGATACTTCTTGCAATAGCCGCCTTCAAATTTTTGGCAGGCGCGGCAAGAACAGTCATATCAATTGCATTGTTTGTGATTGCGATTGCATTCTTGATTTACGTTATTACAGGAAACGATCCATTTGGAATAACACGAGCAACAGTAGACGCTGCAGGAAAAGCAGTTGATTTAGTCAAATAAAACGCGTCTTCTTCCACAACTCAGGAATCACTTTCTCTGCCAAAGGCCTTAAGTTAAGAATGTCCTCTTCATTATACCAGACCAACTTGTTTAGATAATCTTTGTCTCCAGTGCTTTTCCACATCTCCCACAAATAAACTGCGTCCTCGCCGGAAATTCCTTCTACTTCAGGACGGCGCTTTATGTTAAATTGCTTCTCAATTGACTTAAGACCGCCGCTATAGCCGGCTTTCTGGCAGACAAAACGCAAATCAACATGAGGAATGTTTGGACGAATGTTGAAGAAACGCTCGATGACAGGCAAATCAAAAGAAGCGCCGTTAAAAGTTACAACAAGCTTGTATTTTTCAAGCTCTTTCATAATTAAATTTCTGTCAAGATTAAAACCGCGTACAAAACTTTTTGCATCAACGCCGTCAGAGAGGCCGATGACGGTAATGCCGCTGTAATAACCATTAGTTTCTATGTCAAGATAGACTGCCTCACCCTTGAACTCATTGTAAAGACGCCATTGGTCAGCAAATGGAATCTTTTGCGCGAAAAAAACAGCATCCTCCTCTTTCAAACGCTGCTTGGCTTCCTGCAATTTCCAGTCAAAGGTTTCTTTTCTGGCAGAACTAATGCCTTTAATCTTTTGAGCGCCTAGAAAACCATCCCAAGAATGAATGCCTTGACTCCAGAACTTTGATTCTGTGCGGTGGCGGACACTTGGCAGCAAAACAAATGACTGTGAAAGCATAGACGATAAAATTCGTCACAACGTTTATAAACACTGCGCGCGTTTGTCCAGTGGAGAGTGGGTATGCCAGCATTTGCATTACACGTGGACAGTTGTAAAAAATTATTTAAGCACTTTAAACTACGCAGAAAAAGCTTCAATTTCGCGCTTGTAGCAGTGGGAAGCGTTATTGTAGACCTTGAAGAATTCGGAATCCTGCACAGAGTGCACGGCAGATCAGAAGAATTTCTCAAATATCTATTGAAAACAGACCCGAAATATTCTCCATTGGCAATAGGAATGATAATGCACGAAGAACTTGACAGAGTGATAGACACGCAGTTTGTCAATCCAAACATGCCAGCTGCAAGAGAATTGCTGGAACAATTCGAGTTCAGCTCAGAAAGAGTTGCACTTGCATCACACTATTTAATAGACCACTCTGTCAACTGCTCATTTTTGGAAAAGGAGCCGAATCTGCTGAAAGTAACAGAGAGCATAAAGAAAAAACTCTCACACAGACACGCACACAAGATTGCGTATCACCTTGCAACATTCTTCAATGCAGACAAGGAAAAAGTCCTGAAAGCCCTGCACACTTTCAGAGATTTTGATTTGTCGCAATATCTATCAGCAGAAAATTCTGCCACGCTTTACGCGAAATTCCTGTTTTTGCAGGAAGAACTGCAGACAAAACCGCACACAAGATTGATTGACAAAATAAAACTCGGTCTTCGTTACAGCAAATTCATGCTCGGCCACAGAACACAAGAAGCAAAAGAACTTCTATTCAATGCAAAAAGAAAATTCACAGACCACGGCAAGGCATACTTGTCTGCAAGAAAAGCAATGATAAAAAGACTGGCAAAACTTTCTGCCACTTATGCTCTGACATTGAAATGAGGCTTGAAGACGTTTGCCCAAAGGGTCCTGAAGGTTCGTACATGCCAAAACCTATTGGTCATTATAACTTTGCCATGACTATTTTTGCAGACACAACACACCATAGAAGAACGTATTCAATCCATGTCTTCGGAGAACTGCGTAAATATCAACTTAAAAGGGGCACAACTCTCCATGATTGGGGCAGACCTGTATGGACACCAGAAGGGACCGTCTATGCCACTCGCTGGGAGCTCGAATTATTGACCAAAGGACGCCTGGACTGGGAACACCTATGGCAAAGATGCGACAGATCGTACAAGAAACTGTCCAAATTAAATCGAAGTCAAAGAATACCCACTTTCGAAGACCAGCAAGAGCTCACATCAATTTTACTGGCTGCACTCCACGAATTACAGGCCTCCACGCCACCTCCAGAGCGATTAAAAACGGGGACCGAATTTGTGGACAACGAGATAGGTTAGAGCAGGCTCAGAAAGCCTTATAAACAGCCCTTTTCTCGATAACTTTGATGAGCAAGAAAGAAGAACTCGTGCAACAGCAGCAGCAACAGGAGGAAGAGATAAGAAGAACTCCTATGCCAAGAGGCAATCAAGTTCTCGGAGTCTGCGAGCAAAGAGTCGGCGGAAGCAGAATGAAAGTCAGATGCATGGACGGCAGGATGAGAATCTGCAGAATACCAGGCAGACTGAAAAGAAAACTCTGGGTAAGAGAAGGAGACATTCTATTAATAGAGCTCTGGGAGCTTGGCGGAGACAAAAAAGGAGATGTAGTATTCAAGTACAGACCGCTGCAGGTTGAAATGCTCAAGAGAAAAGGACTTCTGAAAGAAATAATGCAGGAAGAATTCTAAGTGAACAAACGCCTGACACCGCGAGGCATCTTTTCGGGATAAACACAACGAGTATCTTGAATCAAACTGCTATAAGCAGCATAACTGCCAAAGCACTGGTAATAGCGATACCCAACTTTGTCCTCATCATACACGCACTCGCCGACAAAGTAACACTGGCGGTTGCTCCCAATTCTGCCTTCAACAGCAACAAAAAGAAGAATCACTAATGCGATAGCTGCCAAGATGCTGAATAACGAACGAATCACCTTCATTTTAATTATTTGAAGAAATGATGCTATATAAATTTACTTGACATACTCGTGCGTTGCAGGAACTCCTTCGATATATCTGTAGGCCTCTAGTACAGCAATCGCTCCCATTCCTGCGCTAATAACCGTCTGCTTGTAAGGCACCTGAGTTAAATCACCGCACGCAAATAAGCCCTGAGTTTTTGTCTTGCACAAAATGTCAACAATTATTTCACCAAGAACATTCGTATCAACCAACCCTTGAACCATAGATGTGTGCGTTTCCCAACCGATTTCTGAGAAAATTCCTTGCACCGACAATTCTCTACGCTTTTTTGTGCTGACTTCTTCAATTACCAATGATTTCACAAACTTGTCGCCAATAATTTCGACTGGAACATGGTTTGTGATTATTTCAATCTTCTGGTCCTTTCGAGCTTTTTCAACAGTCACTTCATCCGCTCTAAATTTATCACGCCGATGCAACAAATAGACTTTCTTTGCAATACGCGAAAGTTCCAAAGCACCTTCCAACGCGCTATTGCCGCCGCCGACAACTACCGTTTCCTTATTTGGGAACAATGGAGCGTCACAAGTTGTGCAGGTGCTCAAACCCCTGCCAAAAAACTTGTCCTCGCCAGGAATGTTCAACTTTCTTCGTTCTCTGCCGTAGCACAGAATGACAGTCCTTGACTCAATCTTCTGCCCATTGTCAAGCTCTAACGTGAAATCTTTTGATTTGGTTACTTTCAAAACTCTCGCTTCAAGAAGCTCACAGCCCCACTTTTTTGCAGAAACCCAAAATTTCTTCATCAGTTCAGGACCAGGGCCCTCATAGCCAGGATAGTTCTGAATGTCATTAGTAGAGTTTGTTTCGCCGCCGATATTCGGACCTGTAACAAGAACTACTTTCAGCTTCTTCCTGCCGGCGTAGATAGCGGCAGTCAATCCGGCTGCCCCGGCACCAACAATAACAACATCATACATAAAATTGACTTCGCAACAAGAAATATTTAAGCGTTTGGTTGGAAATTTATCACTTACCTGTTACTCCTCCACGATAGAAAAATATATTAACAAGGTTGGCTGTGAGAAATTTATCAAGGAGGGATATTATGAAATCTTCAGACATGGGCGCATTCTTCGCCATAATTCTACTCGGATTGAGCTTGTTCAGCGCACTATTATTGGAATCACGCATGCAAACACACTACATATTGGAGCTTGTGCTTATCGTGATTGGAATCATACTGACGTTCGGAATACTCTTCGGATTATGGATAGATGAGCCATGGGCATTCCCACTCAGCACAATATTATTCTCAGCATCAGTAGTCAACATAGTCTGGATGTTCAAGCTGACAAACAGCTTCATAGTCTCTGCGTTTGCACTGCTTGTGAACATCGCAGGAGTTGTCATCTGCATTGCCAGCATGGAAAGACCAACCCCTTGGTCAGAACTTGAGACTTACGATGCCAAGAAAAGAAAGAAATAGTTTCTATTTTCTGGCCAAATATTTGTGAGCTTCTAGATAGACAAAACCGCTGAAAGCAGCTAAAGTAATCTGACCCCATTCCCCAATAGACAAAGGAGCCATGCTGAAAATATTCTGCAGGAAAGGAACGTACATTATCATAATTTGCAAGGCAAGCGAAGAAAAGACGGCAAGCCAGAGCCATTTATTGGCAAAAAGCCCCACAACAAAAACAGGGCTGTGAACACTTCTGCAGCTGATGGCCTGGAAAAGCTCAAACATTACAATAGAAGTAAATGCAACAGTCTGGGCCTTAACAAGACTGGTTTGCTGGAATGCGTCAAACAACCACATGGTTGCAACGGTCAAGATAATTGGATAAATGTAAATATAAGGCGCGATGCCCTTGAAAATATTCTGGTCAGCCTTCCTTGGAGGACGCTTCATCACACCTGGCTCAGCAGGGTCAACGCCCAACGCGAGCGCGGGCAGACCATCTGTAACCAGATTAATCCACAAAATCTGGAGGGCTATCAAAGGCAACGGCAGGCCGAGAAGAATGCTTGAAAGAATTACCAAAACCTCGCCAATATTGCCGGACAACAGATAAGCCAGATATTTCTGGATATTGTCATAAATCCTTCTGCCTTCCTCGATTGCACGGACGATAGTCGCAAAATTATCATCAGCAAGAATCATGCCAGAAGCTTCCTTTGCAACATCTGTGCCCGTAATGCCCATCGCGATGCCCAAATCAGCTTTCTTCAAAGCAGGAGCATCATTAACACCATCGCCAGTCATGGCAACAATGTGACCATTCGCCTTCAATGCGCTGATTATTTTCAGCTTATGAGCAGGATTCACGCGCGCATAAATTGCAATGCTCTCGACTTCGCCAGCAAGATCAGTCATCTGGTCAAGCTCAAGCCCAGTAATTGCACGGCCCTCGATGCCAAGCTCCTTCGCAACAGCCTTTGCAGTTGCAACATGGTCGCCTGTAATCATCACAACCTTAATTCCCGCAGTATTGCACTTTTCAACAGCCTCTTTAACCTCGCGCCTTGGAGGATCAATCATTGCCTGCAGGCCGACAAAAACCATGTCCTTCTCCGGATTACTCTTTTCATCAAGCCCTTTCAATTCCTTGTAAGCAAAGCCAAGCACGCGCAAAGCATTTTTGGCAAACTTCTCATTCTGCTCAAGAATCTGCTCTTTCTCGCTCCTTGACAAGTGCTGAACATGACCATTGACCAGAATTTTAGAACACAATGAAAGAACAACTTCAGGAGCGCCCTTTGTATACGTTACTTTAGTTTTTCCAACAGAATGCAGAGTGGTCATGCGCTTACGCTCACTGGTAAACTCCAGCTCACCCACGCGCGGCAGGACATCATGAAGCTTTTCAACATCAATTTTCGCCTTTCGAGCGCTAACAAGCAAAGCAGCTTCTGTAGGGTCGCCAATAACCTGCCACGAATCATTCTCCCGTCTTAATTTCGCGTTATTGTTCAAAGCGCCAATCCGAAGCAGCAATTCAAATGCCTTTGAATCCCTTGAAAAATAACCCTCAGGAGAATAGCCAGAACCTGCAATTTCAACTTCCTGACGATTAACGTACAACTTTCGCACAGTCATCTCGTTATGAGTCAATGTGCCAGTCTTATCGCTGCAAATGACACTGCAAGCTCCCAAAGTTTCAACGCTGGGCAGATTGCGAATAAGCGCATTCTTCTTTGCAAGACGCTGAACGCCGATGGAGAGGCCGACTGTGACAACAGCAGGCAGGCCTTCAGGAATAGCCGCGACAGCCAAGGCTATAGCAGTCAACAAAATAGCAGTCACGGGCTGATCAATCTTCATAACTCCGACAATGAAGACGATAACTGCAATTATGACGACCATCACTCCGATATACGTTCCAAGCTTTTTCAGAGTCTTCTGCAAAGGAGTCTGTTCTGGCTGAGCTTCCTGTATGAGCTGGGCAATCTTGCCTATCTCAGAATGCATTCCAGTACCAGTCACTACAGCACGAGCATGGCCGTTCGTCACAATAGTGCTTGAAAAGACCATATTCATCCTGTCTGCAACAGCAGTTTCCTTGCGGAACGTTGCAAGCTCTTTTTTAACAGGCAAACTCTCCCCGGTCAGGGCAGCTTCCTGAGTTTCAAGATTAACCGATTCCAACAAGCGGGCATCTGCAGGAATCTTATTTCCTGTATCCAAAAGAATAATATCGCCAGGAACAATTTCAGAAGCATCAATCTCAAGCTCTTGGCCGTCTCTTAAGACTGTTGCCTTCAGAGAAATCATTTTCTTTAACGCTTCAATTGCCCGCTCTGCCCTGTATTCCTGAAAAAATCCCAAAATTGAATTCAGAATTACAATAGCGCCGATAACATAAAAATCGACATATTCTTTGACTACAAGAGAAATAATCATTGCGGCAAGCAAAATCCAGACTATCGGGCTCTTGAACTGCGAAAGAAAAACCACAAACGGGTGTATTTTTTCAATTTCACGAATCTGATTCGGACCATAAACTTTAAGACGCTCTGCTGCCTCTGCTTTCGAGAGGCCTTTCTCTGAAGCTTTCAGCTCTGCAAGCACTTCTTTTTCTGACAGAAGATAATATTCGACCACGGAAAAATAAACATAAGACGCATATATATAATTAATGCTTATTCGGTTTTCATTTCAATTATTTGTATTCTCTTGTCTTAGTCGTCTTTCTCAAACCAACCTGCTTAGAAGTTGTATAGGCATTCTTTACAAAAACGTTTCCCTTGCACTGCTTCTCTGCCTCCTTAACGCAATCATCAATAAC
>Ga0247727_10012575_pt1 | contig 14497 bp, 10 predicted proteins | sample WisWelCaveWW1625_FD_202498 | JGI IMG/M metagenome (GOLD analysis project Ga0247727, IMG submission 202498) | Biofilm microbial communities from Wishing Well Cave, Virginia, United States - WW16-25 | ecosystem: Environmental > Aquatic > Deep subsurface > Groundwater > Cave microbial mat | place... | reverse complement strand
CCCCCTTTGCCGGAGGTAGGCCTTCCGGAGTTTCTTGCCGGCGGAGCGAGCTGTCACAACTCGAACCGCGTCTCCCCGCATAGTCCACACCACCACGAGAACGCGGGCCAGATCGGTGTGCCCCAAAGACGTCCAACGCTGTTCGCCACCGACGACTTCGTAGTTGAGATCAACGGGTCGTTTCTCAATGCCTCTTCAGCGTCCTCCGGCTTGACGCGATGACGGGCGATATGTCGAGTGTTGGCGTTGTCCCACTCGAACGAAACCCCCTCGTCGCTTCCCAGCGATTCCAGAATACATCCTTGCCGCCGGAGCCTGCGCTGTGATCTTTTCCCGGAGCGTCATGGAGTCGCTACCCATTCAGCTTACCATGATCCCGCGCGCCTGGGCATGTGCTAGGCTCACATCTCATGCCCTTTCAGTTAGCGACGCGGCGGCAGGCGCTGCGACTCCTGGGCGGAGCCGCCCTCGCGCCGCTCGGGCTGCGCGCGCAGGCTCGGCGGCCGAACCTGGTCGTCCTCTACGCCGACGATATGGGCTGGGGCGACGTGGGGTTCAACGGCCGCACCAGCTGGACGACTCCCAACCTCGACCGCCTGGCTTCGCAGGGCACGGTGTTCACGCGCTGGTACACCGGATCGCCGCTCTGCGCGCCGTCGCGGGCTTGCCTGCTCACGGGCCGCTACACCATTCATCACGGCGTCAAGAACAACGGCGTCGATCTCGCGGCCTCGGAGGTCACCATCGCGGAAGCCCTCAAGCCCCTCGGCTACGCGACCGCGCTGGCCGGCAAGTGGCACCGCGGGCGGCTGCCGGACGGCTCCTTCACGCATCCGCTCGACCAAGGGTTCGACCAGACCTTCGGATTCATCGACTCGCGCGGGGCCTGGGAGCATTACCCCAAGATGCTGGTTCGCAACCGCGACGAGGTTCCCTCGACCGGCTACACGGCCGACATTTTTTCCGGCGAAGCGGCGCAGTTCATTCGCCAGAACCGCCAGCGGCCCTTCTACTTGCAGCTCTCCTACACCGAGCCGCACTTCCACGTGGAAGCCCCCGAGGAGGAGCTCGCGAAGTTTCGGGGCAAGTTCCAGGAAAAAGATCCTGCCCAGCCTATCAACGCTGCCTACGCGGCGATGATCCACCGCCTCGACGCCGGAATCGGCCGCGTGCTCCAGACCCTCGACGAAACGGGGCTGGCTGAGAATACGCTGGTGGTTTTCTCGAGCGACAACGGCGCGACTTTCGAGCCCGGCAACAAGGGCGCCGCGAACTTTCACGACAGCAACCGCCCGTTCCGCGGGCAGAAACGAAGTCTCGAGGAAGGCGGCATCCGCGTGCCGGGGGTGGTCCGGTGGCCCGGCCGGGTGTCCGCGGGCCGCCGGTACGAGCAGCCTGTCCACATGATCGACGTGCTGCCCACGCTGGTGGCGGCCGCCGGCGGCGGCGTCGATCCGGCCTGGAAGGTCGACGGCGCGAACCTCCTCGACGCCTGGTCGGGGAAAGCGAAGCCGCCGGAGAGGACCCTGTTCTGGGAGTGGAACGCGGAGCGGTACAACATGTACGCGGCCATGCGCGGCGATTTCAAGCTGCTCGAGATCGGCCCCAACAAGTTTCTCTACAATCTGCGCGACGATCCCGGCGAGCGCCGCACGCTGGGCGGCGAGTACCCGGAGATTCTCAAGCAGCTCGAAGCGGAGCTGGCCGCCTGGCGCGCCACCGAGACGCCGCGGTAACCGCGCAGCCCGGAGGCGCGTCCAACGCTCAGCCCTGAGGGGTTTCATGAAGACTACGATCCTGTTCGCATCGCTCGGCGTAGGGGTCGCTCTGTTGGCCCAGAAGCCGGCCGCACCATCGGGAGCCTACGCCAAATGGCTTGATGAGGACGTCGCTTACATCATCACCGTCGCCGAGAGAGCCAGGTTCCTGAGGCTGACTTCAGACCAGGAGCGAGAACGGTTCATTGAGCAGTTCTGGCTCGACCGCGACCCCACGCTGGGCGCGGCGACCAACGAGGTCAGGGAGGAGCACTACCGGCGCATCGCCCATTCTAACCAGCGCTTCGCCAGCTCCTACACGGCCGGCTGGAGGAGCGATCGGGGCCGCATTTACATCACCTTGGGCCCAGCCGACGAGGTCGAATCTTACCCGGGCCGCTTCGAACGCTGGCGCTACAGCCGTTTTCAGGGAACTTCTGCGACCGCCATGTTGGAGTTCCCGCTGCGCTAGTCCCGCAGGGCGTTCCACCTCCGCCGGAAAGTGTGTATAATGCAGTTACCATTGGGCCTTAAGGCCCGGGCGGGCGGACGCGTGCGAGCAAACAGCGGCGTGGTTCTGGCGGCGACGGCTGTGGCGGCGGCCGGCTTGCTGGCCCAGGAGCCGGCGGCCAAGAAACCCGCCGGACCGGTTAGTTATTCCCGCGACATACGGCCGATCTTGCAGCGCCACTGTCTGGGATGCCATCAGCCTGCCGTGAAGCAGGCCGAGCTCGACCTGACCAGCTACGAAGCCTTCAAGGGCGGAGGCCGCAAGGGGCCGGCCTTCCTGGCGGCGGCGCCGGCGAAAAGCGTCGTCCTGGCGCATCTCAAAGGCGACGCCCAGCCTCGCATGCCGTTCGCGCTGCCGCCGCTTCCGGACGATCAGATTGAATTGTTCCGCCGCTGGATCGCCGCCGGCGCCAAGGACGACACGCCGGTCGAGGTGCGCGAGAATGCGCCCGTAGGTACTCCTCCCATCTACCGCCTGCCGCCGGTGATCACCGCGCTGGCCTACTCGCCCGACGGCTCGCTGCTGGCGGTCTCCGGCCATCGCGAGACGCTGCTGCACAAGGCCGACGGCTCGGGACTGGTGGCGCGGCTGGTGGGCTTGTCGGACCGCATCCAATCGCTCGTTTTCGCGCCGGACGGCAAGACGCTCATCGCCGCCGGAGGCACGCCGGCGCGCTTCGGCGAGGTGCAATGGTGGAACGCCGGCGCGGCGAAACTGGAGCGCTCCACGACCCTCACCGCGGACACCGTGTTCGGCGCCTCGCTGGCGCCCGACGCCTCCCGCGTCGCCGTCGGTTGCGCGGACAACACCGTGCGGGTGTTCGAGTCCGCCACCGGCAAGGAGATCCTCAAGACCACTCATCACGAGAACTGGGTGCTGGGGACGGCGTTCGGGATCGACGGCAAGCGGCTGGTCACGGTGGGCCGCGACCGCGCCGCCAAGCTCACCGACGCCGCGAGCGGCGCGTTTCTCGAGAACGTCAACCTGCTGCGCGGCGAGTTGAGCGCCGTGGCGCGCCACCCGCGCCGCGACTTCGTTCTGCTCGGCGGCGAGGAGCGTGTGCCGTACTTATACATGATGGACCGCCCCAAGGCCATGAAGATCGCCGACGACACCACGCTGGTTCGGAAGTTCGAGCGGCAGAACGGCGCCATTTTCGCGCTGGCCTTCAGCGCCGACGGGACTCGCATCGCGGTGGCGGGCGCGGCCGCCGAGGTCCCGGTCTACAGCGTCGAGACGGGCGACCGGGTAGCCACCTGCCAGGGTCACCGCGCCGGGATCTACGCCCTGGCGTTTCATCCCGGCGGCCGCGAGCTGGCCGCCGGGGGATTCGACGGCCAGATACGCATTTATGATATACAGTCGGGCCGGCTGATCCGGGAGTTCGTGCCCGTGCCGCTCGAGCCGGCCGGGAGGGCGCGAGCTTCCGGGGAGTGAGACGATGCGAACGACGAGATCCCCGGCCCCCAGCCCCCAGCCCCCAACCCCCGCGCGGCGAGCGGCGTTGGTTGCGGCTCGCGGCGCTGTGGTACTGCTGCTGCTCGCGGCCGGCGCCGCTTCCGGGGCCGCCCCCGCGCTGGCCGAGCTCGACCCGCGCGGCGCCCAGCGCGGCAAGGCCTTCACGCTGACGCTGTCGGGAACCGGCCTGGCCGAGGGCGCGGCGATTCTCTCGACGCTGCCAGCCTCGTTCGCGCCGCTGGCGCCCAAGGAAGGCCGCGCCCCGGACACGACGCTCTCGTTTTTGGTGGAGCTGGGGCCGGAGGCGGCCGTCGGCCTCTACCCGGTTCGCGTGCGCACCCCGGAAGGTCTTTCTAATATCTTGCTGTTCAGCGTCGGGGCGCTCCCGGAGATCGCCGAGGCGGAGTCCGAAGCCGGGATGCAGGAGTACTCGAACGACTCCGCGCTCACGGCGCAGCCGATCCAGGCGCCGGTGACGGTCAACGGAAAGCTGCGCGGGCCGGACCAGGACTTCTACCGTTTCCGCGCGGCCCAGGGCCAGCGGCTGGTCTTGGAGGTCGAGGCGCGGCGCGCCGGGTCGGCCGTCGATCCTCTCCTCCGGCTGCTCGACGCCGCCGGCAAGGAGCTCGCTCGCAACGACGACGCCGACGGCCTCGGCGTCGATGCGCGCCTGGATGTCGCTTTCCCGGCCGGCGGCGATTACTTCGTCGCCGTGCAGGACTCCAAGTTCAGCGCGCAGGGGCAGAATTTCTATCGTCTGAAGGTCGGCTCCTTCGCCTACGCTGACGGGCTTTTTCCGCTGGGCTGGAAGCGCGGAGCGGAGGTCGAGGTCGAGCTGTTCGGCGGCAACCTGCCCGCGGCGGCCAAGGTCAGGCCCGAGTGGAAGGCCGGCAACGGGTACGCCCGGTTCTCCCAGGTATCAGCTCCGGGTAGTCCGGGCGGCCTGCCGTTTCTGTTCGCGCTCGGCGACAGGCCGGAGACCCTGGAGCCGGAGCGGACCGAGGACGGCCTGGCCGCGCTGCCGCCGGGAACCGTGGTTAACGGCCGTATCGCGCAGTCCGGCGAGGTGGACCGCTACCGGCTGGCCGTCTCCCCGGGCGAGCATTGGACCATCGACCTCCAAGGCGCGTCCCTCGGCACCTCGCGCTTATACGCAGTGCTGACCGTCTACGACCTCAACGGGAGGAAGCTCACTTCGGCGGGCGATGCGGGCCGCGACCCAGACGAGTCGTTCGTGGTTTCGGCCGACGATACCCTCGTCGATCCCTATCTGGCGTTCAAGGCGCCGCCGGGAGTGCGCCAGGTCGTCGTCACCGTGGAAGACCTGCTCGGGCGCGGCGGGCCGAACTTCGGCTATCGCCTCGTCGCCGAGCGGCAACCGCCGGGGTTCAACCTTCGGGTGTCCTCGCCGTTCGTCAACATCCCGGGGCAGGGGAGCGCGCAGGTTGTGGTGGTGGCCGAGCGCCGCGGCTACATGGGTCCGATCCGGCTGAGCATTCCGGGCGCGCCCGACGACCTGCTGCTCGAAGGCGGCCACATTCCGGCCGAGGGCGGCGGACAGACCAGGATCCGGCTCTCGCGGACCGGCTACCTCACGGTCACCCCGAAACCGGGCGCGAAGACGCGGACGCTCGACCTGACGGTGTGGGGCGAAGGCATTACAGATACCGGCGAGATAATCCGCCGCCGCGCCTACGGCCCGGGGATGATCACGCAGGTGCGCGGCGCGGGCCAGAAGGCGGTGCTGGCCCCCTGGCTCGACCTGGAGCTCCCGGCGATGGTCGTCAAGGAGCGCCCGGCGGCGCTCGAAGTCGTCTCGCCGCGCTACGTCAAGCTGGTGCAGGGCCGCGACTACGACGTGCAGTGGAAGTTTGTGCGCCGCAACCCTGCGATTCGCCCGCCGAATCGCGTGAACGGCGACAACGTGCCCGGCGTCGGCAACCTGCGCGTCATCCAGGACCGCACCCGCATGGGCGCGGAAGCCGGCAGCCTGAAGCTGATCACGACGGTGGGAACGCCGCCCATCAAGTTCGACATGATGCTGAGCGCCACGGTCAATATCGACGGCCGTGACGAGACCATCACCGCGCCGGCGGTGACGTTCGACGTCGTCGAGGGCTATGCGATTCCGGCCCCGGCGCCCGCGGTGATCGCGCCGGGCGGCAAGGGCGAGCTCACCGGCCGCGTCGTTCGCCAGCCGGACTTTCCAGCGGCGATTACGGTGAAAGCCGACAATCTGCCGTTGCACGTTTCCTGCCGCGAGGCCGAAGTCGCGGCCGGCGCCGAGCAGTTCCGGATGGCCTGCGAGGCCGGCGCCGCCGCCGCGCCCGGCGAGTACGCGATCGAGCTGCTCTCGGCCTCGACGCTCGCCGCCCGCGACAAGGAGAACGTGCCGTACACGATTCCGCCGGTGAAAGCCTCGCTGAGAATTGAGAGATGACCCAAGTGTCCCGAGTCGGAAGTTCCATACAGGATTCAGCCGTCCTGCCGGCCCCAAGCGGAGCTGTGTCATTCCGAGCGAAGCGAGGAATCTGCTGTACTGGTGCGGCCGCGAACAGGAGATCCCTCGCATTCGCTCGGGATGACAAGGAACAAGCGCAGACCACTCGCTCCGGTCGTGGCTCGGGAACGATTGCACGAGGCGCTCTGCTCTCGCTGTTGCTGGCCGCCGCGTCGAGCGGCGCCGCGGACAGGCCCGCGGCCAAGGTGACCAAGATTTGGGCGGAGCCCGCGCCGCTGGTGCTGTCGGCGCCGGGCGAGGGTCGCCGGGTACTGGTGAGAGGCTTAACGGCGGACGGCGAGACCATCGACCTCACCGCCGGCGCGGTTCTCAAGCCCCTCGGCGCCGGCGTGCGGCTCGACCGCGACGGTTTCCTGGCGCCGGTCAAGGAAGGCCCGGCCAAGGTTCTGGTCACCGCCGCGCGCCTCAAGTTCGAGCTGCCGGTCGTCGTTTCGGATCTCGCCAAAACCCGCCAGCCCACTTTCTTCCGCGACGTCATGCCCGTGCTGAACAAGATTGGCTGCACCTCCGGCGTCTGCCACGGCGCGGCGAAGGGCAAGAACGGCTTCAAGCTGTCGCTGCGCGGCTACGATCCGGAAGCCGACTACCAGGCGCTGCTCTACGACGTGTCGGGCCGGCGCTTCAACCGCTCCGACCCGGCGCGCAGCCTGATGTTGGCCAAGCCCACGCAGCAGGTCGCTCACGGCGGCGGCCTGCGCATCGAAATCAGCTCCCGATACTACAAGATTCTGCTCGACTGGATCTCCGCGGGCGTTCCCTACGGCGATGCCGCGGCCGACCGGGTCGCGAAGCTGGAAGTTTTTCCGTCGGAGATCTTCATGCGGCGCCCCGGCCAGGAGCAGCGGATGCTGGCGCTGGCGCATTATCCGGACGGTTCGGTCCGCGACGTGACCCGCGAGGCCGTCTTCGCGAGCAACGCGCCCGAGATCGCCGAGGCCGCCGCCGTAGTCGCCGACGCCCCCCTGCTCAAGGGCCAGCGCAAAGGCGAGGCCGCCGTGATGGTGCGCTACGAGGGCCGCTTCGTCACCGTTCCCGTCACCATTCTCGATCCGCGCCCCGGGTTCCAGTGGGCCGCCCTGCCGCAGTATAACTACATAGACGGGCACGCCGACGCCAAGCTCGAGCGCCTGAAGATCCAGCCCTCGCCGCCGGCCGGCGACGCCGAGTTCCTGCGCCGCGTCTCGCTCGACCTGATCGGCCTGCCGCCGCGCCCCGAGGAAGTGCGCGCCTTCCTGGCCGATCCGGCCGAGTCGCGATCGAAGCGCGCCCGCCTCATCGACCTGTTGATCGCCCGGCCCGAGTTCGTCGATCACTGGGCGCTCAAGTGGGCCGACCTGCTGCAGAGCAGCCGGAAGTTTCTGGGCGACAAAGGCATGTGGGCGTTCCGCGAGTGGATCCGCCAGTCGGTCGCCGCGAACAAGCCGTACCACAAGATGGTGCGCGAGCTGCTGACGTCGACCGGCAGCACCTTCGAGAACCCCGCGGCCAACTTTTTCCGCGTCACCGCCGCCGACCCCAAGCAGGCCATGGAAAAGACCACGCAGGTGTTTCTCGGCGTGCGCATGGTTTGCGCGCAGTGCCACGATCACCCCTTCGAGCAGTGGACCCAGAACAACTACTACGAGCTGGCGGCGTTCTTCGCCGCCGTCGGCGTCAAGCCCGGTCTCGACAGCGATGAAGAGATCGTCTACGAAAAGCGCGACGGCTACGACATCCAGCACCCCAAGGACGGCCGCGTCGTCGAGCCGCGCTACCTCGTCGCCAGTCTGGATGCCCCGCAGCTCCCGGCCGCCAATCGCCGCGAAGCCCTGGTCGAGTGGCTGACGTCCCGGCAGAACCCCTTCTTCGCCCGCGCCATCGCGAACCGCGTCTGGAGCTATTTCTTCGGCCGCGGCATCATCGAGCCGGTCGACGATATCCGGGCGTCCAACCCTGCGGCGAACGAGCCGCTGCTGGCCGCGCTGGCGAAGGACTTTACCGATCACAACTACGACTTGCAGCATTTGATCCGGACGATCGTCAACTCGCGGGTCTATCAAGCGTCGCTGGCGGCCAACCAGTGGAACGCCGACGACGAGGCGAACTTCTCGCACGCCGCGCCGCGCCGGCTCAGCGCCGAGCAGCTCCTGGACGCCATCGCCGTGGCTACCGGCTCGCGGCCGAAGTTCGCCGAGGTTCCGCCCGACTTTCGCGCCGAGCAGCTTCCCGGGCCGCACGTCGGGGCGGGCGGGTTCCTCGACCTGTTCGGGCGGCCGGCGCGGGAAACCTCCTGCGAGTGCGAGCGCCGCAGCGAGATGAGCCTGCCGCAAGCGCTCAACCTGATCAACGGCCCGACCGTCGGCGACGCCCTCGCCGACCCCAAGGGCCGCGTGGCGCAGTTGATTCTCGCGGGCGCCACCGATCGGCAGCTCGCCGAGGATCTTTACCTCGCCGCGTTCAGCCGTCTGCCCGACGCCAAGGAGTACGACGCGGCGGTGACTTACTTGCGCGGCGGATCGAGTCGCGCCGCCCGCGCCCAGGACCTGCTGTGGGCGCTGCTCAACAGTAACGCCTTTCTTTTCAATAGGTAAAGCGCCGAGTCCGCAAATTTGCGGTCCGGTCTGCCCGCGCGGCCGCACGGCGAACCTGGCTGCAAATTTGCAGCCAGGTAAGCGGCGCGTTAGGATACTGCCATGAGCCGATCTTTTCTTGGAAGCGCCGCTTTCGCCGCTCTCTCCTGCTTGTGCGCCCAGCAGCCGGCCGCGCCGCCGCCGCGCAGCGCCGCAAGCGAGCAAGAAGCCCGCCGCGTTATTGACGCCTTCTTCGCGGCCTTCAACAACCAAGACGCCGAAGCGACTCGGCGGGTTCTGAGTTTTCCGCACATCCGAATCGGCGGCGGCGGACGCGTCGCGATCACACCGTCGGCGCAAGAATGGAAAGGCGACCCGGCGGCGCTGGCGGCGGAGGGCTGGCATCACAGCACGCTCGACAAGGTGACCTTCACCCACAGCAGCGCGGACAAGGTTCACGCCGCCGTGGTGTTCAGCCGCTACCGTGCCGACGGCGCGCGCTACGCGACATACAGCGCGCTGTGGATCATCACGAAGCAAGACGGGCGCTGGGGCCTGCTCTGCCGGTCCAGCTTCGCGCCGTAGCTCGAGACGGCGCGCCCGGACAAGCTGGCCCACGATTGGCTCCATGATGATGTATGCTCGGATCGCCGGTTGGTGAAAGCCGACTCTCGCTCGTGCGGCTCCCGTCGACCTCCTCCTTCAGGAAGTTCTTCGGGGCTCTGATTCGCAGATCGGCATCGTGTATGATGTTTGCTTATCGGAGGTCGCCTTAGATGAAGTGCATTTCGCTGCTCGCCCTGCTCACCCTCACCGCTGCCATGGCTAACGCTCAGCCTGTCGTCTCCGCGGTCGCCAATGCTGCCAGTAACACATTAAACGGCCTGCCGGGTTCCTCACTTGCCCAGGGCTCCATCGGCGTCGCCTATGGCCGGAACATGGGACCGGCGAGTATCGTAGTCGCCTCAACCCTCCCCTGGCCTACCACGCTCAGCGGCACCTCCGCGCAGATCGTCGCGGGCGGCCAAACCATTAACCTCCCCCTCTACTACACCTCGGCCACGCAGATCGCCTTCCTCGTACCTTCGAATACCCCCGCCGCCCCCCCCGCCGGCACGATCCGCGTCACCTACAACGGCCAGACCTCCGCCGCCTCCCCCATCCCTATCACCGCGAGCAATCTCGGGATCTTCACCCTAAACTCGCGGGGCTCCGGTCCCGCCATCGTCACTTACCCTGACTATAGCCTCGTCTCGCGGACCAGGGACGCCAATTGCGGCGGCCCGAGCACCAACTGCGGGGCCGCCAATCCCGGACCGACCCTCATCCTCTGGGCTACCGGTCTCGGCGCCGTCAGCGGCAATGAAACCACCACGCCCCTTCCCGGCGACATGACCAATCACCCCCTCAGGCTGTGGATCGGCGGCGTCTCCGCCGACATCGTTTACCGCGGCCGCTCCGGCTGCTGCGTCGCCTTAGATCAGATCGTCTTCGTCGTGCCGGACACCGTTTCCGGATGCAATGTCCCGATCGTCGCGCAGATCGGCAACTTGATCAGCAATTACGCGACGATCGCGATTGCCCCCACCGGCTCTACCTGCACTCCTTACATCAACTTCCTGCCTGCCAATTTCCTCGCGCAATTATCGGCCCAAGCTTCCCCAAGCTTGGGCTTTATACAGTTTGAGCGCTTGGGCGACACAGTCGATCGAGCCGATGCGGGATTCTTCAAACTCAACGGCTCCGGCCAGCTCTTAGTCGATGCCCTCGAAAGCCCGCCGCCCGGCGCCTGCATGGCAACCACCTTTTTCAACGCTCCGGGCCCACCTGATCTTTTCTCGACGCTCCCGCTCTCTTTGCTGGACGCCGGCGCCTCCCTTGCCGTCAGCGGCCCCGGTGGTCGCAACCGCACCATGTCGAAAACACCCGATGGCGGCTATTCAGCCCGGTTCGGCGACACCTCCGCCGGCAATTATTTGGACCCGGGGGTCTACACCATCACCGGAACTGGCGGACGCGATATCGGCAGCTTCACCACCTCCGTCACCGTTCCACAGCCCGTGGTCTGGACCACTCCACTAATCGTGGTGCGTGCCGACGGCCTGACCGTCAACTGGACCGGTGGGGACCCGAACGGCTTCCTGGAGATCGAAGTGCGGGGCTTAGTCTTTACCGCTCCGGGCAGCAACACCGTATTGGCTGGCGTCAGGGCTACCTGCCTCGCCCCCGCCTCTGCCGGTACGTTCTTCATTCCTCCAACGGTCTTCCTGACGATGCCCCCGGTGCCTTCTGGACTCATAAACGTCGTTGGACGTTCGGCGCCCGCAACGTTCACCGCCTCTGGACTCCACGGCGGCACCGCGTTTTATTATCAGGAAGCCGCTGGCTATCGCAACGGCTTTCGGTAGCCACTGTGGAGTGGCCCCTCTGTCGCGCCTGCTGGCGCGGCCCAAGCCCCCGCACGCTACGCGACCTACAGCGCGTAGCCCGATCCCCAGACTGTGCTAGGATTGGGGTATGCACCGCAAAGTGGTAAGGCTGGACAAAACTGGGAGGTTGCTGATCCCTTCCCAGTTCCGCAAGGAAATGGACCTAAATGGAGGCTCGGAGGTGATTGTCGCCCTCGAGAATGGCGAGCTCCGGGTTTACACGCGGGACCTGGCGATTCGGAGGATTCAGGAGTACTTGCGCAAGATCGTGCCGCCCGGGGTTTCGCTTGTGGATGAATTGATCGCGGAACGCCAGGAAGAAGCCAGGCGTGAACTCGAGGATTGAGTTTGTTCTGGATTCCTCGGCTTTGCTGGCGCTCCTTCGAGGCGAACCGGGCGGCGACTCTGTCCGTTCGGTGCTCGAGACGTCCGTGATTGGGGCGGTGAACTACAGCGAGGTTTTGACCAAGATGATTCGGAAGGGGACGCCGGCCTCGCTGGCCAGTCAGATGCTGCAAGCCGTGAGACTGGCTGTGGTTCCGTTCGACCAACCGCTGGCGCTCGAAGGCGCCGACCTAGCGGCCTACGGATGGACCCACGGCCTGTCGCTGGCCGACCGTGCCTGTCTCACGCTGGCCCGCCATCACCAGGTGCCGGCGGTGACTGCGGACCGCCGATGGAAGATCCGCGGCCTTCCGGTCAAGGTCCGGTTTATTCGCTAGCCGTTTTCGCCCGGCCGCCAATCGCGACCAGGTGCTCGTCGGTGCGCAGGAAGATCTGGCCCCGCGAAATTGCCGGCGAGGCCACGGTCCGTTCCTGGAGCTGGTTGCGCTGGACGACCTTGAACCGCCGGCCGGCTTCGAGCACGAACGCCTCGCCGGCTTCGTTGATCAGGTAGACCTTGCCGCCGGCCGCCACCGGGGAGGCCGAAAAGACGCCGCCCAGACGTTCCCGCCACAGGATCTCGCCGTTCGCGGCGTCGACCGCGGAGGCGATGCCGGTCTCGTTGGCCATGTAGAGAAGGCCCTGGTAATACAGCAGAGACGATACATAGGGCCCCCCGGTCTTCACCAGCCACCGCAGGTGGGTTTGCGAGACGTCGCCCCGGCCGCCGGCTTTCACCGCCAGGAACGGCCCGCTGTTGTAGCCGCGGTTCATGTACAGCACCCCGTCGTGAAAAACCGGCATCCCGATCGGGACGCGATTCGGCTCGCCGACGTGCCAGAGGAGCCGGCCGGTCGCCGGATCGAAGACATCGATCCGCTCGGTGGAATTGACCACCAGCTCGTCGCCCTTGGGGCCCGCCACCACGAACGGCGTCGAGTAGGAGCGGCGGTCGTTGCCGCGGTCGGTTTTCCAGAGGGTCTTGCCGGTGTGTTTGTCGACAGCCAGCAGGTAGGCGGCGCCCTGGTGATCGCACAGCAGAATCAGGCTGTCCTTGTAGAGCGCCGGGGAGCTGCCGTGACCCCAGAGAATCTGGAACGGCCCGTAGTCCTGGCCGAGATGCCGCGTCCAGACCGGTTTGCCGTTGAGGGTGAGCGCGACGACCTGGCCAGTCCCGAACCAGGCGAAGACGAGCTGGCCGTCGGTGATCGCGCTGGGGCTCGACAGGTTGTGCTTACTATGAACAGGAGGCAGCGGGCCGGCCGCCTCCAGGCGATGTTCCCAGAGCCGCCGGCCGTCGGCCCGCGCGAAGGCATGGACCACGAACTCGACCTTGGCGCGCGCGCCGGTTTTCCGCGCCACGCCGGCGTTCTCGAAATCGTGACTGCGGCCATCGAAGGGGCCGTCGCCGATCTGCGAGGTCAGAAAGATCCGCTCGCCCCAAATGACCGGCGTCGAGGCGCCCAGGCCCGGCAGCGGCGCTTTCCAGGCGATGTTGCGATCGGGACCCCATTTGACCGGGACGCCCTTCTCCTCGGAAACGCCGTTGGCGGAGGGGCCTCTCCAGTGCGGCCAGTCGGCCGCCGCCGGCCAGTGCGGGGAAATCGCGCCGAGGAGCGCCGGAATCAGGAGTCGTCGCATGGTTTCCATTATCGGACACGGAGGCCCCCGATTGCCGTATAATAGGCGGCAGTACGGTTGGGGAGGCGGCTGATGCTGACCATTCCGGGCCAGGGCGGGCGCTTGTGCGACGGCTCGACCCGCCGCGAATTTCTCACCTCCGGCTCGATCGGGCTGTTCGGATTGAGCCTGGCGCAGTTCTTGAGCTGGCAGCAGGCGCAGGCGGCTTCGGCGCGGCTCGCCGGCATGAAGGGTTTCGGCTCGGCCAAGTCGGTGATCTTGTGTTTCCTCCAGGGCGGGCCCAGCCACATCGACATCTGGGATCCCAAGCCGGAGGCGCCGTCGAACATCCGCGGGGAGTTCAAAGCGATCCCGACCAAGGTCCCCGGCATCCAGCTCGCCGAGACGATGCCGATGCTCGCCGAGCAGGTTCACCGTTACACGCTGATCCGGTCGATGAGCTACACGCCGGAGGGGTTGTTCAACCATACTGCTGCGATCTACCAGATGCTGACGGGCTACCCGCCGGATAAAGTTTCGCCGTCCGGGCAGCTCGAGCCGCCTTCGCCGGCCGATTTCCCGACCGCCGGATCGCACATCTCGAAAATGAAGCCGCCCTCCGAGCCGGTGCTGCCGTTTGTCGAACTGCCGCGGACGCTCCAGGAATCGAACGTCCAGGGCAAGGGCGGCGCGGCCGGCTTCCTGGGCAAAGCCTACGACCCCTATCGCCTCTACCAGGATCCCAACAAGCCCATCAAGCTCGACGACCTGACGCTGCGCAAAGAAATCCCGCCGGAGCGGCTGCAGGACCGGCTGACGCTGCTGAAAGGCATCAACAAGTCGATGCCGGACCTCGAGAAGGCGCTGCGGCCCTACGCGCTCGATGAGTACTACCAGAAGGCCCTGGAGCTGGTGCTCTCGGGCAAGGCGCGCGACGCCTTCGACCTCGAGAAGGAGCCCGAGAAGATCCGCGAACGCTATGGCCGCACCACCTTCGGCCAGGGCGCGCTGATGGCCCGCCGCTTGATCGAAGCCGGCACGCGCTTCGTGCAGCTCAACTGGCCGGCGGTCGCCAACGGCAATCCGGAAGTCGATTCCTGGGACACCCACGCCTCGAACTTCAAGCCGCTGAAGAACCTGCACTGCCCGGTGCTCGACCGGACGCTTTCGGCGCTCCTCGAGGACCTCGACGAGCGCGGCCTGCTGAAGGAGACCCTGGTGGTGGCGGTAGGGGAGTTCGGGCGCTCGCCGCGCCTCGGCGTGAGCAC
>Ga0247727_10012574_pt1 | contig 14498 bp, 10 predicted proteins | sample WisWelCaveWW1625_FD_202498 | JGI IMG/M metagenome (GOLD analysis project Ga0247727, IMG submission 202498) | Biofilm microbial communities from Wishing Well Cave, Virginia, United States - WW16-25 | ecosystem: Environmental > Aquatic > Deep subsurface > Groundwater > Cave microbial mat | place... | reverse complement strand
ATCCCTCCGTGGTCAGGTCTGTTGAAAGTTCACACACTTCAACTACGCCTGAAAACGCCGAAGGATTTCGAGTTTTTCAATAAACAGCTCAGCCCACCAACCAAGAGTTCGCTTGGTTAGGGCCTAGGAAGCCGCAGGCTGGGCCGAGTAGCGCAGGCTCGACCGGACGGGTCGTCGAGGCTCGTGCAATCCGTAGAATCGGCACACTCCAGCATGTTGATTTTTCGCGCCTGCACGGCCGCATCCCGCCGGTGTCCTATACTTGAGTTGCAGCCCGCCAACAACAACCTGCTTCCGCGGAAGACCCACGCCATGTTCAAGTTTCTTTCAGGCTGTGCCGTCACGGCCGTCGCGTTCTACGTGTTCGCGAATCATCCGGAATTGGTTCACCGCGCGATCGACGCGGGCAAGGAGCAACTCACTTTCGCGTCGCGCAACGTGTCCGCACTCGCCAGCGGCGACAACGTCGAGTCCGCGGCCGAGAGCAACGAACCGACTGCGCTGCGGGTCACGGCGATCGACTACGATCGAGTCAGCCGTCTCGTGCCGACGATGAAGGGCGAGTCGTCCGACGACCTGTGGGGTGTGATGGACGAGGACGATTACGACCGGCGCGCGTCGGCCGCTCAAATCCTGCTCGGGCGCGCCCGCATCCCGGTTACGCCGCATGGCGTCGCCGCGGTCCAGCAGAAATACCTGCGATCGTCGCAGCCGGAATCGCTGCAAACCGGATTCAGCTACTTGGGACTGCTCGCGCTGCAGCCGGACGCGCCCGATGACTCGATCGTACGGCTCGCTCAGGGCTACGTCGAGCGACACCCGCGCGACCAGGCGTGCGACAACGCGCTGTGGGCACTCGGCGAATTGGGATCGCAGGAAATGGTGCCGTATTTCTTTCAGGTCATCGACGACGAACGCAAATACGGCACCGCCGCGCGCGAGCGGGCATTCTGCTGCCTCGCGCAGTGCGGCCGATACTCGCAAAGCCAGCGGCTCGAAATGGTGCCGAGCTTTCTCCAGGTCTACGATCAAAATCGCGATGCACAAACCCGCGCGTGGACGATGCAGGCGCTGGCCCACTGCGCGCCCGGCGTCCGCGCTCGATCGATCGACGACTGGCGAAACTGGTGGTCGCGGCAGTAGCCGGCACGGCGGTCACGCGTCCGTATCATCGTCCGCCGATCGTTCTTCCTGTTCGGCCGGTCTTGTTTCAGTCGTGTTCGCGTCGTCGAGGTCCTTGGACGGCCGCGGAATCACCATCGGCTTGTTGCACGCGGGACAGTTCACTCGCCTGCCGCCGTACTTCTTGCGGTCAACGTAAAGCCGCACTTTGCACGATGGGCAGAGAATGATAGGATCGGCCCGAACGTGCGCCCGCGCGGCGCCCGGCCCTTTCGGGGATTCGAGCATTTGCTTGAGCGCCCCTGGACTGATCATCATCGAGTCGCCGGCGGTCGATGATTCGAGCGTCGCCAGCCGATGCGTGACGCCGCAACTCGGACAGCGGACGTTCGCGTGCTGCGACTGGGCGTTCGTCTGGAACACCTTCTGGCAGCTCGTGCAGCGCACGGTGAGCATCGTTCGTCCGTCCGAAAACGATTGAATAAGGACGCGAGAGTATAGCAAGGCCGCCAATGACTTTCGCCCTGTAACCCGCTCGCGCGGCGAGACTACAATGCGTCAATTCCGGCGAGGACGTGCCACACGCCTGATTCCATTCGATCCAAGAGGTTCCCGTGAAACTCACCAGCGTCTTTCACACTGGCTTCACCGTCCGCGACATCGAACGATCGATCGCGTTTTATCGCGACACGCTGGGCATGATTCTGGTGCATCGCCAGGAAGGCACCGCGGATTATCTCGCGACCGTGACCGGCTTCGCCGGAGTGCGGCTCCGCATGGCCTTTTTGAAACTGTCGGCCGACGATCCGCACGTGCTGGAGTTGCTCGAATACGCGTCGCATCGCGGCGAGCCGACCGACCGCGCGACGAATCGACCCGGCAACGGCCACCTCTGCTTCAAAGTGGACGACATTCACGCGTGGCACCGCACGCTGACCGCGCGGGGCGTGCATTGCATTTCAGAACCGGTGCGAATCTCGGCCGGCATCAATGAAGGCGCGTTCGCCGTTTACCTTCGTGACCCCGATGGCTTTACCATCGAACTCTATCAGCCGGCACCGGCAAAACAAATGACATGACCAAACCACTCACCACTCACTACTCGCCACTCGCTCGTTTTGACGAACTGCTTGACACCGGCGACGACGTGCCGTTCGACGTGGCGAGTCACGCGGCGGGACCGGCCGGCCGGCTGCCGCTCACGGCGGAGATGCTGCTGAATTCGCCGAGCGGCGACGTTTTCGGCCTGAGCCAAAACGCCGGCATGGGCTGGGACCCACAGCTTATGACCGGCCGGCAGTTTCTCATCCTGAGCACGATGGGCGGGCTGCGCGCGGCGGACGGACGGCCGATCGCGCTCGGTTATCACACCGGGCACTGGGAACTCGGCCTGCTCGTGCGCGAGGCCGCGGAGGAATTCAAGCGGCTCGGCTGCATTCCCTTTGCCGGCCATTGCTCCGACCCGTGCGACGGCCGCACGCAGGGCACGACCGGGATGTTCGACAGTCTGGCCTATCGCAACGACGCCGCAATCGTGCTGCGCCGGCTCGTGCGATCGTTGCCCACGCGCAGTGGCGTGCTCGGCGTCGCGACGTGCGACAAAGGACTGCCCGCGATGATGATGGCGCTCGCCGCGATGCGCGACTTGCCGTGCGTGCTCGTGCCGGGTGGTGTGACGCTGCCGCCGACCGATGGTGAGGACGCCGGGAAAGTTCAATCCGTTGGCGCGCGGTTCGCGCACGGCGAGATCACGCTGGAAGAGGCCGCCGCGCTCGGCTGCCGCGCCTGCGCGACGCCCGGCGGCGGCTGCCAATTTCTGGGCACTGCGGCCACGTCACAAGTGGTCGGCGAAGCGCTGGGCCTCACGCTGCCGCACGCCGCGCTCGCGCCATCAGGCCAACCGATTTGGCTCGACATGGCCCGCGGCTCCGCCCGCGCCCTGGCCCGACTCGAAGAACGCCGGATCACTACGAAGTCAATCGTCACGGACGCGGCGATCAAAAACGCCATGACCGTCCACGCGGCGTTTGGCGGATCGACTAACCTGCTGCTGCACGTTCCGGCGATCGCACACGCGGCGGGTCTCCGGCGGCCGAGCGTCGAAGACTGGCAGGCGATCAATCGCCGCGTGCCGCGCCTCGTCGATGTCTTGCCGAACGGCCCCGCCGGACACCCGACCGTGCGCGTGTTCTTAGCGGGCGGCGTGCCGGAAGTCATGCTGCACCTGCGGCGACTTGGCCAGTTGGAATTGGACGCGATCACCGTGGCCGGCGAGCCGCTCGGCCGAATGCTCGATTGGTGGGAATCGTCCACGCGGCGAACGCGGCTGCGTGAGTTGCTCAAGACGCGCGACGGCATCGATCCGGACGAAGTCATCATGAGTTCCGATCGCGCTCGAGCGCGCGGCCTCACGAGCACCGTCACGTTTCCGCGCGGCAACCTCGCCCCGGAAGGCTCCGTCATCAAGAGCACGGCAATCGATCCGAGCGTCGTGGACCCCGACGGCGTGTATCGCAAGCTCGGCCCAGCGCGGGTGTTCACCAGCGAACGTGCGGCCGTGTCCGCGATCAAGTCGCACGGTCCGGACCGCGTGAAGGCGGGCGACATTATTGTGCTGATCGGCTGCGGGCCGCTCGGTTCGGGCATGGAAGAGATTTATCAAGTCACCTCCGCGCTCAAGCACCTTTCGTTTGGCAAAGAGATCGCACTCGTGAGCGACGCGCGGTTCAGCGGCGTCTCGACCGGCGCCTGCATCGGACACGTCGGCCCGGAGGCACTCGCCGGCGGCCCGATCGGCCGCATCCGCGACGGCGACCTGATCGAGATCATCGTCGATCGCAACCGTCTCGAAGGTTCCGTGAACTTTGTCGGCTGCGACGGCCGCCGATTCTCAACCGACGCCGGCGCGGAAGTGCTCGCGTCGCGCCCGCCGCGTCCCAACCTCGCGCCTCACCCCGCGCTGCCCGACGACACGCGGCTCTGGGCCGCGCTGCAACAACTCGGCGGCGGAACGTGGGGCGGCTGTGTGTTCGATGTCGATGCGATTGTGGCAAAGATCAGTGCGCGGCTCGAATAGACGCGGTATGTTGCTGACGTCGCGACAGCCCTCACGGAATTTTTCCGCAGCAGGTTGCGAGCCGAAGTGTCGAGGCATATCCTCTCACCACGATTGGTGCTCCATCCAACCCACGCCAGGCGCCGCCGACGCTCGCCGAGGAGCTTTATGCCACTGGACTCCCGACCGCCGCAATGGAAGGTGAAGATAGACCGCAACGTCCGCGTGCCGATGCGCGACGGCGTTGAACTTGCCGCGGATTTCTACTATCCGGACACGCCTGGCAAGTTCCCGACTGTTGTGGAACGCACGCCGTACAATCGCGAGGAATCGGTGCTGCACCGCACGGGCACGCCGGAATACTTCGCCAGCCGCGGCTACTTGATCGTGATTCAAGACGTGCGCGGCCGGTTTGGATCGGGCGGCGTTTGGTATCCGTTCATCGCCGACGGCTGGGGCAGGTTGCGCGACGGATTCGACACCGTCGAGTGGCTCGCGCGGCACCCGCGATCGAACGGCAAGATCGGCACGCTCGGTGGTTCGTTCGCCGGCCAGACGCAGATGCTCGTCGCGCCGACGCGGCCGCCACACCTCGTCGCGGCGTTCGTGCGCGAGGCGGCGTCCGACCTCGCGGAGCAGTGGGTCTATCGTGGCGGCGCGTTCGAATACGGCTTCAATCTTGAATGGAACCTGCGGCACGCGCTGCCCACGCTGGCGAAACAGGTCGGCGTCGTGAAGGCGGCAATCGAACGCAAGGCGAAGCTGTACCGCGAAGATCCGATGCTCGAGCACGTCGCGCTGGCCGACCCGCACGCGTGGCTGCGCGATTGTCTGTCGCACCCGGCCAGAGACGATTTTTACGCCCCGTTTGACATCGCGGCGCAGCACGGCGAGATTGACACACCGATGCTGCACATGGGCGGCTGGTTCGACATTTTCCTCGGCGGCACGCTGGCGAATTTCACCGGCCTGCACGCGCACGCCCGCACCGCAAAGGCCCGCCGCGCGCAGCGAATGCTTATCGGACCGTGGATGCACGGCCCCACGCTTGGCGATCCCGCGTTCGACTGCCGCGTCGGCGACGTGGATTTCGGCAAGGAGGCATTGCACGACATCAACGCCGAGATGCTCCGCTGGTTCGATTTCTGGCTGCGCGGCGAATCGAACGGCGTGGCCGACTCGCCGGCGGTCCGTTATTTCCTGATGGGTGCGAATCGCTGGTGCTCGGCCGACACGTGGCCGCCGGCCGATGCAAGACCGCACCGGCTCTTTTTCTCGCGCGGCGCCGGCAAGGCATCCGCGTCGCGGAACAACGGCCGGCTCGAAGCACGGAAGCCCGCGGGCAATCAGCCGCCGGACTCGTTCGATTACGACCCGAACGATCCGGTGCCGTCGATCGGCGGCAACACGCTTCACAGTCCGCCGCTGCCGCCCGGTCACTCCGGCCCGACCGTGCCCGACTTCATGGCTACCGCCGGTCCGCGCAACCAAGCCGCAATCGAGGGCCGCTGCCTGACGTACACGACCGACCTGCTGACGGACAACCTCGAAGTCACCGGGCCGGTCAAGGTCGTACTGCACGCGTCATCGTCCGCGCCGGACACCGACTTCGTGGCGCGACTTTGCGACGTGTTTCCCGACGGCCGGTCGATCCTCGTCACCGACGGCATCCTCCGCGCTCGCTACCGCGCGGGCCGGTCGCGCCCGCGGCTGCTCGAATCGGCAAAGGTCTACAAGTTTGAAATTGATCTCTGGTCCACCGCGTGGCGCTTTGCCGCCGGACATCGGCTGCGCGTGTCGATCACGTCAAGCTGCTTCCCGCGGTTCGACCGCAATCCGAACACCGGCCGCACGCTGGCCGAGTCGAGCGAGATTCGCGTCGCGACGAATCGCGTGTTCCATGACGCGAGGCGGCCGTCGCACATTGTGTTTAGCGTGATTGGCCCCCGCGCGTAGCGCGTGTCGCGTGTGCAATTGCCGCACGGTAGACTACCGTTCCCTGCGTGCTCGTGCTCGAATCAACCGAAGTCCAACTTCGCGAGGTGCCGCATGCCGCGATGCATCGCCGTCTTACTTCTCACGACGCTCACGCTGTCCACGTACTCCGCGGCGGTTCGCGCGGACGACGGGTCGATCATCCAGCCGCTGCTCGAAAAGCCGATCATCGCAGCGGACCAGTCGCTCAAGGACGTGCAGGCGTTTGTCGAGTCGCGTGTGCCGCCGCTGCCGAAGACCGAAACGGTGGGCGGTTGGCAGGAGGTCGCTGATCGGCTGCGGGCCGACGTGCTCGATCGCGTGGTGTTTCGCGGCGAGGCCCGCGCGTGGCGCGACGCCAGGACGAAAGTGGAATGGCTCGAGACGATCGACGGCGGTCCGGGATATCGCATCAAGAAGCTGCGGTACGAGGCGTTGCCGGGCCTGTGGATTCCGGCGCTCTTGTACGAGCCGGAAAAACTCGACGGCAAAGTGCCGGTCAGCCTGCATGTGAACGGTCACGACCCGAATGGCAAGGCGGCGCCGTATAAGCAAATTCGTTCGATCAACTTGGCGAAGCGCGGCATGATCGTGCTCAATCCGGAATGGCTCGGCATGGGGCAGCTTCGCGGCGACGGCTACCGACACGGCTGCATGAACCAGCTCGATCTCTGCGGCACGAGCGGGCTGGCGCCGTTTTATCTGGCCATGAAACGCGGCCTAGACGTCCTGATCGCACACGAGCACGCCGATCCCGGTCGCGTGGCCGTCAGTGGACTTTCCGGCGGCGGCTGGCAGACGATCATCATCAGCTCGCTCGACACCCGCGTGAAGCTGTGCAATCCGGTCGCCGGCTACTCGAGTTTCCTCACGCGCACGCGGCACTTTAAGGACTTGGGCGATTCGGAACAGACGCCGTGCGACCTTGCCACGCTCGCGGACTACTCGCACCTGACGGCGATGCTCGCGCCGCGCCCGACGCTCTTGACCTACAACGCGAAGGACGATTGTTGTTTCGAGTCCGGGTACGCGCTGCCGCCGCTTGTCGAAGCGGCTCGGCCGTTCTTCGAGAAATTCGACAAGCCGGAAAACCTCCGCACGCACGTGAACCACGACCCGGGGACGCACAACTATGAAAAGGAAAACCGCGAGGCGTTCTACAAAATGGTCGGCGATCACTTTTTCCCGCGCGATGAGGCATTTGACGCGACGGAAATTCCCAGCGACGGCGAATTGAAGTCGAAGGACGAGTTGAACGTGGGACTGGCCGAGGGCAACGCGAATTTCAACTCGCTCGCTCGCGAATTGGCGAAGGCGCTGCCAGACAGTTTCGCGCAGGAAGGGGTGAAATCGGCCCACTCTGCAGTGACTTGGCAAGATTCACGCCGCGTCACGCTGGACACGGTGATTTCTCCAACGCGCGGGTTGCGTTCCGTAGCGGCAACGATGAAATCGAGCGAAGAGATCGACGGGCTCAAGATTCGCTCGCGGGAATTCCGCATCTCTGGAAGTTGGACTTTTCCCGTCGTCGAGTTCGCGCGCGGCGAGCCGAAGGAGACGACCATTGTGATCGCCGACGCCGGCCGAAAATCGGTTGCAGCCGAAGTCGAGCGGCTGCTGGCCGACGGGCACCGCGTGCTCGCCGCGGACCTGTTCTATTTTGGCGAGTCGAAGATCGCTCAAAAGGACTACTTGTTCGCGCTGCTCGTCGCGACAGTCGGCGAGCGGCCGCTGGCGATTCAAGCGGCTCAGTTGGCGATCCTGGCACGTCACGCGCGACCGCCTGAGAACGCCGGGCCGGTACGAGTCGTCGCGATCGGGCCGCGCTCGTGTTTGATCGCGTTGGTGGCGGCGAGCATGGAGGAGCAACTGATTGGACCGGCCACGCCGGCGCAACGAGCGCGCAATCTCGCGGGGCTGGCAGGTCCCGCGTGGGCCATCGGGCGGCTCGAACTGCAAGGCTGTCTCGGCAGCCTGAAGGAGATCATCGAACAAAACTGGTCTGTCGAAAAAGCGCCGGAGGTCTTCTGCTTCGGCCTGTTGAAAGAGGCCGATCTGAAACAACTGATCGCGCTCGTGGCGCCGCGGCCGGTCGTCATTCGCGAGCCGAGCGATCGCGCGAAACAGGAATTCGCCGGCCTCAAGGCTTGGTACGCAACGCTCGGCGTTGAATTCGATCCGCTCGACGCCTCAAATTAGTACTCGCCAACCGTCGTCTCACGCAGCTCGCACGGCGGCCGGCCGCGCGGATTGATGCATCCACTCCAAGCACTCGCTCCAGTTCCGCGACGTGCCCGGCGTGATCTGTCCCAATAATCGCGAGCCGGCCGCACCGGTCACGCCGGGCAAATTCGCGGGAACTCCGTCGAGCGTCAAACACGCGAGCATAGCGGCACACACCGCGCTGTATGTTTCGGCAGGAATCTTGGCGAGCGGCGCCGTGACGACGCCCAGTCCCGTGAATTGATCTTCCACGAGGCGTAACAGCAATCCATTTTGTGCCCCCTTGCCCACGACGATGACCTGCTCGGCCGCAAAGTCGTTGGCGATCTGCTGCCGCACCGCGTCGGCCGGACACGCGGCGACGAAATGCGTGGCCGTACACAGCACGTCGGCCACCGACCATCCGCACTCCACCGTCATTTGCAGCGTCGCCGCGATGAACGAGTCCCCGAAATCGTCCGGTTGAACGACGCGCGGCGGCGTTTGCTGAAAGAATCGGTGCGTTGCCCAACTGCGAATCAGCGGCTTGATCTGCCGACCCTGCACGGCCAGCATGCCGCGCCGGTCGCTCGGCTGGCGCCCTTGCGTCAGCGCCGAAACGAGCGAGTCGAGCATCACGACGCCCGGTCCGGTCTCTGAAACTCGAACAGCGCGAGGCCCACACCGCGCGGGAACGATGCACAGGCTGCTCGTGTTGTCGATGTGAGCGACCAGCCGCGTGGAAATTTCGTCGTGGGTAACAATCCAGTCGCAGATCGCGTCGAGCGGTCGGCCGCGGCCGCCCGCCGCGTGGTCGCGTTCCGAAAATCCCGCCACGGTCGTGATGCCTGTCGTCTCGGCCAGCCGCGCCGCGGTCCCAGCGCCGCGCTCAAGCAGTAGCGACGAACCGTTTTCGATTTGAACGCCGAGCACGAGCACGTGATCCAGCGAAGTGCCGGCTCGCGCCGCGACAGTACGGATCGCCTCAACCATGATCGATTCGATCGGCGCGTCAGATTCTGCGTTTCGATCCGCCGCGATTCCTGCCGCGGCCGAAGTTGCCGCCAGCTCGACGCGCGGCGCGACCAACTCGGCGACGGCGGCTGCCGCGAGACTCTCGACGCGACAATCGAGTCCCGCGCCGTCGACGCGCACCAGCGTGCCGCGAGCCTCCCGGCGCGCTGCGTCAACCACCAGGCCAATTGCCAGACGCGAACTCATGGCTGCCTCCCGTCCCTGGAAGGAACCGAACTCGTGTGGCGAAACCCAAGAAATGCCGCTGCCGCAAACTTCACGCGTGCCGTGCATGAAGCGTACGTGAGCCGGAATCCATTGACTACGCCGACTCACGTACGCCTGCACAGTCTTTCGTGACGAACGTGTCGCATTGCGAATAGCGCGCGGTGAGTCTTAGGCCGCCAGCGCCATCGCGTTTTCGCTGCACGCCTCGATGAGCGCCTCGAACAATTGCATGTCGAGCGCCGAGGCGGTCTCGGACGCCGGGTTCCATTGCACGCCCATGCAGAACCAGTCGGGATCGAGCGACTCGATCGCCTCGATCACGCCGTCCGGGGCCGTCGCGCTGATGCGGAATTTGTTCGACACGCGGCGCACCGCTTGATGGTGACTGCTGTTGATGCGAATCTCGCCGTCACCGTAGATGTCGTCGAGCCGCGTGCCCGGCTGGATTTCCAGCCCGTGCCGGTGCGAGCCGCCGAGCGGGTCCTTGTGCGGCAGCGCGCGGGGCAGGTCTTCCGGCAGGTGTTGGTAAATCGTGCCGCCAAAATGCACGTTGATGAGCTGCATGCCCATGCCGACGCCAATCATCGGCAACTTGCGATCGACCGCCAGCTTGAGCATGATCCGGTCGGCGTCCTCGCGCCGCGGCAATGCCGGACGAATCGACGGGTGCGGCGACATGCCAAGTCGTTTTGGGTCGAGGTCGTCGCCGCTCGTGAGCACAAGCGCGTCGAGCCGCTGCATGATCGGCCGCAGCTCCGGCTCCTTCACCAGCGGCGGAATGATGACGGGAATGCCCCCGGCCATGACGACCGAATCAATGTAGCCCGTCGGAACCACGCACACCGGCACTCGCCCCTTGGCCGGTAGGCGCAAGTCCATGTTGATCCCCACCTGCGGCTTCCAACTCGTTCGCATCGGAATCCCTCCCTTTCGTTAAAGGAACTCTTCCTTGAGTCCGTCCGCACAATTCAACCGGGCGAATTCGCCCACGAGCCTCTGCTGCTCCCGTGCTCGATCGCGGTCAGCTATTTCTTTTGGCCGGCGCGTCGGCGCTGGCCCAATTCGGCGTACCTTCCTCGTCCCTGCGCCACCACGTCGCCTTGGGTGTATGCCGTCCGAACGGCTTCCGACACCAGTTGCACCACCGCGTCGTTCACGGTGGCCCCGAAGAATCCCGTGTCCACCAGCAGCTCCAACTCTTCGTAGAGCGGCTTCGGGAACCGGATGCGTTTCTCTTCAGTTTCGAGTCGGTTTTCTGGTCTTGCCATGATTACGCCATTACCAGGGCGTTATTGTGACAAGTGGATTTCAATTGTCAAGAACCTCCGTGAAAAATTCCGCGCGCGGCCGGTTCGCCGGGTTCGCCTGGCGTACGCGTCAGACCGGGGACGCAGGAGTTGCGGCCGATGCCGTGCGGTCACTCGCGTGGCACGAGAACGCCACGCCGAAAGGATTCCAGCGAATTTCGCGGGTCGCGGCTGTGCTCGGCACGGGCGTGCCGAGTGATTCGCTTCACGAGGCGGCGATTCAGCCCGGCGCTTCGAGCACGCGGCGCAGAGATCTCGCGATTCGAAGGTGTCAGCTATGCGGTCGCCAGGATCGGCTCGGTGGCTCGCCAGCCCGCCGGGCCGCGCTCGACCCGGCGATAGAGCGTGTCGCGTTCGATCGGTACTCGACCCGCCTCTTCAATCAGGCCGCGAATCTCCGGGACGGTCAGCTCCTGCGGCGTCTGTGCGCCGGCGTCGTGATAAATCTTCTCGTGCACGACCGTGCCATCGAGGTCGTCGGAGCCGAAAGACTGTGCAATCTGCGCCGTCTTGATGCCCAGCATGATCCAGTACGCTTTGATGTGCGGAAAGTTGTCGAGCATCAGGCGGCTGATCGCCATCGTCTTCAGGTCCATCAGTCCGCTCGGCTTCTTCACGTGCGAGTGCAGTTCAACGAGCTTGGTATTCTCCGGGTGGAACGCGAGCGGGATGAAGGTCTGAAATCCGCGAGTTTCATCCTGCAATTCGCGAAGTCGGATCAGGTGATCGATGCGGTGCTCGGCCGTTTCGAGGTGCCCGTACAGCATCGTGGCGTTCGAATGCAGGCCGAGTTCGTGGGCGGTGCGATGAATGTCGATCCACTCCTTGGCGTCGGCCTTGTGCTCGCAGATCTTGTCGCGCACGTCGGGATGAAAAATCTCCGCGCCGCCGCCGGGCAGACTGCCGAGTCCCGCGTCGATCAAGGTTTGCAACACGTCGCGGTAAGAAAGCCCCGTCAGTTCCTTGAACCAATTCAGTTCAACGGCCGTGTAGGCCTTGATGTGAATCTCCGGCGCCGCCTCGTGCACGACTCGCACGACGTGGACATACCAATCAAACGGCATTTGGTGATGCAATCCGCCGACGATGTGCATCTCCGTCGCGCCGCGCGCGTGTGCCTCGGCCGCGCGGTCGGCGATCTCCGTGTCCGACATCAAGTAGCCCTTCGGGTCCTTCAGGTCCGCGCGGAACGCGCAGAAGATGCAGCGGTAAATGCAGACGTTGGTCGCGTTCAGATGCGTGTTGACGTTGTAGTATGTGTAATTGCCGTTCCACCGCTCGCGCACGCGATTCGCCAATTCTCCCAGCGCGAACAGGTCGCTCGACTCGTATAGAAACACGCCGTCATCGAAGGTCAGCCGCTCTTCGGCATCGACCTTCGCGCGGATGTCGATCAGCCGGTCATCAACAGCGGATTGAGGAAGTTGCACGATGCTGCATCGCTTTTTGAAGAGTTTTTCGTTTCGCATGACAAACAAATCACGATGGCGAAACATAGCACGCAAGGCCATGCGCGGACAACGGATGTTGCAACTCTTTAGAAATGTCCTCTCGCTCTATTGAACAACTCCAAATCTGGTCAGCACGGTCGTGGCCGGGGGCGGGCGGGCCGCCGCGACCGATGGAAGCCGTAGGCCGACTGAAATCGCGGCGGCCCGCCCGCCTCGACAAACGCGAACTCACCGGCCGCCCGTCGCTCCACGCGACGACGCCACGGATGATCCGCCGCCGGCTTCCACCGCCTCGAACGCTACCGGCCGCAGCCATCCGACACGACCGACACACGAGCCGGCTCGGCCGCACGCGCACCGGCCGGCAAAGTCTGCGTGTCTTGCCAGCACGCGCCACGCCGCGTCACTTTCGCGACCGGCAAACCTTCACTGACCGGCACAACTGGCGTAGCGGATGTGCCTTCTTTGCCGGGCAGCGGCGGCCGGTTAAGTGGCACGGGCCGCAAGGTCGAATTAACTCATACATTGAGTAGTTTGGATTTGTTCGGCAGACGCTGCGCGGCCGCACTGGCCGCCGCGTAGAGGGTTCGTTAAGGCGACTTACAAGTTGAGCCTCGGTTGAAAGGTGTCGCACATGCAAAAACGCATTCGCAGGCTGCTGGCTCGCGTATTTGGGATCGACGCTCGGACAGGCACGGGCTCGCGGCCGGTGCGGTCGCTGGCATCGTGGGCGTTTGTCGGACTGGGCGCCGTGTCGCTCGCGTCACTCGGCGGCTGCAGCCGCGACTTGTATCGCAAAGAGGCCGACGACCAAGCCGCTTGTCTGATCAACGAAAAAGAGAACGATTCGCGTTGGGACATTCCGGAAAGTTCCGTGTACGGCGACTCGCGCTCGCGGTTCTACGATTCCAACGATCCGGACCGTCCGCCAATTCCGCCCGATGACCCGAAGTCCCACGAGTTCATGCAATGCGTCTATGGCATGAAAGGCTACCAACGCTGGCAAGAGAACGGCGCGCTCGACAGCCTCGAGAATCCGGTCTGGAAGGAGTACCTGACCGAAATCATGACTCCCACCGAGAACGGGCAGTACGAACTCGATTTGCAAAATGCGCTGCAAATCGCACTGCTCAATTCTCCGAATTACCAGAGCAACGTCGAGAGTCTTTACCTGTCCGCGCTGGACGTGGCGTTCGAGCGGTTTCGGTTCGACGTGCAGTTCTTTGCCGGCACACGGTCCACGTGGCTGCACCGCGGCAGTGAGCCGTCGGGCGACTCGAGTTCGACGTTGACGCAGACCAACACGGCGCGTGCCACCAAGCTGCTTCCGGCCGGCGGTCAATTCCTGGTTGATTTCGCGAACACGTTCGTTTGGCAATTTGCCGGTTCCGATCAGAACACTCGCGCTGACTCGCTCTTGAGCTTCACTTTCCTTCAACCGCTGCTGCGTCAAGGTGGTCGCGAAGTGGCGATGGAGCGACTGACGCTTGCGGAGCGCGGGCTGCTGGCAAACGTGCGTCAGATGGAACGCTATCGGCAAGGATTCTTGCTCAACGTGGCCATGGGCACCGGGTCGCTTCCCGGCCCTGGTCGCCAGGGCGGATTCTTTGGCGATGCCGGCCTGTCTGGATTCACTGGCACGGGCGGCGGCGGATTCGGTGGCGTCGGTGAGGCGAGCAATTTCGGCCGCTTGGGCGGCACTGGCGGCGGCGGCGGCGGCGCGGGTGGTGCGGGCGGCGGCGGATTCGCCGGCGGCGTCGCGGGCAACGTCGGCGGGTTTGTCGGTCTGGCTCAACGAAGCCAACAGATTCGCAACCGTGAGGTCAACCTGGCATTGCAGTTGGAGAACCTCTCCCGCATGGAAGACCTGTTTCGGGCCGGCCGAATTGAAAACACGCAAGTCATTCAATTCCGCCAGAACGTTCAAACGACTCGAAGCCAATACCTCGCCGCGGTCAACGATTACCAGCAGCAACTGGAAAACTACCTGATCTCCACGCTGGGTCTGCCGCCCGACCTGCCGGTGAAGATTGATGAAAGCATCATTGAACCGTTCCAATTCACCGACCCCAAGATCTCATATCTTCGCACCGCGGTGAACGCTTTGACGGAACGCATCCGAACAGCCGAAGACCCGCAATCGGA
>Ga0247727_10012573_pt1 | contig 14499 bp, 10 predicted proteins | sample WisWelCaveWW1625_FD_202498 | JGI IMG/M metagenome (GOLD analysis project Ga0247727, IMG submission 202498) | Biofilm microbial communities from Wishing Well Cave, Virginia, United States - WW16-25 | ecosystem: Environmental > Aquatic > Deep subsurface > Groundwater > Cave microbial mat | place... | reverse complement strand
CCGGCCGCGCAGTGGCCGATGATTACCGAACCACCATGAGCATCCTTTTCGACGACCTGCTCCCCAAATGGAACTACCGCGCCGTTCCTAACTGATTGCGACAGTTATTTACGCGCCGGTCCTAAGCCTCAAACAAGCGACCCGTGCGCACGCTCCTGTTCCCTCGCCCCTGTACTCAGGGGAGAGGGCAAGGGTGAGGGGTCCGCAGCGTGCACTCGAAAAGAACCCCTCACCCCAACCCTTTCCCCTGAGTACAGGGGAGAGGGAGCAAACCTTTCTTTGTTTGAGGACTAGGGTCCTTTACGAAAGGTCCCTCACGGCGTGATAGAGCGCGGGCAAAGTCTGACGGTGGTCGCCTTGCACATAGAAACTCTCGCCGCCGTCGGCCACGGTGCGGGCGAGGATCGTTTTCCAGGGGCGGAAATAATATTGCGGATTCGTCTTCGGTGCCTCCTGGCGCGTTTCGTCGGGCAGCGGGATGAGGTCAAATACGGCGGTCGTGAAGTTCGCGATGCGGCGGCCTTCTTGATGGGCGACGTTTCGGGACATGGCCAGGGCCTTGAGGTAGACCTCCGGTCCCATCACGGCGGAACCGAAACACAACATCACGCCACCTTCCAGCCGATTCACAGATTCCGTGAAGATCAAGAAGTCTTGGTAGCTGGTTGCCCCCAGTGCCGCGCCGTCGGCGTTCGGGTGTTCGTGAATGATGTCGTAGCCGATGCCGACGTGGACAGTCACCGGCACTCGAAGGCGGAAGCCCGCCGCCAGAATGCTTACATCCTGGTGCGGGAAATCTTGCGGCCGACCCTTGACGATCTCGCGGCCAAGCGCTTCGCCCATGCCGATTCCGTCGCGGGTGCCGGCCGCGATCGCCTCGTTCATGCGTCCGGTCTCGTGCCACAGCCCGAACTCGCCGGAGCGAATGTATCTGGCGACGCTTTCGGTCGTCGCCCCGATCTGAGCAAACTCCCAATCGTGAATTGGCCCGGCCCCGTTCATGGCGACGTGCGTGATGATGCCGCGTTCCATGAGGTCTATGATGTACCGTGACACGCCGGCGCGGATGACGTGGGCGCCCATGATGAGTAGTGAAGAAGGGGTTGGGGGTTGGGGGTTGGGGGTTGGTGAGGAAGCACGCCGATTGAATGAGTCGCAAAGCCGCGTTGCAATCGAATCGATCGCGGGATGCGAAAACCGCGGCGGCTCGGCGTCGAGTGGCAGGATGGCCGACAGGTTAAGGTCGTGCATCCGCTCGGCCAGCGGCTTGATCTTGAGACGTCTGCGATCAAAGGAGGGAAAGGGCATGGGATTCAGCTTAGACCGAGGTAGTTCAACAAGGCAATTTGCTGCCGATATTCCGGAATGATGACATCTGCTCCCGCCTGGATCAGGCGATTGCGTTTCCATTGATTGACGCCGGCGCGGCGGACCTCGTCGCTGGCGACGCCGATGGCAACGCCGCCGACGCGCTTGATTTCTTCGATCTCGACGAAGCCGTCGCCGAAACCGAGCAACTCTTCGCCACGCAGGTTGTTTTCGGCGAGGATGCGGTCAATGACCATTTTCTTCGAGAAGTTCTTGTAGTCGTCGAGTGCTCCGTAAATGTGCGGTTCGAAGAACTCGGCGACGCAGATCGCGGCGGCCTCGCTTCGCACGTACTTGATGTCGGTGCCACTCGCCAGATAGAGCGCCACGCCCCGTTCGCGCAGTGTCGCGAGAAGTTCATGAGTGCCGGGGACGGTCATCGCTTCGGGCGAGATCGTTCGCTGCTCCAGGCCGAACACTCGCCCGCTGATACGCTGCCACAGGAGATCGTGGTACTGGTGCTTGTACTCCAGCGGATCACGCGGCGTGCCGCCCCGGCGCCGCACCTCGTCGGCGAGCTGAATCATCTGATAGATCGTCTGCCGGCCGTTCAGCCGCATGACGAACTCTTCGACTTTCTGAGAAAGCTCGTGTTCGGTTTCGTTCGTACCGGTCTCGAGCAGCGTTCGCACCATCATCGGGATCATCACGTCCGGCCAGCCCTCGCGGATGAGCGACAGCGTGCCATCGAAGTCGAACAGCACGGACTTGAACCGGCCATGAGGGATTTGCGGATTGACGATTTCAATCTCGAAACCGGGAGGGAATTGTTGAGAGTTGGGGGTTGAGGGTTGAGAGCCAGACGTTGCGAGTGGGGCGTTGAGGGTTGAGGGTTGAGAGTCAGAAGCGCCCACGGATGAACCGCTTACTGTCGCCCCGGTTTCACTTGCCAGCCTGTTCGTGATTCTGTCGCGCAACTCTCAACCCTCAACGCTCAACCCTCAACGCTCCTGCAGGATAGCCGACGCTCCCGCCGCGCGAAAGACCGAGGAAGCCCAAAACAAGAAATCATTCAACAGTTGACCGCAGCACAAGGTGGTCCTATGCTCATGGCGTGTTGCGTAACCAGGGCTGGCCGTTTTTTGGAGGATCATTCTCATGACCGAACCACGCAATGTGCGGTGCCCGGAGTGCAGTGATGAAGCGTCGGATGTGTCGCGCCGTAACTTTCTGAAAGAGGTAAGCACAGCGGCAGTGGCCGCAACCGTCTTGCCGGTCTTTGCGACGGCACGAGCGGCGTCGGAATCGCCGAAGGGAACGCCCGAAACCGCCGTGAAACGCCTGTTCGACAGCTTGAACCCGGAACAAAAGAAAACCGTTTGCTTCTCGTGGGAACACGAACTGAGAACCAAGTACGGAGCAAACTGGAAGATAACCGAACCGCACATCGAATCGTTCTTTACGAAAGACCAACAAGAGACTATCCGCGAAATCTTCCGCGGAGTTACTTCGGGCGACGGCTACGAACGGTTCATGAAACAGATGACGGAAGACTACGGCGACTTCGGCAAGTACCACGTGGCGATCTTCGGCGAGCCGGGCACGAAGCAGTTCGAATGGGTGCTGACCGGCCGGCACATGACGATCCGCTGCGACGGAAACTTTACTGATGGCACCGCGTTCGGCGGCCCGATCGTCTACGGGCACGGCACCGGCGACGGTAAAGCCGGCCTGCCCGGCAACGTGTTTTACTACCAGACGATCAAGGCCAACGAAGTCTTCAAATCGCTCGACGGCAAGCAGCGAGAAAAAGCCCTGGTCGATCGTGCCCCGGCCGAAAACTCGGTGAGCATCCGCGGCGCCGACGCCGTTGGAAAATTTCCTGGCATCGCCGTGTCCGAACTCTCCTCCGACCAGAAGTCACTCGTCGAAAAGGTCATGAAAGACCTGCTCGCCCCGTACCGCGAAGCCGATGTGAAAGAGGCGGTCGGCTGCCTGACGGCAGGCGGCGGCATCGACAAAATCCACATGGCCTTCTATCAACAGGGCGACATCGGCGACGACGAGGTGTGGGACATCTGGCGAATCGAAGGCCCGAGCTTCGTCTGGCACTTCCGCGGCTCGCCGCACGTACACGCATACATTAACATCGCGAGCAAGACGTGATTGAAGGAGGACAGGAACAGAAGGCAACAGAGGAAACGAAGTGAAGAGTCAGGAAGATCGTCGATCATGCCGCCCGAATCGGTCGTGAGGTCGCATGTTTCGCGCGCCCGATTGGTTCAAAAATCCAATACTCTCTTTGGACTGGAGTAACACGTCTGCCATTCAGGACGCCTTGTGGAACAAACTACCTTCGTCTTCTTCGTTCCCTTCGTTTCCTTGTGTTCCAATACGAGTCCCCATGCATCCGAGTTTCGAGAAGTCAGACAGGTTGAGTGCTGAGGCGATCGGGGCGGCCATTGAAGTGCATCGAATTCTAGGTCCGGGCTTGCTAGAGAGCATTTACGAGAAATGCCTATTGCGGGAGTTTGAACTACGAGGCATTCCCGCACTGACTCAACAACAAATCAGAATTGAATACAAAGGTATCGCCTTTGAGGAGGTGCTGAAGTTTGATGTGCTTGTCAATGGTTGCCTCCTGCTCGAACTCAAGGCTGTCCAGGACGTGTTGCCGATTCACAAGGCACAACTCCTGAGTTACAGGAAGCTTCTCAATGTGCCGCTGGGACTCCTTTTGAACTTCCACGAAGTCAAGTTGGTCGACGGAATATCGCGGATGATCCTGCCTCGCGCGAACCAACCATGAGCAAAGCGTAGGAGAGGCAAGAACAGAAGGGAGCTAAGCCAACAAAGGCGAAAGTAGGATTCAGCTACGCTTAAGCGCGCAATTCATTTTGCAAGCGTAGTAGTGTTGTGCTTTGAAGACCTGCCGAAGCCAAGAGACACGGCAAATCGCAGCAACCCTTTGATGCTTGTTCAATGGGCACTGATTACGAGGACAACTAATGAGGTATGCAGAGAATCTTCCGCAAGCCCAAGCGATCGAGACCTTTTGCTAGAAGCTTCAGTTGCAACGTGCTGACCGTGGATTTGAGTGTGGAAAAATTCGAGGCTGGTACCTACACGCTCAGCAGCCACAATCGTCTGGCAATGGCTATTCGTATTTCACATTCGAAATCAGCTTTTTCCGAAACAAGAGAGACCGCGACGTACTAATACTGGAAATTCTGCCGCAGGACGAAAGCCCTGATAGCCGGTTTTTCCTTTTTTATCGCACAGAAATTCCAAAGAAGAACCACATAAGTTTTCCAGCGGACAACCCTCCGTATCACCGGCAGACCCAAGACTTGCTCAAAAAAGTGATTAGTCGCGCTGATCTGGAGGGTTTGATTGCTCGCTGGAAAGATGCCCAACAACAAATCGCGGGCTCGCAGAATTGCAATCAAAAGAAAGGAACAGCGAATATTCAGTCACTTGTTGCCAGCCTCGTCAAGGACTTTCATCCAACAATACGTGAGCGCCTGACTAAGAACCTTGAAGTGTCAAAGACGCCAGCGTCCCGTCGAAGGACGAGTCCTTCCAACATCTACCCTTCGCTGACCTACGACGACGCCCCGGCAGCGATCGAGTGGTTGTGTCGGGCGTTCGGATTCACGAAGCGACTGGTCGTGCCTGGACCGGGCGGGACCGTCAGGCATTCCGAGTTGAGCTTGGGGCCGGGAGTGATCATGGTGAGTTCTGCCAAACCAGACCAAGGACGGGTCAGCCCGCGTAGCCTGCCGGCGGTCCATCAGGCGATCTGCGTGCGGATTGACGACCCCGACGCTCACTTTGCTCGGGCGAAGGCGGCCGGTGCGGTGATCCTGCAGGATCTCAAGGACGAGGAGTACGGCTCGCGCGGCTACATGGCAAAGGACCCCGAAGGCAACCACTGGTACTTCGGCACGTACCGGCCGGGTGCCTATTGGAGTGACGATTCGGTAGAATGAGTTTGCTGCCTTGGGGAGTGCTTGCGAGGAAACGCGCCGGCTGACCCGCTGAATTCCTTTGTATGTCAGGAGGCTAGAGCCCATGTCCGTGACTGTTGACTTACCCGCCGAGGAATTGGCTCAGATTAGGCAGCTCACACATCTGAACGACGACGCACAGGCCGTCGCCAGGGCGGCGAAAGAGTTCCTTCGATTGAGCCTGCTTAGACAGCTCAAAGCCGTTTCCGGGAAGGTGGACTTCGAGGACAATTGGCGCGAGTTGGAAGCGGCTGAGATCGCCGAACTGCGGCAACCCGGATTTCCCAAGTAACTAATCGCCGCAACGAATGATTGGGTCTTCGTGGACACATTCATGTGGGCACCGTTCTTCACCAAGCCAGGCTCGGCGGTGAAGCGGGCTGTCGACGAATTGCTCAATCATGACCGCGTGGCGCTGGTCGGCCCGATCGTTTCCGAAGTGCTCATGGGATTTCGCCGAAAGTCGCAGGCGGACTGGGTGGCCTCGCGGCTGCGGCTCGCCCATTTCGCCGCTATCGAATGGGATGACTGGCGAGAAGCTGCGACACTTGGTCGAGCCCTGGCGACGGAAGGAAATTGGGTTCCACTCACTGATCTTGTGTTGGCCACGGTCGCGAAACGCTTGAATGCCTTCGTGTACTCGGACGATCCCCACTTCGACCTCGTTGAGGGGCTGAAGCGATTCGCACCCGATTAAAGTACGAGCGAAGGATTGACCGACCCCTAGAGTAGACATGCCGATTCGTCAGAACAAATTGAAACGACTCCTTTCCGAAGGGAACACAGTCTTCGGTTCTTCGGTCAGACTCCCTGAGCCGGGGCTTGTCGAGGCCCTCGGTTACGCTGGGTTCGATTACGTGCTGATTGACGGCGAGCACGGCTCGATGGACTGGGCCGACATGGAACGAATGATCCTCGCGGCGCACGCGGCCGACACGACGCCGATCGTGCGAGTTGTAAAGAACGAGCCGGAACTTGTGATGCGGGCGCTCGATATCGGGGCGATGGGGATTCTGGTGCCTCACGTTTGCACCGAGATCGACGCGCGGCGACTGATGGACGGAGCGATGTACCCGCCGGCCGGTCGGCGCGGCGTTGGAATCGGCCGCGTCGGCCAGTGGGGTGCGATCCCGATGGACGAATACTTCCGGTCGATCAACTCTGAAATCGTACTCATGGCCATGATCGAAGACGCCGAGGCGATCGAGAACATCGAGTCGATTGCCGCCGTCGGCCTCGACATCCTCTGGGTCGGCACGCACGACCTCGCGGCGTCGTACGGTCTGCTCGGCCAGACCACGCACGCGCGCGTGCTTGCCGCCGGTGACCGTGTCGTTGCCGCCTGCAAGCCGCACCACATCGCGGTCGGCTTCCCCGCCCGTTCGCCCGACGACGCTCGCGACGCCCTCCGTCGCGGCTACCGCGCGATCGGCTACGGCAGCGCGGAGACGTACGTCGTGCAGCACGGGCGTGCGTTTCTTGACTCGGTTCGAAGATGATCGCGACTATTGCTTTGCATTTCTGAATTGCACAGGAATAGCTCACACCCGCGTCACGAATGAGCTTCCCGGGGCAGACGACTCACGATAAGTGCTCGAATTTGTTCGGCCAGCACCAGCGCTTGGCGGGCTTCCTCCTGCGACGGCCAGGTCGCTATCGGCCTTTCGCAACCAGCCGCGAGTCAGCATCACGTGATCGTTCATAGAGGGTCTTACCTTCAGCCAAGATCGTGGTGATGAACGCATTCGGCACGTCACGCCACGCAGCCAGCTCGCTCGGGGTCCAGACCACGATATCCTTCGCGGGAAATAAGCCGAGCAAGGCCATGCGATAGCGCCCCGCCCGACGATGGCGCGGCAGGGCGGACTCTTCGATGATCAGCAAGTCCAGGTCGCTATCGGGCCGGCCTTGGCCGCGAGTCGCGAGCCGAACAATACAATTTTTTCTGGTGACCCAGCATCCAGAATGCGGCGCACAACATCGGTTAGAAACGCCTCGGTAACCTCCGGAAATGTGGCCGTCTGAGTCATGGCTTACTTGCTTTCCTGGATCGAGGTTTCCATTCCAGCCCACGTTCGCAACTTGCAGCCAGCATTCTAACCGAACCAGGCGAAATCACGACTCCAACTCCGGCGTCATGCCGCGGCGCATGGTGTTTTCGGTGACGGATCGCGGGTCGGCGAACTGGAGCAGGTAGTTCGGTCCGCCCGCCTTCGTGCCGATGCCGCTCATGTTGAAGCCCCCGAACGGTTGCCGGTAGACGAGTGCCCCGGTCGAGCCGCGATTCAGATAGAGGTTGCCGACGCGGAAGCGCTGGCGGGCGAGTTCGAGGTTTGCCGGCGAGCGAGAATAGACGGCACCCGTGAGTTTGAACTCGCAATCGTTGGCGAGTTCGATGGCTCGCTCAAAGTTCTCGGCACGCATGACGGAAATGATCGGGCCGAAAAACTCTTCGTGCATGAACCGATGTTTCGCGTCGTCAATCTGAAACAGGGCGGGCGGAACGAAGTAGCCGACCTCGGGCGACACACCCACAAAGAGCGGCGTGGCACCGGGGTCCGGGTGTGCGATGATGTCCCGGAGTTTCTCGCACGACGCGCGGTCGATGAGGGGATTGAGCTGACACGACGGGTCGTGCCCGGGCGCAATGTGGATCGAGCGGCACGCCTCGATGAGCCGCGCGGCGAATGGTTCATGGGCCGAACCGACGGTGATCACGCGCGAGCAGGCCGAGCACTTCTGGCCGGCGAAACCGAACGCGCTCTTCATCACGCCGAGGATCGCTTCGTCGAGGTCGGCGTCGTCGTCCACGATGATCGCATTCTTGCCGCCCATCTCGCAGACGACCCGTTTCACCTGCGGTTGACCGGGATGCACTTTCGCCGCTCGCTCGATGATCGACAGCCCAACCTCCTTCGAGCCGGTGAACGCGATCTGGGCGACGAGCGGATGATCGACCAGCACGCCACCGATCTCGCGGCCTTGGCCCGGCATGAACTGAACGACTTGCGGATCGATGCCGGCGGCGATCATTCGTTCGTACAGGCTGAAACCGATCGCGCTGGATTGACCGGCCGGCTTCAAGATGATCGTGTTGCCGGCGACGAGTGCGGCGGTGGCCATGCCGGTGAGGATGGCGAGCGGAAAATTCCATGGGGCGATGATCGACGCCACGCCGCGGCCTTCGTACCACATCACATTGTCTTCGCCGGCGATGTTTCCGAGCTTGCGCGGGCCAAGTTCGACCAGTGCCTGCCGCGCGTAGTAGCGGCAGAAATCGACGGCTTCGCCCACGTCGGCATCTGCCTCGCGCCACGGCTTGCCCACCTCGAACGCTTGCCGTGCGGCCAATTCGTAGCGATCGGCCTGCAGCCGGTCGGCCAATTTTTCCAGGAGCATCGCTCGCTCTTCGAGCGGCCGGTCGCGCCACGCAGGCCACGCCGCGTAGGCGCCGCGAATCGCCTCGTCGGCGTCGTCGCGAGTCGCCAGCGTCACGCGGGCCACGACAAGCGATGGGTCGCTCGGGCATTCGCGTTCCTGAATCTTTCGCCCCTCGCGCCGCTGGCCGTTCACGACGACCGGTATGTGCAGCGGCAACCGCGAGCGAATCTTTGCGATTGCGTCAGCGAATGCCTGACGCGCGTGCCCATCTGTGAAATCGGTGTGTGGGCAGTTCTCGAAAGGCGTCTGCAAGTCGCCCGGCCGTAAACGCGATTGCCGTTCCACTGGCGGTCCGGGATTCGGCGCGGCCAGCAGTCGGCGAATGTCCGCGCCGTCGTGATGGCTGAGCCGCAGAAATCCGGTGTTGGCGGTGTTTTCGAGCAACCGGCGGACGAGATACGCCATCCCCGGCAACATTTCGCCCACCGGTGCATACAGCCGCACGCGATGGCCCATCGAACGAAGCGCGGCACGCTCCGGCTCGGCCATGCCGTAGATCATCTGCAACTCGAATGCGGTCGGCGACACGTTCATCCGCCGGGCAAGCATGACGGCATGCGTGAGCGACCGCAGGTTGTGGCTGCCAAACGCGGGAATTACGTGGCGGCTGTTTTCGAGCATCACGCCGGTGAGCCGTTCGTACTGGGCGTCAGTCGCCGTCTTGTCCGTCAGCACCGGGCACGGATACCCGTAGGCCCCGGCCGTCACGACTTCGTAGTCCCAATACGCCCCCTTGACCAGCCGGATCGTGATCGGAGCCCCGCGCCGCCGAGCCAACTCGATCATGCGTCGCAGATCGCGCTCTGCATTCTTCAAGTACGCCTGCACGACAATTCCCACATGCGGCCAGTCGCGAAGCTGCGGATGATCGAGCAGTCGCTCGAATAGATCGTAGGTGATTGGGTTAATCGCCCACTGTTCCAGGTCCAGGTTTAGGAATACGTTTCGTTCTCGCGCCCGCAAAAACAGCGGCAACACGCGTCTCATTAGCCGCTCCACGCTACCTGCGGGGTCCACCGCGTCGATGTGCGGCTCCATGGCCGAGATTTTCACCGAAACGTTTGTGCGAGGAATCTCGCCGATGTGGTCGCGATCGATCAATTCGACTGCCGGCCAGCCCGAAACTTCGTCACACAGGTTGTCGATCAGGTCCAAGTATCGCGCGGCGTACGCGTCGGCCTCCGCATCGCTCACCACCGCCTCGCCAAGCAGGTCCACGGTGAACGCAAATCCCTGATCGTAGAGCTTGCGGAGTACGGGAAGTGCCTCGCGGGCGTCGCGGCCGACGATGAACCGTTCGGCGAGTGACGTGACGTTCGATCGAATCGTTCGCGCGGCCAACCCCGCGGCGATCCCGCCGGAGGCCATCTTGAGCGCGGCCCCGAGCAGAGTCGGCAATTCGCGGCCTGGTTTCAGCAGGTACTCGCGCACGTGCCGCGACACTTGTTCGGTCTCGACCAGCGTCGGCAACACATCGACGAAGCGGAACATGTCCACTTTGAACGATGGGTCGCGCATCGCCCATTCGAGGATTTTGCCCTGCCAGTAGCCCTTGTCAAACACGCCGGGCACTTCACCGCGAATTCGGCTCCAGAGTTCGCCGCCCAACTCCTGAATCTGCGATTCCAGGTCCACGACTTCCGTGACGACGTTTGGCATGTGCTTCAATTCTGATCGAAGATTTGGTTCTCGAAACCTTTCCAAGCGAGTGCATAGATTAGTATCCGGCCATTGATCTTGGCTAGATCGCCGAACTTTTGTTGGTGATCAGTCCGGTCTAGGCAGACAGCGCCTCACGGCCACATTGCTTTGCAGGCCCATTAACCTGGGTTAATTCTGACTGAGTGGGGACTCGGTTCTGGAGAAATGACGGGGAATTCGGGCTCGTATCGCACTAGCCTGGATTATTCATGCCTCCACACAAGCCCGACGCGCAAGCGAGTGGTGGCAAACGACTCTCCCTCGCTTGCGCGTCGGGCTTGTGTGGCGCACACTGCGCGAATTTTCCAGGGCCATGAATAATCCGGGCTAGACCTGCAGCGCGAGCATTCGCACCAGGAATCAATTCAATCGCTTGGAATGCGTCGCCGCCTTGGTACTCATCGTGCAGCCGATAATTCAGCAAATGCCCGGCCGTGGCAATCCGGCGAAGTCAGATGCGACTCCGGAACCGGTCACCGGTTGGCCATCGTTACACACAAGTGCCAAGGCAACGATGGACTCGCCGGTCATTTCGCCTATTCGTCGCGTTGTGCGTCGAGTTCCCGTACATTCTTGACGGCTGCCACGGCCTCCAATTCCAACACGAAGCCTCGGCACTCCGCGTCGTCGCCCCAGCGCGGCTGCTGCATGAGTTCGCGCAGACTTGCGATGTTCGCGCGAGCCGGTTCGTTCAGACCCAACAGAATCTGAGCCATGGCGAGGAACGCCAGGTCAGCCGGATTAGGAGTGCCGAGCGGGTCCGTGTTGAGTTGCCCAGATCGGCTCAAGGTTCTCGCGGCCTCCTCGTACTGTCCGACACGGTACTGGGCCACGCCGAGCGTATTCAAAAATGAGCCGTCGTTTGGAAAGAATTCGCACGCCCGTTCGGCCTTCCGCAAGGCTTGGGCGTACGCTTCGGGTGTTTGGCCTGCGCTGCGGACCACATTCCAACTGGCATTATTGAGCGCCTGGGGATGCTCCTGGTACCGGTCCGCCAACGCCAGGGCAGCCTCTCGGACCGCCTCCCCGATCGTCTGGTCAGAGCGAACGTGGTCAAGCACTTCACCCTTGAGCATCCCTTTTCCAAACAAGAAACCGAACATTCCCACGGCGTCGCGTTCCGCCCGCAGCGCGTCGGTGTGCGGCCGCGCGTCCCACAGTTTCACTTGCCCGCCATTCAAGCCGCAGGCCACGAAGTTGCCGTCCGGACTGAACGCGACGCCGTGCGCTATGAAGCCGCAATCGAGCACAAGCAGTCCCGGCGCGCCGGGATTCGTCGCATCCCACAGTCGGACGGTCTGGTCCCAACTACTCGAAACGAGCCGCCGACCGTCCGGGCTGAATGCGACACTCGTGGCCGCGTTCGAGTGGCCCTTGAGCGCAAAGAGCGTCGCACCCGAGTTGACGTCCCAGACGTGGATCACACCGTCCGAGGTTGCCGCCGCCACTCGCCGGCCGCGCGGGTCGAAGCTCACAGCAAGAAACGGCAGTGTGGACTTCAATTCCGACATGACGACGCGTCGCGTCGCCAGATCCCAAACGAACAAGTGGCCCGGTTCGGGGTATGCCTCACTGCCACAAGCCGCGACGCGGCGTCCATCCGGGCTGAACGCGACGCCGGACACCTTGACAGGATCCGTCGCGAAGCTCTGTTCGATCCGGCCGCTTGTCACGTCCCAGATGCGCACCGTCCGATCGCGACTGCCCGATGCCAGCCGCTGGCCATCCGGGCTAAACGCGATCGAAGAAACACGGTCGGTGTGCCCCTCAAGGGTCCGAAGCGGTCGCCCAGTCGATGCGTCCCAAAGTTGCACTTCGCCTGGTTGGTCGTTGGTCCAGCCAGCGGCGGCCAGCAGTTTCCCATCCGGGCTGAAGGCGACGCTCTGAACGCTACCGGAGCAATCCAGACTGAACACGGGCTGGAAAGTGATGGTATCCCGCACATGGACTTTGGCATTACTGCCGGCGGTCGCAAATCGCCGCCCGTCGGGGCTGAACGCAACGGCACGCACATAGGAATCGGGGTGCAGCGTCTGCAGTTCGCTGTGACACAATCGCCAGAGGTAGTTCCAGGCGAAGCCGCGCCGATCGGGGCGGGTGGACTGATCGGGAATGTACAGTTGCAAAAGCTCGAGCACCTGCGGCACCTCAGCAGCACGCCAATGGCTCTGGGCAAGGTTCATCTGGGTCGCGAACAGGTGGTCTTCCGCGTCGAGTTCCCGGTCGCGAGCCTCACGCGCCCGCGCGCGGGCCTCGACCGCGAAATACGACGCCACGACCGTGCCCACGACCAGCGACGCCGCGACCAACCCCGTCAGCCCGGCGACCAACGGGTTGCGTCGGCACCAGCGCCACAGCCGCTCGGCCGATCCCACCCGCCGCGCGAGGATCGGCTCGCCGTTGAGGTAGCGCCCCAGGTCGTCCGCCAGCGCTTGAGCCGACGCATAGCGCCGCTGCGGCTCCTTCTGCAGGCAGGTCATGCAGATGGTCTGCAGGTCGCGATCGATCCGCAAATTGAAGTGCCGCAACGACAGCGGCTCCTGATCGATCACCTGCCGCATCGTCTCGACCGGTGTCGGCGCCAGAAACGGCGGCCGACCGGCCACCAGGCGATACAGCACCGCACCGAGCGAGTACACATCCGACCGCGGCCCGATCAGTTTGACCTGGCCGGCCGCCTGCTCCGGCGGCATGTAGCTCGGCGTGCCCAGCACTGCCCCGCTAGCGGTGAGGCTGCTGTCGGTCAGGACGTTCTTGGCCAAACCGAAGTCGGTGATCTTGGGCGTGAACTTTGGAGTGCGGCGGCTTGACGCCGCTTTGGATTCCGGCTGGCGCTTGTCGTCGCTGCTGAGTGATGTGGCATTTGCTGTGTTCTCAGCTTGGCCAAAGGAAAGCGGCGTCAAGCCGCCGCACTCCAAAGCTAGCAGCACGTTCTCCGGCTTCAGATCGCGATGCACGATGCCGTGCTGGTGCGCGTATTCAACCGCCTCGGCGACGAGCTTCATGATCTCCGCTGCCCGACGCTCGGGCAGCGGACCGGCTCGGACCGCCTCGGCCAGGCTGGTCCCCTCGACGTAGCCCATCGAGTAGAAGTGCTGACCCTCGCACTGGCCGACCTCAAAGATCGGCACAATGCCGGGATGGTCGAGCTTGGCCGCCGCTTCCGCCTCCGCGTAGAACCGCCGCACTTCCTCCTCGGTCGCCAGCTCGCCGCTACGTATCATCTTCAGCGCGACGATTCGGTTCGGCTTGAGTTGCCGTGCCTTGTACACCACGCCCATGCCGCCGCGGGCGATCACCTCGAGCAGCTCGTACTCGCCGAACCGGCCGAGCGGCACGCTGGATCGAACAGTTGACTTTGTAGGTCGGACATCCTTGTCCGACTCATTTGCCTGGATCCAAGCCCCGTTTTGACGGACAGGAATGTCCGTCCTACAGGCAGGAACATACGGCAACTCCGGCACCGGTCCTGCCAGCTCGTCGGCCCGGTCGCGAAAGAACTGACTCACCTGCTCCGCGAACTCCGGCAACCGTCGCACAAATTCCTCCGCAGCGGGCGAATCGCCACGGCGGCGGCGATATTCCAGCTCGATAGCCAACAACTCCTCGACCAGCATCGCTCGATCGGCGTCGCCCGTGTCGCGCAGTCGGTCCTCCAGCCTGGGCGATCGCCCGGCGATCCACTCCCGCTCGAAGGAGTCACAGACTTCATCCAGTTTGGAAGCAGTGCTCATCTGCATGCGTAGAACGGAATTCATTCCGTTTCTTGCCCACGACAACGGAATGAATTCCGTTCTACGCTCCGCTAGCCCTGAAACAAGCGAAGGAGCGCCCCGCCACCGACCTTGTGTCGGTGGTTTAACGGCTTTTGCACTACGGCGGACTTCACTTGAAATCATCGCGGCAGTAGTGCAAAGGCCGTTAACCCGGATTATTCATGGCCCTGGAAAATCCGCGCAGTGTGCGCCACACAAGCCCGACGCGCAAGCGAGGGAAAGTCGTTTGCCACCACTCGCTTGCGCGTCGGGCTTGTGTAGAG
>Ga0247727_10012572_pt1 | contig 14500 bp, 9 predicted proteins | sample WisWelCaveWW1625_FD_202498 | JGI IMG/M metagenome (GOLD analysis project Ga0247727, IMG submission 202498) | Biofilm microbial communities from Wishing Well Cave, Virginia, United States - WW16-25 | ecosystem: Environmental > Aquatic > Deep subsurface > Groundwater > Cave microbial mat | place... | reverse complement strand
AGACCCAGATTGAGGGTAAGATGATTGCGCGCCTTCCAATCGTCCTGCGCGAAGAAGCCGAACAGGGATTGGCGATAACCGCGCACAGGATCAACCAGGCCGGGCAAGGCTACGTCGGCGCTGATGGCGCGCCCCTGCAAAAACTGTTCGAGGTTGGCGAAGTTGAGCACGCCGCCGCGCTGGCTGACCGTGTTCTGGTTGAAGTGCAGGCGCTGGCCTTGCGCGCCGAATTTCAAAGCGTGCACGCCTTTGGTCAGAAAGAGCGTGTCGCCCCATTGAAAGTTGTTCAGCCGATCCAGGCGCGGCAAGCGGAAATCGCCCGCCAGTTCGGTCACGACGCCCGCAATCGAAAGATAGCCGAACGGCTCATTCGGCACGAACGAGAGATTCGCCGGAATCTGAATCGTCCGCACGTTGTCGGCTTCCTGCACCGAACGGTTGAAGCCGAAGCGCGCCGTGTTGAGAGCGCCGCCCGCGAAGGTGTGCTGATGTTCCAGCGTCAGGTATTGATTGCGCGAACGCTCTTTGGTGAAGGCGATGGGCGGTTTGTTGGTCGGCTGGCGATCCACCGTGCCGTTGTCGAAGGTGAACCGCCCCCAAACGGTGTTGCGTTGCGAAAGCTGATGGTCAATGCGCCCCTGCACGAAATGCTCATTGGTCGGTTGCGATGCCGAAAACAGATATTCGCCAACGCCGCCGCCCAGATTGCGTCCGTTGGGCAGCGGGAAGAGCGTTTGCAAATACGCCGGAATCGCCGGATGCAGCGTGACCGTGCGCCCGCCGGGCAGACGCCCCTGCCGCGCTTCGGCGTCGGGCATGGCGGAGACGCCGGTGATGCCCAGCCGTTCGATCAACGCTTCGTAGGCGGCGAAGAAGAAAGTCCTGTCTTTGCGAATGGGCCCGCCGAGCACGCCGCCGAATTGATTGCGTTTGAACGCCGGGATCGGTTGATTGGCCGGATCGAAGAAGTTTTTGGCGTCAAACGCCGAGTTGCGATGAAACTCGAAGAGCGAGCCGGTGAAGCGGTTCTGCCCCGACCGCGTGACGGCGTTGATGACGCCGCCCGCCGAGCGGCCGAATTCAGCCGAGTAAGCGTTGGTCAGCACCTGGAATTCGAGGATCGCTTCGACGCCGAGCAGCACGCCCGCGACCGAGCCGGGCGTCTTGTTGTAAACGTTATTGATGTCCGTGCCGTCGAGCAGAAAGTTGTTCTGTTCGGGCCGCGCGCCGTTGATCGAAATCTTGGGCGTGCGCCCGCCGACCGGATCGTTGCCCGCCGCCAGCGACGCGCTGACGCCGGTTTGCAGCAGCGCCAGTTGCTGAAACGATCGCCCGTTGATCGGCAGGTCGCGGATTTCCTGTTTGGTGACCAACCCGCTCAATGCCGCCGACGTTGTGTTAATGGTCGAAGCCGTCGCTTCCACCGTCATGGTGTTTTCGATCCGGCCAACGGTCAGCTCCGCGTCAACGACGGCCTCCTGTCCGACCGCCAGCGTAATACCGCGCCGCACCAGATGTTGAAAGCCTTGCGCGGTGAACGCGATTTCGTAATCGCCGGAAGGCAACAGCGGCATGCGGTAGCGTCCTTCGGCGCCGGTGATCGCGGTTTGCGTAACGCCGGTCGCTGTGTTGCGGACTTCGACTTTGACGTTGGGCAAGGCGGAGCCGTTCGCGTCGGCGACGTTCCCTTGCAGGCTGGCGCCGACGGTTTGCGCCTGAACAGCGAACGTGCCGGCCAGGCTGAAAAGCGCCAACAACATTACAGACTTGAGCAAATAGCTTTTGATCTTCATCAGTCTTCCTCCTGTTGGGATGTGTTTGGAGAGCCGTCACACGACTATCCGGTGAATAATTCGTTATCACTACTCCGCGCTCCGGAGCAAAGGCTTTTTCGTGTACTGCGCGGGCAAGGACACGATGTGATCTGCCAGCGTCGCCTGGCCCTGGCGGCGACCTACGAGGCGAACGTAACCGAGGTAGTCGCCGCGGTCAGCCTCGAGCGCCTTGATTTCCACTTCGTTGTCAGGGGCTATCACCCTGTGCCAGTCCAGCCAACGTTGCCAGCCATCGGGCATGGTGTCGGCCAGCTCAATGTCCATGATCCCTGTCCGTTCCCAATGCCTGCGCCACCAGGTCGCCGAATGCAGGCACCAGAGATCCTGGGTCCACCACTCGCGAAGATGCTCGGGAAGGGGATCTTCGATTTCCCGCACCAGCCCGGCGCCCGCAATTCCCACCTGGCCTCCCGGCTTCACAAACCGGGCGAGGTAGTTCAGGTACAGGTCGTCTGTCCCGTAGTAATAGAAGGAGTCAATGCTCACGATGGCGTCGAAGAACTCCTCGGCGAACGGCAGCGACCGGGCGTCGGCGTGAATCGGAAACACGCCGTCCTCGACGCCGGCATCCCGGATTCGCCGGATGTTTTCCGAAACGCTGATCCACAGGTCGGTTGCCCAAACCTGCACACCGAATTCGCGGCGCAGGAAGATGGACGACATTGCCCGTCCGCAGCCGAGGTCCAGCACCCGCATGCCGGGCCGCAAGTCCAGCGCCGCGGCCAGCCACTCAGTCATCCACAGCGCATTGGCCCCGCCGCTGACGCTGGCGATGACCCATTCGGGGTGATACTTCGAAGAGCGGGGAAACCGCTCGGAGACGAGCCGCTTGTCCAAGGTCATGTGGGTATCCCTCGTTGAATTTGTCGTTTACTCTCGTGTGATGAAGTTGTCCGTATTGAACAGCACGCGCGCGGCGGCGGTCAGCGCGGCGGCTTGCGCTTCGGTCAATCCGGCTTTCGTTAATTCATTTGCGGATCGTCGTTATTCTTCGCCTTCCGCCAAAGAAGCTCTGATGTCCGACATTTTCATGAACAAATGAAATTCGTTGTGTGGTGCGGACTTGAATCCGAGTTTTTGGTAAAAGTTTTTTGCCGCTTCATCTTTGGCGTGAACTAAAACGGCTCGCAAACCTGCAATTTCAGAAGCTCGAATGGCTCGAAGCAAATCATCACGCACTAATGCTTTACCCAAACCTTTGCCTTTTTCGCTCGTTTCAATCGCCAAGCGCGCCAACAAAATTATGGGAATCGGATATTTGCCCAAGCCTGACGAAACTTCCGATGTCGTTTCCGCCTGGCTGACCGAACCGAAAACCAAAGTGTAATAACCGACGATTCGATTTTCTTCGTTTGTGACAACGTATGTTCGCGCCGCGTCTTTTTTCTGATTTTGCAGCGCGTATTTTTTCAGATACGCGTTCAACGGCTCAACTCCGCAATCAAAAGAGTCGCGGTCGTGGCTTTTGTCCAGAGGCTTGGAAGAACTGTATTTAGCTTTGGGGGTCATCAAGCACACTTGGTTCGGAAAAGAGTTTGCGAAGAGCGGGAATTGATTTTGGCGATTCATCCAAAGCCGTGAGAAATGCCTTGTATTTTTTTCGGCTGACGACGAAATCGGCGTTGTCGAGTTCCAGGGCTTCAGCGGCTTCGATGATATTTTCCAAAACAAACTCGCTGATGGTTTTGTTGCTTCGCAAAGCAGCGCGGGCAATCAATTCCTTTTGTTTGGCGGTGGCCCGAATGCTAATACGAGTCTCTCGATTTTCTTTGGTTGAAATCATATTCCAATTTCCTTTTGATAACAGCGTGTTCACATTGTCCACCCAGAATTGTCCGCTTGAAAACCAGACTTTGTCAAATCTTCTCACTGCACATCTCTTTAGTTTGAGGGAGCAATCGAACCTGTCATCACTCTCGCGTAATGAAATTGTCCGTATTAAACAGCACGCGCGCAGCGGCGACGAGAGCGGCGGCTTGCGCTTCGGTCAGTCCGGCCTTCGTCAGTTCTTTGTTCGCCAGCGCCGTAGCCGAAGCCGCCGATGCTGATTGATTGGCAGAGCTTTGCAACTGGCGTTCGACATAACCGCGCAAGGCGGCGAGTTCGGTCGCGTTGGGCGGGCGGCTGAAACACAACACAAACGCATGCCGCAAGCGCGCATCGAGCGTCGCGGCAAATGCGCCAGGCACTTCGCGCACCAACCGCGCCGCCAGGCCCTGCGCGATTTCGAGGAAGGCCGGGTCGTTCGCCAGCGTCAACGATTGCAACGGCGTATTCGAGCGGTGACGCCGCGTGCAGACGGTCTGAAAATCGGGCGCGTCAAACGTCGTGAACAACGGATACGGCGCGCTGCGATAAAAGTGCGTATACAACGCGCGGCGAAAGCGTTCCGTCCCGGCTGCCGTCATCCAGTTCTTGCGGTTTTGCGTGAAGGCATAGACGCCGTCGGGTTGCGGCGGACGCACGCTGGGGCCGCCGATGCGCGGGTTGAGCGAGCCGCTGGCGCTGAGCGCGGCATCGCGCACGATTTCGGCTTCGACGCGAAAACGTTCCTGGCGCGAGAGTAAGAGATTGCGCGGATCTTCGGATTGCGGATTGCGGATTGCGGAGTGCGGATTTCTTGATTGCGGATTGCGGAGTGCGGAGTGCGGATTGAATTCTGAGGACTGGCGATAGGTTGCGCTGGTCACGATCAAGCGGTGCATTGCCTTGAGCGACCAGCCGCGATGGGTGAATTCGCCAGCCAACCAGTCGAGCAATTCGGGATGTGTGGGCGGTACTCCCTGGGTGCCGAAATCTTCTTCGGTTTCGACGATGCCGCGCCCGAAATAGCGCATCCAGATGCGATTCATTGTGACGCGCGGTGTGAGCGGGTTCGCTGGATCAACGAGCCACTTGGCGAGATCGAGGCGCGTGCGCGGTTTGCCGGTTTCGGGTAAGGCTGGAGCAACGGCGCTGATGACGCCCGGTTGCAACAGACCAACCGCTTTGTCGGGGCGCGTGAAATCGCCGCGGGTGAAAACGTAAGACTCACGCGGCACGTTGATGTCGCGCATGATCATCGCCATCACGGCATTGCCTGCCTGCTTTTCTCTGACCGCGCGCGCCGAAGCGAAGGCTGCATCAACCATGGTTTGCTGTTCGGGGGAACGCGCATTGAGCGGAAGTTTCAACGCCTCCAGCAACGCCGCTCCGCGCGCATCGTGTGGTGTTTCCGTAGCGATCTCGATTTTGAAGTGGCCGATGCCGTGTCCGGTTTCGGCTTCGTGCCGCATAATGAATTGGATTTGGCGGCTGGCAAATTCTTTTGGCTTGGAATAAACAAACACGGCTTCGTGCGGTTGCGCGTTGTTGTTGCCCACGTTGATTGACCAGCCTGTGCGACGGTCGCTATCCGCCGCGGTACGCGCCGGATAAGCGATTTGCTCATCATCGGCAAAGGCTTCGTTGAACCTGTGCTGACTGCCTTCGGAATCAATATAAAACTCGCTCAACGCGAAGGAGCCATCCACCGCCAGGCCGGGGCCGTTTTTCGGCAAAGCTTCGTGCGGCAACACGCGCAGGCGCACGGCGGCGACACGCGGCGAAGCAATCCTGACCAGAATGCGGTAGGCATCATTCGCCGAAGCGTTCGACGTAATTAAAAACGAACCGTCGTCAAACCGCCGCAATTTGCCGGCGGCTTCGGTGTCGAATTTGACAGGCTCAAACGAAACCCATTCGACTTCCTTTTTCGGAGCCGTCACCGCCGGATTGCGTTCGAGCCGCGCAATTTCCGTGCGTTCCCATTCGCCTTGCTTCAACTCACCGAGCGGCATTCCGCGCCGGGCGAGCGGCGTGTCGTTCGGGGCTGCCTTCGTTTCCGGTTTGCCGAACATCTCGCCGCGTTGGACAGTCACGGTCGGGCCTTGATTGTTCACGTCCATCGTCGAGTTAAAGAAGGCGAACATCTGGTAATACTCTTTGTGCGTGATGGGATCGAACTTGTGCGTATGGCATTGCGCGCAGCCCACGGTCAGGCCGAGCCAGACCGCGCCCGTCGTGCTGACGCGATCCATCACTTGTTCGACGCGCGCCTGTTCGGGGTCTACGCCGCCTTCTTCGTTGATGACTGTGTTGCGGTGAAAGCCGGTGGCTACGAGTTGTGATTTCGCCTTCAGAGGGTCTGTAGGACTGGGCAAGAGGCGCCCGCGAGTTGTTCGATGGTAAAACGGTCGAAGGGCTTGTCTTCGTTGAGCGCCTGAATCACCCAATCGCGGTACGGCCACATCACGCGCTCGCCGTCAATCGTGTAGCCGTTGGAATCGGCATACCGCGCCTGATCGAGCCAATGCCGCCCCCAACGCTCGCCATAATGCGGCGAAGCGAGTAATCGTTCGACGAGCGCGCTGTACGCCGCGCCCTGATTTTTACTGAAGGCTTTGACGAACGCTTCGACTTCTGTTGGCTGCGGCAACAAGCCTGTCAGATCAAGCGACAAGCGGCGCATCAATGTGCGTGGGTCGGCTTGTGGCGAAGGCGACAGCCCTACGCGTTCCAGCCGCGCCAAAATGAAGCGGTCAATTTCATTGCGCACCCATTTCGTATTTTTCACGGCAGGCGGCTGAATTGTGGCCAGCGGTTGAAAGGCCCAGTGCCCCTGGTACTTTGCGCCCTGCGCGATCCAGCGTCGCAGCAACTCCGCCTCTTGCGGAGTGACGGCGGGTTTCTTCGCCCGCGGCGGCGGCATCGCCTCGTTCGGATCGTGCGCCGTCACGCGCCGCAGCAATTCGCTCTCGTCCGGCTTGCCTGGGGCGATGGCCCGGTAGCCGCCGCGATCTTTCGTCGCGCCCTCAAAAGTGTCGAGCCGCAAGCCCGCCTTGCGGTTCTTCTCGTCCGGCCCGTGACAATAAAAACAGCGGTCGGAAAGCAACGGGCGGATGTCCCGATTGAATTGCGCCTCTTGGGCCCCTGCAACCGTTAATTGCGGCGCACGCCAAAGCGCGCCCAGCGCGGTGAAGCCGAGCAGCAAGCTTACGCAAAGTTTCAGACTTTTCATGACCAGCTCACACTGATGAAATGAAGTTGGATGAACCGTCACGAATAGTAGCACATCGGCTTATTTCTGCATTAGCGATTGGGCGCATAGTTCATTGTTGATAATCAAAAAGTGATGCGCAGCGATCCCTGCATCACGCGCGCCGGGCGGGCGGCAGTGACTTGTCCGAAGCGCGTATTCACCTGATTGCCGCTCGTATCGAAGCGCGCGGTCGTATCTATGCCCGACCATTGGGTGTGGTTGAAGGCGTTGTACATCTCCCAACGGAGCTGGAGGTAGCGCGACTCGCTCCTGAGCGGGATATTCTTGAAGAACGAGAAGTCCCAGTTGTGGGTACCTGGATTGCGGAAGACATCTTTCGCGGCATTCCCGAAATCGCCGCGCGCCGGACGCCCGAAGACGGTCGGATCAATCCATTGCACGAAGCCGGTAGCCGCTACCGTCTGCTTGCTATCGGGCAGATTCGGATTGCCCTTGATGAGGACGCGCGCGCCGTCGCCGCCGCCGGAGAGGTCGGTTCCGGTGTCAACCAGCGCCAGGCCGATGCCGCCGGGCGTGCCGCTGGCGAAGGCCGTAATGCCCGACAACTGCCAATCGTCGAAGACGGCCTTGACCACCGCGTTGTCCCAGAGCCGGCTCGCGCGCGGCAGGTCCCAGGTGTAGTTGATGACCATCACGTGCGTCTGGTCGAAGCCGGCCCGGCCGTAGTTCCAGATGCGGTAGGGACGGTAGCTGGGCAGACCGTCTCGATCGCCGTCAGCCAGGTCCATGGTCTTCGAATAGGTGTAGGCCACGCCGAATTGTACGCCCCGCGTGAACCGGCGGTTGACCGCGACTTGCAGCGCGTTGTAATTCGAGTAGCCCGCGTTATCGTAATAGGTGATGTTGCCGTAGCCCGGATACGGCCGCAGGAAGTCGTCGGGCAGCGCCGTGTTCGCCACCACCGGGTTGGCGTTCTGCGGATTCACGTCCAGGTGGCGCGCCCGGTAGGGAATCTGGTTGATATTCCGCTGCTGTTGCAGATGACGGCTCTGCGAACCGACGTAAGCCACATCCACCACCGTGCCGAAGCCGACATCCCGTTGAATGCTCAGCGTGTAGTTGTAAGTCACCGGCGTCGGCGCGTCGGGATCGAAGCCCGTCACGCTGCTGGGGAAGAGCGTGCCGGCAGAGGCGAGCAGCGTGTCCATATTGCCGTAAAAGATGCGCGGGTTGTCGGCAATCGGAGGATTGCGCGCCACATCGGTCCAGATGGCGTTGGCGCTCACGCGCGTCTGATTGAACACGCCCACGCTGCCGCGGATCGCCGTCTTGCCATCGCCTTTGACATCCCAGGCAAAGCCGAAGCGCGGCTGCACCTGCACCGGCTGCTGCTCCTTGAAGCCGCGCGGATAGCTCTCGTCTCTTCCCAGCACCATGCCGTTGTAAGGCCTGATCGTCCCCGACCTGATGCACTCTTATTTCGCCGAGCTGGCGAAGGCCATCGAGGCCGTCGCGCGCCCTGCCGGTTACGAAATCCTGATCTGCAACACCGGAGAAGACGCCGCGACGGAGTTGGCCGAAGTCGAGGCTCTGCGCCACCGCACCGACGGGTTGATCATCGCCTCGGCAGTGCCGGAAGAGAAGGCGCGCGCTTACTGCAAGATGATGAAGGGTGGAGCGAAGATCGTCCTGATTGACCGCCGCTTCGAGAACCTGAATTGCCCGTCCGTAACGACTGACGACGTGAAGGTCGGCCAGCTTGCGACCGAGCACCTGATCGGCCTCGGCCACCGCCCGGTCGGCCACCTGCGCGGCACTGAGGTCGCGGTGGCCATAGACCGCTTCGATGGTTATAAACAGGCGTTGGCGAAGCACCAAATCCGCTTCGATGAAAAACTCGTCCGCGACTGCGGCTTCTTCGAGAGCGACGGCTACCGGGCTATGCGCGCGTGGATCGCCGAGGGCACAGTCCCAACCGCAGTTTTTGCCGCCAACGATCCGGCGGCCATCGGCGCGATACGGGCGATGGAAGAGGCTGGGATGAGAGTCCCGGACGAGACAGCCGTCGTCGGCGCGGGCAACGTCCACTATGGCGACATGCTGCGCGTGCCGCTGACGACAGTCACCTGGGACAAGACCCGCATGGGCCAGCAGGCGGCGCATCTGCTCCTCAATCTGCTCGGCAGAGAAACAGATGCCGCGGTCAATGGCCAGAGAGGGCGACTCATCTGCGAGCCTGAATTGGTCGTGCGCAAGTCCTGCGGCGCAAGCAAAAAAACTGCTGCCCAATTCCCCTAATCAGGTTCAAGCTTCCCTTCAATCATACAAGACACACGGATCATCGGGCGCTCTACTCTGGTGCAACCAACCTTTACCTGAGAATGATTATGTGTGTAGACCGAAGAGATTTTCTACGGCTGTCGCGCCGGTTGATGGCCGAGCATCGCCTTGATGCGATTTACCTCGAATCGGGGTCGAGCTTGTTTTATTACACCGGCGTGCGCTGGGGTCAGAATTCCCGCACGGCAGCGTTCAACCGCAGAAACTCAAAGAAGGCGACGTGGTGTGCACTCGGAAGCAGCCATCTCCGCAGGCGCCAGGTCGCGACCGCCATTAGTTTCCCCACAAGTCTGCAAGCTCTTTGCTTGCAACGTGAGTGAAATTGATCGCAACCGCACAAGTCCTGTGATTTCAGCACAGCGTGAAACTTGTGGGGAAACTAATGGCGACCGCTCCCCGTACCGCACCTGTGACTCAGGAGGACTTCGCATGGCGATCAAGAAAGTGATGCTCCTGGCGCTCATTCTGCTCTGCGTCCGAACGTTTGCGATGGCGCAACCATCGCCCGCTCCCGTCGAGGGCGACTTCACAATCCGCGACTTCCGCTTCGAGAGCGGCGAGACCTTGCCCGAATTGAAGCTGCATTACCGCACGCTTGGAACTCCGGGCAGAGATGCGGCTGGCATGGTGCGCAATGCCGTGCTGATTCTGCATGGCACGGGCGGCACGGGCGCGCAATTCCTATCGCGGCAATTCGCCGGCGCGCTCTTCGGCCCCGGACAACTGCTGGATGCGACGAAGCATTACCTCATCCTGCCGGACGGCATCGGGCACGGCCAATCATCGAAGCCGAGCGACGGGCTGCGCATGCGCTTCCCGCGCTACAACTACAACGACATGGTCGCGGCGCATCACCGGCTGCTGACCGAAGGTCTGGGGGTGAATCATCTGCGGCTGGTGATGGGCACTTCGATGGGCGGGATGCACACCTGGGTCTGGGGCGAAAAGTATCCGGACTTCATGGACGCGCTGATGCCGCTGGCCAGCCTGCCCGTGCAGATCGCGGGCCGCAACCGGATGATCCGCCGGATGATCATGGACTCGATCAAGAGCGATCCCGCGTGGAATAATGGCGAGTACAAGACGCAGCCCGTGCGCGGCCTGACCGCAGCCGGCTACGCGATGATGTTTATGACCAGCAGTCCGCTGCAATTGCAGAAACAGGCCCCGACGCGCGCGGATGCCGACCGGCTGTTCGATGAACGCGTTCGCGCGTCGCTGAACCGGGACGTCAACGATATGCTCTACCAGTTCGACGCCTCGCGCGATTACGATCCGGCGCCGAAACTCGAAAGCATCAAGGCTCCGCTCGTGGCCATCAACTCGGCTGACGATCAGGTCAATCCGCCGGAGCTGGGCATTGCCGAGCGGGAGATCAAGCGGGTGAAACGCGGGCGCTTCATCCTGATTCCGATCAGTGACGAGACGCGCGGGCACGGCACACATTCGCTGCCTGAGCTGTGGAAGCAGCATCTCGCCGTCTTGTTGGAAGAATCGAAACACTAGCCCGGAGGATTTCTATGACGAGAATAAGATCAATCACAGTTATCACGTTCATGCTGGCGCTGGCTTCTGGTCTGAGCGTAGTGAACGGCGCGCTGGCGCAGGAGCCGCCGCCACAGATCAACCCCGCGCCGAATCGAGGCGCTGACGAAGGACGAGGGCCGTTCAGAACCCTGGTCATCCGCGGCGCCATCCTGATTGACGGCACCGGCGCGCCGCCGCAAGGCCCGGTGGACATTGTGATCGAGAACAACCGGATCCGCAGCGTCCGCAGCGCCGGCACGCCCGGCCTACCGCTCAGGCAGAACCGGCAGCCGGAGAAGCCCGATTTGGAGATTGACGCCACAGAGATGTACGTGCTGCCGGGATTCGTTGACAGTCACGCGCACGCCGGCGGCGCGCCGAAGAATCCCGACGCCGAGTATCCCTACAAACTCTGGCTGGCGCACGGCGTGACGACCGTGCGTGGCGTGCCGCTCGCCTCGAACCAGTTCACGGTCAAGGAGAAGGAGCGCAGCGCCCGCAACGAGATTGTCGCGCCGCGCATCTTCAACTACCAGCGGCCCGGCAGCGGCTGGGGCAAAGGCCCGGTTGACACGCCCGAAGCCGCGCGCGAGTGGGTTCGCTGGGCGGCTGCGAACGGCGTTGACGGATTGAAGCTCGGCTCGCATCGCCCGGAGATCATGGCGGCGCTGCTCGATGAAGCCAAGAAGCACGGGCTTGGCTCCACCGCGCATTTAGGCCAGACCGGGGTCGCGCAGATGAATGCGCTCAAGGCCGCCCAGTTGGGTCTCGGCACGGTGACGCATTTTTACGGCCACTTCGAGGCGCTGCTCAAGGATTACGTGGTGCAACCCTGGCCGGTGGATCAAAACAACAACGACGAGCAACACCGCTTCGGCCAGGTGGCGCGGCTGTGGGACAAAATCTACGAGCCGGGCAGCCCCGAATGGAAAGAGTACCTGAAGGCGCACCTCAAGCTGGGCACGACCTTCGACCCGACGATGACCGCCTACGCCGCCAGCCGCGACCTGATGCGGATGCGCAACGCCGACTGGCACGACAAATACACGCTGCCTTCGCTGATGGATTTCTACGCGCCGAGCCGCACGAACCACGGCTCCTATTTTTACTACTGGACATTGCAGGACGAGATCGCCTGGCGTAACTTCTACCAGGTCTGGTTCCGGTTGCTGAACGATTACAAGAAGATGGGCGGGCGCGTCACGGCCAGCGCCGACGCGGCCTTCATCTACAACACCTACGGCTTCGGCAACATCCACGAGATGGAACTGCTCCAGGAGGCCGGCTTCCATCCGCTGGAAGTCATTCAGGCGGCGACGATGAACCCGGCGCTGACGCTGCACGAGCCGAAAGGCAAACCGATTGAGTTCGGCGTCGTGAGGCCAGGGTTGCTGGCCGACCTGGTGATCGTTGACCAGAACCCGCTCGAAAATCTCAAGGTGCTTTACGGAACCGGCGCACTCAAGCTCAACGACAAGACCGGCAAGACTGAATGGGTCGGCGGCGTCAGGTGGACGATCAAGGACGGCATTGTTTACGACGCGAAGAAGCTGCTGGCCGACGTGGCGCGGATGGTCGAGAAGCAGAAGCAGGAACGGCTCAAGACGGCGGCGAGCGGTCAGGGCGCTCAGAAGGAGTAGATGAAAAGGCGAAACGACGTTCAGTGCAGCTATGCTGGGAACGGTCACAAAATGAGCTTTTGAGAGGGGAAGCAAGAGTGGAAACAAAAAAAGCAAAAAGGGCAAAAAGAAGCAAAAAATTCTTTTTTGTTCTTTTTGTTCTTTTTGCCCCTTTTGCTTCTCCTCTGTTCGCTTCAAAAGTCGCTTCATCAGGACATCTGAAATGGCAGCCGCAAGCGAGTGGGACGACCGCCAGGTTGCGTGGCGTCAGTGCGGTCAGCGCGACCGTGGCGTGGGCGAGCGGCAGCAATGGCGTTTACCTCAAGACGACCGACGGCGGAGCGACCTGGCAGGCCGCGACTGTGCCCGGCGCTGAAGCCCTCGATTTCAGGGACGTGGAGGCGTTCGACGCCGAGACGGCTTATCTGCTCAGCATCGGCGAAGGCGAACGTTCGAGAATCTACAAGACGACCGACGGCGGCCGGCATTGGCAGTTGCAGTTCACCAACCGCAATCCGAAGGCGTTCTTTGATGCGCTGGCGTTCTGGGACGCTGATCGCGGCGTGGCCGTGAGCGATTCGGTTGATGGTCGTTTCGTGATCATCAAGACGACGGACGGCGGAGCGAGCTGGAAAGAGATTCCGCCAGAGAAACTCCCGCCCGCGCTCGCGGGTGAAGGCGCTTTCGCCGCCAGCGGAACCTGCGTCACTGTGCGGGGAAGAAACAACGTGTGGATCGGAACCTCCGCCGCGCGCGTGCTCCGCTCAACCGACGGAGGAGAGACGTGGCAGGTGGCGACGACGCTGATCCAGAGCGACAAGGCGTCGGCGGGCATCTTTTCGATTGCCTTCAAAGACGCCAGGAACGGCTGTGTTGTGGGCGGCGATTACCGCAAAGAGAGCGAAGCGCGCGACAACGTGGCCACGACCAGTGACGGCGGCCGCACGTGGAAGCTCGTGAAAGGCGCTCTGCCCGGCGGCTTCCGGTCCGCGGTCGCCTACGCGCCGGGCGCTTCGACGCTGGTGGCGGTCGGCCCGTCGGGATCGGACTATTCGTTGGACGACGGCGCGAGTTGGGCGCCCACCGGCGGCGCCGGTTACCACGCAATCAGCTTCGCGCGATCCGGCGCGGGCTGGGCTGTGGGCGAGGGCGGCCGGATAGCGAAGTATTCAAACCAAACCAGGAGATCACACCAATGACAATCATCAAGCCCGTTGTGTTGTTCCTTTTGATCGCCTCGCTCGTTCCGAGCGGCGCTCTTTTCTCCACCTCGACCGCGAGCGCGGTCAATGATGAAGGACGGAGCTCCCCCGCGAGTCCGGAGCCGCAGCAGCGCCCCGTTTCCAGCGCGCCCGATCCCGGCGAGCTTGATTCATCCCGCAGCGAGCTGCGCAGCGTGATCGAGCGATATGTCGCCGATCGCGGCAGCCTGTCGCGTTCCTACCCGGTCGAAGCGTCGCCCGCGCGCCAGGCACGCTTCAAGCAGTTCCACTCCGACTGGCTGGCCTTGATCGGCAAAATGAATTTCGACGCGATGAGCCAGGACGGCAAGGTTGATTACGTGCTCTTCAAGAATCACCTCGATCACGAGCTTCAGCAGTTGGAGATTCAAACCAAGACGCTCGCCGAGGTAGCGCCGCTCGTTCCCTTCGCGCAGACGATCACCGGGTTGGCCGAAGCGCGACGCCGGATGGAGAAGATTGATTCGCCTAAAGTCGCCGCGCTGCTCAACGAACTGAACAAGCAGATCGAGGCGACGCGCCGGTCGGTCGAATCGGGGCTGCGCAGCGAGCCGGGCAAGGTCAAGAAAACGGTCGCCAACCGCGCGGTCAGTACAGTCAACAGCCTGCGTGGCACGCTACGGACGTGGTTCGGCTATTACAACGGCTACGACCCGCTCTTCACCTGGTGGGCCGATGAACCGTACAAAGCGGTGGATCAATCGCTCGGCAATTACGCTACTTTCCTGAGCGAGCGGGTGGCGGGATTGCGGCGAGCAGAAGGCGCTCCGACGCTGGCCGAAGCGCGACCGGGCGGTGGTGTTCCAGGTGGCGGTGCTGGCGGTGGGCGCGGCGGTGGAGGTGGGGGTGGAGGTGGAGGCGGTTTCGGCGGTGGTCAGCGAGGGGGATTTGGCGGAGTTGGCAGCGCTGCCAGCGCCC
>Ga0247727_10012571_pt1 | contig 14501 bp, 10 predicted proteins | sample WisWelCaveWW1625_FD_202498 | JGI IMG/M metagenome (GOLD analysis project Ga0247727, IMG submission 202498) | Biofilm microbial communities from Wishing Well Cave, Virginia, United States - WW16-25 | ecosystem: Environmental > Aquatic > Deep subsurface > Groundwater > Cave microbial mat | place... | reverse complement strand
CCCAGCTCGTGCTGCATCGGCACGACCCCGCGGTCGCCGCGACGTATGAGTTCGCGCTCTTCCCCGCGATGAATGTCCTGGCGCTCTTGGTCATGGTGCCGCTGCATGCGTTGCTGCCGGAAGCGGTCGCCGTACGCGTGCTGTTGGCGCTGTACCTCGGGGGATTGGCTTGGGCACTGGCGCGACTCGGGCGCGCCGGCGGCGGTTCCCCTTGGAGTGCGGTCCTCGCCATGGTGTTCGCGCTCAACTACAACCTGGTGTACGGATTCGTGTCGTTCTGTTTGGGCCTTCCGATTCTCGTGATTCTGATTGCGCGACTCGCTTCCGGGCTCGGTGCCGAAGCCCGCGGCTCAACGCGCGCGCTCGCCGTCGACGCTCTGTTGTGGTGGTCGCTCGCCCTTGCGCATGTCTTGTTATTCGGATTCGCGCTGCTGGCGCTGGGGATTTGGCTCGCGATGGCACGACGTGCTTCACGCGGCCCGCGCATGATGGCGGCGCTGCCCGGTCTCGCCTGGGTGATCGGCTGTGGGCTGCTGCTGCGAGCCGCCGTGGCGCGAACGTCACCGGGCAACACTCGAATCGTGTGGCGCGGCGTGCGCGCCCACGCCTTCGAGTTCGAACGTGCGCTCGGCGTCGTGAGCGACTCGGGTGTTGTCGAGTGGGTGGCGCTGTCGGTCGTCGCACTCACGGCGGTGCTGGCGTGGACCGCCGAACGGCGTGCGCGCGATGGCGATGCTGCGCCAACTGCGCCGCGCCGATTCGTGCGCGCGGTCGCCGGCTTGGGTGCGGTTCTTTTCGTTGCGCTGCCGTTCTCGATCTACGACTCGGGTCATGGAACGCATGGTCTCTTCTTGCTCTATACGCGCTTCCTGGTGCTCTTGCCGCTCCTGTGGGTCCCGACCCTGCGAGCTCCGGCACGGGCGCTGGCGGTGATCGCGTGCGCGTTGCAGGTGGGATTCGCAATCCATTGGACGGTGATGCTGCGCCGGGCCGGACAACAGGCGCGCGGACTCGACGCTGCGATCGCCACACTCGCGCCGCACGCACGCGTGAAAAGTCTCATCTACAAGCCGGTCCCGGTAGGCATGCGCTTCGAGGGCTTCTTGCACGTCGCATCGTTGCATCAAGCGCGGGCTCGCGGTGAAACGGATCAGTCCTTCGCGCTCCTGCCGGGGAACTCGGTGCGTTACGGCGATCCGCGCCGCCCCTACCTGTCGCGCGACGACGAACATTTGTGGCCGGAACAGTTCGACTGGCGCCGCAGCCGCGCCTATGACGCGATCTTGATCTACGACCCACAGGATGCAGCGCGTGCCCAGTGGTCGGGCGCGCCTGGGCGGCTCGTGTTCGATGACAATGGTTGGCGGGTCCTGGTGACGGCGAGGGATGCGCTGCTCAAATAGTCAAGATGCCGGACGCCGGCACCCAGCCGCGCAGCGTGCGGTTGACGGAGATGCGCAGCCAATCGTCCCGCCGTGATTCGATGCGGACGTCGGCGCCTTCGTGCAGCGAGAACTCGGTCGTGTAGGTCGCTCCGGGCCCGCTCGTGACCGGGAGACGTGGCACCCCAACCACACCACGATCGACGCCTTCGGTGCGTACCTTGACGGCGGTCACGAGGATTGCGGTGATGCCGGCGGCAATGGCGATTTTGTGCACCACGCGCAACCATCCGCGCCCGCCGCGAAGCGTCGTCAGGATGACCGTCGCGCTCGCCAGCACATAAAGCGCCGCGCACACGAGAATCCATTCGTTCAAGCTCATCCGCCGCAAGAAGGCTTGCCCCACCGCGATCAGCGGCATGGCGGGCGTTTGCATCGCCTTGTCCTCGCGTCGCGCCAGCACGTGCGCGAGGTTCGCCTGCAACTCGCGGTCGCGCGGCGCCAGACGTTCGGCGCGACGGTAGCTCGCGATCGCCTTCCCGAGTTGCTCGCTCTTGAAGTAGGCGTTCCCGAGGTTGTAGTAGAGAGCGCCGGTACGCACGCCGGCGCCCGCGGCGCGCTCGTAGGCATTCACCGCCTCGACGAAATTGCCGGCTTCATAGGCGGCGTGACCGCGACGCAACAACTCTAGCGGTGACGTGAACTCATTCGTGGTGCGCTCCAGTGCCTGTGCGCCGACTCCCGGCGCTGCTGCGAGCGCACTCGCGAGCAGCAAGGTTGCGAACGGCGTCGCGACCGCCGTCCGGCCGCGGCGGCGCGCCAAGACGCCATCCAGGTCCACGATCAGCCCCTCCGCCTCGGACAGCACCTCGCGCAGTCGTTCGCCGCCCATGCTTCCGGGAGCGAAGCGCGCCGCGTCACAGCGCTCGAGCATCGCGATGAATCGGTCGCAGAGCATCTCCGGCGCACCTGCTGCTCTCACCTGCTCGCGCAGCGCCCCGTGCGTCGAGCCGATCGCCGACACATTCAACTTGTCGCCCACGTAGTGAAGCAGCGCCCGCGACACTTCGGCGTAGAACGCCTCGCCGGCGCGCGACGCGAGGTGCTTCTGTGCAGCGGCGAGATGCTTGCGCGCCAACTTGCGCGCCCGCGTCGACCGCGCCAGCGCCACATCGGAAGCCAGGAGATTGCGCCGTCGCTGCCGCATCGCGACCGCCGCCATCGCCAGCAACGGCAGCGGTGCCAGCATCCCGATGCCGCGCGTGTACAACGGCCGCAGATCGTCGGCGACTCGCAGATCGGGATGGATATGCGCCAGGTCGCGTCCGGTGACCTGTACTTCCTGCTGCAACACCGGTACGTTCGACTCCGCCGTTTGCGACGGGTTCGTGCTGCGCTGCGCCGTCACCGTGATCGGGTTCGATTCCAGCAACCGATAGCGCCCCTCGCGAGTGTCGAAGTACGCCATGCGCACGCGCCCGATGGTGTATTCGCCCTGGTTGCGCGGCACCAGGACGACCTCGTAGGTGCGCTTGCCGTAGACGCGGTCCACCGCGGTTGCTTCCGTCTTCGACTCGGCGTCGTAGGTCTTGAAGTGCGGCAGGTCGGGAAGCCGCGGCTTCGAGAACGTCTTGACGTTGCCGCTACCCTCGACCGCGATCGTCATCGTGATCGGCTCGCCCTCTTCGACCGTGGTGCGATCGCAGCGCACGTCGAGCTGCAGGCCCTCGCCCACCGCGCCGTCGAAAATCGGCGGCCGGCCCGCCGCCGGCAGCGCCGCCACTTGCACGTCGATGCCCTTGGTCCGTAGCACGCGCTCGACGCCACGATCGAAGAGCGAGAATCCGAATGGATTCGTCAACTCGACGACTTGCAGCGTCGCCGGCGCGATCGTCAGCGTTCCCGAGGTGGTCGGGAACAGTGCTTTCGATGCCTCCGTCACCAGGTACCGGCGTCCGTTCAGCACCTTGTACGACTGCCGCTCGCTGTCCTTGAGGTTCTCGACCCAGAATCCGCGGAAGTCGGGTGCGCTGTAATTCATGTTGCTCAACTGCACGGCGCGATAGAGATAGAACGTGAACAGAATCTGCTCGTTGACGAAAGCGTGCTGCTTGTCCACCCGCGCCAGCACGAAGACATTGCGATCCTCGCGTTCGGCGGGCTCGCCGGTCGCTGGTGCCGGCGCACCGCGCACTCCCGGGCCGCCGCCCACCGTGATCGTGATCGGCTCGGTGCGCAGTGTCTTGCCGCCGATGCGCGCGGTGAACGGCCCGATGGTGAACTTGCCCTCGCGCTTCGGCACCAAGACATACGTGAAGGCGTTCGACCCTGAAACCTGTCCGTTCACGATCTGCATGCTCTGGGTACGGCCACGCGGATACAGGTCGAAGTCGTCGAGGACCGGCTTCTCCGGTTCTTCCACCGAACGCAGCCGGCCCTCGATGGTCACCACCAACACGATCTGGTCGTCGAGGGTGACGCTGGTGCGATCGGCCTCGGCGCGGATCGTCACCGCGTCCTGCGCCTGCACGATCGGTGCCGTGACGCAGAGTCCGAGCAGCATCGCCAGGCATCCGGCGGCGCGGCTGCCGCGACCGTTGCTTCGTTCGACCATCGTTACCAATCTTTCTCGGTACGGCGCGCGCGCAGCTTCATTTGCCGGGCGCGCTCGCGCTGCAATTCCTTTTCCTGCTCGCGCATCGCTTCCAGGATGCGCTGCGCCTCTTCGGGGCGCAAATCGCCGGCGGCGAGGCCGGTGCTGTCGAGCCCGGCTTCTTGCGGTTGTTCTTGTTGCTGTTCCTCGCCGCGATTCTGCTCTTGCTGTTCGTTGTTCTTCTCACCCTGCTGCTGTTGTTGATCTTGCTGTTCTTGCTGCTGCGAGTCGCCTTGCTGTTGTCCGTCCTGTTGCTGCTGTTGCTGATTCTTCTGCTGCTCATCTTTCTGCTGCTGCTGCTTGTCCTGTGGTTGCTGCTGCTGATCGCGCATGGCGTGCAGCGTTTTCTCGAAATTGATCTTGGCATCGCGATCGCCGGGTGCGAGCGCCAGCGCGCGCCGGTATGCCGCCGCGGCTTCCGGCAGATTCTGCGATTTGAAGAGCGCGTTGCCGAGGTTGTACCAGCTCTGCGATCCCACCGCGACGCCGCCCGCGGCGGCACGGCGCAATTGTTCGGCCGCGGCGACGAAGTTTCCCTGGCGATACAGCGCGTTCCCCAAGTTGTAGGCGATCTCCGGCGATTGCGGCGCTCGGGTCTGCGCATCCTGATATTGCTCCGAAGCCGCCGGGAAATCGCCGTCCGTGAAGTTGCGGTTGCCTTCCTTGTTCAGACGGCGTGCGTTGCGATCGACGCCGCCGGTCAGCGCCAGCGCCGCAACGATCGCCGTGCATGCGAGTCGACCAGGCTTCACGCTTGTGCCTCCCGCCGCCGATTCGGAATCAGCATCTCGATCGCCAGCACCAACGCCGCGAGTGCCAGCGGCCACTGGTAGCGTTCCTCGAAATGCGTCGCCAGCAAGCCCTCCAACTCCTTCTTCTCGAGACCTTCCAACTCTTGCAGCACGCCCGCCATTTCGACCGCTTGCGGCGTCGAGCGATAGTAGCGACCGTTGGTGGCAGCCGCGATGCGTCGCAAAGTCTCTTCATCGAGACGCGAATTCACCGTGCGCCCGCTGCGATCTTTCTTGAATCCCAGCACCGCGCCATTCTCGTCGCGCTCTGGAATCGGCTGGCCGTCGGGCGAACCGATGCCGATCGCGTACACGATGATGCCTTCTTTCGCGGCTTCCTCGGCCTCGCGGATCACATCGCCTTCATGCGATTCACCGTCGGTCACCAGCACCAGCGCTTTGTATTTCGTTTCCTTCTTGACGAAGGTTTCGCGCGCGCGCCGCAGTGCCGCACCGACATTGGTGCCGGGGGTGGAAACCGACGTCGGCCCCATGGAGTCGAGCAGCAGCAGCACGGTGCCGTGATCGAGCGTCAGCGGACACAACGTCAGCGCATCACCTGCGAACGCCACCAACCCCAGCCGATCGCCGCCCATGCGCGCGATCAGATCGCCGATGGCGCGCTTCGCTGCCGCGAGGCGATTCGGACGCATGTCTTCCGCCAGCATGCTGGTCGAAACGTCGAGCGCGATCACCAGATCGATGCCCTGGCGCTTCGACATCACGATCTCCCCGCCCCATTGTGGGCGCGCCAGCGCCAGGACGACGAAGCACCATCCCAACCAGAAGAACGCAACGCGCAGTCGCTCGCGCCCCTGATCCAAGCCGGATGCCAGACGTGCGTAGAGCGAGCCGGCCCACGCGCGCCGCGAGGCACCTTGCGTCCGCGCCGCGAGCGCGAACAGCGCCAAGCCCACCGGCACCGCGAGCAGCAACCACAGAATTTGCGGCGCCGCGAAGCGCATCGCCTGAGCGGCAGCTTGCGTCGATTCCGGATTCACGCCAACCTCCGCAACCACGTCTGCGCCAAGAAGCCTTCGAGCAGTAACAAGGCGAGCGCCGGTAGCACCCAACCGCTCGCGAGCTCCGAGTACTCGACGTACTCCTTGGTCTCGACTTTGGTTTTCTCCATGTCGCCGATGCGCCGGTAGATGGCTCCCAAGTTCTCCGGGCTGGTGGCGCGGAAGTACAATCCGTTTCCAATGTCCGCGATCTCGCGCAAGGTCTTCTCGTCGATCGGGCTGTATTGACGTACGTATTGGCGTCCGAAGAAGGTTTCGACCGGGAAGCGGGCGTTTTCCTCGCGCCCGGCGGCGATCGTGTACACCTTCACGCCGACTGCTTTGGCCACCTTGGCGGCGGTGATGGGATCGACGGTGCCGGCGTTGTTGGCGCCGTCGGTCAACAGGATGACGACGCGACTCTTGGCGTCGCTCGCACGCAAGCGATTCACCGCGGTCAGCAACCCGGTACCGATCGCGGTGCCATCTTCCATTTGGCCGGTTTGAATCTGGTCGATGAACTGCAACAACACGCCGTAATCGAGCGTCGGCGGACATTGCGTCATCGCCTGCCCCGAGAACACCACCAGCCCGATGCGATCGCTCAACCGCCCCTGCACGAAGTCGCGTGCCGCTTGCTTCGACACTTCGAGGCGTGACACATCACGCTGCACGGCGCCGCGCGCTTCCGGCGTCATGTCCACCGCCAACATACTGCCGGACACGTCCAACGCCAGAATGATGTCGATGCCCTCGCTCTCGATCGTGGTGCTGCGCGCACCCGCTTGCGGCCGCGCCAGCGCGATCACGAGCAGCGCCAAGCAAGCGAGTCGCAGCACCATCGGCAAGAGTCGAAAGCGTTGCCGCAACGTCGGCTGCACGTCTTGGAACAAGCGTAAGTTCGAAAATCGCACCCGCGTTCGGCGCGGCCATACCCACTTCCACGTCGCGATGGCGAGGAGCGGCAGCATCGCCAGAGCCACCAACACCCAGGGATCGGCGAAGCGCGTCATGCGTTCCCGCCTCCCGCGGCGACCGCAGTTTCCGTCCCCGGTTCGGCGTCCGCGTGCCGCAAGCGCGATGCCATTGCCTGCACGAAGTCGCGTGTTTCCTGCAACGATGCGACGCACTCTTGAATTGTCGGTTCCCGCTTCGCGAACTTCACCAGGTCGGCGGGTTCGCACAGGGCGCGCACACGCGCGATGGTCGGGCGGTCGAAGCTGTGGCGTTCGAGATCGTAGAGCAGTTCCTCGGTGGTTTCCTCCAGCGCCGCGACGCCGAATCCATCCTCGAAGTAGCGCCGCAAGATGTCGGACAGTGCGACGTAGTGCTCGACGAACTTGCCATCGAGCGGCAGTTGCTTGGCCTCGAGGATTCGTAAGGATTCCAGCGCGACGTCATTTGCAGGACGCTGGCGCACGAGCGGGATGACGGCGGCGCGCGGTCGACGGCGGCGGCGCACCCACCACACGATGAAGGCGGCGATCAATGCCAATGCGATCGCACCACCGACCGCGTACGGCCACCAGACGGTTGGAAACGATGCCTGCGGTTTCAGATCGCGCAAGTCGGCGGCCGCGAGGCTATCGTCCAGCACTGATTGCACGGTGAATCGAATCGAATCCGTGCTGGCGACTGCCGCGCTCCCGCCGCGGCGTACTTCCATCGGCCACGGCGGCAGGACGACGTCGCCGACCGCGAAGATCCCCAGCGTGTAGCGCGCCGTCCAGATCGCGGGCGTCGCGCCGCTGGTCGGTTCCGCAACCGTCACGTCTTGCACTTCCACCGCGTCGCCCGGCTTGGGGTCACGCGGGAAGGCGATCCGCAACTCGACCGGTGCCTGCACCCGCACCTCGAGCGTGGCACGATCCCCGACCGTGAGCGACTCGGGCGACACCTGCGCCGTGATGCGCAGTTCGCGCAACAAGTCGTCATTCGCCGGCTGCTGCGCGAATGCAACCGGCGCCAGCGTCAAGGCCAGCACCACCGCAATCCACGCTGATGTGATCCGACGCGACAAGAAACCCTCCACACCCATGTCTAGTAGCGCCGCGCGCGGCGCTGGAAGAATTGCATCAACGGCCGCACGTACGGTTCGTCAGTGCGCAATTCGATGACGTCGAGCGCCTGCTTGCGGAAAATCCGCTCGCGCCAACTGCGCACCAACCGCGCCCGGCGCGTGAAGCGCTCGCGCGCCGCGCGGCTGCCGGTATCGACCGTCAGGCGCTCGCCGGTCTCGGCATCGACCAAGTCCACCAGATCCACGGGCGGCAGTTCTTCCTCGCGGGCATCGCTCACCATGACCGGGATGACGTCGTGACGGCGCGACAGCACCGACAGCGGCGTCTCGAACGACGGGTCGAGAAAATCCGACACCAGGAAGACGACGCTCTTGCGCTTCAGCACGCGTCCAAGGAACTGCAATGCGGCCGCCATGTCGGTGCCGGTTCCTTGCGGCGTGAAGTACAGCAGCTCGCGGATGACGCGCAGCACGTGCTGCTTGCCCTTCAACGGCGGGATGAACAACTCGACCCCATCGGTGAACAGCACGCACCCGACTTTGTCGTTGTTCTGGATCGCCGAGAAGGCGAGGATGGAACACACTTCCGCCGCCAACTCGCGCTTGAACTGCGAGCCCGATCCGAAGGCCCCCGACGCCGAGAGATCCACCGCCAGGAACACCGTCAGCTCGCGTTCCTCGACATACTTCTTGATGAACGGCACGCCCAGGCGCGCGGTCACGTTCCAGTCGATGGCGCGCACGTCGTCACCCGGCATGTACTCGCGCACCTCGGCGAACTCCATGCCGCGACCTTTGAACACGCTGTGGTACTCGCCGCCGAAGACGTCGTTCACCAAATGCTTCATCTGGATTTCGAGACGGCGGACTTTGGCCAGCATTTCGGGCGGGATGGTGCGGGTGCCGGCGTCGCTGGTGCTTTTGCGGGCGGCGGCTTGGGGACGCTGACCCAGCGCCCGCATCGCGCGGGCGCGCGCCGCCCGGCCGCGCGGCATGACCGCGAGCGGCGCCGCGGCAGCCGCATCCGACGTGGATGCATTCCTGCGACCCGAGCGTGTCCAGAAGGCCGGCGTCAAGGGCAGCCGACTCCTTACGATGCGTGCGTCCGTGAAATCGTGGCCGGACGGTGGGTTCCGAGACGCTCTTCCGTCTCGGCCCGCAAGCGGCCGCTGCCCGGTCGAACAAAGCCACCCCCGCGGGGGTTCCGGCCGTCTCGACTCGCGCGCGATGCTCCGCGGACCGTAGGAGGGCCCTCAGTCGCCGTCAAGCGTAGGGACTCCGTCGACACGGATCTTTTCGAGATGCTTGGCGGTCATTTGAATTCGACGAGGAGGAGGGAGTCTACCGGCCCGATTGCGCGCCACGGAGTTCCGCCGGGAGCGTGCCGTCCAGGATTCGGCCTGCAATCATCCGCGCTGGATCCAGCGATACGATGCAGCCGAACTGGGTCCAGATCGTGTCCCCGCGAACCAAATAGGGAGCCGCGAGCGCTTCGAACGCGGGTGGATCCGTGAAGTACACCCCCGCCAAACCATACAGTTGCCCCGGCAGGGTCGCGTCCGCGAGCAGTTGTTTGAAGATGCGATCGGCATCCGGATGAGCCAGGAGAACGCGCCAGGCCAGTACGGTTGGGGGAGTCGTGGCGGCGATGCCCACATAGGCGCCCGAGAAGGTATCCGTCGAGAGAACCGTCCCATACTCGGGAGGCAACGGCTGCGGCGCCAGAGGCTGTTCCGAGTTCGAACAGGCGATCAGGAGCGAACAGAAGCCAAGGCTGAGCATGCCCATTCTCTTGGCCGGTGCCGCCATGATTGCCCTCCATTTCGACTGCCGTAATGAAACACCTTGGCCCGCGCCGGCGCAAGTCTGCTGGCAGCACTGGGAATCACACCAAGGTGGCGAGGAATCGCGCCGCTGGGCAGACTCGGATGCCTTCGGCGGACTGGTAGTCCTTCCGTCCCGATGCCGAGATCTGCCAGGCGGCGGCGTCCGGGTAGCGCGATTTCAAGAAACGCAGTCCTGGGTCGATCTCGGCGTCGCCGGACTTGCACTCAACCAGGGCCAGGACCTTCCGACGCTCGACCACGACGAAATCGACTTCGCGGCCGTTCGGATCGCGGAAGTAGCGCAGTTCCACGTCGCGACCTTCGACATCCTGCTGGTGGTGTACCCATTTGAGGAGATGACAGGCCACCAGGTTCTCGAAACGCGCACCCACATCCTGCGGCAACGTCCAATCGAAGTGATGGTGCTTCGAGGCTTTGCGAATCGCGCGCACTCCCGGCGGACCGAACGGCATGACTCGGAAGAGAACACACAATCGCTCGAACACCGCGATCCAGCTGCTCAATGTCTTGTGGCTCACTTGGAGGTCTTCGCGCAGCGCATTGATGGAAAGCGGCGAACCCACGAGGTCCGGAAGACGAAGCGCGAGCAGCTCGAGATTGCCGAGATCCTGCACCCGTTCCAAACTGGCAACCTCTTCGCGCAGAATGAGGTTGCGGTGTTCGCGTGACCAACGCCGCGCCTCGACCTGGGAGCCGCCGAAGAACGGCTCTGGAAACCCGCCTAGGTTCATCAAGTCCCGCAGTTCCGTCGTGGATGTGATGCCGAGTTCCGCCACTGACAGCGGATGCAGGCGCAGCAAATGGTAGCGCCCCTGCAGCGAATCGCCGCCCCGACCGTACAACTCGAGCCGCGCGCTTCCCGTGACCAGAATGCGCTGTGAGCGCGGCCGGCCGTCGAACAGACCTTTGAGGTAGTTGCGCCAGGTTCGGTATTTGTGAATCTCGTCGAAGACCCAAAGTTTCGAGTTCGGATATTCGCGTCGCAAGATCCGTTCGCGATCAGCCGGCACATCCCAGTTCAAGTACCCGGCGTTGCCGCCCGGGAGATTCAGCGCCAGGGTCGTCTTGCCGACCTGACGCGGACCCGCCACGAAGACCATCTTCTTCGCGAGGTCCTTCTCGACCTGAGCTGCAAGATATCGGCGTCGCGCTGCCATGCGCCCACGCTATGACTTTTTTCTCCTCCGGTCAAATTTGTTCATGCTTTTTTTCGACCGGAGGGGAAAACTTGCAGGCGAATCGGCGGGCACGGCTGTGTTTGCGCTGCGGAAGATCAACGGCCGGATTATTCGTAGCGCAATGCGTCCACCGGGTCGAGGCGCGCCGCCTTGACCGCCGGGTAGATGCCGAAGAAGAGGCCGACGGAAGCCGCAACCGAGACCCCGAGCACGACTGCCCAGGGTGGCACGAATGCCGGCAGGCTCGGCATGGCGCTGCGGATGCCGGTGCTGATGAGCACGCCGGCCAGAACCCCCGCGACACCACCAACCACCGTGAGCGCCATCGCCTCGATGAGGAACTGCCACACGATGTCGCTTCGTGTCGCGCCGAGAGCCTTGCGGATGCCGATCTCGCGCGTCCGTTCGGTGACTGAGACGAGCATGATGTTCATGACGCCGACGCCACCCACCAGCAACCCGACACTGCTTAGCGTCATGGTGACGAGTGCCACCGCCCCGACGATGTTGTGAAACTCGCGGATGATCGACTCCGCGGTCGAGTAATCGAAATTGTCGGGCTTGTCGAACGCGACCTTGCGACTGCGACGCAGCGCCGTGCAGGCTTGGTCGATGGCCTCGGGCAATTGGCCCGGGTGCGCCTCGATGCGGATGCCGTGCTGCGCATCGGCTGGAAATGCCTTGCGGAATGTCCAGTACGGCACGACAACGCGGCGATCCTCGCCGCCTTCTCCCGGTCCACCGAACGAACCTTTGGGCTTCTGCAGGACGCCGATGACGTGGAAGCCGTGGCCGTTCACCAGGATCTCCTTGCCGAGCGGATCGAGGCTGCTGAACAAGCCGCGCGCCAGATCGTGGCCGATGACCACGACGTTGACGCGGCGCAGGTTCTCGGCGGCGGTGAACGGCCGGCCCTGCTCGATCTCGGCGTTGGCGTAGACCGAGAAGAAGTCTTCGGTGGCGCCGCGGAAATCGAGACCCACGACTTCCTCGCCACGGTAACGGGCGCGGCTGACTTCTTCGTTGCTGAACACCGAGACGGTGGCGTTGGCGCAGGCGGTGCAGGCCTCGCGCACCGCGAGAAAGTCGTCGTAGTCCAGCTTCTTGCGTTGGCGTAATTCCTTGCTCATGCGGCCGAGGCGAATGCCGCTCGGCAGGTGCGAGAAGAACGCGGTGTTCGTCCCGAAGCTCTGGATGCCTCGCTGGATGTTGCGGTCGAAGCCGGCCAGGATGGCGACGACGGAGATGAGGGTCATCACTGCGACGATGATCCCCAGCACCGCGAGTCCGGAGCGCATCTTGTGGGTGCGCAGCGTGTCGAGCCCCATCCAGAGGTTCTCGCGGACATCGTTGTAGGAACGCTTTCGCAGCAGTTTGACGAACGCCATGGTGCTAATCCGCCCGCAATGCTTCGACCGGTTCCAGCCGCGCCGCCCGGCGCGCCGGATAGATGCCGAAGAACAAGCCCACCGCTGTCGACATGACGATCGGGAGCACGATCGCCCCGAGCTTCGTGTGCATCGGCACCGGAGTGATCGCACCCACCAACGTCGTCAACACGATCGCCACCACGACGCCGATCACCCCGCCCGCCGTCGACAACACGCTCGCCTCGACCAAGAACTGCATGAGGATGTCACGCCGTCGGGCTCCCAACGACATGCGTATGCCGATCTCATGCGTGCGTTCGGTCACCGAGGCCAGCATGATGTTCATGATGACGATGCCGCCCACGACCAGGAACACCGAAGTGATCGCCACCGCGACCGCAGCCAAGCCGCCGAAGATCTGATCCCACAAATCGGTCAGCGAGTCGCTGGCGATGATGCCGAAGGCGTCGTTCTCAAGGGACTTGAGCCCGCGGCGGATGCGCATGAGAACGCGTGCCTGGTCCATGGCGCGTGCCATGGCTCCTGGCGATGCGCACTTGACGCCGATGTTGAGGTCCCCGGAACGCGCTGACAGCGAACCCCACGTCTTGAGATACGTGCTGAGCGGCACGCAAACGTAGTCGTCCTGGCTCTGACCGAGTGTCGAGCCGACCTTCTCACCGACACCGACGATCGTGAACGGCAAGCCATCGACGTAGACGGTCTTTCCCAGCGGATCGACGTTTGGGAAGATCTGCTGGACGATGTCGTGGCCGACGAACGCCACCATCGAGCGGTGCGACTCGTCGCCGGGAGTGATGTACCGGCCGGCGGCGATCTTCTGGTTCGCGCCCACGAACACCATGTTGGAGGTGACACCGCGGACGCTGACATCCTCGAGGATCTGTCTGCCACCACGCGCATCGCGCCGCGTGAGCTCGAGGGCACCCACTTCTTCGGCCAGCGTGAGTCGCTCGCGCAGGTACTCGTAGTCGGCCAGCGAGATCATCTTGTTGCGCCGGGTGGCCTCGAGATAGTCCTTGGCGTTGGTGATGATCGGGAAGCGCGTCACGTAGAAGACGTTGGCGCCCAGGTTGGCGATCCGCTCGGCGACGTAGCGGTTCATGCCGTCGATGATCGACATGACGCCGATGAGCGTCGTGACCGAGATGATGACGCCCAGGAGCGTCAGAACGGATCGCAGCCGGTGCGACCACAGCGTCTCGAGCGCGATGCGCGCGGGCTCGCGCCACAGGAACCGTCGCGAGAAAAGACGCGCCGCCGCCGCTGTTCTTCCGGGTTTGACTGGCTCGGACACGCCTGCATCTCCCGGGATCGTGATCAGCGCGACGACTTCTTTTCCTCGCCCTTGGCCTTGCGCACTTTGGCCATGGGCTTGAGTTCGCGCAGCACCTTGTAGCTGCCGGTCACGATCGGGTCGCTTTCCTTCAAGCCGTCGAGGACTTCGATGTCGGTGACGCCAGTGATCCCAGTCTTCACCGCACGAAATTGCGCCCGTCCATCCTCCACTACGAAGACACCCTGCACTTCCCTCTTGGAATCGGATTTGCCGCCGGCGACCGTCGTCTTCGCGGCATCCGCCGCCGCCGTGGTGTCAGCCTGCTTCTTCTTGCCCTTGTCACCGGCCGTCACCGCTGCGGTGAGGTCGGATTGGCGACGGATGCTGAGCGCTTGGATCGGAATGCTGAGCGCCCTCTCGCGCGCCGCCGTCGTGATGCGCGCCGTGGCGGACAATCCGGGCCGCACGCCGGCCGGTGGTTTGTCGAGCCCGATGACGACCTTGAAGTCCTTGGCTTCTTGACTGCCGGTCGTGATCTGGCTGGTGGATTGGCCCGTCGAGCGCAGGATGGCGGTGGTTCCGATCTCGATCACACGACCATTGAAGATGCTGTCCGGATAGGCATCGACGGTGACTTCGCATGCTTGTCCCGGCCGAACATCGATGACGTCCGACTCGTCGACGCGCACTTCGGCCGTCACCTCCGCCATGTCGGCGACGGTCATGAGGTAACTCCCCGGGCTGTTCTGGATACCGGGCACCATTTGCTCGCCCACATGCACCGGCAGGCTCGTCACCACCCCATCGATCGGTGACGAGTAGATGGTCTTCTCGAGTTCGTCCTGGGAGCGCCGCAGTCCGGCGCGTGCTTCCTGGCGTTGCGAGGTGGCGCGCTCGAGCTCGGCGTCCGCCTGGCGCACGCGCGATTCGGCCGCGTCCACGGTGGCGCGGGCGCTCTC
>Ga0247727_10012570_pt1 | contig 14501 bp, 9 predicted proteins | sample WisWelCaveWW1625_FD_202498 | JGI IMG/M metagenome (GOLD analysis project Ga0247727, IMG submission 202498) | Biofilm microbial communities from Wishing Well Cave, Virginia, United States - WW16-25 | ecosystem: Environmental > Aquatic > Deep subsurface > Groundwater > Cave microbial mat | place... | reverse complement strand
TCGGGGAGGCGCGCCGTCTCGCGGAAATGCTCGGCGAGGATGCGGGCCTCGTGGGCCGGCTGGACATCGGGCATGGAGGGCGGGGTCTTCCAGGCCGCCGCCTTCACGGCCTTCATCCGCCCGAAGGCCGCGTCGACGTTAACCATGGCCTCCACGAGGTCGGGCACCTTCGCGGCCGAGGGCAGGTCCCCGTCGCGGACCCGGGCGGTCTCCTCGGCCGGGATCGGCCGGAAGGCGGCCACGTCCCGGTAGAGCCCCTCGTAGGCCGGGTCGGTCCCGGCCCCCAGCATCATGGCCCGGGCCTCCTCCGGGGTCGCCCCGTCGCGGGCCATCCACGCCACGGCGCAGGCCGCGGGGCCGCGGTGCTTCCCGTGGTGGCAGTGGATGAAGGTCCCCCCGGGGAGGCCGCGGACGACGGCGGCGATCTTCACCTGCTCCTCGCGGGGGATGGCCGAGTACTCCATGGGGAGGTGGACGGTCCGGATGCCGTGGCGGGCCGCGCCCTCCGCGTCGGGCCGGGAGCCGTCCACGGAGAGGACGGTCTTCACGCCCAGGCCCGCGAGGAGGGCGAAGGCCGCGTCCCCCTCCGGCTGGGCACCGCGCAGGAGGCCCGGGGCGACCTCGCCGAGGTGGTGGATGCCGTTCTCCTCCCCGAGGCGGGTGAGTTCCTGCGCCGTGATTCCCGTCGCCGCGGGGGCCGGGGGACGCCCCGTGCAGGTCGAGGTAGAGCAGGCGGGGGCTGCCATCGCCAGTGCGGCAGCGAGGGCGAGAGAGAGGGCGGCGCGGACGATCAAGGTGGGCGTCCTCCGATACGGAACGGAGACCTCAAGGCAATCGGCGTGCCCCGCCCACCGGGGGGTCCGCGAGGCCGGAAGACCGGGAAACCGTATCGCTGGCGATACGGCACCGTGGTGGGGACGGAGCGGCAGGGGCGGGACGGTGGCGCAGGCCCTACCTCGGGACCGGGGTGATGCCGATCTTGCGCCACTCCTGGAGATCCACCAACTCCGGGGGCTTCTTGGCCGCCTGGGCTTTCTGGAGGCGATCCCGACCCTGCCGCTCGGCCTCTTCGTAGGGGGCCCGGCCGCAGAGGGTGGTCTCCAGGACGATGAGGGCCGCGTTGTCCTTCCAGGCCCGCACGGCCACCTGCGCGTGGTCCTCGTAGACCAGGATGACCGGCTGCATCCCCATGGCCTCCAGGGCCGAGGCGAAGACAAGGACCGTCTCGACGCAGTTCCCCCCCTTGTCCTCCAGGGACTCCGTGGGGAACTTGATGCGCTGGGCCCGGGCGTCCACGGAGAAGGGCGCGTTGACGTAGGAGTACCCGGTCTTGGCGAGCGCCTCGTAGACGGCCTTCACCTGCGCCTTGACCACCGACTCGTTGCTCGCCCCCTTCACCGGCTGGTACCCGACCATGGCCTCGAGGTCGCACTCCTTCTTCGCCTTCCCGAGGAGGGCGTCCACCTGGCGCGCGGAGTCGTGGGGGGTGACGAAGGCGCCCAGCGCCGGCGCCCAGGAGCGCCCCTTCTCGTCCTTCCAGAAGAAGTCGTTGCGCCCGAGGATGACCATCCTCTCGGTCTCCTCGTAGACGACCCTCCCGTCGGCGTCGCTGATCTTCAGGTTGATGGCCCCGGGCCTCTGCTCGGTGAGCTCGTAGAGGCTCTCCTTGAAGACCGGGGAGAGGCTGAGCGCGGTGACCTTCCCCGCGTCCACCGTGGCCGTGCGCGACACGGGCTCGCTGTAGCCCTTGAGGCCGAGCTCGACGCGGAGGGTGACCGCCTCCTTCCCCTCCTTGTTGTTGAGCATGAGGAGCATGAGGTCCGGGGTCCGCCCCGGGGTGCCGTCCTTCACGAAGTCCTTCCCCATGAGGTGCAGGAGGTAGGAGGGGAGGCGGCCTCCCTCGAAGAGGTAGAGCTGGCGGAAGATCTTGAGGCCGGACTTGAGCGAGGCGACCTGGCGCATCTCGGCGGCGGAGCGGAAGGCGGCGGAGGCGAGCTTGTCGCCCGCCACCGGCGGCGGCACGGACTCCACCGCCTTGAGGTCCTCCTGCGGCCCCTCCTTCTTCTCCCCCATCCGCAGGGAGAGGACGAGGCGCTCCAGCTCCGCGAGGTTCTCCGGCGTCGCCCCCTCGGCCGGCCGCTCGGCCACGAGGAAGTGCAGGCGCCCCCCGTGCACCGAGAGGACCGCCCGGCCGAGGCGGGTCACGCCGTCGTCCTTGCCCACCTCGAACTCGAGCATGAGCCCGTAGGCCCCGCCCAGGTCGGAGGGCCGCGAGATTCCCGGGACGAGGTCCTCCTCCGTGGGCTCGTAGCGCGAGGAGAGCAGGTGGGCGGCGAGCCGCGCGGCGCCCTTCGCCTCCTTCGCGGGGTCGGCGGGGGCGTTGGCGTAGACGAAGAGCCAGGCGGTCGCCCGGTCCCGGCGGAAGCGCGCCGCCGCGCGGCCGAGCTTCTCCCCGGGGATCTCCTTGGGCGCCGTGGTGACGTCCCAGCCGTCCCCCAGGTCCACGGCCACGCCCATGGTCTCGTCGTTCCAGCCGGCTGCCGGGGCCGGGGAAGGACGCAACGCGACGAGGGCGGCGGCGAGCGCGGCGGCGGCGAGGAGAGAGGGTCGCATCGCCGCATCCTACCCGGCGGGGCGGCCGGGCATTCCAGCCAGAATCCAGGGGGAGGCACTTGAAACCCCGACCGGGGAAGGGGACAATCCCCCCGGGAGCGGAAGCGAAGGCAGGCCGGCCGGCGGAGAGCGGGCAGGCCGCGTTGCGCCGGGCGGCCACTGCAGGGTGGATGCGGGAGACTTCCTGTCCTTTCCGGGGGGATTCCCACCTTCACGGGAGGTTGGGATATGCCTTGCCTCGATTTCTGGCAAGCGGAGGCGACGGCCCTCGAGAACGCGATTCTCGCCGCGAGGCCCCAGGGGCTGTGTCCGGCCCCGCCGAACCACAGGTGGGCGGTGGACCTGGACAGCCAGCCTGCCTACGCCATCCTCCGCGTGGTGAGGGACGCCCTGGACTCCTCCATCGGGAACGCCCCCGCCCCGCCGCCGCCACCCCGCCACCCGGGCGGGGCTCTCCCGTCCGGGACCATCCTCGCCGACGCCAACGCATTCCTCGCCGCGTTCGGCCAGGACGAGACGAGCGGCAGCCACGCGCAGGGGCACAACTGGCTCAACACGGCCGTGCTTCCCCCTCCGGATCCCGCGCACGCGCCGATCCCGCAGCCGGCAGCCATCGCGGCGGTCGATGACCTCCTCGGGGTCGTCCGGGACGCGCTGGACATCTAGTCCGACGGAATCGACGCCGAAATCCTACGGAACCTTTGATTTCGGAACCACGCTTGCGGACAATGACGGCGGGAGCGGAAGCGAAGACAGGGCGCCCGGTGGTGAGCGGGCAGGCCGCATTGCGCCGGGCGGCCATTGCAGGGTGGGTGCGGGAGGCTCCCCGTCTGTTCCGGGGGAATCCCCACTTTCTCGGGAGGTAGGGAGATGCCGACTTGCCTCGAGAGCTTCTGGGAGACGAAGAGGGACGACCTCAAGGCTGCCATCCTCGCCGCGAGGCCCGCCGGGCTAGCCCCGCCGCCGCCGAACCACCAGTGGGCGGTGAACCTTGACACCGACGCCGCCTACGACATCCTCCGCGTGGTGAGGGACGCCCTGGACTCCTCCATCGGGAACGCCCCTGCCCCGCCGCCACCCCCCCGCAATCCGGCCGGAACCCTCCCCTCGGGGAACATCGTCCAGTGCGCCAACGCCTTCATCGCCAAGTTCAACGATGACAGGCTGGACAGGGGCGGCCGGTGCCACCAGCAGGGGGACAACTGGCTCCGGACCCCCGCGCCGGTCCCGACGCCGCCGAAGCCTCCGCCCGGCCCGCCGACCCTGAGTCACCAGCCGATCCCGCAGCCGGAGGCCATCGCGGCGGTCGACGACCTCCTCAGGGTCGTCCGGGACGCGCTGGATCCGACCTAGTCTCCGACCCGGTCACGCGCAGGAGCCATCCCGGACCTCCGCCCTTTCCCAGGCGTCCTGGGCGAGGCGCTTGGCCTCCGAGATCCATCGTCGGCGCGCCTCCTCGTCCTTCGCTTCGCGGGCTGCTTCCAGGGCAGCCGCGTAGCATCGGGGCCGGCCGAGGGCCCGCATCGCCTCCCTCTCCGGCCCCTCCGACCTGGAAGCCCGCAGGGCCCGGGCCGAGAAGGCCAGCGCCTCCTCGGCATCGTCCTCCTCGCCTAGGGATCGCAGGGTTTCGTGGGCCGCCCGCGCCTCGGCGAGGGCCTCCCCGGCCCTGCCCAGCCTCAGGAGGGTTTGGGCCTTGGTGGCGCGGAACCCGGCCGCCAAGAGGGGCCGCTCCGCGGCCTCCTCCATTCCCCGCTCCGCCCAGCGCAGGGCCTCCTCGGCCCGGCCCCGGCAGAGGGCCATCTCCCAGCGGCGCGCGGCGAGGTTCCAATTGGCCTCCCGGCTCTCCAGGCCCTCCACGACCTCCTCCGCAGCGACGATGGCGGCCTCGGCCTCGTCGTACCGGAAGAGCCGCATCAGGACGTCCGCCTTCTGCAGGCGCCCGTAGGCGAGCGACCGCTCGGAGCCCATCAGTGCCGCCCGCTCCTCCGCCTTCTCGGCCCAGGCCAGGGCCTCCTCGAGCCGGTCGAGGTCGGTGCACACGAGGCTCAGGTTCCCGAGGATGACGGCCGTCTCCTCGACGGCGCCGGTCTCCTCCGCCAGAGCCAGGGACCTCTCCCATCCCCGCAGCGCCTCCTCCATCATCCCGAACCGCCAGTGGACCACCGCCCGGGTGTTGAGGAAACGGAGACGGGCCCTCGGCGGGGCCTCCCGGGCCTTCTCCTCGGAGCCGGCGAGCGCGGCGAGGGCGCCCTCCCGGTCCCCCTTCCGGGAGAGGAACTGCGCCCGGAAGCTCTCCAGGCGCAGCGACTGGAGCGGCGTGGCGCCGGGGTGGGACGAGGCCCACTCCAGGCACCGCCCCTCGGCGACGGTGTTCCCCCGGTCCCGCTCGAACCTGGCGAGGACCAGGATGGCGTCGAGGTCCCCCCGCCCCTCGTCCGCGAGCCGCGCGAGGATCGAACGCACCTCCTCGTGCTCCCCGAGGCCCTCCAGAGCCTCGGCCCTCCCGAGGTCGGCCTCGGGGGATCCGTCCTGGGCGGCGCACGCCGCCGCCGCCTCGAAGCACTCCAAGGCGGTAAGCGCGGCGCCGGCCTCCAGCATGCGGCGCCCCCCGTCCAGGAGGAGTGGCAGGGCCTCCTGCGGGCGCCCCCCGTACCGGAGGTGGAAACCCACGCCCGCGGGGTCGGCCTTCGCCGCCCCGCCTCCCAGGAGGGTCCGGGCGATCTCGGCGTGGTAGGCCTCGCGGAGCTCCGGGAGGAGGTCGGCGTACACCGCCTGCCGGACCTCGCTGTGGGCGACGGAGTAGAGTCCCTCCTTCTCGAGCACGATCCCGCGCTCCCGGCCCAGCTGCTGGAGGATCCGGAGCGCCGCCAGGCGCGAGATCTCCAGGCACCGGGCCACGACCTCGGCGCCGACCCCCGAGGGGTCCGTGGAGACGACCCCGAGCGCGTCCTTCTCCTCCCGGGGGATCTTCGCGATGCGGTGGACGGCCAGCTCCATCAGGCGGGGCGGGATCTCGAGGCTCGTGAGGCGGCGGCGCACGCCCCCCTTGGTGGGCTTGCGGTGGAGGCGGTTCCCCGGCTCCAGCACGCGCAGCGACTCCACGAGGTAGAGCGGGTTCCCCGCCGACTTCCGCAGGAGCACCGGGGCGAGGCGCCGCGCCTCCACCTCGCCGGCGCCGAGCATCCGGTGGATCAGGGTCGCCACGGCGGGCTCGTCGAGCGGCCCCATCCGGAGCGGGGTCGCGTGGGGCGCCCCCTGGAGGAGCGGGAGGCGGGCCGCGAGCGCCTCCCCGTGGAGGGGGTCGTCGGGGGGCCGGTAGGAGACCGCCACGGCCAGCGGCCAGGAGTGGCTCTCCCCGGCGACGGCGGCCAGCAGGTCCAGCGACCCCTCGTCGAGGAGGTGGATGTCCTCGGCGACCAGGAGTCCCGGCCTCTCGGCGAGCAGGGCGCGCAACGCCGCCAGCACGGCCTTGCGGAGGACCGTGCGCGCCGGCGCCACCGTCTCCGCGTCCCCCCCCGTCCCAAAGAACCAGCGGAGCGCCGGGAGGAGCGGCTCGTTCGCCGCGTCGGCGCGGGCCGCGCGCCGCAGGATCGCCGGGACCTCGTCGTCCCCCGCCTCGGCCGCCGCCTCCCGGACCATGGTGCGGAAGGCGCGGAAGGGCGCCCGGGAGAACTCCTCGCCCTGGCAGCGGAGGATGCCCATGGCCCGGGCGCGGGCGGCGCGCTCCACCTCGGCGAGGAAGCGCGTCTTCCCGGAGCCCGGTTCGCCCTCGACGAGGAGGAGCCCGCCGCGGCGGCCGAGCGCGCCGTCGAGCACCGCCAGCGCCCTCCCGTACTCCGCGTCCCGGCCGAGGAGCGGGAGGGCCTCCTGCGGGTCCTCGGGCGGGGCCTGCGGGGCGGCCTCCACGGCCGGCGGTCCCTCGGCGACCCTCTCCGGGGGAGCAGCCCGGCCCCCGGCACCGCGGATCGCCCGCAGTTCCGCCAGGAGCGCCGCGCCGTCCTCCTGGCGGAACTCGGGGGCCCGGGACAGCGCCCGCGCCACGAGCACCTCCACCTCCCGGGGCGCCTCGGGGCGCAGCGTCCGGAGGAGCGGCGGGTCCTGGTCGCGGACCGTGTGGAAGAAGGCGGCCTCGGGGACCTCGGCGAAGGGAGGGGCCCCGGTGATCAGCTCGAAGAGGGTGGAGCCGAAGGAGTATACGTCCGCCCGCGCACCGGCGGACCGGCCCATCATCTGCTCCGGGGCCATGTAGAGGGGCGTGCCGGCGATGGTCCCCGAGGTGGCCGAGGATCGGTCGAGCTCCCGGGCGAGGCCGAAGTCCACCAGGCACAGCGCGCCGTCCTCCTCCCGGAGGATGCAGTTGGACGGGTTGACGTCGCGGTGGACGATCCGGCGGTCGTGGATGGCGGCCAGCGCCCCCGCGAGCTCCTCGGCCGTCCGGAGGGCCTCGGCGACGGGGAGCGGCCCCTCGTCGAGGCGGCGGGCGAGCGGCGCCCCCTGGACGTACTCCATGACGAGGTAGGGCCACCCCTCCCACTCCCCCACGGCGTGGACCCGCACCACGTGGGGGTGCTCCACCTTCGCGAGCGCCTTCCCTTCCGAGGAGAAGCGCCGGAGGATGCGCTCGTCCCGGAGGAAGCCGTCGCGCAGGAACTTCACCGCCACGCGCCGGTCGAGTCCGGGGTCCACGGCCTCCACGACGGTCCCCATGCCGCCGCGGCCGAGGGGGCCCCGGAGGACGAAGCCGCCGATGTCGGTCCCCGCGGGGGGCATGCGGAAGATCCGGGGGAAGGAGGGATCGGTCGTGGGCGACCGGCCGACGACGACCGTGTCGGAGGGGGTCCCGGGGGTCCTGGCCCTGGAGCCGCAGTCCGGGCAGGTCGTGCGCCCCCGAGCGGCGGGGTCCGGCACCAGCCTCGACCCGCAGATGCGGCACGCGCCCGTGCCCCTCCCCATGGACGGGGATTCTAGCCGGGCGCGTCCTCCGGCGCTCCCCCGAGATTGCCCTGCGCGGGTCTACTCCAGGTCCTTCATCGTCCAGGACTTCTCGGCGGCGAGCGGCTTCCCGTCGGCCTCGGCGCAGGGGTTGATCATGAAGTTGAGCGGCTCCCCCGCCTGGGGCGGCTCCAGGACGAGGTCGCGCCCGACGGACATCGTCACGCGGTTGCTCGTGTGGGCGCCGAAGAAGTAGTCCATCCGGTCGGGGTTCCGGTCCGCCTCGGAGATGTCCACGGGGACCCAGGTCTTCCCGGGCACCCGGAAGAAGGCCCAGCAGTGGTAGCCGCCGGGCTTCTCCTCGGAGTTCCGCTTGTAGGGGGCGTAGAGGCCGATCTCGAAGCCCGCCGCGATCCCCTCCGCGCGGCAGAGCGACATGAAGAGCGCGTGGAAGTCGGTGCAGTTCCCCACCCCCGCGTCGCAGGCGTAGTTCGTGTCGCCCCGTCCCCAGCCCGTGCCGGACTTGTCGTAGGTCATCTTCCCGGCGACGAAGTCGTAGATGGCCCGCGCCTTCTCGAGCGTGGTCTTCCTCCCCCCCGCGACCTCCGCGGCCATCTTCCGGATGCGGTCGTCCACGATGGTGAGCCGGTCGTCCTTCCGGAAGGCCTCGGGTGCGGGCTCCGCGTCCGTCCCGTCCCCGGCCGCCTTCGCGAGGTCCGTCACCTGCTCCTTCCGGGTGCAGGTGAAGGACATGGAGGTCTCCCAGGCGAAGGTCTTCGCGTCCGGGGCGAGGTGCATCGTCGCGCCGGGGTTGGCCACCTCGTAGTAGGCGAGCCGGTTCCCGAAACGCTTCTCGGTGGTGATCCTCGGCGCCAGGGGCCCCTGGAAATCGACCCCCTTGATGGTCTGCATCGGCGCGTCCTGGGGGACGGGGAGCCAGAGCCGCAGCGCCTTCGTCCCCGCGGGGACCTCCTTCACGAGCGCCCTGTAGGTCACCGTGAAGGTCCGGGACTCGCCCGGACTGAGGAAGGCGGGGTCGGGGTCCATGCGGGCCGGAGCCTGCGCCGTGGGAGCCGCGTTGTCCCCGGCGAGGAGGCCTCCCGCGCCCCGGGCGAGAGCCGTGCAGAGGAGGAGGCCTGCGAGGGCGATGCGGCGATCCCGTCCGGTCATGTCCGCGTCCTCCGGTCCATCAATGTCATAGATGAGAAGAAGTTGCAGAGACTATCATATGGATGGGCGCGTCCTCCAAGGAACCCTCGCCCCTCCTCAGGCGGAGGAGCAGGGCGCGGGAGGGGCTACACTTCCCGCCGCATGGCCCGGGCCGCCTCCCCCCACGACACCCCCGTGATGCAGCAGTACGCGCGGGCCAAGCGCGAGCACCCGGGGTGCATGGTCTTCTTCCGCCTGGGGGACTTCTACGAGCTCTTCTACGAGGACGCGAAGGAGGCCTCGCGGCTCCTCGGGATCACCCTCACCACCCGGACCAAGGACCCTCCCATCCCCATGGCCGGGGTCCCGGTGCGGGCCGCCGACGGCTACCTCCGCCGCCTGCTCCGGGCCGGCAAGCGCGTGGCGGTCTGCGAGCAGATGCAGGAGCCCTCCGAGGCCCGGGGGCTCGTGGACCGGGAGGTGATCCGCGTGGTCACGGCGGGCACGCTCACCGAGGACGGGGTGCTCGACGCGCGGGAGAACAACTTCCTCGCGGCGGCCGTCCCCGGGCGCGGCGGCGCCGCGGGGCTCGCCTGGGTGGACCTCTCCACGGGGGAGTTCCTGGTCGAGGACCTGCCCCGGGAGCGCCTCCCCGACGCGCTGGCCCGGGTGGACCCGGCCGAGTGCCTGGTCCCCGAGGCCGCGGGGAGCGCCGACGCGGAGCGCTCCGCCTCCTTCGCGGACGCGGTGCGGGCCGCGATCCGAGGGGCGGTCACGCCGCTCCCGGACTGGGCCTTCGAGCCCGCCACGGCCGAGCGCGCCCTCTGCGAGCACCTCGGCACGGCGGACCTCCGCGGGTTCGGCGTGGACGGGGCGGGGCCGCGCGTGGGTGCGGCGGGGGCGGTCCTCCAGTACCTCCGGGACACGCAGAGGACCTCGCTCGGGCACATCCGCCGCCTCGCGGTCCACCGGGAGGAGGACCGGCTCGTGATGGACCGGGTGACGCTCCGGTCGCTGGAGGTGGTGCAGGGGCTCCGGGACGGGGGGCGGCCGGGATCCCTGCTCGAGGTCGTGGACCGAACGAGGACCGCGGCCGGGGCGAGGCGGCTTCGGGCCTGGCTCGTGGCGCCTCTCAGGGACCGGGCGGCCATCGAGGAGCGGCTCTCGGCGGTGGAGGAGCTGGCGCGGGACGGGGGGCTCCGCGCCGAGGTGCGGGAGCTGCTCTCCGGGGTGCGGGACCTCGAACGGCTCGCGGCCCGGATCTCCACGGGAAGGGCGACTCCCCGGGACCTCGCGGCGCTTCGGGAATCGGCGGCGGCGCTCCCGGGGCTGCGCGAGGCGCTGGGGAAGGCGAGGTCCGCGGCGCTCGCCGCGGCGCGGGAGGCCTGCGACCCGCTGGAGGACCTCCGCGTCCTCCTCGACCGGGCGCTCGTGGAGGACCCGCCGACCGCGGTCCGCGAGGGCGGGATCTTCCGGGCGGGGTACCTGCCGGAGCTGGACGGGCTGCGGTCGGCGGGCCGCGACGGGCGGGGCTGGCTCGCGGAACTGCAGGCGCGGGAGGCGGAGCGGGCGGGGATCCCGGGCCTGCGGATCGGATTCAACTCCGTCTTCGGCTACTACCTCGAGACGAGCCGCGGGCAGGCGGCGAAGGCCCCGGCGGACTGGGAGAGGCGGCAGTCGCTCAAGGGGGTGGAGAGGTTCGTCACACCGGAACTCAAGGACCTCGAACAGAAGATCCTGGGTGCGGACGAGAAGGGAAAGGCCCTGGAATGCCGGGAGTTCACCTCACTCCGGGACAGGACGGCGCAGGAGACAGCCCGCCTCCAAACCACGGCTCAGGCCGTCGCCCGGGCCGACGCGCTGGCCTCCTTCGCCGAGACGGCGGCCGAGGGGGGGTGGGTCCGCCCGGAGGTGGACGACGGGCTCGTGCTGGAGGCGAAGGACGCGCGGCACCCCGTCGTCGAGGCGGCGCTCCGGGGGGATCGGTTCGTGCCGAACGACCTTCGCCTGGGCGGCGAATCCCCGCCGCTCGCCCTCATCACGGGCCCCAACATGAGCGGGAAGAGCGTGTACCTGCGGCAGGGGGCGATCCTCGTGCTGCTCGCGCAGGCGGGCTCCTTCGTCCCCGCGGCCTCGGCGCGGGTGGGGCTCGTGGATCGGATCTTCACGCGCATCGGCGCCTCGGACGACCTCGCGGCCGGGCGCTCGACCTTCATGGTGGAGATGAGCGAGACGGCGAACATCCTCCACAACGCGACGGAGCGCTCGCTCGTGCTTCTGGACGAGGTGGGGCGCGGGACCTCGACCTTCGACGGGGTGTCGCTGGCCTGGGCGGTGACGGAGCACCTGGCCGCGCGGGTGAAGGCCCGGACGCTCTTCGCCACGCACTACCACGAACTGACGGAGCTGGCGGCGCTGGTGCCGGGGGTCCGCAACCTCCACTGCTCCGTGCGGGAGTGGAAGGACGGGATCGTGTTCCTCCGCCGCATCGAGGAGGGGGGGACCGACCGCTCCTACGGGCTGCACGTGGCGAAGCTCGCCGGCATCCCCCGCGAGGTCGTCGCCCGCGCCGCCGAGGTCCTCCACGGGCTCGAGCAGTCCACCGAGGCCATGGAGCGGGGGCTCTCCGGGAAGGCCTCCGGGGGCCCCGCCGCGCAGTTCGCGCTCTTCGCCGCCCCCCCGCCGGAGGAGGACCCGCTGCTGCGCGAGATCCGCGCCACCGACCCCGACCGCCTCACCCCCATCGAGGCGCTGATGAAGCTGCGGGAGTGGGTCGAGCGGCTGCGGCGGGGGTGACCTACTTCGCAGTCTCCCGCCCGTCGCAGGCCAGCAGCGTCAGCGCGGCGACGGCCGTCGTGTACACCCGCCCCCCGTCGGCCCTCCAGGGGTCGAGCGGCTCCCAGGAGCCCCGGGAGCAGCCGTCCTTGATCGGTCGCTGGTTCGGGAGGAGGGCCCTCTCCGCGGCCCCCCGCCAGCGGGCCCACTCGGCGTCTCCGGCGGCCTCGCGCTTGACCAGCGTCCCGAAGTACCAGTAGTAGAGGTCGATGGTCCCCTGCTTCGCGTCCCAGAGGGGGAGCACCCGGTCCATGAGGGCCAGGCCCTTAACCACGAACGCATGGTCCTTCGGCTGGCCCGCGACGAGGCGGACGTGGCACCCCTCCGCGGTCAGCGACTCCGACTTGTCCGGGGGGAACTCGTCGAGGAAGGGCATGGGACGGGCCGGGCCGTTGCCCTGCGCCGTGTAGCCGACCCGCCCGTACTGGGGCTCCGTCACGCGGTCGAGCCAGGCGAGCGCCCCCTTGAAGGCCTCGGGGTCCGCCGGCACCCCTCCCTCCCGCGCCGCCACCAGCGCCGCCACCATCCAGCCCGTCACCGAGGTGTCGTCGTCCCCCGGCTTCACACCGTAGCGCCAGGCGAGGTAGGGGTTGCGGCACTCGAGGATGAAGGAGACCCCGCTCCGGACGCTCCCCTCGAAGAGCGGCGAACGCGTGGAACGCAGGGCCTCGGCCACGCCCAGGGTCGCCACCGCGTGGTTGTAGGTGAAGTGGCCGTACGCCCGCTCCCCGAAGCAGCCCTCGGCGTCCTGCACGGACTTCAGGTACTTGATGGCGTTCCGGACGACGGCGCCGTGGAGCGGCGTCTTGTGCGTCTCCCCCGCCCGGACGAAGGCCGCGAGCGCGAGACCCGTGCACCCGACGTCGTAGAGGGGGGCCCCGGGTCCCCCGCAGGTGGAGCCCCGGCAGAGCGACGGGAAGCCGTCGCAGTCGAAGGAACCGTTGGCGGACTGGTGGCGGGCGAGCCAGTCCAGCGCGTCGGCCGCCGCGGGGGACGCGGGGCGTGCCCGGCCCTCCGTCCGGCCGAACCACCCCCCCTGCACGCCGATGTCGGCCCCTCCCCGGAGGTCCCGCTCCACGGAGGCCGCGAGATCGCGGTAGACGTCGCGGAGCCTCGTCGCCTCCGCGTCTCTGGGCAGGCCCTTCGTCGCCAGCGCCTCGATGAGGCCCTCCAGATCGCGCGCAACCTGCAGGAGCCTGAGGCGCCGGGTCCGGCCGGAGCCTTCCCCGACGGCCTGCCTCTCGAGAAGCGCCGCCTCGGCCTTCTCCACGGCCGCCCGCGCCGCCGCGACCTCCGTGTCCTCGGCGGCGTGCCTCGGGGCCTCCTGCGCGGCGACGCCGAAGGCGAGGGAGAGGAGGAGCGCCACGGTGACGACGGCCTTCCTCATGGTGCCCCCCGGCGCCCTCGCGCCAGGGCGATGATAACCCCGGGAGGGTGGAGACTACCTCCCCCCGAAGGCGCGGCCGTGGCGGAAGTGGACCTCGGACATCATGGCGCCGAGCGCCGTGCTGTACACGCGCCCTCCGTCCTGGCCCCAGGGGTCCACGGGGTCCCAGGAGCCGCGGGCGCAGCCGTCGGAGTCCCCCCGCTGGTACGGGAGGAGAGCCTCGCCCAGCGCGGCGTCCCACCGCTTCCAGTGATCGCCCCCGACCTGGAACATGGAGAGCGTCCCGAAGTACCAGTAGTAGTAGTCGATGGTTCCCGCCGCCTCGTCCCAGCGCGGGAGGGTCCTGAGGCAGAGGTCGGCGCCCTTCCGGATGGACTCGTCGGTCCGCAGATCGGCGCCGCAGAAGGTCCGCGCGAGGACGCCCGCCGCGGTGAGCGACTCGGACCGGTCGGGGGGGAAGCGGTCCATGAGTTCCTGCGGCCTCGCGGGGCCGTTCCCGCGGGCGGAGTACCCGACCCGCCCGTATTCCGGCTCGGTCACCTTGTCGAGCCAGGCGAGCGCGCCGCGGAAGGCGTCCTCGTCCACCGCGAGGCCGGAGGACTTCGCGGACTTGAGCGCCATCACCATCCAGGTGGTCACCGAGGTGTCGTTGTCCTGCGGTTTCACGCCGTACCGCCAGGCCATGTAGGGGTTGCGGGCGGAGAGGATGAAGTCCACGCCCCTCTGCGCGCTGTCCTTGAAGAGGGGGGACTGCGTGAGCCCGTAGGCCTCGGCGAAGACCAGCGTCCCGAGCGCCTGGTTGTAGACGAAGTGGCCGGAGACCCTCGGCCCGAAGCAGCCCTCGGCGTCCTGGACGGCCTTGAGGTACTCCAGGGCCTCCCGGACGGTCTCGCCGTGCTTCGGCGTCTTGTGCGTCTCCCCCGCCCCGAGGAAGGCGAGCGTCGCGAGCCCCGTCACTCCGGGGTCGTAGAGCGGCCCCCCCGGCCCCGGGCACTTCCCGTCCCTGCACCGGGCGCCGAAGCCGTCGCCGTCCCAGTTGCCCCCGGGCGACTGGTGGCGCGCGAGCCAGTCGAGGGCGGGCTCGATGACGGAGGCCTCGCTCTGCGCCCCGGGCCTCGCCCGGAGCAGCTGCAGCCCCTCGGCTGCCGGGAAGGGCCTCGCGGGCGGGGCCGGCGTCCGGACCGTGCCCGGGACGGCCGCCGGGGCCCGGGGCTGGACCCCGGGGGCGGAGGCGCCGATCCTCCCGTAGAGGTCCCTGAGGCGCCCCTCCCCCTCGGCGATCTCCGCCTCGCGGCCCTGCTCCCGGAGGATCGCGAGGAGTTCCTCCTGTGCCCGGACGGCGTCGAGCAGGGCGAGCCGCCGCGCGCGGGCCGCGTCCTCCGCCGCCCTCCCTGCCTCGGCGGCCGCGGCGAGGGCCTTCGCCGCGGCCTCCTTCGCCTCGCGGTAGGCGGCGTCGTCGGGCACGGGCGGCGGCGGGGCGTCCTGCGCGGCGCAGGAGGAGGCGGGGCCGGGGACGAGGACGAGCAGGGCGGCGAGGGCGAAGGCGGACTGGCGCATGGCGGAACCTCCTCGGGGAATGGAGTCC